>Ga0081455_10002001_pt1 | contig 24346 bp, 23 predicted proteins | sample TabmetS3T2R1_FD_70207 | JGI IMG/M metagenome (GOLD analysis project Ga0081455, IMG submission 70207) | Tabebuia heterophylla rhizosphere microbial communities from the University of Puerto Rico - S3T2R1 | ecosystem: Host-associated > Plants > Roots > Rhizosphere ...
ATTGTCCATTGATTCTAAAGTGAGTAATTAAGAACTGCGTGCAAGAAATGGCTTCTTCTTAGCTGTGAAACTGAAAAAAGCAAGACATTTTGTAGGTTTGCTTACTAAGTGGTCAACCTTGGCGAGCTTGATAGGTGGCCTTGCGCTTATCATGTCGGCCTGCGCCACGCCGATAGGTGTCAATTACGTCGATCGCAGCGTCGCCTATCACTCGCTCACGGCGAATGTGCTTTCCACCGAAACTCCCAGCTCCTTTTCGGCGCGCGAGCTGATGAACCAGAACTTGTATCAGCGCTTCGACGAAGACCCTGTGGGAGCCCTGGCCGAACTGCATGCGGGTTTGGCGCCTGAGGGGGACGAGGATCGCATCTTCGCCCTGGCCGAACTTTCTTTTTTCTACGCCAATAACAGCGGCGACCGTTCCTACTATCTGGCCGCTGCCGTCTACGCCTATGCCTTTCTATTGCCCGGACAACATGGAACGCCGCCAAAGGGAATCGACCCACGATTGAGGTGGGCCGCAGATATCTACAATCAGGCGCTCACACAGGCCGCAAAGTCGCAGGATGGCGCCTACGCCATACCCATGGGCGGCACCTTTAGACTGCCTTTTGGTGAGCTTACGGTGACCTTCAACGAAGCGGATCTGATCTGGGCCAACTATCGATTGAAGGATTTTATCCCGGCTGCTGACATCGAGGTGCGCGGCCTGCGCAATCGCTATCGCACCCCAGGTATCGGGGCACCGCTCGCCGCGTCAATCGAGCCAATTAGCGCCACCACTACCAAACAGGACGCCTATATTCCATTGCGAATGAAGATTCCCGTCACGGCGTTTCTGCGCCTCGACGATCCGCGCGGGGCACTCAAGTCGGGGAAGCTAAAGGGCGAGCTGGAATTCTATACCCCGGGTTCGGCAAGGTCGATTAAAGTCAACGGCGTCGAGATCCCGATCGAATTCGAAACGACTTCTGCCCTTGCCTTGCAGTTGGAAGGATCTCCCATCTGGGACTTTGAGATCGCGGGCTTTCGGTCCGGTGATTTCACCATCGCTGCGGAAAGGCTAGGACTCTACATGCTTCACCCGCATCGTGCCGGACGCATCCCGGTCGTGCTCGTGCATGGAACGGCATCGAGTCCGGCGCGATGGGCGGAACTGATCAACGAATTGGAGAATGACCCGCGGTTCTGGGAGCACTATGAGATCTGGCTTTTCATATACAACACCGGAAATCCGATTGCTTATTCGGGGATGCTTTTGCGAGACGCTCTGACAAAAGCCGTGGCAGAGCTCGATCCCGAGGGAAAAGATCCTGGACTCAAACAAATGGTCGTGATCGGGCACAGCCAGGGAGGTTTGCTTACGAAGATGACCGTCGTTGATACTGGGATGCACCTCTGGCCCTTTAGTGTTCCGTCGGAGGAGCTTAACGTCAGCACTGAAACCCGCGAGCTATTGACCCATGCGCTGATCTTCAAACCCTTGCCGTTCGTGAAACGCGTGGTGTTCATCGCCACGCCGCACGGGGGCAGCTACCAGGCGCTCGGTTTCCTCGGCCGGCTGAGCTCCTGGCTCGTGAATCTGCCGGGCCGCTTCGTCAAAATGAATGTCGAGCTGCTGACCTTGCAAACCAAGGGACTCCACATGGGCACTGTCGACGAGATTCCGACAAGCATTACCAATATGACTCCGGGGAATCCATTCATCAAAAATCTAGCCTCTATTCCGATTGCCGATGGGGTCGTGGCGCACTCGATCATTGCGGTGGATAGCGACGGTCCCCTAAAGGACGGGGGCGATGGGATGGTTAAGTACGTCAGCGCCCATATCGACGGAGTCGCGTCTGAAAAGGTCGTCCGTTCCAGTCACTCGGTTCAAGGAAATCCCGAAGCGATCCAGGAGGTCAAACGGATTCTGATCGAGCATGCGAGAGGATTGTCCACGCCACAAAGCGCTGGTTTCTCGAACTCGGAATAGGATACAAAGCAAGATCTCTACGTGGAGGGGATAAAAGGACTTTAATCAAATCATGCAAACAGTTACGACGATCGCGATCGCCTTCGGATTGAAGATCGTTCCCAAGGAGCAGATCGTCAAAGCGAGGTGAACTATGCGCATTGCGATAGGTTCAGATCATGCGGGATTCGAGCTGATGAAGGAGCCGGCAGTTCACGTGCGATGATGCCGGCGATTTGCCCGTGCCGGGGCAGAAATATACTTTCGGTGTGGTCAAAGCGGCCCAAGCCCGAGGTGATTTCGGGTTCTGCGGGAGTGGGACCGCTGCGCTCTACGCGCGAACGGATTTAATGTCTCTCTCGGGTGTGGTTGGAATCCCTCGCCTTCAGGAGACGAGAAGGTCCGTCATGCCCGCGCAGGCGGGCATCCAGGGTGGCGGTGTAGGGAACGCATAGAACCTGGATTCCCGCTTTCGCGGGAAAGACGAAACAGAGAAAGTGGACTTCGAACGGACGCTCTCAGAATCGCTCGGCTACACGCGAGTGATGCTGAATGGGTGAGAAAAGGGGATGGAAATGGAGAACGCTGCCGCGGTTCAAAGCCACCATCGCGTCGGCATTTCGGCTGCGCAACTCGGTGCTTGCCGAGGTGCTGCTGATCGTTTTCGTCTATGTCGTCGGTATCCTGATAATCTGGCGCCAATATATGGCACTCGCGACGGCGACGTGGTACGCCGCGCCGACCGTCGAGGGCACGAAGCTATCGTTCGCCGGGATGTGGTATGGCTACCTGAGCCTGCCAATCTTCCAGTTCGTGCTGTTACGCTGGTATTTTCGGCTGTTTATCTGGACGCGCTTTCCCTAGCAGGTGTCACGCATCGAGTTGAGCCTGGTCCCTACCCATCCGGACCGCGTCGGCGGTCTGGGATTTCTTGCCAACACGGTCTATGCTTTCACGCCGCTGGCGCTGGCGCACGGAGCGCTGCTTGCCGGACTCATCGCCAATCGTATTTTCTACCTCGGGGCCGCGCTGCTTGATTTCAAGATCGAGATCGCCGTCCTCGTCGTCTTTCTTATGTGCGTGGTGCTCGGCCCACTTTTGGTGTTTGCGCCTCAGCTTGCGCAGGCGAAGCGGACGGGCAATCGGGAGTATGGCACGCTGGCGGAGCGTTACGTGCGCGAGTTCGATGCCAAGTGGCTGCTTGCGCGTCTGCCGACGAGCCATTGGTGGGTAGCGGCGACATCCAGTCCCTCGCCGATCTGGCCAATAGTTTCGAGGTAGTGCGAACGATGCAAATCGCGCCGATTACGAAGGACGCCATCTTTCGTCTGATGGGTGCGACACTTGCGCCGATTGTGCCATTGGCACTCACCATGATGTCACTGGAAGAACTGCTGAAAACGCTATTCGGCATTTTGTTCTAGAAGGATTTCGTGGGACCGCGATCGGGTTTTTCCGGGGTCCCCTCTGACGGAAGCGTGCATCTGGCTGAACGTTTAATTAGGAACGTCTTGAGCCCTGGTCATCCACTCATACCGGTGCTATGAAAAACGGCTTCCGCATATGGCCTAGAAATGACGATCTCCTCGCGGGTCGACCCAGAGTACCCCCTCTGCCAAGCCTTGGCGCATTCAATCGGTGGAGAGTATGGGAGTTTTGGGTAAGTTCGAGGTAGTATTGGGTACGTTGTTGAGTATGTAAATAATCCCTTTTGCCTGAGAATCGTCGGGAACGATTCTGTTAGTTTCGAACGTGACGGAGAAAGCCATGATTGGGCTTTACCTGAGCTCAGCCTATCTACCTGATCTCGTATACGTGCCGCCGAACACCGAGATTAAAGACTTCCGTGAGGGCATCGCTACGGATGAGGGCGTTAGGACAATGCGCTCTTCCCTGTTGCACCAAAGTGCAATAGACGGCCTCCATCCTTTTTGTTAGCTCTTGCTTCGTTGAGCAACACAACTTGTTGATTCACCGCGCGTTAACAACGCCGTTATTTATGAGACGAATAATGAAAAATCGTTGCGTTGCCGAGGGCATGATTATCGTTTGCGAATTGCAACTCTCGCTGGAGAGGAAAAAGATGATCACCGTAAAAAGAACGAAACCTCACTTCTAATGACTGATCAGCGAATGCATGCTGAAGGAGGGAGCGAATGTGTATATTGAGCTGGTTTGTGATAATTTTTTATAAACCATCTTCATACGGAGACTTTTTAGAAACTGCCACTCTCACCCATCATCTCAAGTCAAGCCCCTGCAAAGATCTCGGATTTGTCCCCCTTTCCTTCTACTAGGGGTAGATTGACTCTAGGGCATAGGTTGATAAAGATGCCTCAAGTTAAATTTTAGGACGTCATTTATTTGGGATTTGATTCTTGGAATAGAAGCCAGGAGAAAGGATAAGTAATGACAATTCAAAAAAGACTCGCTATGTCCCGGACTTCGAAGTTGATGTATGCGTTCGTCGAGCCGTGGGCAGGATCGATGCGCCAACGAAGCAATCGAGGATTTCTGATGGTGGCTTTCGTTTTTTTTCTCGCAAGCTGCTCTTCGACTCCTCCGATTGCTTTTCAGAACACTTCCCACCGGCAGACTTACAGCCTCAACATAGAGGAACTGCAGAAGCTGCAATTCTATATATCGAGTGACGTTGTCGCTCAATATCAAGATTCCACGGGAACAAAGTCCTTGCTGTTGACTAGATTAACTCCCGGCGTTGCGACGGACGCAGGCCCAAATTGGATTAAAGTCAACTTTAGGGAGGGAGGTATCGACGTTCCCTTCATCGCGGATCCGAACCAATACGACGGCCGGTACTGGATTGCTACCGAAGTCGAAGGGAGCAAGGACTTCAAGAGGATCTACGAGCTATCCGATAGATCTTTTCTTTACAAGGGAATCCGGTACAAAGTGGTTTCCGGAGCCGATGCCGTCCTGCTATTTGACTTGGATGGCTGGAAAAGAGTAGTCGAGACGCGCAAAGTTACTGGGGGGAGACAAGTGGGGGATAGGTAACCGCTGTTCACATCGGAGATAACTAATCGATACAAGTAGGTCCACGCCATAAATCAGATTGGGCCCCGATGGCAGGTTTCAGGTGTCGGGTTTCGGGTTTCAGTTTCCAAAAAAATAGTTTCCAGGTTCAGTGTTCAGGTTTCAGGTTGCCGAGTGCCGACCCTCGACACCCATCCCTCGCCACCTGACACCCGAAACCTGACACCTGATGCGCCGACCCTCGTCACTCGTCCCTCGACACTCGTCACTTCGACCCTTCGCTATTGCACTAAAGTACAATAGCGGCAGCCTTTTGACTCCTGTTAAATAGCTCTCCGCGTGTTGCGATGGCGCTCGAATGGTAGTTCAGCGGCGTAAAAACTGCAGCGAACCGCTTTCGCGAAGCGAAGGTGAAACGATGGCTTTGACGGTTAAAGCAACATCTATCGCGTAATCTTAGGGGGGCGAAGCCGACCCTCAACACGTGAGGTTCTAAATGAAACATGAATTTACCGTGTTCTTGCTTACGTTTGGTTTGTTTTTGGGCATGCTGCTTTTTTTGGGAATCGGCCGACGTATTGCCCTCCGGCGGATGAAAGAAGACACTGGAACTGGCGGGGAGGGTGTCGGCGCAGTGGATGGCGCAGTGTTCGCCTTGCTAGGTTTGCTTCTCGCTTTTACGTTCTCTGGAGCGAGTTCGAGATTCGACACGCGCCGTCAGTTGATCGTCGAGGAGACCAATGATATTGGCACTGCTTACCTCCGGCTTGACTTGCTGCCGACTGCTCTTCAGCCGCCCCTTCGCGATAGTTTTCGCCGCTATTTGGATGCGCGGATCGACGTGTACCGGAAGCTTCCGGATATTGCGGCAGCCAAAGAGTCTTTGGCTAAGGCCAACGAATTGCAGGGGCAAATCTGGCGCCAGGCGGTGGCTGCCAGTCGTGCGGAAGGCGCTCCGGCTGCGGCCCCGATACTGCTGCTGCCCGCGCTGAACGCGATGATCGATATTACAACGACTCGAACCATGGCAACCCAAATGCATCCGCCAGTAGTCGTCTTTGTGATGCTTTTCGGATTGGCGTTGGCAGCATCGCTACTAGCGGGCTACGGCATGACCGGCAGCAAGGTGCGCAGTTGGTTCCATATGCTTGGCTTTGCGTTGGTCATGGCGACCGCTGTGTATGTCATACTGGATATCGAGTACCCGCGCCTCGGTTTGATTCGAGTCGACGCCTTCGACCAGGCTTTGGTGGACTTGCGCGAGAGCATGAATCCTTAGGCTCGGTAGACGGTCCTGTGTTTCCCCCGTCCGTACTGCACCAAAGTACAATAGCGGTCTTCTTTTGACTTCTGTTAAATAGCTCTCAGGTATTGCGATGGCGATCGAGTGGTAGTTCAGCGGCCTAAGAGGGGCAGCGAAGTGCTTTCGCGAGGCGAAGGTGAGGCGATAGCTATGACAGTCGAAAACAACATCTATTTCGTCATTTTCACCATCTTGGAATTCGTGGCGTTGTTAATTCTCCTCAACGATATCGTGGCCTCGCCGTTATGAGCACGCGAGTAAACCGCACAGGACAACCCTTGCCGCAGCAGGAGCAGAATGAGCTGAGTGGCAGTGTGATTACCTAGAATCGACTTACGCGATGAAATCGGGGTTGTAAAACATGAACGCTCTAGTGGCCGACCAACACCAATCTATCGTCGTTGTGGAAGATGACGCGGGGATGAGCAAGGCGATCCAGCGGCTCTTGCGAGCGGCAGGCTTTCAATCCATGTCCTTTGCGTCGGCTGAAGAGCTGTTGAAAACGGATGCGGTGGACTCTGCGGCCTGTCTGGTGCTGGACATCCATTTGCCCGGTCTTTCGGGCTTGGAGTTGGCGCGACTTCTGGTTACATCGGGCCGCGCAAAACCGGTCATTTTCATCACCGGACAGGATGAAGCGTCCCTGGGCGACGAAGCTCAGCGACTAGGATGCGCCTATTTTCACAAACCATTCAAAGGCAAAGAATTGTTGGAAGCGATTCGTGGAGTGGTGACTGTCGAGCCGCAGCGCTCCTAGAACAAAACCGCGAGCGACGAAAAGTGACGAGTGTCAAGTGACGAGTGATGATTAAAGTGACGAGTGGCAATGGTCATCGGTTACCAGCAAACAGTCAAAATAAAGGTTTCAGTGTTCAGGTTTCAGCCTCAGAGGTTTTTCCTGAAACCTGACACCCGAAACCTGAAACCCACGCTTTGAGACCCGACACCCGAAACCTAAGAACTAGAAGGAGTTTACGCCATGCCAGTAGAGATTATCGATGCTTCGGGAAAATTGCTGCAGATAAAAATTCGAGGAATGCTCAAGAAGGCTGATTATGACCGGATCATTCAAATTGCCAAGGAAAGCATCGCGCGGGAGGGGAAGATCCGCGCGTTAACCATTCTTGACGGGTTCGAAGGGTGGGAGAGGAGCGGCGATTGGGGGGATGTGAGCTTCATGATGGACCAGGGACAACACATCGAGAAAATGGCCATCGTCGGCGACGAAAAATGGAACGACGACGCGTTGGCTTTTACCGCCAAGGGATTTCGCCCCACGGCCGTTGAATTCTTTCCGTCGTCAAGGCTCGATGAAGCGCGCACGTGGCTGGCAGCATAAGACGTTTGGACTAAGGCCCATAGCAAAACCGATCGTTTTTCGGTAGCTTTCTCCTCTATGCCATGAAGATGGCGTTCCAGAAAGTTAAATAGTTTGGAGGATACTGTGAATGTTTAAGTGTGTTGAGTTCATTCTAAGGAGATCGCCGAGGTTTCCGCCAATCTTGGTTGCCTACTTTCTTCTCGCTGTTGGCGTTGCCTGCTCGAAGAAGGAGGCGCCCCCTCCGCCACCGCCCGAAGTTCAAGTCGCCGAGGTTATACAAAAGGACGTGCCAATTTACGTGGAGCTTGTCGGCTCCACCTTGGGCTCGGAAGATGTCGAGATCCGTGCTCGCGTGGAAGGTTACCTCGTTGCGATTGACTTCACAGAAGGCTCCTTCGTCCGGAAGGGACAACCGCTATACAAGATCGACCCCGAGCCCTTCCGAGTGGCCGTGGATGAGGCGAAGGCCAGCCTGGCAACTTGGCAGGCGCGTCTAGAAAAGACCGACAACGATGTCGCGCGGTATACGCCTTTGGCCAAGCAACAGGCGGTGAGTCAGCAAGAGCTAGACAATGCGTTGTCAGCCCAACAGGCCGCCAAGGCGCAGGTCGATGCTCACAAGGCAGTCGTCGCGCAGGCTCAACTCAACCTCGGCTACACGAATATCACTTCGCCCGTTGATGGGGTCATTGGCACGACGCTGAAGAAAGTCGGGAGCCTGGTTGGACGGGGTGAGAGTACTTTGCTCAATACCGTCTCGCAGATAAATCCAATCCTTTTTCGCTGCGCGATTGCGGAGGCGGAGTATCTTCGATTGGCCCGGCGCTCCGAAGCAAGCTCCAAGCCTGGCCAGAAGCAGGCTAACGTCGAGCTTATTCTTGCGGACGGAACCATTTTCCCGCACAAGGGTCGTCTCGATGCCATCGAGCGGGCGGTGGACACCACCACGGGCACTTTGATGGGCCAGTTTGCCTTTCCGAATCCAGAGCAGCTCCTACGCCCGGGCCTATACGGAAAAGCCCGATTCGTAACCGACGTCAAGGACGACGCCCTGCTCGTGCCCCAACTCGCAGTGCAGGAGATTCAAGGGCTCTATAGTGTCATGGTCGTGAAACCGGATAGTACGGTGGAGCAGCGCATGGTGAAGGCGGGCGAACGGGTCGGCAATCTCTGGATCATCAATTCGGGAGTCAAGCCGGGGGAGAAGGTCATCGTCGAGGGCATTCAGAAGGTACAGCCGGGGGTAAAGGTAGTGGCCAAGGTCGTAAAGACCGAGCAGGAAAGCGCGGCGGACCAACCCAAGCCGGCTCCGGAGACTAAGAATAAGACCAAGAAAGCGGAGGGCAAATAAGCCATGGCCAATTTCTTTATTCGCAGGCCCATCGTTGCCATCGTCATCTCCATTATCATCGTCCTGATGGGACTTTTCACGTTGAAGGGGCTGAGCGTCGAGCAATATCCGTTCCTCGCTCCGCCGACGATCCGCGTCACGGCTACCTATCCTGGCGCCTCGGCAGTCGCGGTGGAACAATCGGTGGCAACGCCGATCGAGCAGGAAGTCAATGGTGTCGACAATATGATCTATATGAAATCGTCGAACACTAGCGACGGCCGCATGCAGCTCGACGTCAACTTCGAGGTCGGCGTCGATCAGGATACCGCGAACGTGTTGACGCAGAACCGAGTCTCTACAGCCCAGGCCCGCCTGCCGCAAGAGGTTGTGCAGCAGGGCGTCACCGTCAAGAAGCAAAGCCCGAGCATCCTGATGCTGATTTCCCTCTACTCGCCCAACGAAAGCTACGATGCCAACTTTCTAATCAACTATTGCGGCATCAACCTGCGCGACCAGATCCTGCGTATTCCCGGCATTGCCCAGGTCGATCTCTTCGGTGGCACCGACTACGGCATGCGCATCTGGCTGCGACCGGACAGGATGGCAAGACTGGGCCTGACGCCTTCCGATGTTATCGCCGCAATTAAAGAGCAGAACCTGCAGGCGCCCGCGGGACGCATCGGTATGGCGCCGTCACCGAAGGACCAGGAGTTTACCTACACGGTGAGCGCGCCGGGGCGGCTCGTCACTACGGAGGAGTTTGAAAACATCATCATCCGCCAGACCGAGACCGGCTCGGCGATTCGCGTGAAAGACGTAGGGCGTGCCGAGCTAGGCTCGCAAGACTACAACTCCTTCGGGCGCCTCGACGGTAAACCGGCCGGCACCATGGCTGTGTACTTGCTCCCGGCCGCGAACCAGCTCAAGGCCGCCGAGGCGATCTATGAAACGATGCGCAATGCGAAAGCCCTCTTCCCGCCGGATATGGACTACAAGATCGTCTACGACACAACACCCGCGGTGCAGGCTTCCATCGAGGGGATCGTCCATACTTTTGTGGAAGCGGTTATCCTTGTGACCATCGTCGTGTTCATCTTCCTGCAGAACTTTCGCGCGACGCTTATCCCGCTGCTGACAGTGCCGGTATCGCTGGTTGGCACGTTCATCTTTTTTCCGATGCTCGGTTTCTCGGTAAATACCCTTTCGATGTTCGGCCTCGTGCTCGCTATCGGTATCGTCGTCGACGACGCGATCGTCGTGGTCGAAGCGGTCATGCACCACCTGGAGCACGGGATGGACCCCAAGGAGGCCACGATCCAAGCCATGAAGGAGGTGTCTGCCCCAGTCATCGGCATCGCGCTCATTCTCTGCGCCGTGTTCATTCCTGTGGCCTTCCTGGGCGGCCTTACCGGACGCATGTACCAGCAGTTCGCTCTTACGATCGCCATATCGGTGCTGCTCTCGGCTTTCAGCGCTCTGTCGCTCTCGCCTGCGCTGTGCGCCATGTTCTTGAAGCCACCAAAACCAGCGCGGGGTCCCCTGGGGAAGTTTTACGGCTGGTTCAACAAAACCTTTGAGCGTTCGACCAGCGGCTATGTCGCCGGCTGTCGCCTGCTCGTGCGGCGCGCGATATTGACCATCGTGATCGTAGCGGCGGTAGCCGTCGGCGCCGGCCTTTTCGGCAGCGCGATCCCCGCAGGTTTCATTCCGGAAGAGGACCAGGGAATCTTCGGCGTCAACGTGACGCTACCGCCCGCCGCCTCCCTCGAGCGCACGAGTAAGGTGCTAGCTCAGGTCGAGCAGATCCTGAGCAAAACTGAAGGGGTCGACGCTTTCACCACCATCGGCGGCTACGGCGTGGTGACGAGCACTTATCAAACGAACTTCGGCACCATCTTCATTCGTCTCAAGCCCTGGGAAGAGCGCGAGACCGATGCGCTCCACGTGAAAGGCGTGATGGCGGGCTTGCAGCAGCAGTTGGCGAAGATTCCCGAGGCGACTATCTTTCCTTTCAATATTCCCACGATCTCGGGTTTCGGAGCGTCGGCCGGCTTCAATTTCCTCTTACAGGATCGCAGCGGTTCGCTCAGCGTACAGCAGCTCGGCGACTTGTCCCGCAAATTCCTCGAAGCGGCGCGCCAGCGGCCGGAACTCGCCAATCTCTTCACTTCGTTTGATTCCCGCTATCCTCAAGTCAAAGTAGACTTGGACCGGGAGAAGGCGCGCAAGCTGGGAGTGCCGATCGACGAGGTGTTCCAAGCGCTGTCGGCGAGCATGGGCGGGACGTACGTGAACGACTTCAACCGCTTCGGTAAGCTGTTTCGCGTCTATGTCCAGGCGGATGCGGCCTATCGCCGCAAGCCCAATGACATCGGTGACATCTACGTGCGCAGCCAAAGAACCAACGGCATGATCCCGCTCTCTACCTTGTTAACCATCACTTCTCAAAACGGCACGGAGGTTACGAACCGCTTCAATCTGTTCCGCTCTGTGGAAATCAATGGTGTGCCGGGGCGCGGCTACGCTTCCGGCCAGGCCTTGGCGGCACTGGAGGATGTCTTCAAGCAGACGATGCCGAAGGAAATGGGCTTCGCCTACTCTAGTTTGTCGTACCAGGAAAAGGTGGCGCCGCCGGCAGGACCGACGTTTGTCCTCGCCATCGTATTCGTTTTCTTGTTGCTCGCTGCCCTTTACGAGAGCTGGCGACTGCCGTGGGCGGTTTTGCTCGGCTCTCCCCTCGTGGCCCTTGGCGCATTCTTTGGCGTTTGGCTGATGGGTTACGACAACAATGTTTACGTTCAAATCGGCAACATCATGCTGATTGGCCTTGCGGCAAAAAACGCGATCCTGATCGTAGAATTCGCCAAGGCAAAACACGAAGAAGGTAAGTCGTTTGAGGATGCCGCGCTGGAGTCGGCGCGCCTGCGTTTTCGCCCCATACTGATGACCGCCTTCGCCTTCATCCTCGGCGTCGTGCCGCTCATGCTCGCCAAGGGGGCGGGCGCGGGCGCCCAGAATGTCATGGGCACCGCCGTCTTCTGGGGCATGCTGATCGCTACGGCGCTGGGAGTTTTCCTCATCCCGGGCAACTTCGCTTTTGTCGAGGGCCTGTGGAGAAGAGAGAAGACGGCGCCGACGGTGGTTCCAGCCACGCCGTCACATGAGGCGGCGCACTGAGATGAAAGGAGCCGCTTTTGTCGCCGTCGTTGCGCTTATCGTGTCCGGCTGCATGGTGGGTCCGGACTACAGCCGCCCTCCGGTTCTTGTCCCTGACAACTACCGTTTCGCCGTCGCACCGGCCACAGCTGAATCCATCGCCGACCTTCCCTGGTTCGAAGTGTTTCGCGATCCGGTACTGCAAGAGCTTGTCCGGGAAGCGCTACAAAATAACTATGATCTGCGCATTGCCGCAGCCAGGGTAGAGGAGGCGCGGGCGCTGATCGGCGTAGCTCGATCGTTCCTGTTTCCGCAATTCGATTTCCGCGGTGGTGGCACCGCGCAACAGGTCTCACGTGTCACCGAGCCGCCGGACTCATTCGGCGCCAACCGTCATTTTCAAAACTGGCTCTTAGGATTCGGCGTGGTGTGGGAACTCGATGTTTTCGGCCGAATCCGGCGCGAAACGGAATCGGCGACCGCGATATTCCTCTCTACGGAGCAGGCCCAGCGAGGTGTCCTTATTACTTTGGTGGCTGACGTGGCCCAGTCCTATTTCACCCTGCGAGAGCTGGATCTGGAGCTCGAGATAGCCAATCGCACCGTGCAGCTTAACGACGAGACGGTGCGATTTTACCAGACGCGACTCACGGGCGGTGTCTCCAACCGGCTTGAGGTGGACACAGCCATCTCTAACCGCTCGCGCACTGGTTCGACGATCCCTGAGCTGGAACGCCAGATCGCCATTCAGGAAAACCTGATCAATTTGCTCCTCGGGCGCAATCCCGGCCCGATACCACGAGGTACGGCGCTCACCGACCAGTACTTCCCGCCAACCATTCCCGCAGGCTTGCCGTCGGCGTTGCTCGAGCGGCGCCCCGATATAAAAGGTGCGGAGGACTTGCTGGTTTCGGCCAACGCGGATGTTGGCGCCGCCAAAGCGCTTTTCTTTCCTAATTTCTCGCTAACCACGGTGTTCGGTGGCGCGAGCCATGATTTGGCCAACATAGCCGACAGACGCGCCCTCATTGGATCAGTGACGGGCGGCTTGCTGCAGCCTATTTTCCAGGGCTGGCGCATTACGTCCAACTACGAGGCTGCAAAAGCTCGCTTCGAACAGGCGGTCGCTCAATATCAAAGGTCTGCGCAGAACGGATTTCGGGAAGTGGCGGATTCACTCGTGTCCATTGAAAAATTCGAGGGTGTGCGCGCCGAGCTAGAAGTGGGCGTCAGGGCCTTGCAGGACGCTACCAACCTCGCGCGTCTGCGCTACGACACCGGGCTGGCGAATTATCTAGAGATCTTGATCGCCGACCAGGAGCTTTTTAACCAGGAGCTGGCACTAGCCCGCGCGCGGGGAGGGCAACTGAATTCCGTGGTGCAACTCTACCGCGCCCTGGGCGGCGGCTGGCAGTAGAGGGAAACTGGAATAGTGGAGTGGTGGAGTAATGGAGTAATGCATTTGAAACCCAATATTCCAATACTCCTCTACTCCAATAATCCATTCTTCCCCGCTGAAGATACCGCTCGATAGTGGGAGACCAGAAAACTCGATGAACACCCGCATGATTCAAGGTATCCTGCTCGGGGTGATGATCGGCGTTGCCGTCGGGATTGGCGTCTATACCTTCGCCTATGCCAAGGGTTGGTCCTATCTCACTGACGATCCGGCGGCCTGTGCCAACTGCCATGTCATGCAGGAGCAATTCGACGGCTGGCTCAAATCATCGCATCGCGCCGTTGCGAGCTGCAATAGCTGTCACACGCCGGCAAACTTCATCGGCAAATATGCAACGAAGGCGTCCAACGGGTTCTGGCATTCATTCTTTTTCACCACGGGCGGTTACGAGGACAATATTCAAATCAAACCGCACAGCCGGGAGATCACCGAACAAGCTTGCCGTACCTGTCATGAAGAAATTGTCGGCGCTATTGAACCAGCGCATCCGGCATCGAGCGGCGGCCAGCTCGCTTGCCTGCGCTGCCACAACTCGGTGGGGCACTTGCAGTGATGCGGCGAGGGGGAAGTTGAGAAATGGAGAACCCGCCTGAAGCGCGGGTATCGAAGACACTGAAAGTGATGCTTGAGGCATCCTATCCCTTGACGGGAGAGGAAAGAGGTGAGGGTGCCTTAATTTTTTGCCCCCTCACTCTAGCTCTCTCCCGCCAGGGGAGAGAGAACCGGTCTCCCTGCATCGGAACAAGCGAAATATTCTGTCGGATTAAGGTTAACTTGATTACTTCTGAGGCCCTAATCGTAGCCGCTACCGTTCAAGGAGCAATTTATGGCTGAAACCCGTTACGGTGATTCGACCGCTCGTCGTCGCCGGCTCTTCTACATCATCGTGGGCGCGGCTGTGCTTGCGACCATCGTTGGTATCGCCTTACTGATGAATGTCTTCGAGCGCAAGCAGGAGGCGCGCAATCCGTTTTACCGCGTGGTCGAGCTGACCGACGATATCGAAGATCCGGCGGTGTGGGGCAAGAACTTCCCGCTGCAATATGACGACTACAAACGGACGGTGGATCAGGTGCGCACGCGCTACGGCGGCAGCGAGGCTCTGCCTCACACGCCGACCAAGGCCGATCCACGCTCGGTTATGTCCCAATCGAAGATCGAAGAAGATCCGCGTTTGAAGGTGATGTGGGCCGGCTACGCGTTCGCCAAGGACTTTCGCGAGGAGCGAGGCCACGCTTACATGCTCGACGATCAGACTTTCACCGAACGCCAGCAAGTCGTAAAACAACCCGGCACGTGCATTCAATGCCACGGGTCGGTTTACGTGCCCTACAAGAAAGCGGGTAACGGCGACCTCATCGCCGGCTTCGAGAAATTTAATCAAATGCCTTTCTCTGAAGCGCGTAAACTCGTGTCGCATCCGGTGACCTGTATCGACTGCCACGATCCGAGTACTATGCAACTGCGGGTCACCCGCCCCGGTTTCATCGAAGGCATCCGCGCCTTCAAAGCTTCACAAGGGATTCAGAACTACGATGTCAACAAGCAGGCGACGCGGCAGGAGATGCGCGCCTATGTCTGCGGCCAGTGCCATGTCGAGTATTATTTCAAGGGGCCGGAGAAGCGCCTTGTTTACCCATGGGCTAAAGGGCTCAAGGTCGAGAACATTCAAGCTTATTACGATGAAGCGCAATTCAAGGACTGGACCCACGCCGACACCGGGGCCCCCGTGCTCAAAGCGCAACATCCGGAATTCGAGCTATGGAATCAAGGCATCCACGCGCGTTCGGGCGTGACCTGCGCCGACTGCCATATGCCTTACAAACGCGAAGGCGCGCTTAAAATCAGAGACCACCACGTGCGGAGTCCGGTGCTCAACATCAACCGCGCCTGCCAGACCTGCCACAAGTGGCCGGAGGAGGAACTCAAGGCGCGGGTCGAGACGATTCAGGAGCGCACCTACAAGTTGCGTAATGTGGCGATGGATGCGCTGATGGATCTGATTAAGGATCTGAAAGTGGCGAAGGGAGCGGGCAAGACCGACAGCGAGCTCGGAACGGCGCAAGCCTTCCAGCGCAAGGCGCAGTTCTATCTGGATTTCGTCGAGGCCGAAAACTCCACGGGCTTTCACGCGCCGCAAGAGGCCGCGCGCATTCTCGGCGAGTCCATTGATTTCTCCAGGAAAGGACAGAAAACGCTACGCGATGGTAAGTAGGGCCGTGGTCTCAAGCCGCACGGACAGGGGCAAGGGGGCGAAAAATCTTTGGCGGGGCAACCCGGGCTATGGTAATGTTAGGCACTTTCGCTTCCGTCGGGCATGGTTCGGTGGCGCCTGCCTGCAGGAAACGCGCGCGCCACAGGAGAGTCGAGAGGGGCGATTCCAATGAAGAAGCTCAGCCACGTGAACCTGTCGTGGTACCAAGTAGCAGTAGCCTTGCCGCTTCTGCTGCTCTGCGGGGCCGGTTGCAACGAGGTCAAATCTGCCAGCACACAGGAAACTCCCAGCCCGCCGGCGGTGTCGGTCACCGTCATCCAGGTTACCCCCAAGAATGTTCCCATCTACAGTGAGTATACGGGCACTACGGACGCCACTGAAACCGCGGAGATCCGAGCCCGGGTCGACGGCTACATCGAGCAACGGCTGTTCGACGCCGGGCAGCTGGTCAATCCCAACCAGCTCCTTTATGTGCTCGACCAGCGCACCTACCGCGCTGAGTTGCTGAAGGCGAAAGCCACTGTTGCGAAGGCAGAGGCGGACCTACAGTTCGCCAAAGAGGGGGTGGAGGTGCTGCGCGCCGAGTCGCGCCTAGCAGCAAGTCAAGCGGCGCTGGTCAAGGCCGACCAGGATGTGGCGCGTTATCGACCACTGGTCAAGAAAGAGGCGGCACCGCAGATCGACTTGGATACGTCGTTGGCGCAGCAACAGGTGCTCCGGGAAGAAGTCAATGCCCGCAAGGCAGAATTGACCCAGACCAAGCTGCAACAGCGCACACAGATCACGCTGGCGACAGCCGAGCTGGAATTCGCCCGAGCGTCGCAGCAACTGGCCGACTTGAATCTCAACTACACCGAGATCAAAGCACCGGTGGCGGGACGTATCGGCGAATCCAATATCTTTGTCGGCGCCCTGGCGACGGCGAATTCGTCGCAACCGCTCACCCTGCTCTCGCCGCTAGATCCGATCCAGGCGAAGGTCAAAATCGGCGAGCGCGAATACCTCAATTACGTCCAGAAAGCCCGCGACGAAGGGGAGCGGGGCCGCAGGGCCGCAGATCTCGCCTTCCAGCTCCTGCTACCGGATGGCAGCACCTACCGCCACCCTGGCCGTTTCCGATCCGCGGACCGTGCGGTTGACCCGCAGACCGCCACCCTGGAGATCACCCTGGATTTCCCCAACCCGGAATTAACCTTGCTGCCGGGCACCTTCAGCCGCGTCCGGGTGCAGACCGGTGAGAAGAGCGGCGTCTTCCTGGTGCCACAGCGCGCGATCAGGGAGTTGCAGGGTGTGCGCAGTGTCTATCTGGTCGACAACGAAGATAAGGTCGTGTCGCGTACCGTGACGGCGACGGAACGCATTGGCAACCTGTGGGTCATCGAGAAAGGCCTGGAGGCCGGTGATCGGGTGATCGTCGAGGGGCTCCAGCGTGTGCAGCCCGGCGCGAAGGTGCAGGTCAAGGTCGAGCCAGAGCCGCAGCTGGAGCAAACCGCGCAGTCGTCTGCGCGCTAGTTAGGAAGGGGGCCAGTATGTTCTCGCAGTTTTTCGTTGAGCGCCCGATCTTTGCCATGGTGGTGTCGATCGTCATCGTGCTCACGGGTCTGGCCGCTCTCATGACGCTCCCAGTCGCGCGCTATCCGGAGATCACGCCGGGCACGGTCAAATCGACGACGCGCTTCCTGGGTGCCAGCGCTGACGTCGTGGAAGAGACCGTCGCCACGCCCATCGAGCAGGAGCTCAATGGGGTGGAGAATCAGATTTACTATGATTCGCTGAACACCAACGACGGGCAATTGACGCTGGTGTCGACGTTTGAGGTCGGCGTCAACCTGGACATCGCCCAGGTGAATGTGCAGAACAAAGTCCAGACGGCCATGCCCAAACTCCCCCAGGAGGTCCGGAGTTACGGCGTGACGGTCAAGAAACAATCCACCGACATGTTGATGGTTATTTCGCTCTACTCGCCGGATCAGACCTTTGACGAGCTGTTCGTCAGCAATTTCGTCAAGATCAACGTCAAGGATCAACTCTTTCGCATCCCCGGTGTGGGCGACGTGTACATTCTTGGGGAGCGCGAGTACGGCATGCGGTTGTGGGTCGACCCGGATAAGCTCTACAGACTCGGCATGACTCCGGCTGACATAACGAAGGCCGTCCAGGAGCAGAACATTCAGGCCGCGGCGGGGAAGATCGGACAACCGCCCAATCCCCCCGGGCAGGAGATCGAATACACCATCAAGGCCAAAGGGCGGCTCAAGGATCCGCAGGAGTTCGCTGACATCATTCTGCGCACCAACCCCGACGGCTCAGTGGTGCGCGTCTCCGATATCGGACGGGTCGAGCTCGGGGCGTATGATTATGGGACGATATCACGCCTCAACGCCAAGTCTGCCTCCCTGGTCGTCATCTACCAGTTACCCGGCGCCAATGCCCTTGATATCGCGGATCAAGTCAACAAGACGATGCAGGAGCTGCGCAAGACGTTTCCACAAGGACTGGAATATCAAATTACCTACGATAGCACCCTGTTCGTGCGCGAATCCATCCATGAAGTCCTCAAGACGCTCTACGAGGCCGTCATCCTGGTTACGCTGGTGGTGTTCATCTTCCTGCAGAACTGGCGGGCCACGCTGATTCCCGTGCTCACCATCCCGGTGTCGCTGATCGGCACGTTCCTCTTCTTCCCGATCCTGGGGTTCTCGGTCAACGTCCTGACGCTCTTCGGCCTGGTGCTGGCGATCGGCACGGTGGTGGATGACGCCATTGTCGTGGTCGAGGCCGTGGAACACAACATGGCCCATCGCGGCATGGACCCGAAAGAGGCCACGCTTACGGCCATGCGAGAGGTATCCGGGGCGCTGATCGCCTCGGCACTGGTACTCATAGCCGTCTTTCTGCCGGTGGCCTTCATCTCGGGGATCAGCGGCCGCATGTTTCAGCAATTCGCGCTGACCATTGCGGTCTCTGTCGCCATCTCCGCCTTCAACGCCCTCACCCTTAGCCCTGCCCTCAGCGCCATGCTCCTCAAGCCGCGCAGGCAAGCGCGCGGGCCGCTCGGCTATTTCTACAGGGGCTTCAACTGGGGTTTTGATCACACCACCAATGGCTACCTGCGCGTCGTGCAACTCCTGGTCCGACGCCTGATCTTGGTGGGCCTGATCATGGGGCTGGTGATCTTCGGCTCGTCACGCCTGCTGTCGGTTGTACCGAAGGGCTTCCTGCCCGATGAAGACGAAGGCTATTTTATCGTCGATGTCTCCCTACCACCGGGCGCTTCCTTGTCGCGTACCGATGGGGTCAACACGCAGGCGGAAGCCATCGTGAGAGAGCTGCCCGGCGTGGAGAATTACTTCACCCTGTCGGGGCAGAGCCTGGTCAGCAACATCTTCGGGTCGAATCTGGGCACGGTGTTTGTCGTGTTGAAACCGTGGGACGAGCGCGAGGGCGACGCGCTGCATGCGACCTCGCTCATCAAGCAGGCGCGCGACCGCTTCGCGACCATTGAAGGGGGGCGGGTGATCCCCTACCCCGTGCCGCCGATCAAGGGCCTGGGAACGGCCGGCGGCTTCAACATGAAGATCCAGGACCGCGGCGGCAAGGACGTGGAGAGCCTGGCGGAGGCGACCAACCTGGTCATCGAGGCGGCGCGGCAACGGCCGGAGATCGGGAGCGTCGCCACCCCATTCTCCGTCACGGAGCCGCAGTTGTTCCTCGATCTGGATCGCGAGCGCTGCAAGATCCTCGGGGTGCCCATTGACGACGCCTTCCAGGCCTTGCAGACGTACCTTGGCGGCCTCTATATCAACGACTTCAACCTGTATGGGCGCACCTTCCGCGTCGTCATGCAGGCGGAAGCGCAGTTCCGCCAGACGCCTGAGGATCTGCAACGGTTCTACGTCCGCAGTACCAGCGGCCGGATGGTGCCGGTGAGCGAGGTGGTGACCTTGAGCGGTACCAATGGTCCGCTCGTGCTCAACCATTTCAATCTGCTGCGCAGCGCCGACATTTTTGGCGTCCCGGCGGCGGGGTACAGTTCGGGGCAGGCCCTGCAAGCCATGGAAGAGGTGGCGGCCGAGGTGTTGCCCCCTGGCTTCGGCCATGCCTGGACGACCATGGCCTATCAGGAGAAGAAGGCGGCGCCTATAGCCCCTATCTTCGTGTTCGCCATCGTGCTGGTGTTTCTGTTACTGGCGGCGCAGTATGAGAGCTGGACCATGCCGCTGGGCGTCGTCCTCGGCGTACCGATGGGTGTGTTCGGCGCCATGCTGTTTATCTGGTACCGTGGCGCGGCTAACGACGTTTACTCCAGCATCGGCCTGATCCTGCTGGTGGGTCTGATCGCCAAAAACGCCGTGCTGATCGTCGAGTACGCGGCGCAGCAGCGTCGAGAGGGTAAGTCGATCCGCGACGCCGCCATCGAGGCGGCGCATCTGCGCCTGCGTCCTGTGATGATGACCGCCCTCTCCTTCATCCTGGGCGTGCTGCCGCTGGCACTCTCCACCGGGGCTGGTGCGGCCAGCCGGGTGTCGCTGGGCGTCGCCGTGTTCGGCGGCATGCTCATCGGCACCATCCTCGGGGTGCTCGTGGTGCCGCCGTTTTATGTCGTGTTCCAGCGGCTGTCGGAGTGGTTGGCACCCGTTCCCGCCGTGGTGGCGGCAGGTGTGCCGGCGACGATCCCAGCGGGAGACGGCTCCGCCACGCCCGCGGCGCTGCCAGCCGAAGACGGCTCCACTCGGGCGCCTGAGCGCACTGAAACACCTACAGGAGAGCGACGATGATGAAACTGCTGGCCGTTGCCGTCGTGGCGACGACCGCGCTGGCCGGATGCATGCTCGGGCCGGATTATCAGCGCCCGACGCTGCCAGTGCCAGCGCAGTATCGGGACGCAGAGCCCCCGCCGCCTGGCCAGGCGGCCCTGTCGCTGGCCGATCTCCAGTGGTTCCAGCTCTTTCAGGACGACGTCTTACAAGTCCTCATCCACACGGCTCTCCAGCAGAATTACGACCTACGGATCGCGGTGGCGCGTATCCTGGAGGCCAAGGCGCAACTCGGCATCACCCGTTCGTTCCTGTTCCCCCAGCTGGACGGCAACGGTGTCGTCGGCCATGAGCGGATTTCCGGAGAACGCTTCCTGACCCCACCCTCCGGCCAGAATGAAGGCAACACCCTGTTCTTGGGTCTCAGCCTCTTCTATGAGATCGATCTCTGGGGTCGGCTTCGCCGCGAGACTGAGTCCGCCCGTGCTCAGCTGCTCTCCACCGAGTGGGCCCAACGCGCCATCCTAGTCGCGGTGGTGACGGACGTTGCCCGCGCCTACTTCGAGCTGCGGGGGCTAGACCTCGGTTTGGAGATTGCCAAGCGTACCTACGCCTCACGTGAGAAATCCCTGCAACTGACACGTGACCGCAAGCAGGAGGGGGTGGCCACGCTGCTGGACATCCGCCAGGCGGAAAACCTGCTCTACACGGCGGGTGCACGTATTCCGGACCTGGAACGCCAGATCACCCAACAGGAGAATTTGATCCGCCTGTTGCTTGCCCAGCCACCGGGCGACATTCGCCGCGGCCTGGCGCTGACGGCGCAACCCGTGCCGCCGGCGATTCCCGCCGGACTTCCGGCCGCCTTGTTGGACCGCCGCCCCGACATCCGGCAAGCTGAGGAGGTGCTGGTGGCGGCCAATGCGCAGATTGGCGCGGCGAAGGCCCTGTACTTTCCAAGGTTTTCGTTGACTGGGCTCCTGGGGCTGGAGAGCAAGGACCTGGAAGATTTCGCCTCAGCCAGCGCACGCACCTATTCCCTGGGGGTGGGGATCCTGCAACCCATCTTCAACGCTGGCCGTATCCGCTCGATCAACGAATCCGCTGCCGCCCGCCACCTGCAGACCCTGGCCCAATACGAACAGACGATTCAAACGGCCTTCCGTGAGGTCTCGGATGCCTTGGTGGGCTATCGGAAGACCGGCGAGCAGCGCGTCCAGCAGGAGTTGCTGGTGGCGGCCTTGGTCGACAGCGCCGGGCTAGCCAATACGCGTTTTCTGGGCGGCATCGATAGCTATTTACAAGTTTTGGATGCTGAACGCCAGCTTCTCGACGCCGAACTGGAGCTGGCCCGTGTGCAAACGCTTGAATTGGTGTACATCGTGCAGTTGTATAAGGCCATCGGGGGCGGATGGCAACCAGACCAACCCATGGCAGGCGCGGCCGCAGCCCCGGCCTCCGTAGTGAGCGCCGCAAGTCGACCTTGAAGTCATTCAGCTAGCGGCCGCAGACGTCAGCCATCGGCTGTGAGCCAAGGGGCGGCTGTGGGTACCGCACGATGTCCTGTGCGCCAGAAAAACGGCGCTTCCTTCCGTTGGACGAACGTGCTCCGGAGCGAAATATGATCTCTCCAAGAAGGCAACGGGCAGTCCTTTTTGTGGAAAGGTCGTGTCAGCAGTGGATTGTGCGGGATCCCGAGGGCAACTTCTGGCTGCTTCCTTCCGGCGAAAACCCCTGGAGCCAACGCCAACCGTTCCACCCGACGGAAGAGACAGAGCTTGAGCTGGTCCCCGGACATTACAAATATATGCTCGGCTTACCCTTTTGAAGCAAAGGAAGGTGCCACATGACGGCGGAACACAGCAGACTTGAGGAGGCACAGGATCAAAAGGCTCCCTGGAAAAAATGGGGACCGTACCTCAGCGAGCGCCAGTGGGGAACGGTGCGCGAGGACTACAGCGAGGGCGGCGACGCCTGGAATTACTTCAACCATGATCAGGCGCGCTCGCGCGCCTACCGTTGGGGCGAGGATGGTCTGGCCGGCATCTCCGACGACCAACAGCGGCTCTGCTCCGCGCTGGCCCTGTGGAATGGCCAGGATCCGATCCTCAAGGAACGCCTGTTCGGGTTGACCAACAGCGAAAGCAATCATGGCGAGGACGTCAAGGAGTATTACTTCTACCTCGACAGCACGCCAACGCATTCCTATATGAAATACCTCTACAAGTATCTACAGGCGGCCTTTCCCTACGATACCCTGGTGGAGACCAGCCGCCGCCGGGGCCGGCACGAATTCGAGTACGAATTGATCGATACGGGGGTGTTCGATCAGGACCGCTACTTCGACGTGTTCGTGGAGTACGCCAAAGCGTCCCCCGAGGACGTGCTCATCCAGATGACCATCTACAACCGCGGCCCGGAAGCGGCTGAGCTGCACGTCTTGCCGACGCTCTGGTTTCGAAATCTGTGGTCCTGGCACGGCGACCCGGACCGGCCCACGCTTCACCAGGTCGTCGGCACCCCTGGGATGGGCGTCATCAAGGCCATCGATCCCAGGCTGGGAGAGCGCTGGCTCTGCTGCGAAGGGGAGATGCCGCTGCTGTTCACGGAAAACGAAACCAACACCCAGCGCATCTTTGGCGTCCCCAACCGCAGCCCGTACGTCAAGGACAGCATCAACACCTACATCGTCCACGGCCAGGAAGGGGTCGTGAACCCGGAGCACAAAGGCACGAAGGTGGCGGCGCATTACCGCCTGACCGTCAACCCCGGCGCATGTCAGGTAGTACGGCTGCGGCTGTCGGACGTCGCACCGGCCGCCCCTGGCCAGACCAGCGGCGGGGGCACCGGTCCATTCGACAGCCAATTCGAGGCGGTGCTACAGGCCCGCAGACAGGAGGCCGACGAGTTCTACGCGGCTGTCATTCCGGCGTCTCTGGACGCTGACGCGGCCAACGTCATGCGCCAGGCGCTGGCCGGCATGCTGTGGAGCAAGCAGTTCTACCACTACAACGTGGATAAGTGGCTCGAAGAGCGTGGCTCCGACCCCTTCAGGCCGACGCGCAAGGCCGCCCCGCGCAATGATAGCTGGCACCACATGTATAACGGCGACGTGATCTCCATGCCGGACAAGTGGGAGTATCCCTGGTACGCGGCGTGGGATCTGGCCTTCCATGTCCTCGCCCTGACCCTCGTGGACGAGGAGTTCGGCCAAGGTTAAGATGGTGGCGCGCGCCCCAATCTCTTCCATCACGGGCTGACGGAGCAGATTTTTGAGTTTCGGATGCCCCGCCAATACGACCGCCAACAGATTGCCTTGCTGACGTACCAGTTCCATCAGGCGCTTCAGTTCGCTCAGCGTTTTCCGGTGGAGGTCGTGCGCTTCATCGATAAACAGCGCGATGGGCTTACGGCGCTTACTGAGCAGATCCAGCAGCTGCCGTTCCCGCTTCGCGGGCTGCGGGGGGATCTTCACGTTTTTCTCAGTCGCCAGATCGTAGAACAGGGCGGTGATCAAGGTCCCCAGATTGACCCGATCTTTATCGACCGCGAGAGACCGCGCCACCAGAATGTCCTTTTCCCGTCCCAGCTCCGCCTGTACGCGCTGGAGGAGGGTTGTTTTGCCGCAGCCGACGATCCCCGCCACGGCCACCAACTGGCCCTGGGTGATGGCAGTCTTGAGCTCCAGATAGAGCGGCTGATGCTGGTCCGTTTCAAAAAATCCCGCCTGGCGGACGTCCCGGCGTAAACCATGGTAGTCCATCACATCCCGGAGCATGGAGGCGACCTCCGCAGTGTGGGTTGAATCTGGCTGCGCACGTACGCAAGGACGTTGTGTTTGCGTAAGG
>Ga0081455_10002002_pt1 | contig 24344 bp, 20 predicted proteins | sample TabmetS3T2R1_FD_70207 | JGI IMG/M metagenome (GOLD analysis project Ga0081455, IMG submission 70207) | Tabebuia heterophylla rhizosphere microbial communities from the University of Puerto Rico - S3T2R1 | ecosystem: Host-associated > Plants > Roots > Rhizosphere ...
CGGATAAGGCAGGTCGAGTTTGCGGTAAGTCTCAACGTCAATCCGCCCGGAGTCTTTCAATCCGTTGCTGATCTGGTAAGCGCGCACGGCTGCGCGTGTGTCGCGATCGAGCACGCCGGTGATCTTCGATTTGTAATAGCCACGAAGAGTAAGTTCGGCCTGAACGGCTTTGACCTCTTTTTCGGTGATCCGCCAATCGGTTATTGGATAGCCCGTTGTTTGTGAACCGGTGGTCTGTTCCGGCGGCTGTGTAGCGGGATCGGGTGTTTGAGCGACGGCGAAGACTGGCAACAGAATTATTATTGCGATCGACAAATGCGGCAAGGGAGCCTTTCTCATAGCCTTTTCCTCCGAAAACCATGGGAATAGGACCATAGGACCTATAGGTCCTATAGGTCCTATAGGTCTCATAAGTCACATACATGTCACTCGATGGGGTATTTCGGAAGAGATAATAACATTATTCGGCGAGGATCACCCGGCTCTGCAAGTGGTCGCCGTTGCTCGTCAGGCTGCGCTCTTTTTCCGGCGCGGGGCCGCCCATTTCGTTCATCAGGTTTTTGAGAAATTCATCCTGGGTCTTGCGCAAAGGAACGATGCGGCGGGACTCGGCGTTATCAAAGACTGCGAAAAGGAGAGTCCCACGATTGCGCGTGCGCATGACGCCGGCCAGGGCCGCCATGCCGCTGTCGGTGCTGGTCAGCGTGCCGGTCTTGGCGATGACGCTGCCGGCGAACCCACTATCGGTGAATCTGGCGCGCATCGTGCCGGGATCGACCCCTCCCAACCCCATCACCGCGTCGGCTTTGAGGCCGTACTTATCGAGCCAGTTGACCATCGCGCGCAACATCATCACGGTATCACGCGGCGTCATCCGGTTCACGTTCAGCCCCGACCCCGTGGAGATCTGGATCGCGTCCGGAGAAAGCGCCGCCTGTTCGACCAGGAAGTTCTTCACGTATTGCGGGCCGCCGATGTGACCGACGAGCGTGTCGGCCATCGAATTCACGCTGTGCGCGTTCTGATATTGCGCTATTCGTAACAGCGTGTCGGATTCGACCGTGACCAGAAGGCGGCCGCGAGGCTGGCTGTTGTAATCTTCATATTTGATCGGATCGCGGAACGTTATGCCGCTGTTGCGTTCGAAGACGCCCGCCGAAACGCCGGTCTGCGAATTGTAGTTGCAGTTGAAATCGCCTATTACGACCAGACTTCCGTTGACGCGCCGCACGCCGAACTTGCGCAGCGACTCTCCGGCGCGCTTCGCGTCGGAGATCGAGAACGAGGGGTCGCGCCCGCTGAAGAGAATCAGATCGCCGTTCAGTTCGCCGGTCTTCTCGTTGATCTCCCCGTTCGCCAGCAGGTCGGTGTGAAAGCGGTGATTCGGGCCGAGCCTGTTCAAAGCCGCGAGCGTAGTGGCCAGTTTTATAACCGAAGCCGGGTTGAACAGTGTGTCTTCATTCATCATCGCCACAGGCTCGCCGCCGTCCAACGTTTCTACATAGACGCCGTGCTTGCTCGGGTCGCGCCCCTCGGAGTTCAGGGCGCTCGTGAAATTGCCCAACGCGCGCGGCGCGACGTACCGCGCCTTTAATTCGGCCGAACGATCCTTCGAGGGGGAAACCAGTAATTTCTTTGATGACGCCATGCCGACGGACATCTTGGGGTCACTCATCTGAACCTGTTCGCAGCCTGCCAGCGTCAACGCCATTATGAATAGGGCCACTTTGAATTGGGGGATAAATAATTTCATTCTCTCCAACCCGGAATTTAAATAAATTTTACGATAATTTGAGGAGAGCGAGACGATAGAGATCGAATGAGGCTTGCGTCTCGCGTTCGCGGACCCTACATTACCGGCGTCGCGCGGTGAAATCAAGTGCCAAATTTTTGAGGCTGTGCGGCCGCTAGCCCGACCTGGAGGGAGGGCATAAACGCCGTGATTAGCCCTCCTTCACGGTCGGGCCACTGCCGCCGCCAGACCTAAAAACTGTGGAGTCAAAATCAAATGATGATGAACATACGCCGTTTCGCCTTGACCCTGCTGCTCCTGTCCGTCACGCTCGCCTCCGCCCCGATTCATTCCACGAGGGCCGGCGCGCAAACCCGAAATACGACGGGCGACAATAATGTTCCCGCGCCGGAAACCGCGCTCGGTTTCAAGATCGGCGAAGACCGCAAGTTGGCGAAATGGGATCAGTTCCTGACCTATTTCGGCGAGCTTGCGAAGGCGAGCGACCGCATCAAATTGGACACTCTCGGCAAGACGACTCTGGGGAGGCCGTTCGTCGTCGCCACGATCTCGTCGCCCGAAAATTTGAAGCGGCTCGACGAGTTCAAAGAGATCCAACGTAAGCTGGCCGACCCGCGCCTGCTCGCGAACGCGAGCGAGTCCGCGGCCAATGAGTTGATCGGCCTGGGAAAGACCGTGGTCGCCATCACCTGCAGCATCCACTCGACAGAAGTCGGGGGGACGTTCACCGCGACCGAGCTGGCTTACAAACTGACTTCGCAAAACACGCCGGAGGTCAGGCGAATACTCGACAACGTGATCCTGCTGCTCGTGCCCTCGCTCAACCCTGACGGCACGGACATCGTCGCCGACTGGTACCGGAAAACGCTCGGCACACCCGCCGAAGGCTCCGCGCCGCCCGAGCTTTATCACCACTATACCGGCCACGATAACAACCGCGACTGGTATGCGTTCACGCAGGTCGAGACGCAGCTCACCGTGGACAAAATCCTCAACGTCTGGCGCCCCCAGATTCTGCACGACATTCACCAGATGGGCGGCGGCGGCGCGCGACTCTTCGTCCCGCCTTACATGGAGCCGTGGGAGCCGAACGTTGACCCGGCGATCATCGCCGGCGTCAACGCGCTCGGAACCTCAATGGCGTGGGAAGTGATTTCCCAGAGTAAGCCCGGCGTGGTCTTCGACACGATGTACGACGCGTGGACGCCTGCGCGGGCCTACACCCACTACCACGCGGGGTTACGCATATTGTCCGAAACCGCGAGCGCGCGCCTGGCGACTCCGGTTGAAATCCCGTTCGACAGACTCGGCGGCGGGTTCAATTACGACGCGAAGAACGCTTCGTGGAACTTCCCCAAGACCTGGCCAGGCGGCAAGTGGACCTTGCGCGACATCGTCGATTATCAGAGCGCGGGCGCGATGGCGCTCCTCAACCACGCCGCTCGCCACCGAGAACTTTACCTGCGCAACTTTTACGAAATCAGCAAACGCGCCGTCGAAGCCCAGGACAGGCCCTATGCGATCCTGCTGCCCGAGCCGGAGACGCCCGCGTCGATCTCCGACGCGCTCAAACGCCTCAAAGAAGGTTTGAACCAGGTGAAGGGCACTGACCAGGAGAAACACGAACAGAGCGAACAGGTCGTCAAGAACATCACCGGTGAACCCTCGACCACCGCCGAGGTGGTCTACTATTACAAGACCGAGGGATTAGACCGTCTGCTTCACATCCTCAGGCGCGGCGGCGTCGAGGTGATGCAAGCGAGCAAGGATTTCACCGCCGGCGGAAAGAAATATGACGCGGGCGCGCACATAATTTTCATGAAGCAGCCTTACGGCGCATTCGCCAAGGCGCTGCTCGAATCGCAGGTCTACCCCGACCTGCGCGAGTATCCCGGCGGGCCGCCGAAGCGGCCTTACGACGTGACGGCGCACTCGCTCAACCTCCTGATGAACGTCAAGGCGGTCTTCATCAAAGAGCCTTTCGCCGTCGACGCCAAACCCGAACCGGTCGCGCTCGTGATTCAATCCCGCGTCCGCTCGAACGCAGGCGCTCGAGTGGCGCTCTACAAGAATCATCTCCCCTCGATGGACGAGGGCTGGACGCGATGGGTGTTCGATCAATACAGGTTCCCTTACGACTCGCTGCGCGACGCCGAAGTCCGCGCCGGCGGTCTGAAGGCCAAATATGACGCGATCATCATCCCCGACCAATCCGTCAACGCGCTGGTCAACGGTCTGCCCGGCGCCGCGAGCGGAGCGAGCGAGGCGGCCGGAACTGAAGAGAGGATTACCGGCGTATACCCGGCGGAATACGCCGGAGGGTTGGGCGAAGCGGGCGTCAAAGCGCTGCGTGAATTTATCGAGGCCGGGGGCACTGTGATCGCGCTCAACAACGCCTCCAATTTCGCGATCGAGAAACTTGGCGCCCCCGCGCGCAATGTCCTCAAAGGCGTTCCGGCGCGCGATTTCTACTGCCCGGGATCGATACTCCGCGCGCAACTGGATTCATCAAGCTCTCTCGCCTTCGGGCTGGAGAAAGAATCTGTCGCGTGGTTTGAAAACGGCCCGGCCTTCGAGGTCACTGATCCGGCGAGCGCCCGCGTGATAGCGCGTTACCCTGAATCGGAGAACCCGCTGCTGAGTGGATGGATACTCGGCGACAAACTCATCCGCGGCCGCGCGGCGATGGTCGAGGCGAATATCGGCAAGGGCCGCGTCATCCTCTTCGGGTTCCGCCCGCAATACCGCGCCCAGAGCCTGGCGACCTTCCCGCTCCTGTTCAACTCGATCCTGACGAGCAAGGGCGATCAATAAGCGCTGTGGCGCGAGTAATGAGGCGCCTTGCGAATTGTTTACTCACGCCCGAGGCGGCTCCGCAAGGCGCGAGTAAACAACTCGCGCCACACCTTTTGCGACGCAAAACTTTTACCCATTCCCCTTCCCGCCATCTTTGCTCTCCTCCTAATCCTACTTGCTCAGGTCAAAAAATTTCTGGCCGGGTGTCGTTTCATGCGCTCCCCATTCGATTAACTCATGGAGATCGCGGCTTTACCGAAGGGAAAGTCCGCAATGAAAAATCGTAAGGGAGGGAGTTAATGCTGCGGGAATTGGAACATGAAGAACGCTTGGAGTATTTGGGGGCGCCTTCTCGCTTTCTTCGGTGAGGAAAAGTAGCGCGTGATTTTTTTGCTTGACACGTAGTCGCCGTGGGTGTATTTAACCACTCGGTTAATTAACCAGGAGGTTTAACACAGTAATGGCTCTTGATCAGCTCAGTGTCACATTGGCCGCCATCGCCGATCCGACACGACGCGCGATCCTCGAGCGTCTGGCCGAGGGAGAGGCGACGGTCGGGGAGTTGGCCAAGCCATTCGAGATGAGTCTTCCCGCCATCTCGAAGCACCTCAAGGTGCTGGAGCAGGCGGGATTGATCGAGCGTGGGCGCGACGCCCAGTGGAGGCCCTGCCGGATCGCGGCGGGGCCTCTCAAGGAGGTCGCGGACTGGGTTGGGCGCTATCGCCGTCACTGGGAAGAAAGCTTCGACCGTTTGGACGAGTATTTGCGCGAATTGCAAAAACGCGAGTCGCAAAACTCTCAATCGAAAACCAAGGAGAAAAAGCATGGCCGCAAGGAAAAATGATCCCTCCGCGAAATCATCTGAACGTGAACTCGTCATCACGCGCGTCTTCGACGCGCCGCGCGAATTGGTCTGGAAGGCATGGACTGACCCTGAGCATTTGATGCGCTGGTGGGGGCCGAAATACTTCACGTCGCCCTCTTGCAAAATAGACCTTCGGGTGGGAGGCAAATACCTCTTCTGCATGCGATCGCCTGAGGGCAAGGATTTTTGGAGCACGGGCGTCTATCGCGAAATCGTCGAGCCGGAGCGAATTGTTTGGACAGATTCGTTCGCGGACGAGAAAGGTAATCCTGTCCCTGCCTCGCATTATGGAATGCCGGGAGATTGGCCTGAGGAACTGCTGGTGACGGTGACGTTCGAAGAGCATCAAGGCAAGACCAAGATGACCCTGCGGCATGCCGGCTTCCCGGCGGAGATGAGCGAAATGGCCGAAGCCGGCTGGAACGGATCCCTCGACAAGCTCGCCGAAAGCCTGAGTGACTCGAACAAAAGCGGGATCACAACACTCACGACGCCGTCGGACAGGGAGATCGTCATCACGCGCGTCTTCGACGCGCCCCGCAGACTCGTCTTCGAGGCCATCTCAAAGCCCGAACACGTGACGCGTTGGTGGGGGCCGAGATCCATGATGATGGTTTCCTGCGAAATGGATTTCCGCCCCGGAGGCGAGTGGCGCTTTGTCAAACGCGGTCCGGACGGGAACGACTACGGATTCAGGGGCATGTATCGCGAGATCGAGCCTCCCGAGCGCATAGTACAGACCTTTGAGTTCGAAGGCATGCCGGGCCACGTATCGGTTGAAACGGCGACCCTCGAAGAGCTGGACGGCAAAACGAAACTGACGGTCAGGTGCCTCTACCAATCGGTCGAGGACCGCGACGGTCACTACAATTCGGGCATGGAGGCAGGAATGAGGGAGTCGCACGACCGTCTCGCCGAACTACTCAGCGCGATGAAATGAATGAACAGGAGGGAAACTATGAAGACATTGACCAATCGAGCGTTCATCGCGGCGGCCATCCTGGCCGCCGCGGCTTTCATTGTCGGATACGGGCGCCAACAACAAGACTCCGGCGGCAAATACGCCGAGGTGAACGGCCTCAAGATGTACTATGAGGTTCACGGTTCGGGACGCCCGCTGGTGTTGCTTCACGGCGGGTTCGGCTTCGCTGAAGGGTGGGGCCCCTTGCTCCCGACGCTGACGAAGACTCATCAAGTGATTGCGATCGAGTTGCAAGGGCATGGGCATACCAACGACATCGACCGGCCTCTGACTTTCGAGCAAATGGCGGATGACACCGCCGCGTTGTTGAAACAGTTGAAGATCAAGGACGCGGACTTCTTCGGTTACAGCATGGGAGGGACCGTGGCCCTGGGAGTCGCCATCCGGCATCCGGAACTCGTGCGCAAGCTGGCGTTCTACGGGTCGTGCGCGGGAACGATGAAAGACACTTACGATCCCGAAACCTACAAGCAGTTTCAAAGCCTTGGCGCCGACTTCGCCCCGCCTGTGCTGAAGGGGCCGTACGACAGGATGGCGCCCGACCCGAAGCGGTGGCCCATTCTGGTAACGAAGATCAAGGAGTTGGAGAAAATCTTCAAAGGGTATTCGGCGGTGGACATCAAGGCGATCAAAGCGCAGACGCTCATCATGATGGGTGACCGCGACGCGGTTCGCCCTGAGCACGCCGTTGAGATGTATCGGCTCATTCCTCATGCGCAACTCGCCATCTTCCCCGGCGGCGATCATTTCTTGCTTTTCAGCGGCCCTGATAAACTGTTGGCGACTTTGGCGCCGTTTCTCAACGCGCCATGACAGACCGAAAAAAACCCGGAGAATGAGTGGCGCAGGCAGTGAGTCGGAGCGGAATGGAAAGGCGCCGAGCGATTCCTGCGCCTTGGGTTCACTCAAGCATCCTTCAGAATTTTGTCGTTTAATTAATTGTACGCCTGTGTTATAAGCAAAACAGAAGAGACGCCCCGAACAGATTTCTCAATCAACCAAAGAGGTGAATTATGCAATTAAGTCCTTACCTTAACTTCAACGGTCAATGCGAGGCCGCATTTAAGTTCTACGAGCGTGTTCTTGGCGGCAAAATCGAAGCAATGATTACCTACGCAGGTACGCCTGCGGAGGAACATGCGCCGCCTGAATTGCGCAATAAAATTCTTCACGCTCGCCTGATCGTCGGCGGCGACGCGTTAATGGGCACTGACGAGTCGCCTGACCGCTATGCGGCGCCGAAAAGTTTCTCAGTATCGCTCCAAATCGAAGACCCGGCGGATGCGGAACGCATATTCCACGCGTTAGCGGAAAACGGCATTGTGCAATTGCCAATCCAGCAGACATTCTGGGCCGAACGCTTCGGGATGCTTGTTGATCAATTCGGCATCCCCTGGATGGTCAACTGCGGAAATGCCGCTTAACGGTAAGTTCTTCCGGCGCTGCAGGAATGCCCCCCCCGACTCTCCTGCGGCGCCTGAAACGATTTCACTCGCCCCTTGATGTTCGGTTGAAAACCATATGGAGGAAAATCATGGAAGCAAGCGCTCAACCCGCTCCCGTCTCGACAAAGAAGCTCTGGGCCGGAATCATCATCAGCGCCCTGCCGGCGCTATTCCTGCTTTTTGACGGCGTAATGAAGTTGGTAAAACCTCAGATCGTCGTAGAGACAACGGTTCAGCTCGGGTATCCCGAGAGTGTTATTCTCGGACTCGGGATCGTCCTGACCGTATGCACAGTCATCTACGTGATCCCGCGCACCGCTGTTCTGGGCGCGATCTTGCTGACAGGTTACCTCGGAGGCGCAGTCGCTACCCACGTGCGCGCAGGCGGTGGGCCGTTTGAGATCTTATTCCCGGTCATTGTAGGCGCGTTGCTTTGGGGCGGACTCTTTTTGCGCGATGTACGGATTAGCGAACACCTGCAATCGGGTATTCAAACTATTTCCGTTTCAAAGAAGGCGCTCTGGACCGGACGTGTCATCAGCGCCCTGCTGGCGCTGATGCTGCTCTTCGGCGGCGTCTTGTATTTGGCGAAGCCGGCGCCAGTCGTGACGGAATTCGCTCGGCTGGGGTACCCGGAGAATGTCATTCTTGGCATAGGAATCCTCAAACTCGCCTGTACGGTTGTCTACATCATTCCGCGGGTCTCCGTCATCGGCGCGATCTTGCTGGCGGCCTATCTCGGAGGCGCGGTCGCCACCCATGTGCGCATCGGCGACCCGCCCTTCAATGTCATCGCGCCGGTCCTTTTCGGCGCTCTGCTCTGGGGAGGGCTTTATTTGCGCGATCAGCGGCTGCGCGCGCTCCTCCCTTTACGAAGCTAGCCTGCGTTGGATAACCAACGGATAATCCAAAACCCTAAGGAGCCTTCGTGCCGCATTGCTCCGCCCTGAAACAATGAAATCGCGCCACGTAGTGACGAATAAATTCGTCACATCACGATCACGTGACGAATAAATTCGTCACTACGTGGCTATTTCTGAGGAGGTTGAATGAACCCGGAACTGTTCCTTCACGATCTGAGAACTGCTCTCCGCTCGCTGGCGCGCGCCAAAGGGCTTGTAATCACCGTGACGATTACGCTGGCGCTCGGCATCGGCGCCAACGCCGCCATTTTCAGCGTGGTGCGCGGCGTGCTGCTGCGGCCCCTCGTCAATCGCGACGAGGACCGGCTGATTTACATCCGCCAGAGCGCGCGAGGCATTGGCGCCGACAACGTTACGTTCTCCGTGCCGGAAATCCAGGATCTGCGCGAGCGAGTCAAAACGCTGAGCGCGTTCGGCGACTTCTCCACCATCGGTTTCACAATGGTCGGCCTCGGCGAGCCGCGCGAGGTCCGCTCGGGCGTCGTCGGCGGATCGTATTTCGAGGTGATGGGGCTGCGGCCCGTACCGGGGCGGCTGCTCGACGCGAGAGACGACGGCCCGAAGGCCGAGGGCGCGGCGGTGCTGACCTATCGTTTCTGGACGACGGTACTCAACAGCGATCCGTCCGTGCTCGGCAAAATCGTCAGGCTCGGCGATCGCGCGGCCACCATCGTGGGTGTGCTGGAGCCGTCCGTGCCCTATCCGGCGGAGACTGAGATCATCGCAAACGTCGTGACAAGCCCGCATCATCTGTCGGCGACGATGGTGACCGGCCGGGTCCATCGGATGACGGAGTTGTTCGGCAGGCTGGCGCCCGGCGTGGATCTCGAGACGGCGCGCGCGGAGTTGCGTCTAGCCCATGGGGCGATGCTCAAGGAACATCCCGAAGCGTATTCGGCGAAAGCGGACTTCCGGATCGAGGCAGTGCGGCTGCGCGAACAGATCACGTCACGCGCGAGGACCGTGCTGCTGGTGCTGCTTGCGTCGTCGGCGCTCATCTTCGTTATTGCGTGCTCGAACGTGGCCAACCTGATTCTCGCGCGGACGGTTCGGCGCGAAGGCGAGTTGGCGATCCGCGCGGCGCTCGGCGCGACCAACGGAGCGCTGCGCCGGACGCTGTTGGCCGAAACCCTCCTGCTTTGCGGCGCGGGCGCGTTGCTCGGCGTTCTGATCGCGCGGCCCATGGTGGCAATCCTGGCTCGGTATATTTCCCGCTTCTCGGTCCGCGCTCTCGACTTGACCGTCGACTCGAGCATGCTCTGGGTCGGGGCGGCGCTGGCGATCGTCGCGGCTGTGCTCCTGGCGTTTGTACCGCGCCTCCCGTCGGCCGACGCAGCGCATGGATTGGGTCTGTCGAGCGGGGGCCTGCGGATCACCGGAGGCACAAACCGCCGGCTGCGAATCTTCGCCATGACGCAGATCGCCGCGTCCTTCGTGTTGCTGGCCGGCGCCGGCATGCTGCTCAAGACGCTGATTGCGCTGCAAGCGACGCCGACCGGCTTCGACATGCGCCAAACGCTCGTGTTGAATGTGCCCGTGATGTCCTACGGACGAAAGCCCGATCAGGTCACGGATTTCTACAAGGAAGCGATGCGGCGCATCACGGAGTTGCCGGGCGTGGAGCGCGTCGCCGTCGGCGCGGTTGTTCCGTGGCGCGACGCAGGAATCTTCGGTCCCGGGTTCGAGTTTTCGGCTGACGGCTACGTCCGCGCGCCTGGCGAAGAATATCCGCGCGCCCGCTTCCGGACGATCTCGCCCGGGTTTTTCGCGGCGCTCGGCGTCCCGCTGATCGCCGGACGTGATTTCAACGACTCCGATCGCCGAGGCGGCGAGCCCGTCGTCATTGTGAGTCAGAGCCTGGCGCAGCGAATGTTTTCGACACAGGAGACGCTCAATCGCCACATGATGTGGACTGATCCGGTGATGAAGTTCATCGACGTCAGCACCGGGCCGCGACGCATCGTCGGCGTCGTGGCCGATGTCGACGACGAGAACGTCGTGCCAGGCCCTGCGATGACCGTCTATCACCCCTTCGAACAGCAGGAACTCTGGGGAGGCCGTCTGTTCGTCCACACGCGCGCGGATCCGTACGCGCTGTTATCGCCGATCACGCGCGTTATCCGCGAGATGTCGGCGGACCAGCCGATCGAGGGCGCGGCGACGCTCGAAGACGTCCGCGCGGAAGTGCTCGCGCCGGATCGGCTGAACACGATCGTGTTTGGCGGATTCGCTCTCCTGGCCCTCGCGATTTCCGTCGTCGGCGTCGCCGGCGTGCTCGCCTTTTCGATTAGCGCTCGCGCCCGCGAGTTCGCGATCCGCCTTGCTCTCGGCGCGCACCCGCGCAAGATTCTCACGAACGTGCTTGTTGAAGGAACGGTGATAGCGGTGATCGGCGTCGCGGCAGGCGCCGTCGTCGGCTTTGCGTTCTCGCGCCTGCTTGGCGGCTACGTTCAAGATGTTCGACTGCCCGGGCTGCTGCCGTTGATCGGCTCCGTAGGAGTGATCATTGGCGCCACGGTCATCGCGTCTGCGCTCCCGGCGGCGCGCGCCGCTCGCGTTGACGTCATGCAGGCTCTACGGTCGGACTGATCTTCTGATGATGACGGCGTAAGAGAAGGCTACTTGAAAGATTCAGCCAATTGATAGGTGTCCACGTATTGCTGAAACTTGACGGCTTTGCCGTCGGCGAGCGTCCAGATATGCGCCACTTGCGCCTGAAACCGCTTCCCGTTCGCCTTGTAAACGCCGTCATAAAATCCCAGAGCGACGACCTTATCGCCCGCGCCGAATATCTCGTCCACTCTAACCGTGAGTGATTCGAAACCCGCGGCGATTCGCATAAGCGGGCCTTCACGCACTTCGTCCAGGCCGCGGTACGGACTGCCATCGGCCAACGGAGAATTCACAGCGGCGATCCATTCGATCGTCGGGCCGAACAGGTCGAGCACGGCGGCGAAATCTCGTTGTCCGAAGGCTTCATAGATTCTGTTGATCACGCTGATGTTTTCTTGTGACAAATGACCTCCGATCAGGGAATGTTGAATAAGCGCATGCGTCCGGCGACAAAGACGCCGCCGGACGCATGTCGGGACAGCATTGGAATGAGGTTAATCGGTCGCGCCGGCGTATTTCGCCGGATCGGCTTCGGCCTTCTTCGCGCAGTCTTCACAGCAGACAGTGATCTCCTTACCGCCGGCCTTGACCTTGATTCCGCCGTCGTTGATGTCCCAATCACACACCGGGCATTTGGTTGTATTCATAGCTTGTCCTTTCCGTTTTGAATTCGAGTTTCGCCGCGGCCTTCAGCAAACAACGCGGCTGTTTCCGATGAAAGGATCGTATCAAGGCGGGAGAGATCAGACTTCCAGATTCTTGCTCATTTCGCGCAATCCGCGCCGGCTGGCGCCGCGCCTCACATCAGAAGGCGCGCGGCCAAATTCGCGGCGGAAGGAATCAGTGAAATGGCTATGGCTGGAAAAACCAAGTTCGAGGGCCAGCGCGGTCAGGTCATTCGCTCCGTCAGCCAGTCGTTCCAGCGAGGCGCGCAACCGCAGACACATCAGATAGCGATGAAGCGGCGCGCCGGTTCGCCTCCGGAAGAGTCGAGCCAGGTGGAATGGCGACGCTCCAACGGCTCGCGCCACGTCATCGAGCGTGACTCGTTCCGACATACGGCCGGCCAGATAGGTCTTGGCCGCCTCAACATGGTCGGCGTGACCGGCTTCCGTGCCTTCCCTGCGTCGTTTACCCGAAGGCGACGCCAGTCCCTGTCGCGCAAACGCGGCTTCCAGCGCGTCGGCGATGATTTGAAGCGCCGTCACTTCAATCCACAATGGATCAGGCGGCGCCAAAGGCGGTTCCATTTGATTGTCTTCCTCAACCCACAGCAGCTGCGCCAGTTCGCGATGCCGCCAGAATACGCCGGAAGCGCATGGGCCTGTGACAAAGGGAAACGGCCGTTCAGGGTGATCGTCAATGGTGGGATCGAGTTCGCGAACTATATCATTCAATACTCGTGGCGAAGGGACGAAAACCGTTCCGCGATCACCGCAATCAGCCGGGTGGCTGACTCGATATGTTGATTTCTTCGAAAAGAAGACCGCCTGATTGACGTCGGCAGTCACACTTCGACGGCCAAAGTGCTTTCTGAACGCGCCGTAACGCAGCAGGACGATCTGGTCGGCGTCAGGCTGTTCTTCATCGCCGGGGGCGCCGCAACCGGCGCGACAGTTGTAATCGCGCACGCCGACAAGAGGACTGTCGTAAAGCGAACGGAACGTGAGAAAATTTTCTAACGGGCGCGACATGCGCGCATCATACGGAACCGGCAGTATCTAATCAAACGCTCGCAAGACAACAACCTGCGATCGTTCAGAATTGGCGGAGACAACCCCGACTTAATAGAAAGAGGAGTTCTATGAACAAATCATTTAGGAAAATTGGCTGGCTGTCTCTTCTGATCTTGACGTTCACTGTTCCTGTCTTGGCCCAGACGCCGGTTATCGAGGACGGACAACCTGACGAGTTGCGAGGCGTGACAAAGGTGTTTGTCGGCCTTGAGGCCCAACAGCGGGAGGTGGTCGTCAAGGAGATAAAGAAACAACTGCCGGATTTGGAGATCGTCTCACGCCCTGAAGAGTCGGACATTCATCTTCTACTTTCCATGAAGGAAACCAGAGACGGAAGAATCGAAGGAGTGGGAACGGTCGTCAAGCTGATTGACGCCAATCACGCGCGGGCGCTATACAGCTTCAAAGACGATCTGCCTCCCATCTACGAGCAACACTCAATCAAGAGCTATGGGATTGAGCGCGTAATGCCGCTCAGATTCGCGAGGGAGTTCGTGAAGGCCTACAAAAAGGCTAATGGCTGAGCGGGGTATGCGGAATAAAGACCAGTTCCCTTTTAAGCACATACCTGCGAGTGGCCGCAGCAGCTATCACGCCAGCTATAGCAATGTCTACGCGAAACGTGACCTGCCAGCGCGTGAGCGCCGTTACCTTGGAATTTTCTTGAAGTTGGTGTTTATCCTGCGTTAAGATCATTTTTCATTCTTGCTCGTTTTCTTGCTACTGGTCACGGTAGTCCCAAAGAGCTACTGCAATTTTGGATAATTTTTGCCCCTTCCACCATGTCAAGCCATGGCCTGTCAGAGCGCACGCTACCCAGCTTCAGACGACCGGAGAGGACGAATCAGCTTCCGACGCTTGGCTAATTTTCTCAACTTATTTCTGCTCTCCATTCTGTTGTCTATTAAATTCTTACCTGACCCTTTAGGATGGGCGCTTGCCTCCGGACCTATCCGGCAATCAGCGCAGGGGATAGCGCAAGGGGCGTCTCAAGAATCCAATGGCTCCGGCAATGAGAACGATGTCCGCATGCTGGAACTGGGCCAGTCAATCAAACGCGGGCTGGCGGTTCGGCAAGAGCACACCTATCAGATCAAGCTGGGCGTCGATCAGTTCTTGAAGGTTGCCGTTGAGCAACAGGGCATCGATGTGATGGTGCAGGTGGTGGCGCCGGACGGTAAGCGGATCACAGAGTTCGACTCCGAGAGCAGTCTTTGGGGGAAAGAATTGGCGACGCTGGCGCCTAAGGCGCCGGGCGACTATAGGCTGATTGTAAAGCCCACACAGAAGCGGGCGTCTGCCGGAGGCTATCAGATTCGGATTGAAGAGATGCGCGCTGCAACAGAGAATGACCGGGCTCTGTATGAGACATACCTGCTCCTCCAGGAATCTATCAAACTGCGTGACGCGGGCAAGTATGATGAGGCGCTCCCGTTATTCGAGCGCGTGATCGAGACTCGGAAAAGGATGTTGGGCCCGGATGATCCCGATCTTGCCGCCGCGATCCATGATCTGGCCGTTACCTACTATTACAAGGGCGATTACCCGAAGGTTGAGCCGCTGTCGAACCGCGCTCTGGCGATTCAGGAGAAAGCGCTGGGGCGGAATCACCCTCAGGTCGCCGCCTCTCTCAACCTGTTGACGGTCCTCTACCTCAACAAAGGGGACTATGAGAAGGCCGAACTGCTGGCGAAACGCGCGCTGGCCATCAAGGAGAAAACGCTGGGGCCGGAACACTCCAGTCTTGCTTATTATCTCCGTAATCTCGCGCTCATCTATGACAAGAAAGGCGACTATGATAAAGCGAAGCCACTCTACATGCGCTCGCTGGCGATCAGGGAGAAATCATTGTGGCCGGAACATCAATTGGTCGCTCAATCTCTCAACGATCTCGCCAATCTCTATTACAACAAGGGTGATAATGCGAATGCAGAATCGCTGCATCGACGCGTCTTGACCATCCGGGAGAAATGGCTGGGACCGGAACACAAGGATGTCGCCGAATCTCTCGGCAATCTCGCCAACATCTACCGCGACAGAAAGGATTATGCGCGGGCGGAGCCGCTCTATCTGCGCGCGCTGGCGATCCAGGAGAAGACATTGGGGCCGCAACGCCCCCATATCGCTCGCGCTCTCACTAACCTCGCCATGTTCTACGCGGCGAAAGGCGATACGCGTGAGGCCATTGCGGAACAGTCCCGCGCCAACGCCGTCACTGAATACAACCTATCTCTCAATCTCGACACCGGCTCCGAGCGCCAAAAACTGGCTTTTCTTTCCATCTTAAACTTAAAAAGACAGACCGATTTCACGCTCTCGCTCCACAGCCAGGCCGCCCCCGATAATCCACAGGCGCTCGAACTTGCTTTAACTACATTGCTCCGCCGCAAAGCGCGCGGACTGGATACGATGGTAGACACGATCGCGACCTTGCGCCGCCACGCTACGCCAGAAGATCAAGCGCTCTTCGATCAACTCACCGATTCCCGCTCGCAGTTGGCCGAGGGCGTCTTGAAAGGGTTGGGGGCAACCAAAGCCGAGACATCCTCGGAGCGACTCAAGCAGATCGAAGAAAAGGTCGAGAAACTGGAAGCGGAACTGAGCAGACGCAGCGCTGAGTTTCGGGCGCAGGCGCAACCGGTCACGCTTGCCGCAGTCCAGGCGGCGCTCCCCGCAGACACTATCCTGGTCGAGTTTGCGGTCTACACGCCATGGGGTCCGCGGACTGAGAAGAGCGGGGCGCCGCACTACATCGCCTATGTGCTTTCGGCGCAGGGGCGCCCCGTATGGGTAGACCTTGGCGCCACAGCGCCAATTGATCGCGCAGCGAATGCCTGGCTCAGAGCGCTGCGTAACCGGCGGACAGACGTCAAGCAACTGGGACGCGTCGTCGATGAGATAGTTATGCGTCCTGTGCGCTCACTCCTGGGCGAGAGGCTGGGCGGAACGCGCCGCGTGCTGATTGCGCCCGATGGCTTGATTAACCTCATTCCTTTTGCCGCTCTGGTGGATGAACATAATCAATATCTGGTCGAGCGCTTCGCCATCAGCTACCTGAGCAGCGGCCGTGACCTGCTGCGATTGCAAACATCAGAACCGAGCAAGAGCGCCCCGTTGGTGGTGGCCAACCCGGCATTCGGCAGGGTTTCACCCCTCGCCGCGCGGGCGGATCAGAACTCTGGAAAGGGGTTGGCCGCCAATCAAGCGAGGACGCGTATCGATGCCGCCAGAGCCTTCTTCCGGCCGCTGCCGGGCGCTGAGTACGAAGCGCTGGCGATCAAAACCGTGCTGCCTGAAGCATCGACGTTACTGAGAGAACAGGCCACCGAAGCGGCGCTCAAACAGGTCAGGGCGCCGCGCATTTTGCATATCGCGACACACGGCTTCTTTCTCGGCGATCAGGGTTCTCTACCGAGAGTGACTCAGAACACTGTTAATAATAACTGGCAGAGCGACTCTGACCTGCAGCTAGGCATGTGGGCCGCGCAAATGAAAAATCCCCTACTGCGTTCAGGCCTTGCGCTGGCAGGAGCCAATCAGGGCAAGAGCGGAGATAACGATGGTGTATTAACCGCGTTCGAGGCGGCGTTTTTGGATCTGTCGGGAACAAAACTGGTAGTGCTCTCGGCGTGCGATACAGGTGTGGGAGAGGTCAAGAACGGTGAGGGAGTGCAGGGGTTACGGCGCGCCCTGGTCTTGGCCGGGTCGGAAAGCCAGGTGATTAGCCTCTGGCCAGTGTCAGATATAGGGGCAAAGGAATTCATGACTGATTATTACCTGGCGCTCAGGCAAGGAGATGGACGAAGTGAGGGATTGAGGCAAGTGCAATTGCGAATGCTGCGGAGCAAGTACCGGCGCCATCCGTTCTACTGGGCAGCCTTCATTCAGTCGGGGGAATGGGCGAACCTGGAAGGCCAACGCTAAATGACGATACTGCCTTTGGCTGTTGACCTTTTGTTTGTGCTGGTAGTCGGCCTTTGCGGAGGTTATGCGTTTGAATCGGTATCCGCCTAATCCCTGGTTCAGCCTCAGAGATATGCTATGAATTCAGAACATGCACGCCAGTGGCCGTGGCGGGAAAATGGAGCCCGCGTCACCGCGAGGGCAAACGACCCTGGGGATTTCATTGACCGATATCTGTCGCCACTTTTATTTTGGCGCACCTCTGCCCACTTACCCCCGCGGGGGCGGAAGCGCGGCCTTATCCGAAGCGACATCCTGTTATTTTGGCGCGCCTTTACCCACTCATCGCTGCGGGAGAGCAAAGAAATTACTTCGGAAGATGTGTTTTGGCGTAAAGCCGGCGATCTCATATTAGAGACCGTGAGACTTGCTGGCTTCAGACTTACCGATTGGTTTCCACACGCCCCCGGCGTCTACTGGTCACGATATGCTCAAAGATTCAGGAAAGTGGCGTATTCGAGGGTTTTTACCGATCCTGAGCTCGGCAATTACGTCATGCCCGAAATCAAGATGAGTCTCATTGAAGGAGCCGGTATTGGGACCGTTCGATTGCGTCCACGGAAAATCGACGGCGAGGATTGTTGGCTTGCCACAGCGATGACCGGAACGGAATGTCACAGCGGCATCCCGATTGCGATTCCGGATAGAGTACTTCGTAAGGCGGGCGTGCTCTGGGGAGATCGAGTCAACTTGCGGGGGCAAGTTCGATTCCTCCAAGAGGCCGGCCTGGATGAGACCGCAGGTCGCGTTCATCATGCCCGTCCTTTGATTGTCTTCGTTGATGAATTGAAAGGGGTAGACACTCGGCGATCGGACGAGCCGATCATCATTACCCCAGTCGCCCTTTTCGAGACCAAGGACTTTCCCGAGTACGACAACTTTCCTGAAGCCCAATACGCGTTCGTCCCCTGCGCCGCCGGACACGATTCGGAACTCGATGCGGCTGCGGATTGGATCGAAAAGTATGCGGCGCTGCACGGAGGACGCGTAATCACGAATTTTGATGAGCAGCGACCCGTTCTCGCAGACGCGCCGTTGAGCTATCAACGGCTCGTGGCCAAGACGTATGATCGATCGGTAATCAATCAGTTCGCTGGGACTATTCAGGTTGATCGCATTGACCAGCTTATTCAAAGATCAGTAATCAATCAGAACTTCGGAGACGTTCACATGGGCCACAATATCAAAGTCGGCGGATCCGCGATAATCAACATCGACTCGGCGCTCAACAACGTGACACAGACAATCAGCGACGCGCCTGGGCTTGACCCGGCGCAGAAATCGCAACTGGAAACGCTGGTAATGTCGCTAAAGGCAGACTTAGCCAAGCTGAGGGAGAGTCACGGGGATGAAGTGAAAGAGATTGCGGATGCGCTCGAGAAAGCGGTAGCCAATGCCGCAAAACCGCCGCAGGAGAGGAAGAAGAATCTCCTGCAGCTTTCCGCGAAAGGTCTAAAGGAGGCGGCCGAGTTGGTCAAAGATACTGCGCCGAGCATTCTGACGGCCGCAGACCAGATTGCGAAATTTATCGCGGGCCTATGATCCCCCGCCAATGGTTAGCTGAAAGCGCGGCGCAACATCAGGCAGCTTGCCTCAGTCGCTCAATCTTGATGCGCCTGCCGAGCGCATTCGACAGGGCCAACATCTCTGCGCTGTCCAAGCCCAGATCGTCGAGACCGCCACGCGCGACGATAAAGGCTTGCGCAATGATCAGCTCGACTGTCCGTCAAACATTTTTACTTTGACCGACCCACAATCGCTGGTTCATTTTTTGGCGCGCTGCTCAATCTTTGCCCACGTATCCCGCAATCCTATAGTCCGGTTGAAGACAGGCTTCCCTGCTGTCGAATCTGTGTCCACGCAGAAGTATCCCATCCGCTCGAACTGATACCGCGCGCCGGGCGTTGCGTCACGAAGGCTCGGCTCGACCTTGCAGTCGGTCAGCGCTTCCAGCGAGTTCGAATTCAGGTTGGCGGTGAAGTCCTGGCCCTCTTCAACTTCATCGGGATTCTCTTTAGTGAACAGGTTGTCGTAGAGACGAACTTCCGCGTCCACCGCGTGCGCCGCCGAGACCCAGTGAATCGTCGATTTGACCTTGCGGCCGTCGGGCGTATTGCCGCCTCGGGTCTCCGGGTCGTATGTGCAACGCAACTCGACGACATTTCCTTCCGCGTCCTTCACCACATCCCGGCAGGTGATGAGATATCCGTAGCGCAGACGGACCTCGCGGCCCGGCGCGAGTCGGTAGAACTGCTTCGGCGGGTCTTCGCGGAAATCCTCCTGTTCGATGTAGAGAACTTTCGAGAACGGGACCTTGCGGGTTCCGGCGCTCGCGTCTTCAGGATTGTTCACGGCGTCCATCTCTTCGACCAGATCGTCCGGGTAGTTATCAATGACGACCCGCAGCGGCCGCAGCACGGCCATCACGCGCGCAGCATGTTTGTTCAAATCCTCGCGCAGGAAATATTCGAGATGTGACAGTTGTGTAATGCCGTTTGTCCTGGAAACGCCGACGTTCGCGCAGAAGCTGCGGATGGCCTCCGGCGTATAGCCGCGTCGCCGCATCCCCGAGAGTGTGGGCATGCGTGGGTCGTCCCAGCCTTTTACGCGGCCTTCCTGCACGAGCCTCAGCAGTTTGCGCTTGCTCATCACGGTATACGTGATGCTGAGCCGGTCGAACTCATACTGCCGCGAAGGGAAAATTCCGAGATGCTCGATAAACCAATTGTATAAAGGGCGATGATCGTCGAATTCGAGCGTGCAGATCGAGTGGGTCACCTTCTCGATCGAATCCGACTGCCCGTGCGCGTAGTCGTACATCGGGTAGATACACCATCGATCGCCGGTCCGGTGGTGCTCCATGTGCAAGATGCGATACATCACCGGATCGCGCATGTTCAGGTTCGGCGAGGCCATATCGATCTTTGCGCGCAGCGTGCGCGAGCCGTCGGGAAATTCCCCGTTCTTCATGCGGTCGAACAAGTCCAGGTTCTCTTCGACCGGGCGATTTCGATAAGGGCTGTCCTTGCCCGGTTCGGTGAGCGTGCCACGGTACTCGCGAACCTCGTCGGCGCTGAGGTCGCAGACGTAAGCCTTGCCGGCTTTGATCAATTGGACGGCCCATTCATATAGTTGCTGGAAATAGTCCGAAGCGTAAAACAACCCGTCCCACTTGAAGCCCAGCCACTGGACGTCTTCCATAATCGATTCGACGTATTCGGTTTCTTCCTTGGAAGGATTGGTGTCGTCGAAGCGAAGGTTGCATTTGCCGCCGAATTCAGCGGCCAATCCGAAGTCCAGGCAGATGGCTTTCGCGTGGCCGATGTGCAGGTATCCATTAGGCTCGGGAGGAAAGCGAGTCTGCACTTGTCCCCCATTCTTGCCCGCCTTGATGTCCTGAATAATGATGTCGCGAATGAAATTAGACCGGCCTCCAGATTCGGTTGAAAATTCAGTCGAGGATTCAGCCGGGGATTCAACCGGGGCCGCTCCGGCGTTAGATTCCAACAAATTCATTTGTCTCTATGATCTCCCATACGAACACATTTGAAGAGGAATGGCCTGTTGGCCACATTCAGTCGAAAATTATAAATCAGAATCGGCGAGATCGGTAGGCGCCACATCGGCGCCATGTCGGTATCACTATCGCTCCGGTGAATTTGGAGATTCCTTCGATGAATTTGGAGCGCTATATTTGCCCGGCCTTAGCAATGCGGTATTAATACATTTTTCCTTTGCGCCTTTGCGCCTTTGCGAGAAACCGCCTGTAAATTTCCGCGTCTCTCGCAAAGGCGCAAAGGCGCAAAGGCGCAAAGCTCGCGAAGCAAATTCCAAAACTCAGGTGGCTTCTTTCGGAGGTGGATAGTGACTGAAAATGAAATCGTTAAACACATCGTTGACACAGCCTTGAAAATTCATAAGCGTTTCGGTCCTGGTTTGCTCGAATCGGTTTATGAGGCGGTGTTGGCGGCTGAATTGGAAAGACGCGGACTTCGCGTCAAACGCCAGCAACCGATCCCGGTCGTTTACGAAGACGTACGACTTGAGATCGGCTTTCGGGCAGACCTGATCGTGGAAGACAAGGTGATCGTCGAGATCAAATCCGTAGAGGCTATCGCTCCGGTTCACTATAAACAGGTTTTGACATATTTGAAGGTTGCCGATAAGCGATTAGGATTGCTGATCAACTTCAATGTCGAGTTGATCAAGGATGGGATAAAACGGGTGGTCAACGGTCTAGAAGGCGAAGGAGATCGAGCTTAGCAATCTCCTACACATTTGCGCCTTTGCGCCTTTGCGCCTTTGCGCCTTTGCGAGAGACCAGGCTATGGGAGACGGTCTCTCGCAAAGGCGCAAAGGCGCAAAGGCGCAAAGGAAGACGACAAATCAAGCGGCGCGCACTCTTCTTGCCGCTATCGCCCTGTAAGCCCAGAGCAGCAGCACGGCGCCGAGGATGGAGGTGATCCACCCGGCCGAATACCCCGGCCCACCCCACAACACGCGCCCGATAAGCGTTCCGATCAACGCGCCGGCCATTCCGATGATCGCGGTGACAACGACTCCGCCTGGATCGCGCCCCGGCATCAATAGTTTCGCAATAACGCCGACCACCAACCCGAAAAGTATCTGACCTATTAGACTCAACATAAACTCTCCTCCTCTTCGGAAGATGTGGGACGGAATTTAGTCTGTCCACATCAATCTGTTTCGCTTACGAACAACTTTGTACAACGGCGCTACGTCGCCGCCGCCTCGCCTCGCCGGAGAGACTCCGCCCGGCTCACGGCGGTTGATCACTGCAATCCCCACACCATCCCATCCGCGCGGCGACGCGGGGAGGATCGACACTTTATGAATTGACGCTTGCAATGGGCCAAGGGTATGCTAAGCCCGATCCGGCAACAATTTTGCATTTCCATCCGACCCCTAACCTACACCGCAAACGCGGCGGAAGCAGATTGACAATTGCGTCTCCACCCAGTCCCAGAATGGCTGGTGGAGAGGTTGAAAAACAACAAGGAGGTTCCCAAGGAGGATTACATGATCCCTCGGAGCTTTGAATATTTTGCGCCCCAGACACTGGATGAGGCGATATCGCTGCTCGGTAAGTTGGGCCAGGAGGCAAAGATTCTATCTGGCGGGCAGAGTCTGATACCGATGATGAAGTTAAGGCTGGCGACGCCACCATACATCATCGACATCAATCGCATTCCCAATCTCAACTACATTACTGAACTCAACGGCTTTTTGAGGATCGGCGCGCTGGCGAGGGAAAGCGACTTCGAGGTCTCGCCGACAATACTGTCGCGTTACCCGATCCTCATGGACACCACGGCGGTCATCGCCGATCCGCTGGTGCGAAACCAGGCCACCGCCTGTGGGAATCTAGCTCATGGCGACCCCGCGAACGACCACCCGGCCACAATGCTGGCGCTCGGAGCCTCGATCATTGCGGTCGGACCGAGCGGGGAGCGGGAGATACCAATCGAGAGCTTTTTCACCAGCCTCTTCACAACTGCCCTTCGGCCTGACGAAATACTCAAGGAGATCAAGGTTCCGACTCCGGCGCCCTCGAGCGGGGGGGCATACCTGAAGATCAAAAGAAAGGTCGGTGACTATGCGACGGCGGGCGTCGCCGTTCAGATAACCTTGAACGGCGCGGGCGTCTGCCAGCGCGCGGGAGTCGGCCTGACGAACGTCGGTTTCGTTCCTTTGAAGGCGACTGAGGCTGAGTCATTCTTGATCGGCAAGACGCTCGACGACGCCACAATCAAACGGGCGGCCGAGCTTGCGGCCAGAGAGTCCCAACCCATTGACGACATCAGGGGGTCGGCCGAATACAAACGGGACCTCGTCCGCGTGCTCACCGCGCGTGGGCTTAACCGCGCGCTCAAACGCGCGAATGGAGGGGTGTAGGCGATGTCGAAGATCGGAATAAAATTGAAAGTCAACGGCGTCGAGCGCGCCGCCGAAGTCGAGCCTAGGCTGCTTCTGGTTCATTTCATCCGCGAGAACCTGCGGCTCACCGGCACGCACGTCGGATGTGACACGAGCCACTGCGGCGCCTGCACAGTGGTGTTGGACGGCAGGGCCATCAAGTCATGTTCCGTATTCGCCGTCCAGGCAGACGGGCGCGAGATACTGACGGTCGAGGGTCTGGAACAGGACGGCAAGCTGCACGCGATTCAGGAAGGTTTCTTTCAAGAACATGGATTGCAGTGCGGCTTCTGCACTTCCGGCATGCTGATGACGGGATACGCGTACCTCAAGAGCAATTCCAATCCGACCGATGACGAGATTCGACAAGCCATTTCAGGCAACCTGTGCCGGTGCACCGGCTACGTCAACATCGTCAAGGCTTACCAATACGCCGCGGCGAAACTGCGCGAAGGAGGAGAGAAATGACGACGCCAAGAACGCCCGCCGAAATCGGCGGCATGGGCCATTCGGTCAAGAGAAAGGAAGACCCGCGCTTCCTGCGCGGCCAGGGGAACTACGTTGACGACGTAGTGTTGCCCGACATGCTCTACCTGGACATCGTTCGCAGCCCCTACGCTCACGCCGCGATCAGGAACATAGACACGTCAAAAGCGCTCGCCATTCCCGGCGTGGCCGCTGTCATCACCGGCAAGGACCTCGCCGCATACAACCTCCATTGGATGCCGACGTTGATGTCGGACACGCAAATGGTCCTCCCAGTGGACAAAGTGATGTACCAGGCCCAGGAGGTCGCGGCAGTTCTGGCGACGGAGCGTTACATCGCCGCCGACGGGGCCGACGCCGTCGAAATTGACTACGACCCGCTGCCGGTGGTGGTCGACCCCAAGAAAGCGCTGCTCCCCGACGCGCCCGTCCTTCGCACCGACAAGCCGGGCAAAAAAGACAATCACATCTGGCACTGGGAATGGGGAGACCGCGCGGCGACCGACCAGGCGTTCCTCGACGCCGAGGTCACAGTCAAACAAGACATTTACATCCCGAGGATTCATGTTTCCTCGATCGAGACCTGCGGCTGCGTCGCGCATTTCGACAAAGTCAGAGGGAAGCTGACCGTCTGGATGACCACGCAGGCGCCGCACGCCATCCGCACTGTTTTCGCCCTCGTCGCGGGACACGTCGGATTGGCCGAGCACAAAATTCAGATCATCTCTCCGGACATCGGCGGCGGGTTCGGCGGCAAGGTGCCGGTCTACCCCGGCTACGTGATCGCCGTCGCGGCGTCGGTGCTGACGGGCAAGCCGGTCAAGTGGATCGAAGACCGCATGGAG
>Ga0081455_10002003_pt1 | contig 24335 bp, 25 predicted proteins | sample TabmetS3T2R1_FD_70207 | JGI IMG/M metagenome (GOLD analysis project Ga0081455, IMG submission 70207) | Tabebuia heterophylla rhizosphere microbial communities from the University of Puerto Rico - S3T2R1 | ecosystem: Host-associated > Plants > Roots > Rhizosphere ...
GCGGCCTCGACGTCGCGCCGGATGATGCGCCCCCCCGGGCCCGTGCCCTGGATGAGCCGCAGGTCGACGCCGGTCTGCCCGGCGATCTTGCGGGCCAGCGGCGAGGCCTTGACGCGCCCGTCCGCGGGCTGGGCGGCCGCAGCGGCGGCCGGCGCCAGCGGCAGGACCTGCGTCGTGGCCGGCACCGACTGGTAGCTCTCCATTGCCGGCAGCGGCCCGGCCGCGGGTTGGGCCGCCGGCGGCGGTGGCGGCGAGGACGTGGACCGGCCTGGAGCGGGCGCGCTCTTGGCCGGGGCAGCCGGAGCGGCGGCCGGCTTGGGCGCGGCGGTGAGATTGCCGATGTCGTCGGCGGGGTCCGCGATCACCCCGATCAATTCGCCGACCGGCACCGAGTCGCCTTCGCCCACCACGATCTTGCGCAGCACACCGGAGCCGAAGGCCTCGATCTCGACGTTGGCCTTGTCGGTCTCGATCTCGGCGATGACGTCGCCGCCCTTGATCGCATCGCCTTCCTTGCGGAGCCATTGGATGACCTTGCCGGTCTCCATGGCGTCCGACAGCTTGGGCATCAACACCTTGGTGATCATACGGAGCAGACCCGGCGGATGGCGGCGGCGATCTTGGCCTTCGAGGGTGTCTTCAGCAGCTCCAGGTTCTTGGCGTAGGGCATCGGTGCGTTCTCACCGGTCACCCGCTCGATGGGCGCGTCCAGGTCGTCGAAGGCCTCCTCCTGGATCTCGGCCGCGATCTCCGAGCCCATGCCCGCGAACCCGGCACCGGCCTCGAGCACGACCGCCCGATGGGTCTTCCGCACCGAGCCGATGATGGTCTCGGTGTCCATGGGACGAAGCGTCCGCGGATCGACGATCTCCACCGAGATGCCTTCGTTGGCCAGCTCCTCCGCCACCTCGAGGGCGCGGTAGAGCATGCCCATGTAGGCCACCACGGTCACGTCGGCGCCCTCGCGTCGGATCACCGCCTGCCCGAGGGGGATCAGGAAGTCGGGATCGTCGGGGACCTCGCCCTTCACCGCGTACAGCGTCTCGGCCTCGATGAAGATCACCGGGTTGTCGTCGCGGATCGCCGACTTGAGCAGCCCCTTGGCGTCGGCGGGCGTCGAGGGGCGGACCACCTTGAGGCCGGGCACGTGGTAGAAGTACGTCTCCATCGACTGCGAGTGCTGGGCCGCCAGCTGGGCGGCCGGCCCGCCGGGCCCGCGAATAACCAGCGGAATATTGTACTGGCCGCCGGACATGTAGCAGATCTTGGCCGCCGAGTTCACGATCTGGTCCAGCGCCAGGATCGAGAAGTTGAACGTCATCATCTCGATCACCGGCCGCAGCCCGAGCATCGCCGCGCCGACGCCGACTCCGGTAAAGCCCGATTCGCAGATCGGGGTATCGATGATCCGCTTGTCACCGAATTCCTTGAGCAGCCCCTGGGTGACCTTGTAGGCGCCGTCGTAGAGGCCGACCTCCTCCCCCATCACGAACACGCGGGGGTCCCGCCGCATCTCCTCGCGGAGGGCCACGTTGAGGGCCTCGCGATAGGTCATGACCGCCATGGCGTCAGTCCTTGTAGACGTCCGTGAACAGATCTTCGGGAGGCGGCTCCGGCGAGGAGTCGGCGAAGGCCACCGCCTCGTCGGCCAGGTCGTTCACCGCCTTCTCCACGTTCCGGACGTCGGCCTCGCTGAGCACGCCGTCCTTCAGGCAGCGATCGCTGAACAGCGCGATCGGATCGCGCTGCTTTTCCCGCTCGACCTCCTCCTTGGTCCGGTACACCGCGCCGGCCGGGTCCCGCATGGAGTGGCCGCGGAACCGGTAGGTGCGGGCCTCCACCAGCGTCGGGGTCTTGTCACGGCGTGCCCGCTCCACCGCCCGCCCCACCACCTCGCGCACCGCCAGCACGTCCATGCCGTCCACCGCCTCGCCCGGGATCCCGTACGTCTCGGCGAAGCGCCAGATCTCGGTCTGGGCCAGCGCCCGGTGGATGGCGGTACCCATCGCGTAGCGGTTGTTCTCGCAGATGAAGATCACCGGCAGCTTCCAGAGCGCGGCCAGGTTCATCGACTCGTGGAACTCGCCCTGTGGCACCGCCCCGTCGCCGAAGTAGCACAGCACGACCTGGTCGCCGCCCTGGTACCTGATCGCGAAGCCGGCCCCGGCGGCCAGCGGCAGGTGCGCGCCCACGATGCCGTGGCCGCCCAGGAAGTTGACGCTCCGGTCGAACAGGTGCATCGACCCGCCCTTGCCCTTGCTGAGCCCGCCGATGCGGCCGAACAGCTCGGCCATGACCCGGCGCGGGTCCGAGCCCTTGGCCAGGCAGTGGCCGTGCTCGCGATAGGAGGACACCGCGTAGTCGTCGGGCCGGAGGACCGCGGTGGCGCCGACCGCCACCGCCTCCTGCCCGATGTAGAGGTGGAGGAAGCCGCCGATCTTTCCGAGCGCGTACATCTCGGCCGCCTTCTCCTCGAAGCGGCGAATGAGGGCCATCTGGGTCAACAGCCGCCGGGCCAGCTCGGCGTCGAGCCGGGTCGACGGGATCGCGGTCTTGGTCTGGGCCATCTGCTCTCTCCTCTGCTACGCCTGACTATCCACGCAGCGTACTGAGCTCGTCGACCGAGAGGCGGCGGCGCAGGCGGAAGATCGTCACGATGATCGCCAGGCCGACCGCCACCTCGGCGGCGGCCACGCACATCACGAAGAAGACGAGCGCCTGTCCCTCGGTGGTGCCGTGACGCTGACCGAGCGCGACCAGCGCGAGGTTGGCCGCGTTGAGCATGACCTCGATCGACATGAAGATCACGAGCGGATCGCGCCGGATCAGGACCCCGAGCACGCCCATGCTGAACAGCACCGCCGACAGCGCGACGTAGTACGACTCGGGAACCATGCTACGCCCGCCGCTTCGTCAGGGCCATCACTCCCACGATGGCGGCCAGCAGCAGCACCGAGGTCACCTCGAACGGGAACAGATAGTCGGTGAACAGCACCCGGCCCACCGCCTCCGCCCCCCCCGGCAACGACGGCTTGACCGCGCCCCGGAAGGTGGCCGAGCCGAGCACGAGGGCCAGGAGGATCAGGAGCGCCGCCACCACCGGCACCGTGAGCAGGCGCTGGCCCCGCAGCGGGTCCGGGCCCGTCTCCTCCTTGCCCGGGATCAGCACCATGATCGCGAACACGAACAGCACCGCGATGGCGCCCGCGTACACGATCACCTGCACCGCAGCCAGGAACTCCGCGCGCAGGGTCAGGAACAGGGCCGCGATGGTGCCGAGGTTGACCACCAGGAACAGCGCCCCGTGGATCGGGTTGCGCCGCACCAGCAGGCCGATCGCCGAGCCCACCGCCAGCGCGGCCAGCACGAAGAAGACGACCAGGCTCACGACGGCCTCCGCAGGGGCGGCATCGGCACCGGCGAGGTGGGCGCCCCGTTCGGGCCGGCCGGCTCGAGCGCGAGCAGCGCTTCCTTCGTGTAGATCATGCTGCGGCGGTCGAAGGCGGAGAACTCCAGGATGCCGGTGTCCATGCGGATGGCGTCCTCGGGGCAGGCCTCCACGCAGTAGCCGCAGAAGACGCACTTGCCGAGGTCGATGTCGAACCGCTCGGGCACTTTCTCGATGTCGGGGTTGGGATGCTCGGTGGCCACGATGTAGATGCAGTGGGCCGGGCACACCGTCTCACACATCATGCAGGCCACGCAGCGGGGCGAGCCGTCCTCCCGTCGGACCAGCCGGTGCAGACTGCGCAGGCGGGGCGAGTACGGACGCCGCTCGTCCGGATACTGAATGGTCACCGCGCCGCGGGCGCTCTTCACCCGGAACACCACGCGCAGGGTGTGGCGCCACATGTTGCCGAAGAAGTGCACCGCGGTGAGGGCGAGGCCCATCAGCACCTCGACCACGTAGAAGCGCTGCCGGAGGCTCAACCGGCTCGAGTGGCGCGGATCGGCCGGGGTATTGGTGGTCTGGTAGGACCTCACCATCAGACCTTCCCCACCGTCAGGAGCACGATCGCGGTGATCAAAATGTTGAGGATGGAGAGCGGGAAGAGGGCCAGCCAGCCCAGCCGCATCGCCTGGTCGTAGCGGAAGCGCGGCAGCGTCCAGCGGACCAGCATGAGGAACCAGATCATGACCACCACCTTGGTGAGGAACGCCACCACCTGCAGGGCCACCACCACCAGGTGGGGCAGATCGAGGGTCGCGCCCCACGGCAGCACGAAGCCCGATGGCTGGAGATACGGCACCTGCCAGCCGCCCAGGAACAGGGCGGTGGTCAGGCCCGCGATCACCACCGTCTCCAGGAAATCGGCCATCGCGAACATGCCGAACTTCATGCCGCTGTACTCGACGAAGTAGCCGATGATCTCCGACTCGCCCTCCGGCGTGTCGAACGGGATGCGCTTGGTGGACGCGATGCCCGCGGTCAGGAAGAGCACGAAGGCGAGCGGCTGGGTGAGCAGTCCCCACGCCGGGATCCAGGCCCCGAAGTACTGGGGCAAGAGCGGCTGGCCCTGGCCGCGCGCGATGTCCTGCATGTTCAGCGAGCCGTACACCATCACCACGCCCATGATCGAGGCGCCGATCGCGATCTCGGCCGAGATCATGAGCGCGGCGGCGCGCTGGCCACCGAGCAGCGCGTAGTTGTTGGCCGACGCCCAGCCCGCCATCATCAGCCCGTAGACGCCGAGGGAAATCATGGCCAGCACGTAGAGGATGCCCACGTTGAGGGTGACCGCCTGCAGCTGGATCTCGCGCCCCAGGATGCGCAGGGTATCGCCGAACGGAATCGACGCGAACGCGGCGAGCCCGAAGAACACCGACACGAACGGGGCCAGCTTGAACATCAGCCGGTCCGCGTGGGCGGGGGTGAAGTCCTCCTTGGTCAGCATCTTCACCGCGTCGGCCAGCGGATGGAGCAGGCCGAGGATGCGGATGCCGAAGATCGACGCCCGGTTCGCCCCGATCCGATCCTGCATGATCGCGGACTGCTTGCGCTCCACCCAGGTCAGCAAGCCGCCGAAGTTCAGCACCACGAACATGACGAAGCCGACCGGGATCGCCTGCAGCAGCAGGTCGAGGGCGACGCCGCTCATGCCGCGCCCATCACCCCTTCACCCCCAGGCCCGAGTCGGCGAGGCCGCGATAGGTCATGCCCGAGAAGGCCGGGACCTGGCCGGACAGGCCCGCGAACACCTGTTCGGCGCGCGTGGCCACAAAGACCGGCTCGGTGCCGCCGACCGCGCGGCCCAGGCGGCCCAGCACCTGCCAGTCGGCCATCGCCTCGCCCAGCGGCTCCACCGCCGTGCGGAATCGCTGCACGCGGCCCTGGAAGTTGGTGAAGGTGCCTTCGCGCTCCACGTAGGCCGCGCTCGGCAGGATCAGGTGCGCGCCGGCGCTCGTGGCGTTGGCGTTCGTGCCCTGGAACACCACCATCTCGGCCGCGGAGAGGGCGGCGGTCACCTCGGCCGCGGGCAGCGCCGAGTCGAAGAGATCGTGCTGGAAGATCCACACGAGCTTGACCCGTCGCTGGCGGGCGGAGTCCAGGATCGCGCTCACGTCGGTTTGGCCGAGGCCGATCAGCTCGGCGCCGCGACGATTGGGGTTCTTGTCGGCGCGGATCAGGAAGTCGTCCTGGTCTCCCGGCGTCGGCGGCGGCACCCGATGGTCCACCGCCCGGATCCCGACGTGGCTGGCGAGCCGATGCAAGACGAACAGGTCCTCGTTGGACTGCTTGGGAGAGGCCAGGATACCGATCTCCTCGGGCCGGTAGCGCTGCAGCGCGCCGGCGAGGGTCGACAGCGCCTCGTCCCATCCGATCGCGACGTCACGGCTGCCCTCGCGCCGGATGGGGGCCAGGAGCCGCGTGTCGTCGTCGATCCACCGGAAGCCGTAGCGGCCGTCGTCGCACATCCACCACTGGTTGACGTCGGGGTTGTGCCGCGGCTTGATGCGTGCGATCCGCCGGCCCTGGTTGTGGTGCAGGCGGCGGCGGCTCACGTGGACGTCGACATTGCAGCCGCGCGCGCACTGGTTGCAGACCGAGCGTGCGGTATCGAGGTACCACACCCGCACCTGGAAGCGGAAATCGCGGTCGGTGAGGGCGCCCACCGGGCAGATGTCGATCACGTTGCCGGAGTACTTGTTCTCGAGGGTCTTGCCCGGGAAGAGCCCGATCTCGGAGTGGTCCCCCCGGTGGAAGATACCGAGCTCGCCGGTGCCGGTGACCTCGTCGCAGAAGCGCACGCAGCGCGAGCAGAGGATGCAGCGCTCCGCGTCCAGGATCACGTGGGGGCCGAGCGGCACCGCCTTGGGCTTGTGCACCTTCTCGTCCACCATGCGCGGGTCGTAGAGGCCGTGCCGCATGTAGTAGATCTGCAGCCAGCACTCCCCCGCCTGATCGCACACCGGGCAGTCCAGCGGGTGGTTGATCAGGTGGAACTCCATGATCGACTTGCGCGTCTCGAGGATGCGCTCGGTCCGGGTGTGGACCACCATGCCGTCCGCGGCCTGGGTGTTGCAGCCGATCTGGGGGCGCGGGTTCTTCTCGATGTCGACCATGCACAGCCGGCACTGACCCGCGATGCTGAGCCCCGGGTGATAGCAGTAGTGCGGCACGTCGGCGCCGGCCTGCCGGGCCGCCTCGATGAGGTTGGTGCCCGGGGCGACCTCGACCTCCTTGCCGTCGATCGTCAGCTTGGGCATGGAGACTCAGGCGTCACGGGGGATCAAGGCCTCGAACTCCTGCCGGAACTTCTCGATATAGCTCACGTAGGGGCCGACCGCGCCGTCGTAGAAGGCGCAGATGGTGGTGCCCGCGCCGCGCTTGGACACGTCGACGATGGTGTCCAGATCTTCCTTGCGGCCCCGGCCCTCCACGATCCGCTCGCTCATCTTGTAGATCCAGCCGGTGGACTCCCGGCACGGCGTGCACTGCCCGCACGACTCGTGCGCGTAGAAGCGGGCCAGCACCATCAGCGCTTCCGGAATCGAGACCGTCTCGTCCATGACGATGACGCCGGCGGAGCCGATCATGCTGCCGGCCGCCTTGAGCCCGTCGGCGTCCATGGTCACGTCGATCTCGTCGGCGGTGAGGATCGGCGCGGAGCCCCCGCCCGGCACCACCGCCTTGAGCCTCCGCCCGTCGCGGATGCCGTCGCAGTGCTCGTAGATGAGGGAGCGCAGGGTGACCGAGACCGGCGCCTCCACCACGCCCGGCTTCACCACATGGCCCGACACCGAGTAGAGCCGCGTCCCGCCCTGGGTCTTCGTCCCGAGCCCGGCGAACCACGCCGCGCCCCGGTTGATGATGTGGGGCACCGCCGCGATGGTCTCCACGTTGTTCACGATGGTCGGATGTCCGAAGGCGCCCTTCACCGCCGGGAACGGCGGCTTGATCTTGGGCCAGCCCTTCTTGCCCTCGAGCGAGGACAGGAGCCCGGTCTCCTCGCCGCAGATGTAGGCGCCCGCCCCGCGGTGGATCACGATGTCGAAGTCGAAGCCCGAGCCCTGGATGTTTCGGCCGAGGAGCCCGGCCTCGTAGGCCTCCTGCACCGCCCCGCTGAAGACGCGCCACGGCTGGACGTATTCACCCCGGATGTAGACGAAGCCGCGGTGGGAATCGATCGCCCGCGCCGCGATGATCATGCCTTCGATCAGGGCGTGCGGATCCCGCTCGAGCAGGTAGCGGTCCTTGAACGTGCCCGGCTCGCCCTCGTCGGCGTTGATCACGAGATACTTCGGATCGGTGGAGCCCTTGGGAATGAAGCTCCACTTCGTGCCGGTCGGGAACGCGGCCCCGCCCAGCCCGCGGAGGTTGGACTTTTTCACCTCCTCGGTGATCGCGGCCGGCTCCATCGCGAAGGCCTTCGTCAGCGCCGTGTATCCGCCGGTCTCCCGGTAGACGGCGAGGGTGTGCGAATCGGGCCGGTCGAAGTTGCGGGTGAAGACCTTCTCCGCCATCAGCGCAGGCCTTCCAGGATGCGGTCGACCTTTTCCGCGGTGAGCAGCCCCTCGTAGCGATCGTCGACCTGCATCATCGGAGCCTGCTCGCAGGCGCAGAGGCACTCCACGGTGAGCAGGGTGACGCGCCCGTCCGCGCTGGTCTCCCCCACCTCCACGCCCAGGCGCCGGGTGAGGTGCTCCACGATCGACTTTGCGCCCATCAAGTGGCAGGAGAGGTTGTGGCAGACCGCCACCACATGACGCCCCGGCGGTCGCTGGAAGAACAGGGTGTAGAACGTCACGACCTCGTGGACGTGGGACGCCGACAGCTCGAACAGGCCGGCCACGTACTCCTCCACCTCGAGCGAGATGTACCCGAAGGTCTCCTGGGCCAGCCGGAGCACGGGGAGCAGCGCGCCGCGGGTGTCCGGGTAGAGGCCCTGCAGCCGCCGGACCTCGGCCAGCTGGTCCGCGGTGAATTTCGGGCGGGTCGGGTCAGGCATCCGCGGCGTGGTCGGCAGACTGGCTGGGCGCCAGGGCCACCCCCTCTTCTTCTTTGAGCCGGGCACGGCAAGCCGCGCCCTCCATGAGGTGGCTTCGCATCATCTATCTAGCTCGCCGCCGATCATGTTGACGGAGCCGAAGGTGGGGATGATGTCGGCGACCATCTCGCCCTCGATCATCTTGGGCAGCGCCGCCACCGGAGGCAGGCACGGCGGCCGGCAGTGGACGCGATAGGGTCGGTCCGTACCGTCCGACACGACGTAGAATCCCAGCTCGCCGTTGGCGCCTTCGACGCCGTAGTAGGCCTCGCCGGCGGGCGGACGGATCCCGTAGCCTTCCATGACCAGCATGAAATGGTTCATGAGGCCTTCGATCGACCCGTAGGCCTCCGACTTGGGCGGCAAGACGACCCGCTTGTCCTGGGCGTTCACGCGGTCGTGGGCGGTTCGGTCCTGGCCTTGAAGGTTGGGGGACAGCTTGATCGGGACGAGCAGCAGGCCCTCGGTCTTGCCCTGCTTGCCGAGATCCACGTAGGTGGCCGGATCGATGGCGCGGCCTTCCCAGTCCACCTGGATCGCCCCGCCCGGCAGCCCCTCGAGCGCCTGCTCCGCGATCCGCATGGACTGCTCCATCTCGGTCATGCGAACCAGGTAGCGGTCGAAGTTGTCGCCGTTCTTGCCCAGCGCGATCTCGAACGGGATCCGGTCGTAGGCCCAGTACGGCTGCGTCTTGCGCAGGTCCAGCGGCACCCCGGCTGCCCGCAGCAGCGGGCCGGTGATGCCCCACGCGATCGTATCCTCCTTCGAGAGCGCCCCCACCCCGACCAGGCGGTCCATGAAGATGCGGTTGCCGGTGATGAGGGTGTGGACCTCCTGCAGTACCTCCCGCGTCTCCGCGAAGGCCCGCTTGACCTTCAGGTCGAAGCCGGCCGGCAGGTCCGCCTTCACGCCGCCCACCCGCCCGTAGGAGATGGTGAGCCGGGCCCCGGTGACGTCCTCCACCAGCTCCCACAGGTACTCGCGGGCCTTGATCATGTAGAGGAAGACGGTGAAGGCTCCGAGCTCCATCGACGCCGCCCCCACGCAGGTGAGGTGGTCGCAGATGCGGGAGATCTCGCTCATGATGACCCGGATGTACTGGCAGCGATCGGTGATCTCGATGCCGAGCAGCTTCTCGATGGCCGAGCTGTAGCCGAAGTTGTTGATGAGCGGCGAGACGTAGTTCAGCCGGTCCGTGTAGGGGATCGCGTTGTTGTAGGGGCCCGCCTCGCAGTCCTTCTCGAAGGCGCGGTGGAGGTAGCCGATCTCCACGTCGGTCTTGACCACCGTCTCCCCGTCCAGCTCGGCGAAGATCCGCACGATGCCGTGCATCGCGGGATGCGCCGGCCCCATGTTGACGTACAGGTGCTGGCTGCCGGCGCCGCCGGCCGCGGCCCCTTCACCCAGGAACAGCTCCCGTGCATCGGCCATCAGACCCTTGACCCCTCTCTCCTATCCGCTCGGCTCGCCTTCGGCTGCACCTCGCCCTGGCTCGCTCGCGCTCGCCCCTCTCTCCTATCCGCTCGGCTCGCCTTCGGCTGCACCTCGCCCTACACTTTCGGGCCGATCAGGGGCTGGCGGCGGTTGATCGGGTAGTCCTTGCGCAGCGGGTGGCCCTCGAACTCCTCGTAGAGCAGGAGACGGCGCAGGTCCGGATGGCCGTCGAAGCGGATGCCGAACATGTCCCACACCTCGCGCTCGAGCCAGTTGGCGATGGGCCACAGTCCGGTCGCGGTGGGAACGACGGGATCATCCTGCTCGAGCGGCACCTTCAGCCGCACCCGGTGGTTGTTGGCGACGGAATATAGATGATAGACGACCTCGAAGCGCGGCCCGTCCTCACGTCCCGGGAATCGCAGGTAGTCCACCGCGGTGAGGTCCATCAACAGGTCGAAGCCCAGTGCGATCTCGTTGCGGCAGAGCGCGAGCGCGGCCGCGATCCCCTCCCGGGAGATCACCGCGGTGTGGTCGCCCCGGTAGTCGTGGGTGGCGAGCACGCGATCACCCAGGTGCTCGCGCAGGCGAGCGAGAATGGCGGCCCCGTCCATGGAGGCGAGCGACCCGCTCAGAAGCGCTGGGTGCCCGCCGCGATCTTGTCCTGGAGCTTCATCAGGCCGTCGATGACGCTCTCGGGGCGCGGAGGGCAGCCCGGGATGTAGACGTCCACCGGCAGGATCGTGTCGATCCCCTGGACCGTCGCGTAGTTGTCGTAGAAGCCCCCCGTGCAGGTGCAGACGCCGAAGGCGACGACCCACTTGGGTTCGCACATCTGGTCGTAGATCCGCTTGAGGACCGGCGCCATCTTGTGGCTGATCGTGCCCACCACGAACAGCACGTCGGCCTGGCGGGGCGAGAAGCGCGGCAGGCCCGCCCCGAAGCGGTCGACGTCGTAGTGGGAGCACGCGGTGGCCATGTATTCCATGCCGCAGCACGCGGTGACGAAGGGATACTGGAAGATGGAGTATTTGCGTGCCCAGCCGATGGCCTCGTCGAGCTTGGAGGTGAAAAAGGTCCCTACTCCCATTCGAGCCCTCGCTTCTGCCAGATGTAGAGGAACCCGAGCATCAGGACGCCCAGGAACACGACCATCGTCACGAATCCGAACCAGCCCAGGTGCCGGAACATGGCGGCCCACGGCCACACGAACACCAGCTCGATGTCGAACAGGATGAAGAAGATGGCGATGGTCGAAAACTTGATGGCGAAGCGCCCCTCCGGCAGCATCACCGGGTCCTTGCCGCACTCGAACGGCGCCTGCTTGACCGGGCTGGTGCGCTTGGGCGCGATGAGCCCGGGGATGCCCAGCAGCGCGCCGGCCACGAGGGCAGATACCGCGAAGACCATGAGGATCGGGACGTAATCCATCTAGCGAGCCACGACCTGATCGGTCTGTCGCTTGGCGTGATAAGAGGAGCGGACCAGCGGACCAGACTCCACGTGGGCGAACCCCATCTCCCGGCCGCGCTCCGCCAGCTCCGCGAACTCGTCCGGATGATAGAAGCGCGCGACCGGCAGGTGGCGGGCCGACGGCCGGAGATATTGCCCGAGGGTGAGGATGGCCACGTCCGCCGCGCGCAGATCGGCCATGGTGGCGAGCAGCTCGTCACGCTCCTCGCCCAGGCCAAGGATGATGCCTGACTTCGTCACCAGCGACGGCGCCACCCGGCGCGAGTGGCGGAACAGCTCGAGAGTCCGCTCGTAGCGGCCGCCGTGACGGGCAACCTTGTACAGTCGCGGGACGGTCTCGGTGTTGTGGTTGAGCACGTCGGGACCGGCCGCGACCACGGTCTCGAGCGCGGGGGTGGCACCCTGGAAGTCCGGGATGAGCAACTCGATCCGGCAGCCGGGGGCGTGGCGGCGGATGGCCCGGGTGGTCGCTGCGAAGTGGGTGGCGCCACCATCGGCCAGGTCGTCACGGTTGACCGAGGTGATCACCACGTGTTCGAGTCCCAGTTCCGCCACCGCCCGCCCGACTCGTTCCGGCTCCTCGCGATCCTCCCAGACCGGCTTGCCGTGAGCCACCGCGCAGTAGCCGCAGTTCCGGGTGCACACGTCGCCCAGGATCATGAAGGTGGCGGTGAGATCTTCCCAGCACTCCCCGATGTTCGGGCAATGCGCCTCCTCGCACACCGAATGGAGGTTCCACTCGCGCATCATGCCCTTGAGACGGATGTACTTCGGGCCGCCCGGCGCGCGCACCTTCAGCCAGGGCGGCTTGGGCGAGTCGGCTGGACGCGCGGCGTCGAGAAGTGGTAGGGAAACTCCCATCACTATTGTCCTTTGTCCCTCGGGCGGCGTCATTATGGCACAACTTTCACAAGCCGCCAATCAGAGCGAGGCATCCGCAGGTCGATCGCAGCGTTCGCTTAACGGTCGGTCAAGATGGCGGCGTGAGCCGTGTTGCTGATGACCTCCAGCCGTGCGCTGTGCCAGGGATCGGGGACGCGACTGTTGGTGACATACGCGAACGACACACCGGAATCGGGATCGGCCCAGCAGTAGGACGAGCCCACGCCGCCATGGCCGAACGTCCGCGGCGACGCGATGCTCCCCAGGCCGCGGATGGACTCGGTGGTGCCCCGCACGTGCGGCCCCAGCGCGCGGTGCATGGGCATGCCCATGTAGCCGTCGATCCGATCCCCGGTGACGCTTCGCGTGACGTACTGCACCATGCGGCGCGACAGGAGACGCTTGCCGTTGAGGGTTCCGCCCGCCGCGAGCATCTGATAGAAGGCAGCCATGGCGCGGGCACTCGCGTAGCCACCTCCGCCCGGGGTGCCGGCCCGACGGAAGGCGGCGTTGTTCTCCTCGGCCCGCTTGACCTGACCGCCGGGCCCGGGCTCGTGCATGTCGACCGCTCGGGCATGCTCGCTGTCCGGCAGCCCGACGAACAGCTCGCGGCCCAGCCCGAGCGGCTCGATGACCTGCTCGCGGATGAAGGCCCGATAGTCGGTCTTGCTGAGGCTCTCGATGAGCACCGCGGCCACCCAGTGGGCGGCTCGGCTGTGATAGTGCACGCGCGACCCGGGGGTCCACTCCAGCGTGAATCCGCAGACCGCGCGGCGGAGCAACTCGTGGTCCTCCCACGACGCCGCCGGGACGTCCGCGTTCGGGAATCCTCCCTGATGGCTCAGGAGCTGGACGATCGTGATGTCGGCCTTGCCGTTGGCCTCGAAGCCGGGCACGTGCTCGGCCACCCGGTCCGTGAAGCGCAGGGCGCCCTGCTCGGCGAGGACCCAGACCGCGCACGCGGTGATGACCTTGGTATTCGAGTAGAGCAGCCAGAGGGTGTCGTCGTGGGCGGCCATGCGGGCCGGATCGAGGCGCGCCTCTCCGAACGTCCGGAGCAGCGCGAGCTTGCCGTCGCGGGCCAGCGCGATCTGCGCCCCCGGGTACCGCCCTTCCGCCAGGTGCCGGGTGATCAGCTCCTGCAGCCGCTCGAGCGGACGGGGATCGAGGTCGAGGGACGTCGGACTCGCGCCGGAAAGGGGGAAGGTCATCGATGCCTCCTCAGGAGGTTTGTCGCAAGGAGTTGATCAGGTCCACCATGCGCAGCAGCTCGTGGCCATCGCGCACCATCTGGCGGTCGCCCGCCTGGCCCCAGCGGAGCACGCCCTCGCGGTCGATCACGAAGGTCGAGCGGTAGGCCACGTTGCGGTCCCGATCCAGCACGCCGTAGGCGGCGATGACCGAGCGGTGCACGTCGCTCAGGAGCGGGAAGGGAAACGGGTGCGCCTGGAGGAAGGCGGTGTGACAGAACGGGCTGTCGCCGCTGATCGCGAGCAGCGATGCCCCCCGCTGGTCGAGCGCGGCCGCGACCTGTCCCAGGCCGGTGAGCTCCGGGGTTCAGATGCCACCAAAGTCGTAGCAGTAGAAGCCGAGCACGACGTCGCGACCGCGGTATTCACGGAGCGAGATGGACCGGCCCGTGCTGCCGGGCAGCTCGAACTCCGGCGCGGCCTGTCCCCATCTGAGCGGCGTCACGGGGCGCATTCTGGAGACTTTCGCCCGACGAGTCAACCACGAGCCGCCCGCTCCCGGGCCGCCGCGGACATCGAGTCGAGCGGACGGGCGCCGGGGTCGGGACCGCCGGCGGCGCCGCTTCTTCGACGCCGCGCTGAGCCGCTTCGCTGAACACTACGCTTCGCGAACATTGCATGGGCGTGACCATGAGCATGATCTGCGGGTCGTCACGGCCTTTTCGTCTGGATCCAGCCGCGCATCATCGCGTCGCGTGCGTTCACCCCCGCGACGGGCGAGGTGCTCCTCACGTTCGAGCTCGTGATCGATCGGCCGCCCGGCAAACTCCGTCGCGGGACCTATTCATGGTGCTCCTCTCCACGTACTATAGGAGCATTGTACCCAGTCACCCAGTCCGTAGTGGCGACGGCGCAGTGTACTCGCCGGGCCGCGACGAAGCCGGGCCCCAGTCACGATCATCAAGACCGGGCGGCTCCCTCCGCACGCCGGCCAGGGAGGCGAGCCGCTCGAAGATGGGAGCCGTCATGAAGTTTCTTTTCGCAGGCGTCGGCGCGGGACTCGGATTGGTCCTTCTCATCGGCGCTACCGTCGGCCATTCGGCCGACTCGCCCAACCATCCTGCGCTGGACCAATACGGTGGCATCAAGGATGTGACGGTCGGCGAGGCCTCCGGAGCCTTCACGCGCGCCAAGGTCGGCGACCGCTGGGTACTCGTGACTCCCGAGGGCCATCCGTTCTGGATGATGGGCGTCTACAATGTCGCCGTCTCGGGAAGCCGGGACGATCGGGGCGGAACGTACAAGGATCGGGTCGCCGCGAAGTACGGGGACTCGAGTGTGCGCTGGGGGCCCCAGCAGGTCCGTCGCCTTCGCTCCTGGGGCTTCAACACCATCGCGGAGTACGCGAACAAGTACGTTCTCCCCTGGACAACCTACGGCGGCCATGGCTCTCCCTGGTCCCGCGGGGGCGGCCGCGGCCCCTTCCCCAATCCGGAGCGGATGCCCGCGGTCGCGTTCATCTGGCCGTCCCAGTACGCGCTGCGCAACCAGAATCAACGGGCGCCGGGTCCGGCCAAGGAGATCCTCCGGGCCACCGATGCGCACTACCGAGGCTATCGCGGCCGCTTCCCCGACGTTTTCGATCCGAACTTCGCCATCTGGATCGAGGGCGAGCTCCGGAGTTACCGGGCGAATCCGTGGATCATCGGGATTTCGGTGGACGATGCCGACACCCTCTTCGGCTTCGGCGCCGGACCGGATTTCGACAGCGGCGGGAAGACCAACCCCCATCTCGGCTTCATCACGCTGCTCACCCCGCCCACCCAGGCGGAGAACAAGGAGCTGCGGATCACCTACACCGACACCAAGGTCTACACGAAGTACGCGCTGCGCGACTTCCTGCAGGACCGGTACAAGACCATCGAGGCGCTCAACACGGCGTGGGGATCGACCTACACCAGCTGGGACTCCGACGGGGGCTGGCCCGACGGCCGCGGGTTCCTCGACGAGAACGGCAAGGGCGCCTGGATCGGTCAGGACGCGACCAAGCTCAGCGGAGCGCGCCCGGCTCTGCGCACCGACCTCGACGACTTCTTGTACCAGCTGGCCGACAAGTACTTCTCCACCGTTCGCGCCGCGGTCAAGGAACGCATGCCGAACACCCTCTATCTCGGCCCGACGTCGGTGGGCTCGTGGAGCACGCCGTCCCGGCCGCAGGTGCTGAAGGCGGCCGGCCGTTCAGTCGACGTCCTGCGTGTGTCGTGGGCCGGGCAGAAGGACCGGCTCGACTACATCGTCCAGCATGCGGGCGACGTTCCCCTCGCGGTGTGGCTCGGAGCCTACGCGAACCGCGACTCCGCCATGTTCCGCTATCAGCCCGGTATGCCCAGCCAGGCATCCCGGGGAAAGTTCTACGAGAAGAGCGTGTCCGACCTCGTCGAGGCGACCGGCTCCTCCACCGGCGTGCATCCCTTCGTCGGCTTTCAATGGTGGGAGTTCGCCGACAACTGGCGGGAGAAGGCCAACTGGGGCCTGGTCACGCTCTCGGACAATGCCTACGACGGCCAGGAAGCCCGGGTCGCCACCGGGAAGGACCCGTGGGGGTTTGCGGTGGGCGGGGAGGAGCGCGACTACGGCGACTTCATCTCGTCCGTCAAGAAGGCGAACTTCGGTGTCCTCGATCATCTCCGGGAGGTCCTGGGACAGCGCCGATGAGGATCGGCTTCGTCTCCGAGTGTCTTCCGGACACCCACGTGATCGACGGGACACCGGCCAAGTTCGCCGAGCGCGTGGTCAGTCTCCTCCGGGAGCCCAACCGGGGGTGCCTCCTTGACCTCGGCGCCCGGGTCCTGACGCAGTGGCGCTACAGTTGGCAGTCCCGCGCCGCCATGTTCGAGCGGCTAGACGACGAGGTCCTCGAGGGCTCTCTGGCCTGGACGCCGGCGGGCCCGGGCGTCGCGAGGCCGCCTCGATGACCTCGGCCTTGACGGTCGGAATCGCCGGTGGCACCGGCGCCGGGAAGACCAGCGTCTGCGACCTGCTCTGCCGGACGCTCGACGGCGTCACCGTCCTCGACCTCGACTCGTACTACCTGGACCGCTCGCACCTCTCCCCCGCGCAGCGCGCGCGCCTCAACTTCGACGAGCCGGCAGCCTTCGACGTGCCGCTCCTACTGGCTCATCTCTCGCTCCTGCGTGGCGGCCACGCCGTCGAGAAGCCCCGGTATTCGTTCGAGTCCCACACCCGCTGCGGGTTCGAGCGCATTCCGGCCACCCCCATCGTGCTGGTCGAAGGCTTGTTCGCCTTCTGGTGGGAGGACCTTCGGCAAACCTTTGACCTCAAAGTGTTCATTGACGCGCCGGACGAGGCGCGCCTGGCGCGCCGCCTCGAGCGTGACGTGGCGGTGCGGGGCCGGACGGTCGAATCCGTCCACCTGCAGTACGCGACGACGGTCCGCCCGATGCACGCTCGGTACGTGGAGCCGACGCGCGCCCTCGCCGACGTGGTGGTGCGGAACGATGGGGATCTGGCCGCGTGCGTCGCCACCATCCAGGGCGCGATGGGAGCCGCTCGGCCGGCCGACCGGGGGCGCCATGTGCCCACCGCCTGAAGGGCCACGCGCGGGGGGTGCCTGCGACGTCTCGGTCGTCATCAGCACCTACAACCGGGCGGACAGTCTGCGGATCGCCCTGGAGAGCCTGACCCGCCAGAAGCCGGGCCTCGAATACGAGGTAGTGTTGGTCGACAACAACTCGACCGATTCCACCCGGCGCGTGGTGGAGACGATGATCGAGGACGGCTACCCCGATCTGCGGTACATCTTCGAGCCTCGCCAGGGCGCCTCGTACGGCCGCAATGCCGGGATCCGGGCGGCCCGGGCGCCGGTCGTCGCCTTCACCGACGACGATCTGCATGTCGCTCCCGGATGGCTCGCGACCCTGTACGCGCGGCTGAGCGAGCACCCGGAGGTGGATTACGTCGGCGGCAAGGTCCTGCCGTCCTCGCGGGCCGACTGGCCGACCTGGATCACGCGGGAGCACTGGGCTCCTCTGGCGCTGTTCGACTACGGCGACCGGCCTTTCTACGTCAACTTCGACCGGGCGGTCTGCCTGGGCACCTCGAACTCCGCCTACCGGAGAGCCGTCTTCGATCGGGTGGGCTACTTTGACACGCGAGTGCAGACCTCCAAGCGGAGATCCGCGACGGAGGACCACGAGCTGCAGCTCCGCATCTGGCGGTCCGGCGGACAGGGGTTGTGGGTCCCCGAGGCGGTCGTGATGTCGGACGTCGCCGACGATCGGCTCGTCAAGCGCTACCACCGCCGGTGGCACGTCCGGAACGGTCACTTCGTGGCCATCATGCGCGACAACGCGATCGAGCGGACCCGGGCGGGCCGGCTGATGGGCGTGCCCGGCCACATCTACCGACGGGCGATTCTCGGCCTCCTTGGGACCCTCCGTCGTCTACTGCAGGGCGATCTGGACCGGGCGTTCGCTCACGAGATCCAGCTTCGATGGTCGATCGGGTTCATCGCCACGAGGTGGCGCGACGGCGTCTCGCGTCTCCTCGGTCCGGGGCGCCGCGATCACGACCGGTGAGGCATCCGTGCGCTCCGGGGGAGGGGGCCACGCCATCGCCCGCCGGCTGATCCGGGCGGTTCGCCCTTCTGCGCGTCGGGACCTGGAGAGGCTGGCCCGCTGGCTGGTGGCCCGCCGTGGCACGCGTCGGTGCCTGAACGTCGCCTACAATCGTCTCCCGCCGTCTCTGCACGCATCGTTCTATGCGCTCTTCGCGAAGATGTTCCGCGCGCAGCCGACGCGCCCGATTGCGCGGGGTGAGTGGCGGGTCGACGTGGGGGGCCGATGGGCCGCCCTGCCCCTCGGGGGTGCAGACACCTGGCTCGAATGGGACCTGGCCGTCTCGATGCTCGGGCACGAGCCGGAGATCAAGCGTACCTACCTGGAGCTGCTCCGGCGGCGACCACCCAGGCTCTTCCTGGATGTCGGGGCGAACTATGGCCTGCATTCGCTCTTCCTCCTCCTTCACGGAATTCCCACCGTCTCCTTCGAGCCCAACGCGCAGTGTCACGACTACTTCCGCGACCTTGCGGCCCGGAACCACGTACCCTGCGATCTGCGGCCAGTGGCGCTCGGCGCGGTCGAGGGTTGGACCGATCTTTCCTTCCCCGAGGGAGAGACATGGCTCGGCTCGTCGAATCCGGGAGTCCGGCACCGGCTGGCGACGCACCCGGCTCGGATCACGACGATCCGCGTGGCCCAGACGACCCTCGATGCGTTCGTGAGGGCGGACGGGAGACGGCCCGATCTCATCAAGATCGACACCGAGGGCAACGAGGCGGCCGTCATCCAGGGGGCCCGCGAGACCCTCCGCACCTGCCGGCCTGCGGTGATCTTCGAGAGCTGGCCTGATTCGGCGCGCTCCGCTCTGTTCGCGTTCCTGGAGCAGATCGGATACCGGATCCGCCCGCTGCCCCTCCGGTGGCCGCTTCCCGACGTGGTGGCTGCCCCGGTGCTGGAATCGCCGGCGACGAACTTCATCGCGCTGCCGATCGATTCGACCTCAGGCGAGTAGACTCGCGAGCCGACGCTCGAGATCCGGCAGGATCGCCTCCTGTGCAAATTCGTCGGCCCGACGGGACGCGGCCTCGGGGAGGCTCGCCCGAGCGGCGGCGCCGTCGAGCACGGCACGCATCTGCGCGGCCAGGGCCACCACATCGCCGGGCGGGTACAGCAGCCCGTATCTGCCGTCGGCGAGGATCTCCTCGGGTCCCCACTCGCATCGCGACGCGACCACCGGAGCGCCGCAGGCCATCGCCTCCACCAGCACCATCGAGAACGACTCTCCGAAGAGCGACGACAGGACGAAGGCGCTCGCGCGACCGAAGTACGACCAGGGATTGCGCACGAATCCCGGCATCAGCAGGTGCTCGGACACGCCGAGGGAGCGAGCGCGCTCGGCCAGCCTCTCGCGCTCCGGACCCTCCCCCAGGATGATGAGCTGCACCGGATGGTCCTCGCGGATGGCCGCGAACGCTTGAAGCAGGTCGCTGAACCCCTTCATCCGGACCAGCCGTCCGCAGCCGACCACGAACGGACCGGCCGGGCGGACCGGCGCGTCGATCTCGAGCCTTGCCATGCGCCGTATCGAGCCGACCGGGAGCGGGTTGTAGACAGTGACCACGCGCCCGGCATCGAGGTGGAAGAATCGAGCCGAGTCGAGGCGGATGCTGTCCGAGACGGCCACCACCGAATCGGCGTCCCGATACAGCCGGCGCGCCAGGCGAAGCAGGCCGGGCGACGTGCCGACCTCGGCGTGGATCCCCGAGGCATTGTGGATCTGCGCCATGACCCGGACGCGGCCGAGCAGGAGCCGCTTCGCGAGGAGGGCGACCAGGTTGCCTTCGAGCTCGTAACCAATCAAGAGACGGTGACCGCCTCTCGCGGCCAACCCGGCCAGCTGCGCCGCGCGCTGGAGGAGCCGGAGCCGGCCGAACGAGCGCAGGCGACGAACCGGGACGTGCGCTTCCGACAGGGCCGCGAGGACCGCGTTGGGCTGCCCGGAAAGGTGATGGGCCACGTTCCAGGAGACGACCTCGCAGCGGTGTCCGCGCTCGGCCAGCCAGGGTACGGTGTTCTGGATGACCCGCTCGATTCCGCCGTCGCGAAGCCAGGGCGTGACGAAGAGGAGGCCCCGCTCAGTCTTATCGCTCATCGGAGACGGAAGGTCGGCGGGTGGAGAGGCTCAACGCTTCGACAATAGTCTCACGCGCTCTATACTGCTGCAATGACCGTGTCGTCACGGCCACCGCGCCCGGCAACGACGTCGCGCACCTGCGGTCGGTATCCGCCGACCGGTCTCCATCGACATGGTCTACAACGTGCTGAAGCCGACATGAAGCCCAGCCGGGGCGAGCGCCCTTGCCCGATCGGACGCTCCATGAGCACGGCCGGGATTCCGGGCAATTTGCTCGCCGTCCCCTTCTCGAGGGGAAGACGACGGCGGTGAACGCGAACCAGCTGCCTAGGAGATAGGTCACCGCCGCGGTGGACACCGCCCCCTCCGTCTCGCTCATCGTCTGCACCCGGAATCGCGCCTCCCGCCTCGCCGCCTGCCTCGATCACATCACGCGGCTCGAACCGCCGGCCGGCGGCTGGGAGCTCGTCGTCGTCGACAACGCCTCCACGGACGAGACGCCGCAAATGATCGACGAGTTCGTGCGCGCGGCCACCTTCCCGGTCCGGCACGTCCGAGAGCCCCGCCCGGGACTGGGGCGGGCGCGCAACGCGGGCATCGCCCGCGCCGGCGGCGACATCTACGCCTTCACCGACGACGATTGCTACGTTCGGCCGGACTTCCTCTGGCAAGTGTGCCGCGTCTTCGAGCAGGACACGCTCGGTTACGTCGGGGGCCGTATCGTGCTCCACGATCCGACCGACGACCCCGCCACCACCAAGGACGAGCCGCGCGCGGAGCTGATCGCTCCGTATACCTTCGTGGCCGCTGGAACGATCCACGGGGCAAACATGGCGATGCGCCGCCAGGTGATCACAGCAGTTGGAGCGTTCGATCCCGCGCTCGGGGCCGGGGCGCCGCTGCGATCCGGAGAGGACCTGGACCTGGTGTCCCGGGCTTCGTGGGCCGGCTGGCTGGGAGCCTACGATCCGCGCCCGGTGGTGGCCCATCACCACGGGCGCAAGCCAGGGAAGGACGTCCAGGCCCTCAAGAGCGCCTACGATCACGGAGTCGGGGCCTGCTTCGCCAAGGCGATGCTCGACCCGGATCGGCGCGGCCTTTACCTACGGCGCTGGCTGTGGATCATGCGCTACCGCGTCCGCCGCGGCATGCTGGGACCGCTCCGGCGCGAGATGGCCGGCGCCGCCCACTACGTCGCCTATCGTCTCCTCCACCTGGCGGAATCCAACCGCATGTAGAAGGCGGCCTTAGTCCCCACCACCCGTCGTGACTGCCGTTGGTGCAGCACGCCCACCGCAGCTGCGCAAGACTTTCGCCAGAAGTGCGCCAGCGACATTGCTCACTCGGTAAGAGTTGACCAAGGGAAGCCCATGGCTGGGAAGGTATTCCCTAGTGGCCACTACGTCGGACCCCGCGTGTCGACTTACCGATTCAGAGGGTACGATTGGACACGCCAGTTTGCCTTCCCTCCACGCCCAGGGCAGATTAGGCACTTGACGTCCCTCTAGTGCCGCACTACTCTCTCTTCCACTTATCGGCTCGTTCCGTTGTGGGGCAAGGAAGGTTTGAGGTCAGGCGTGTTCGGCTCTCCTTCCGAGACCCGCTCGTGAGCCGAGTTTCCTGAGGTGCCGGAAGGTAAAAATGGCCGGCGTAGAGATGCCGACTCCTCCGTGTCACGTTCTCGTCGAACGTAGGCTAGCCTCTGTCCCGCAGTACGAGCCGCGAGAGGTTCGACTTTTCTCGAAGTGCAGGAACGAGCGACTTCGCCTTCCCTGGTTTCTCACGTACTACCGTGACCTCGGGGTGAACCGGTTCTTCATCGTCGACAACGGCTCGTCGGACGGGTCGGTCGACTATCTCCTCGGGCAGCCTGACGTTCATGTCTTCTCTACCGAGGGCCGTTTCCAGGAAGCGTGCGGGGGCACGCTGTGGCTCAATACGCTCCTGGCCCGGTTCGGCGTCGGCTCCTGGTGCGTCACCGTCGATATCGATGAGCTTCTGTGCTACCCAGGATCCGAGAATGTGGCGCTGCAGGAGCTCATCGCCCATCTCGACGCCCACGGGTACGAAGCGCTCCCTTGCCTACTTCTCGATCTCTATCCGGCTGGCCCCATGTCGGAATGTGTCTACGTGCCGGGAGACGACATGATCGCCGCCGCACCTCTCTTCGACGTCGGGCCGTACCGGCGAACGTCGGTCAATCTATGTCCGGACCGCTGGATCTCCGGAGGACCTCGTGAACGCGTCTTCTATCCCGAGCTGCGGACCGAGAGCTTGCGAAGACGAATCTCCAGGGCGCTCTATCACGGGCTGACCCTTCGGATGCCCAGTCTCCGCCGGTCACGATGGCTCCGCTTGCTTCGACCTCGGCACGCGCCATGCTTGACGAAGATCCCGCTGGCCAAGTGGGACGAGAACTCGAGATATCTCTCCGCGAATCACTTCATGTCACCGAAGCGTCTGCCGACCGAGAGCGGCGTACTGCTGCACTTCAAGTTCCTGAGCGACTTTGCCGTTCGGGCGCTGCAGGAGGCGAAGCGCGGTGAGTACTTCGACGGGGCCTCGGAATACCAGCGCTACGCGAAGGAATTGATCAGGAACCCGCAGTTGACCCTGATGTACGAAGGCTCGGCGCGCTTCAGGGACACGGGGCAGCTAGTCGCACTCGGGCTGATGCAGGACAGTCCGGAATGGAAAGCGGCTCGCAGGACAGTCCGGAATGGAAAGCGGCTCGATGAAGCGGTGAGGTGATGCCGCGCTCGGATCGAGCATCTGCTCCGTTCGCTCTCCTCGTTCTGGCCTTCGCCGCGGAAGTCTGAGTCTCTTCCTGCTCAAGCAGCTCTGGACCGGCCGAAACGAGGCGAAGCCATACCTCGACGCGTGGTGTGCCAGGGTGGAGGTGGAGGGCCACGACGCGGGTGCTTAGAGGTTCGCCGAACATTCGATGGGCCGAGTTCGAGCGACACGCCCGCATCAGCGGTACGAAGCTCCGTGTCGAGGGAGTCGGCCCGGCGAAATATCGAGGGTGAAGCGGCCCACCGGCCGCCCGTACCGCGGATCTTTCGGATGGGACCGGAAGTCCCATTCCCACACCTGGATCTCGACCTGGTTGATCCTCCGGCCGGGCCGCGCCGTCCGGTTGTAGGCCGCCGCGCTGGCCTCGAGGAACTGTCGGCACACCTGCGCGTGGTCGGTCGGCCCGCTCGCCGGGCGGCGGTAGGGCTCGCCGAAGCACATCGACAGGTACGGATTGTAGCGGCCGTCAAAGCGTAGCGCTCGTACGCCTTCCTCGAGCCGCAGCGGGCCTACCTCGCCGGACTCGAATCGGGCCACGACCTTGTGGTAGGCGATCCGGCCCGAGGTGTTCACGTACGCGAAAAGACCCCAGGTCGTCAGCGGATAGAACTCGACGCGATTGAACCAGCACAGCATCGCCACGAGGACCCAGGCGGACGCCGCCAGCGGAAATCGAAGGCGAGTGCTGGAGGGTTCGACCGCAGTGACGGCTCCGCCTGACGCCGCGGAGGGCTCGGGCGCGGGGACCCCGCCTCCTCCACCGCCCGAGCGACTCGACGCGACCCAGCGGTACACGACCGCTCCGAGAGATGAGGCTCCCGGCAAGAAGAGAAACGGGAGGAGCGGCCAGAACACGGGGAGGGCCAGGGCGAGCACCCGGCAAGCGGCGAATCCCCGGTAGGTGCGGCCGCGCCAGATGACGTGGAGGTCGCCCTCGCCGACCTCGCTCGAGCCCCCCGGGGGGCCCGCGTGATGGCGGCCGACGTGCTCGAGCGCCTCGGAGAGGACCTCACGGCGGCGGTCGGGGGCCTCGATCCCGGCCCGCCACTCGCGCCGCAGGGCCGCCCGTGCGCTCTCCGCGGCCGCGACCTCGCGCAGCTCCTCGAGCGTGATCCCGAGCAGGCTCTTGAGGTCGAGCAACTCCCGCAGCCGCTCGACGTCGTCGGGCTCGTAGGTGCGGTGCGCGCCGGGCTCACGACCCCGCGGGACGGGCAGCAGCCCGATCTCCTCGTAGTAGCGGATCGTGCGCGGCGTGGTGCCGGTGAGCTCGGCGACCTCGCCGATCCGCAGCGGGCGCTGCGCGCTCATGCCGGTGCCTCCCGGGAGAGGCCGGCGGCGCGCTCGCGCTGATCGCGCT
>Ga0081455_10002004_pt1 | contig 24324 bp, 18 predicted proteins | sample TabmetS3T2R1_FD_70207 | JGI IMG/M metagenome (GOLD analysis project Ga0081455, IMG submission 70207) | Tabebuia heterophylla rhizosphere microbial communities from the University of Puerto Rico - S3T2R1 | ecosystem: Host-associated > Plants > Roots > Rhizosphere ...
TCTATTCCAATAAAATAAGTGTGCCCTATGCGATGGATGTGCATAGGATAATAATTCTTGTCCAACTATTGCTTCAATCACCGCACCTTTATTAACAAATTCTCGTTCTGGCGTTAAAAACCATGCTCTTAAATCAAATCCTAATAATGTTTGTCCCAATGCTCCATCTATAAAAATAAGCTTAAAATGCTCCATATCCGCTTCAGCGCCCAATGGAACGCCATTACCAGCGCTACGTATAACAGAATGAATTACGCCAGCAGTAACAAGCAAATCTAAACATGGTGAAAGTTCACGCTTTCTATATTCCCCTTCAATCGCACTATATTTAAATTTGGTTCCCAAAAATCGTGGAATGGCATTAAATAGAACAGCTAAGTATTTAATCTGAAATTTTTCTGCGTATTTACCAAAATCTTGCTTGTATGTATCAATAAGCGTGTGATGAATTTCAAAACACAATAATGCATCCTTTTTTTCCCTCCAACACATCACTGATTCTGGCATTCCTCCAATAGCACAATATTCTGCAAATAAAACAAGTAACTTATTATGAATTACATCACCTAAAGGACTATTAAATTTGCCTGGTAATAATTCTTGCGCAAGCATCTCATAACCATTTGCACATAGAAATTCAAAAAATGAAAGTGGATATATATACAAAGAAGAAACACGACCCACAGGAATGCCAATTGATTGAATGGTAAAATCAAGCAATGATCCTGCAGCAATAACATGCAATTCAGGCATTTTTTCGTAAAAATAACGCAATGCCGTTAAAACGCGTGGGGTTTCTTGAATTTCATCAAAAAATAATAAACTTTCTCCTGGAATAATTTGTATATTCATTAAAAGAGAAAGTTCACGAATAATACGTTCAGGTTCAAGATCTTGTTCAAAAACTGCTTTCGCCTGTGTAGTAATTTCAAAATTAATTTCTATAAAAGATTTATATTTTTTCCCCAATTGACGCGCTGCATATGTTTTACCAACTTGACGGGCACCCCGTAATAATAATGGTTTACGGTATGATGATTTTTTCCATCCCATTAAATAATAGTCTATAAGTCGTTTCATTAAGGGCCCTTAAAGTCAATATGGTCAAAAAAGACGGTACTTTTTGTCTCTTTATGGTTAAAAAAGACGGTTCATTTTCATGCTCCATGGTCAAAATTGACGGTGCTTTTTATCACTTCATGGTTAAAATTAACGGTAGTTTCTAAAAAAAGCAAGAAACTTCAACTCAAAAACCATGCCTTTTGACAGATTTAAAACCCTATGATACGCTAAATACAGATAGAAATTGAGAATTCACACTTAAAAAGCTAAGATTTATCATGATACATAGAAAAATTCATTATCCACTTATATTTTCCCTATTACTATTGGCTCTCATGCCAACATTAAACCACGCTATTACCCTCCCAAACTATATTAAAAAAGCTGCCCTATACACAAAACAACGCAGCACATTTGCAGAAGTCATGACAAAAGCTTTGTATAACTATGCTCGTGGAAAAACTAATGATCATACATTAATTGAAAATAAACTTGGTGCTTTATACCAGCAAACAGCCCACGATACCCCTGAACAAAGCGCACAAAAATTGTATCAAGCGCTCAAGAAAGCCGCTATTAAAAAATTTTATCTTGGAGCATCGTCATCTGCTTACCAAATTGAAGGCGGACTTGATGGAACTTCTGCTGCAGCCCGTTTTTATAAAAATGTAGCAAAATTACCCACAGCTGGTGATGCTATTAATTTCCATCGCCGCTATCCAAAACTTATTGAACAAATGAAAAAAGAACTTAATATTAACGCTTATCGTATCTCTTTTGCATGGGATAGAATTCAACCACAACAAAATGTCTATGATACAGAAGCAATTGAATATTACCGCAATGTCATTACAACATTAATCAATAATGGCATTACACCACTCGTTGTATTTCATCATTATGATGTCCCAACATGGTTTGAAGACTTAGGCGGATTTGAACATCAAAAAAATGGAAAATTATTCCAAAAATTTTGCTTAACTCTCTATACACAATTAGCTGAAGAATTAGGCGATTGCCTTGTATCCATGTGCTGCGCACCAGAAGGCCCTGCATTTAAGGGACATTTCACGGGCGAAGGAACTCCCGGCGAAAAAGGTAATTTACAAAAAACGCATACCGTTATTGCTAATATGTATTATGAAATTGTTGATACTGCATTAAATATTCAAAAAAAATACGCGGAATTAAAACGCATAAACCCAGAGTTAAAGCGCCCTTCAATTGGCACACAAATTAATGTAGTTCCCCTCGATCCCCATCATAGCACTCAAAACCATTGGAAAAATAAACTTAAAACATCATTGGGATGTGCTACCGCTTCATATATACAATCGGGAGGAACATTTAACTTTTTAGTTAATGGTCACTATTGCATGTATACTCCCAATGCTGATTTTATGAAACAAGCCAAAGGAATTAATGTTTATCGTTATCACCCTCATACCCATGATGCATTTGATTGGATTGGTGTGAACATTTATTCAAATAGATTCCTCAATGGTTTTGAACAAATCACCGGCGATAAGCTTATTGAAGAAGATGAAGAACGATATACCGATAATCCAAACTATCGTAATTATCCTGAAGGTATTTACCGCGCAGTGAAATTCATCACTGAAAATGTAGCCGCACCTTTGGGTAAAATAAAAAATAAAGATGGTAAACCGCTGCCGGTCATTGTCACAGAAAATGGTATTGCTACGCAAGATGATGCGAAACGCACTCGTTATTTCCAACGAGCACTTACTACTATTACCGCACTCATTAATGATGGATATCCTGTTATAGGCTATTTACCATGGACTTCTCATGATAATTATGAATGGCCTACAAAAGATAACCCTGAAGGATTTGGTTCAAAATGTTATGGATTTTTTGCCGTAAATTTTGATAAAAATTCACCAGATTACTTAAAAGCTACTCTTAAAAAGGGCTCTCATTTCTACGCCAACTTTAATAAAAGTTTTTTCTCTACAACATAATAAAAAATAGCTTTGAATATATTTTTTTCTTCCTTTTTTATCACTTTTGTGCTAATTTGGTCATTGATTACCTAAGTAGCACAAAGGAAACCAATGAGACTTATTGATCGCGATATTGAATCAACCATTCTAAGATTCACCAAATTTCCTGTCGTAGGCCTTTTTGGCCCTCGGCAATCAGGCAAAACAACATTGATAAAAAAAATCTTCAAAAATTACGTCTATCTTAATTTTGAAAACCCTGAAACACTTGAATTTGCCACACAAGACCCTAAAGCTTTTCTACAAAAATATGATAATGAATACGGTATTATTTTAGATGAGTTTCAGCATTTTCCGCAGCTTCTTTCTTACATCCAAATTGAAGTTGACATGCAACATCGCCCTGGTTATTTTATACTCACCGGATCACAAAATTTTCTTATGAATGAAGCAATCACTCAATCTCTTGCGGGTAGGATTGGTATTTTAACTCTATTACCTCTCTCTATTAATGAATGTGCTAACAACGGTATATTGCCATCTCATTCCAATAATATGATTGTCAAAGGAAATTACCCACGTCTTTATACTAATGATTTTACTCCTGATGAAATTTATCCTTCATACATTCAAACATATATTGAACGAGACGTACGATTATTAACCAATGTAGAAAATTTAAACACATTTAAAAAATTTATGAAGCTCTGCGCTGGAAGAATTGGCCAACTTCTTAATATTTCTGATATCGCAACTAATTGCGGCATTACACAAAAAACTGCCGATAATTGGATATCAATTCTTGAAGCAAGTTATATTATTTTTTTACTACAGCCATATCATGGCAATTTCAATAAACGCGTTACCAAAACAGCAAAATTATATTTTTATGATACAGGCCTTGCATGCTCTCTTTTAGGTATTAAAGAAGCAAGTGATCTTGATTTTAGCCCATTCCGTGGACATCTTTTTGAATGCTTTATTATTGCAGATCTTTTCAAACAATACTTTAATAAGGGAACAAGTGCACCCCTCTATTTTTGGCGCGACAAAAATGGATTAATAGCAATTGATTGTTTAATTGATAAAGGTGGTAACTTAACACCTATTGAAATTAAATCAGGAACCACCATTGTTGCAGATTTTTTTACGGCACTTGATAAATGGAATAATCTTGCACAAACAGATCCGCGACATAGTTATATTATTTATAGTGGAAGCGATAAACAAGCACGAAGCAAGGGAACAGTCATTGGATGGCGAGAAGCTGGCAACTTAACCCAAAATATTTAAGATTAAGCTTTTTTATAAAAAAATTTAGCTTTTGCACTTCAATTCTGTTTATATAAGTACTATAATATTTATAAATAAATTATTATTATCTTACTAACTATGTTTGGAATATTTTTATGTACAAAAAATTAATTTCTTCTATTTTATTATTGAATATACTATGTATAACTAATGTAGATTTTGGAATGGAGCTCATTCAACTAAAAGATTTTTCTATTGGTTTTTATAATGATAATACACATAAAGCAATTTGGCATGACCACCAAACTAACGCCCAAACACAAAATACGACATTTAATGATTCTGACAGAACTTCTTGTTACATGACATATTATGCAAAAGATAAAATCCTTAATATTATCAATCCAATGGAACAAACAATATTAAAAAAATTTGATTTATCAAGCACTAATCAGGAAATAATAAATAAAATACTACAATTAAAAAATCCGAAGAACAGTGATCATATAATAATATATGATTCTAGTTCAAACAAACCAATGGTATTTTATCAATCTAATATTACTTCTCAATTTAAAATAGAACAGTTTTCTCAAACACCGTTCATTACAAATTCCTCAACTACAAAAATAGAAATTTCTAAGAATTTAACTCCTAATACAAGCCCTACTCAACCTATCATAGTAGATAAATGGAACGTAAAAATAAAAAAAGATCACTGGATTAACCCTATTGATTACTCAGAAAATAACAAAATATATATCAATACTGAAAGAATATATCCATATTGTGCCGCTATACTTAACTTAGAGAATAATCTCCTAACAATTACAAATAACGATGGGTTACACATAGTTTTTGACATATCAAAATTTAATTCACAAGCAACACAATTAGTTATGGAAACATCCGATAAATCACCCACACAATTATGGCATAGCCCCAGCAAAGAAGCATCAAAAGAAATATATACCATTACTAAGATACAAGTTATCTGGCCCACAAAAAAAGACAATTCTGAAACGCCGCGTCTCGACTCAACACCAAGGTGGCAGAATAAAATGATAATAGGAAGTTTAACATTAGCAGGAGTATTGGCCTTCTTTTTATTCATGTATTTGAGAAAATAAAATATTTATTTTAAATTACGTTTATGAAACCTATAAAAAAAATACTCTTTCTTTGTAATGTTTTCTTATTAATTATACAATGCACTATTTTGCCAACAAACTATTGGAAGTGGCAAAACATTAATGTGTATAATGTACAATTCCCTGCATCATTTGAATGGGGATTAACAACATTATCATATGAAGTTGAAGGTTACGCAAAAACAAGCACATGGTATGCATGGGAAAATCATACCAATAATTACAATAACTCTGCATTCACCAAAACTCGTTCTGGCAATGCTACGGCCCATGCGCAACATTATAAAGAAGATATTCGTCTGATGAAAGAAATGGGAATTACAACCTATTGTTTTTCTATCGATTGGAGTAGGGTTGAGCCAGAACAAGGACATTTTGATGAAGCAGTGTTGCAATATTATGCAGATTTATGTGATGAACTTATAAAAAATGATATCAGTATCACGGCAATTCTTAAAGACTACTGCGATCCATTATGGTGGGGATATTTGGGTGGCTTTGAATATGAAAAAAATATTTATCTTTTCGAACATTATTGTCTTAAAATGTATAAACTTCTTGGCAATAAAGTTAATCGCTGGATTACCTTTTGGGCTCCTGAAAATTATGCTGTACTCAGTTATCTGATTGGCACAACTCCTCCGGGAGTACGCAGTTTACACCGTGCAGCAACGGTATTAAAAAATGAATTTGAAGCACATGTACGTGTATATCAAAGTATTAAAAATGCTCCGCATGGCAGCACTTCACGTATTGGTATTATTAAACATGTGCACTTACTTGAGCCATGGCACGTATGGGATCGCCCAAGTTGTTACATTGCAAACATGTTAACCAATAATGCATTTTATAATTTCTTTACTACCGGGACATTCAATATCAAAATCCCGCTTCCTGGTAAAGCTGGTGCATGGGTAAAATATAGAAATTCATACGCACCACAATCACTCGATTTTATTGGCATTAATTATTATAGTCATGGATATCTGAAAAATATCACTAACCATATTAGCAATCCAAAAGAAATGAAAACAGATATTCCTGGAATAACGGTTTATCCTGAAGGATTATATGGTGCCATTAAAAATGTATCCGATAATCTCGCACAAAAACTTAATATCCCTATAATTATTACACAAAATGGCGTTGCTACCCGTGATGAAAGCATCAGAGACCTTTTTATTAAGCGTCATATTTACGCATTGCATAAAGCAAAAACTGATGGCTATAATGTAGAAGGTTATTATTATTACAGCTTTTTAGATGGATTTTCTTGGGGCAACTTTGATACGCAATTTGGCCTCTTTTCTGTTGACCGCACAACAATGGAACGTAAACTAAAAGCTGGTGCTCACTATTATGGTGATATCATAAAAAAATATTGCTAAAGTACCATGAAAATCGTAGATTCATAAACAAAAAGGAATTTTATGAATCTACGATTTTTTTTATTATATTGCATTACATTTTATGCATACAGCGCAAACTTAACCATTAATAATCTTTCTTTAGATCAAAAAATAGGCCAACTCTTTATGGTTGCTGCCGTTGCTGATGAAGAAATTGCCAAAGATTGCATTCGTCATAAACCATATCGCATGGATAAAGAATACATAGAAGAACTTATTAAAAATTATCATATTGGCGGCATAATTTATTTGGGTAAGAGTGATGTTAATAAACAAATAACAAGAACACAGTATTTTCAAAGCTTATCAACTATTCCATTACTTATTGGTCAAGATTTAGAACCAGGCAGAGTTGGTGCAGCACGTTTAGAAAACATGCGGGCTTATTTTGATAATAAAACATTAGGTGCATATAATAATACTACCATCACCTATGAAATAGCCTTTGCTATTGGAGAATTATGCAAACACCTTGGTGTTCATATCAATTTTGCACCCGTTGCTGACGTTAATAATAATCCCAATAATCCCGTTATTGGTGATCGCTCATTTGGTGATAATCCTGAACTTGTCTCTAAACATGCTATGGCATTCTATCAAGGATTAAATGATGCTGGTATCATTGCATGCGCAAAACATTTTCCTGGTCATGGAGATACAACTATAGATTCTCATTTTGATTTACCTTTAATTACACACAATAAAGAAAGATTACACAAAATAGAACTTTATCCATTCAAAAGGCTTATTGCTGCAAACATTCCTGCTATTATGGTTGGACATCTTGAAATTCCAGCATTTGAAGAACAAAAAAATTTACCATCAAGTCTCTCAAAAAAAATAGTAACTGATTTACTTCAAAAAGAACTTAAATTTAATGGTTTAATAATCACTGATAGTTTACACATGTATGGCGTTACTAAATATTTTAATCCAGGTGAATATGAACTATATGGACTATTAGCTGGCAATGATATTCTATTGTGTCCGTTTGATGTCCCTGTTGCCGTTGCTGCAATAAAACAAGCAATCGCTGATGGTCTTATTACAGAACAAGAAATAGATAAACATGTTGAAAAAATTTTAAAAATCAAAAATTTAGTATGCAATACCACCTTTCATCCAAATCGCCCATTGTGAACACATAGCATTATTGCAAGGATTAGTGTTGGCAAATTCACCCGAAAGACCTATGCCAAAATAAGGATCAAAATCATCTCTGTTATCCCACAGGTATCCCATATACCCAAATACCTTATGTGATAATGCACGAGGCAATATACCAGAAGTATCATTAATGTCATTATTAGTTAATAGTATTGCAGGATTAGAACCGCTTACTGATGCTTGCGCAATACCAAGAGCTACCGCATCTTCAGCATTCAATTGCGTCACTGGATTTAAAACAGGATCTGTTGATGATGCAACTGCCTGATTATCAACATTCAAATTTCGAAAATTAGTATTACCAGCACCTTGACCGGCTAAAATAGTTGCCATACTTTGTGTAGCATTTAATTCCAACGCATTATTATCAGAGGTAAAACCATATACTTGTGCATCACCTTTTAAAGCAAATCTATCTTCTATAAAAGGCTGACGACAATGTAATTTTTCTTTGCTATTAACCCAAAAATTATATCCCAAATCAATTTCAAAACCATCTCGTTGATAAGCAAGTTTAAAGAGAATATCTGCTTGAACGCCAATACTTATTTTTGTATCAAGGGTTGTATAATTAATTGCAGGAGCCAAATTACCTATATATTGATTTTTGGCAATAGTACCCCCAACAAGTAATCCTTGCGAAGGACTTTCTATCTGTTCTAATAACATGTACCTGCTTCCATTACCATTTTTAGTAAAATCAAAAGAACGTTTTTGTTCTGATGTGCATAGATGTGATATATGTGCATCGATATACATCGCTATACGCCTACCCTCTTCTTTTCTTTCCCATACGTTCACATGTCCAGATAGACCAAAGCCGATATCCCAATGATGACGATTACCCACAATTGCTTCAAACAAAAATTCTGAATCCGGTGCATTACCCGTCGGTGCCCCTACACGAAAACTCACCCCCGCATGATACCATGGTTGATTATAATTCCACCCAATTGTTGCTTGTAATTCTGCGATTCTACCAAGCGTTTGTCGACCAAAAATTTTACCATATTTTAATGGCTGATCCATATCACCAAAAATAGTATTACCACGCATTGCTTGTTCAACACTATGAGGCAATTGCGATGCAGGAATTCTTGCATCACTCATATACCCTGCAGGGAAAAAATTTGTTCCTGGATTTGCAACCAATTCACAAAAATAAAGATTCCATTTAGTTTGTACCACCGGCATATGAACCATAATGAATAATCCCGGAAGATAAGCATCAAAAGCCTGGAACCAATCAAAATCTATAATAACATTACTAATATGAGGTGAAACATGAACTACGCTCGCAAAATCTGTGGGAAGACCAAAATAATCTGCCAAAATATCATCTGGTTCTCGCTCTGCCCTACTACCAGAAAAACGTAAACTTTTTCCACCAAATAAAAAATTGGCAATTTTACCCGAATCAACTGAACGTGTATATTTAACGGCTAAAGCAAGTGTTCCATAATTACTATCTTGATCATATTTATAAATATTTTGTTGCCAACCGGCTAGTTCAAGCACGCTATCAAGCCCTTGTGAACGAATGCCGAAAATAGTTTTTTCACCAAAACCATAAACATATATACTTTTAAAAAAAGCTCCCACGATTAGTACGTACATAAAAATTTTTTTCATCACATCCCCCCTTAAGCTGAATGTACTAACACTGACAAGGCTTGCTGTTGCATTCAGCCTAAACTAAGGGATTATCATGACGCAATATTATGTGTTCGTATACTTCGACAAGCTCAGTACGAACGGGATAAAATAATTTTTTTAAACAGTTCTTCCGTTCGTGTTGAGCTTATCTCCTCCGTTCGTGTTGAGCTTGTCGAAACATACGAACACCATAAAAAATTCTTTTATTTTTTCTTAATAACATTCAACTCATTAACGTAATCAAATATTGTCTTACTATTTCTTCTGACTAAATTATTCACCGCATTAATAACATGATCAACCCAATACGCATTAAATATTTTACCGCGCGCAAACATTCTCCTTTGGCAGCCAGTTATTAAATATTTTGCAGCATTATAACTGAAACAATAATTACTATCACGCGCACCCGGAGAAACTGAAACACTACCATAACATCCAAAACTAACCAAATTTCGTGTACTTTTACGACCTTCAAGCAAAAATTCCTTTTCTTGTACACATATCAAATTCTCATTCACTGTGCCATATACATTTTCCCACCAATAATTTTTCATAGGCCACGTAAAATCAGTACGATAATTATAGGTTTGCGTAAACATCACCAATCGTTTATTGTTACGTCGCATCCATCCTAAGGTTGGCCATTCTCCTTTTTGTTCTGCCTCTGGCCATTCAGAAGGCTTTAAGATTGGATCATAATTGTTTTTCATTATAATGGATTTTAAATCACGCGATAATTTTGCCGTATCAGCAAAATCATCAAATAAAATAGTAATAACTGCTTGTGGATGTGATTTAAGAAAATTAAAAATACGATTCATCTCATAATGAAGCGTTTGATATAAAGGTTTACCATTTTTCCTAAACACTTTTGTTTCTTGTGTTGGATGAGAACATACAATACTTACCCCTTCTTTAATAATTGATGACCAACTCAATGACCAATCATAGATACTGATCATCAATCCCCGAACTCCCGTTGCTAATAATCCCGGTATTGGCTGTTCTTGCAAAACATATTCAGAAAAAAAAGGCCAATATTTTTCGGCCGCATGAGCCCCCACATAATGATATTGAGCATAATTTAACGCATCATCTGGTTCTTTAAAAAAGTTTTTATTTGCATTTGCTTGTTCTATATCTTCTGCATAACGATCATCATAAGAAGGAATATACGGTGCTGGCTGCGCTTCGATTGGCATATGAACCCACATTGTAACAATGAGAAACCATATACTATACATATTATTTTTTATCATATCCATCCCCTTTTTTATACCACTTTTTTTAACAATATTTCCAATTGTAATTTTACAAAATTGTCACTATAAAAAGAAAGAAAACCCTTCAACCAGCCTTCACCAAGGCTTCGGCAGGCGCAGTCCGCCATAGCTTTAGCGACGGCGGGCATGTTCAGGGTGAGCGCAAAAGTCAACAAGATTTGCAAAAAAATATATGGTATACTACAGTATCTGCTGATTGTATTAATGCAGTAATTCTTATTTTTAGGTATGTATCATGAAAATTCGAAGAAAAAAAGGCTTTTTTTCTATTTCCGCTGTTGCAAAAATGTTTTCTGTTCATCAGCAGACAGTACGTTTATATGAAAAACAAGGACTTATTAGTCCCAAACGATCATCGGGAAACACGCGTCTTTTTTCTGAAGAAGATATTGATCAATTAGAAGAAGTGATTTATCTTACTCACGAAATGGGCATTAATTTGGCCGGTGTTGAAATGATTTTACGACTAAAAAAACAGATTAAAAAAATGCAAAGTGAAATGAATAAGATTTTTGATTCAACACAACATGAACTTGACCAAGAAAATGAAAAATCAAAAGAAATTGTGCAAAGTAGCTATCAACGACTTTTGCAACTTAAAAATAAAGGTGAAAGTACCGCTCCTCAAAAAAGTCATCCCAATGAACAACGCAACAAAACTACAGACGATGAAGCGGTAGAAGTAGATAATTGGGAAATTGAGTACGAAGAATAACATTCTTCACCATTACACCAACTTTCTAAAAAATTATTTTCATAATGACACATAATTGTGCAAAGTTAAAAAAGTAGGTGTAAAATTATTTTCTCAAAAACGAAAGGCATACTATGAATAATGATTCATTCTCACGCGACAGCAACTCACATTTCGCACTTTCGTATGAATTACTCCATCTGTTGAAATGGCTTGAACAACATGATATTGATAAACTAAAGAAAATGATTTCTAAAGCCGTTTCACATGGATTGCACGACGCTATACAAAAAGCTCATAGTTCACCTGATCCTAATATTCTTGAAGAAATGCATCATGGAATAATCGATTTTTTTGAACTGCTCGACACATTATTAGCGGATGCAATTAATAATCATGTAGAACAAAAAGCACGGCAGAAAAATTTACTTCCTACCATTGATCATTTTGATTCATCGTTATTGGATAATGAGACAATGCGTTGCAGCGTTGAACAAGCAACAAAAACCTTGGATCTTAATCCACACATGAATCCTAAAGAACAACTTTGTAAAGAATTTCTTAAACAATGGAAGCCTGCCGATAAACAAAGTATGCATTAAAATTATAAAATTGATCCGCCAAAAGCTCTAGCCAAGGCGGATTTAACCACCTTAATCCCAGATATACTGATCCCACTACGCATACACTACTTAATAACGTCATTAATATAAACATCGAACAAAATTTAAAATCCCTGAGTATTTTCATATTATCAAAGTTTTCACAGAAACATTGATAGATATCATGATTTCCATAGCGGTATACAATATCTAATTGCGTGTTACCCTCTTTATCTTTCACATCTATCAATAATTTTGGGTGTTTAAGAAGTTGCTGCATGCAGTTAAATTTGTTTGTGTTAAAATAGTTACTCAATCGTTCGTCAGATTCCCAATCAAACTTAACTTTTTTATCATATATCATTATGTGCAGAGGAGTTTGCCCTTCATCATTTTGAATATTGACATCAATTTCCGGATGATTAAGTAAAAAATTTATACTATCTTTACAATCCGGAGTTATCCCATAAGCTAAAAAATGCAATAACGTATCTCCATTTTTCCACCCTTTATGCTCCTGATATCCTTCAAAATTATTTGTCCATTGATAATTAATATTAAAACCCTGATGTATTAATAATCGAATAAAGGGAAAAAAACGGTTAGCATCAATACAATGTTGTACCTTTGTCTCAATATATTTAGTAGTTGCGTATGTGGCTAAATAGTTTTCTTTTTCATCCATGTTCAAAATATGCTTTATGACAGATTCATTATTCATAGGAAAAGGTATATTAAAATTCTCTACTATATATTCCGTTTCCTTACGATTTTTTTCATTAGTATTATCTTTTAACCAATAAAACATATTTATATTTTCTGATCGAGCCAAACAAATCATTTCTTTAGTATATGTATCAATATCCATCTTTTTGACAATATCTGAAAATTTTTTCGATAAACTACCATCGGGATTGATAATATTCCAATAATATTTACACGTACATGCCCAATTATACGATGCAGCCAAACCAGCATATGGTATTATATGCTGAATAATATCCTTAGAAATGTTCTGTTCATTCATACCATGAATTGGAATACATACTAAAAACAAAAAAATTAACTGATAAATAAAAATTCGTCTCATTATCTAAAAAATCCTAATATCTCCAATGCCTGTCGCACTTCAAACAAAGGCAACCCTATAATAGTCGAATAAGAACCTTGGACTGTTTTTAAAAATTGATTACCAAATTTTTCAACAGCAATTGCACCCGAAACATCCAAATAAGGTGTTTTCTCTAAATAAATATCAAGCCAATTATCAGGAACTATATACGTAAATTCTGCAAATACAATATCGGCAATTCTTTCTTCTATAACCCATGCATCATGCCGCCATATTTTTTTATCTAAACAAAATGCAGTACATAAAAAAGAACCTTCGCGTGCTGCTTTTATTTTTACAATAGCGTCAGCTCTATCAATTGGTTTTCCATGAATGGTTCCCGTTTTATCATGCGACATGGTATCTGCGGTTAACACATAACATATCTCGCCTTCATAAGTACCATCAGGCAAAACAACATGCTGCATTTTATAGATTGCGATATTTAAAACTAACTGCGGTAAAGGAATACCCCAATCGCATTGTGATTCATCTGCATTTTGATCAACAACAACAAAAGGAATCTGCGATTCCTCTAATAGCATACGTCGTGATTGTGATTTTGAACCAAAGAATAAAATATTTTTAGTCATAATATAAAACTCTCATAATAAAAATTTTATTCTAGTATAACAAAATCAATAAAACTAAGCATAATTAACTTAAATTTATTGCGCAAAATAAACAAATAGATTACGTTTACCTTATGAACTACCAAAATTATTATCCCAACCAAAAACTTTTTATTCCTGAGAACAAAAAAATTGTTCTTGTCGGCGGTTGTTTTGATATCATCCACTTTGGACATGTACAATTTTTAGAAAAAGCAAAACAAACAGGTGATTATCTTATTGTCGCACTAGAACCAGATGAGCGTATTATACAACACAAAAAACGTGCTCCAACACATACGCAAACCGAACGTGCCTATAATTTATTAGCATTGCGCCACGTTGACCAGATAATCATGTTACCTTTATTACATGAGTTTCAGGATTATTATGCACTTGTACAAGCAATTAATCCTCACATCATTGCAATAACCAACAACGATCCTCAATTATCTAATAAACAAAAACAAGCTGATGCGATCAACGCACAACTTGTTATCGTAACTAACGTCATTGGAACTTTCTCCAGTTCCCATATTTATAATTCGTTTTAACGAAAATTCAAAACAAAAAAAGCCATGTATGAAAATACACAGCTTTTTTATAATTCATTATAAATTAATCACCATAGTCTACGTTGAGCAAATGCATGACCTGAACCTACTTTGAGATATTTTTCAAATTCAACAGCTTTAATTTGATCATCAAAACAAATATACGTAACTAATTTCCAAGGTCTATCGGCAGATGTATAAATAGAAGCACCATTATTATGCTTCTCCATACGTTGTTCAAGATCAGTCGTATAACCTATATAAGTTTTACTAGAATTTTTAAGCGATTTTATAAGATATACGTAGTGCATGTGTAACTAAACGTTAAAAAAAATTATAAAAATCGCCCTACTTCGCAATTCTCCTACGCATAAAGCTTCGGAGAATTTTGCTTCGAAGGGCATACTTCTTGAGTCTTCTGTATGGCTTGCCATACGTAGCCTCGGCGAAGTATGGCTGGGGCGGAAGGATTCGAACCTCCGATCACAGGACCAAAACCTGTTGCCTTACCGCTTGGCCACGCCCCAAATAAAAATTAAAAATCTGTTATTATTACTACTCTTCATCAAATGAAGAGTGTACCCCATGGTCCATGACGTTTTTATATTCTTGGACAACGCGCTCTTCAATCATACTACGCGTTTCAGGATTTAGAGGATGCACGACATCGCGAAATGTTCCATCTTTACGTTTACGTGATGGCATTGAAACAAATAAACCTTTAATCCCTTCGATAACTTTAAGATCTCGAATAATAAACGCATTATCAAAGACGATAGTTGCATATGCTTTCAATTTTTCGCCGTCCGTCACCGGAAATACTTTTACTTCCGTTATTTCCATTGTTGTAACCTTTTAAGGATAAAAATCATTTTTTTGCTTCTCTACTGCTCGTATTTAATGTATATCATTACATTTTTTTGTCAAACTCTAAACGTACTTTTTTATACATTTTTTGCAAAATTATCCAATAAATCGCGCAACTCTCAATTTTGCTGATCGAGATGATGGATTTTTTGCAATTTCCTCTGCCGTTGGCACAACGACATGCTTTGTTAATATCTCAATTCTACCTTCATCAGCCTTGTCTTTAAAAAACTGTTTAACAACCCGATCTTCCAAAGAATGAAAAGAAATACATAACAATAAACCATTCGGCTGTAACACCTGCAATGCCCCCGACAAAAAACCCGTAATATTATTTAATTCATGATTAACATACATACGTAATGCTTGAAACACTTTAGTAGCAGGATGAATTTTGCGAGAACGCATAACGCGTGGACTAACCTTTTCAATAAGCATTGCTAATTCTCGAGTAGTAAGAATTGGTTTTTTCTGTCGAGTTTCCACAATCGCCGCTGCTATTTTTTTTGCATGTGCTTCTTGTCCTAATTGCCAAAATATTTCACATAATTTTTCTGGCGAAGATCTATTAATAACATGTTCAGCTGTCACCTGCTGATGAGCAGGTGACATTCTCATATCAAGTTCAGAATCTCTATAAAAAGAAAACCCAGCTCGCTCTTTTATATGCATTTGAGATGTACCAAAATCTGCAAGAATACCATCAACTTTTCCAATATGCGCTTTTTGAAACAAGCGATATATATGAGCAAAGTTGCCCCATAAAATATGAAGCCGTTCTTGATATTTTTCTTGCAATGCTGGCGCATAGGTCTCGATTGATGTAGCATCCCAATCAATTGCTACAACAGAACAACCTGGTTGATGATCTAAAATAGCTTTGCTATGCCCACCTGAACCAAACGTAACATCACAATATAATTTATGAGGTTGTGGATCAAGATAGTGCAAAACTTCATCAACCATAACCGTCTTATGATAAAAAAGCACCGCGTTTTCTTTGTTATGTATATCCATGCACACGCTATCTATAGTTGCGATGACTTACCATCTTTTGTTGTTAATGCTAATACTAAATTTCCAAGACCAATTGCCAACGATCCTTTGACCAAAATAGCTGGTTTTGTATCAAGTTCACCTTCAATTTTTTGTACGGCTTCTTGCCATGAACTAACTACTTCAACACGAAGGCCGACAGGAGCTGTTTTTTTAACCCAAGAAACTAAATTACCCACTAAGATAACTTTATTTAATGAAGGTACTTTGCGTAAAAACCGACCAACTTGTCTATGCCAGAATGGGCTATTTACTCCCAAACCAAGCATATCACCAAGAATAGCAATTTTTGGCGACTTTGTCTCTATTTGTTGAAATGCCAATAATGCTGCCTTCATACTTTCTGGATTAGCATTGTAACAATCATTAATAAGCATGCCCCGACCATTATTAACCGTACGTTCTTCAAAACGTCCCTCAACAATACAAGGTTTTTGTATTGATTTAATAATAATGTCATCTGAAATGCCAAGTAAATGTGCAACTGCCGTTGCTGTAAGTACATTAAATGCTGCACCAACATGCGGATGATCAAGCACAATAGAATACTTTTTTTTGTATATTTTTAATACAAAACTAATATGAGATCCCGATACTCTCATTTTTCGTGCTTGAATTTGATTCGTTGTTTTTGATCCAAATTTAATCACCGGATGTTGATAAGAAACATGCGCAAGAATTGGTTGATCGCCATTAATAATACCAATACTATTTTCCGTAAAATATTTAAAAACATCACGTTTTTCAAGAGCTATATCATTTAATGATCCAAGCCCATCCATGTGTTGATGACCAATATTAGTAATAGCAGCAGATGTTGGCCGCAGTAAAGACGCAAGATCTGCCATTTCACCTCGTTTACTAATGCCAATTTCAAAAATTGCTAATTCATGATCAGCCCTCATGCGAAGCATATTAAGCGCAAGACCAATTTTTGTATTTTGATTGCCATGAGAAACAAGATATTTTTTTTCCGCATGAATCATAATCTGAGAAAGAAATTCTTTTGTAGAAGTTTTTCCCACCGATCCAGTAATAGCAATAACAGGATAATTAAATTGCGAACGCCATGCTGCTGCAAGATTAACTAACGCCTCAAGCGGATCCTTAACAAGAAGAACAAGTTTAGTGTCAAGGCCTTTTATTCCGTTAAGAATATTTTTTTTTGATTCCGCAATAATTGCACCCGCTGCACCTTTTTTAAAAGCTTCAGCAACAAATTCATGCCCATCATGATCAACACCTTTTAACGCAACAAAAATATCTCCTACATGTAATTCCCGTGAATCGATAGAGAATGTTGCATTCTCTGGAAAATACCCAAAAGCAATCGATATTTCAGGTAAAGTTTTAGTTATAAAAGACTTGTCAAATCGCATTGATAATCTCCGTTGAATATAAAAAAATATTATTACACTCGCCTTAGATAAAAAATCTATAAATGAGCACCCAATCGATCGCTCAATGGCAATAAGATCTCTTTTTTTTTAACATTTGTCAAGTAACCAAAGATAAAGTCTGTGAGATAATACGTTACCGAATTACTTTTCTTGTTTTACTCCCATCCTGAGGCATAATTAAGCCCTGTGATTCAAGTATATCAATGATTCGTGCTGACCTATTATAACCAATACGAAATTTTCTTTGTAGAAGAGAAATAGATATTTCATCAATTTCATTTAAAAAAAGTCGCACATCTTTATACAAAATATCATCCATTGGTAACACATCTTGCCCTTGTAATGAAGTCGCTTGATGCATATCAAGATATTCCACTTTTTTTTGACGACGAATATGATCCGCAACTTGTTCAATTTCTCCATCAGAAACATATGCGCCATGCACACGTCTTAATTGCGAGTTTGCTGCATCAAGAAACAGCATATCTCCTCTACCAAGTAAACGATCAGCTCCCATGGTATCTAAAATAGTGCGCGAATCAATACGTGATGCAACTTTAAATGATATTCTGCTCGGGAAATTAGCTTTAATTAATCCCGTAATAACATCAACTGACGGCCGCTGTGTTGCAACAATCATATGAATTCCTGCAGCACGCGCCATTTGTGTGATACGCGTAATAAGATCTTCTATATCACGCCCTGCGGTAATCATTAAATCTGCAAGTTCATCAATGACGACAACAATATATGGCATTGCATCAGCTTGCTTGTCCGCCGAAGCCTTGGCGAAGGCGGATCGAAGGGTGTAATCCGTTATATTACGTGCACCACATTGCGCCATTTTTTCATAACGCTCTTCCATCTCTTGTACCACCCACCGCAACACAGGAGCAGCGTGAGCAGCATTGGTAACAATAGGAAATAATAAATGTGCTATATCAGTAAATGCAGCAAATTCTAATCGTTTAGGATCTATTAAAATAAGTTTTAATTCATCAGGGCTTAATTTACAAAGCAAACTTATTAAAATAGCATTAAGCGCTACCGATTTTCCTGATCCCGTTGAGCCTGCAATCAATAAGTGTGGCATACGCGCTAAATCAACCACCACAATATCTCCAATGGTATCTTTACCAAGAACAAGCGGTAAAGCACCGGTAAAATGTGTATAAGCTTTTTCATTAATCACCTGAGAAAATAAAACATCATGACGAATTGTATTTGCTACTTCAAAACCGACAACAGATCTTCCTGGTATGGGCGCAATAATCCGAATACTCATTGCTTGCAATGCCATAGCAAGATCATCTTCAAGCACAATAATTTTACTTAATTTTGTATCAACATCAGGTTGATATTCAAATAATGTCACCACAGGTCCACGTTTAATGGCCGTTACTTTGCCGTGCACACCAAATCTTTTTAACTTATCTTGCAAAACATATGCGCGATCTTGTAATTCTTTTTCAATAGTATGATCATCGTCACCATGTTTTTCAGCAATAAAAATATTCATATGTGGCAATGCATATGATGAGCTTTTTTTAATAACAGAAGATATTGCTTTTTTTTGTTTTATTGTTAGATCTTTGGCATAATTATTTTTTTCACTTTGTTCATCGACTATGTCTACACGACGTGCATGCGATAATGATATTACCATATACGTGCAGACAGATTTAAGTTTACCCAATCGTTTGTTATGAGATAATGATAGAACAACATAATTAAGAGATTCTTTTTTAAATAAATTATCCACATCAGCTATATATCCATAGTCATCTGCATCATCTGGATATACTAACTCTGTATCATTAAATGCAGATCCATCAAGTAATGAATACATAAAACGTGCAAACATCAATGGTATTTTAATAAAAATACTATATAAACATATCACAACAGCGCGGATAGTTTTGCTTACCACATGATATTTTTGCATTAATGCCCATAAAGCTTGTACAGCTTTAATGCCATAATGTATTAAAAACATAAATGACCAACGAAAAAGTAAAATAAAACTTACGCAAAAACCAGTATATAAAAATAATAAGCACCCTATGGGATCAAAATAATAGACAAGTGAGTTAAAAAACATTAAACCCAACATGCCGCCCGGATAAGGACTATGTGCAACATCAACACCATAGAATGTTAATAACGCTGACACACCACATACCACATATAAACATGCAACTAATCGCTCCCATTCTTGCATAATTGTCCTATACGTAAACAAAATTAATCCTATCCACAATAATGGAACTATTAATAAAAAAGAGGCTCCGCCAAAAAAATAAAAGAGAATCACTGCAAGTTGTGCTCCCCAAAAACCGCACTGATTAGTTATTGTTCCGCCATCACTTGAAACATATAAACATGAACTATCAAGAACATTATATGAAACAAGGGAAACAAATAAAAAACTTATCATTGCTGCATAAACAATGATGCCAAGGCACCAAAGAAGATCATTTTTTTTACTCAACATTGTATACATAAAAAAACTCCTCTAAAATTTTTATAAAAATTTCCACTTTTGCCATCACTTGAAACCTTCACCCCATGATGAAATATAAAAAATTTTCACAAAATAACCTAGTAACAAAGGACTATTAGGCCGTTTAATAAATGTAAAAGTCGTTCCACAGCATAATTGCTTATAATTTTTCTTTACAATTTAGATCTGACAATACTATATTGTACAGAGATATAAAAATATGCTTGAATAAAAAAATAAATGGCACAATCGTAATGAAAGGAGAGATCACACAATAAAAAAAATAATGTATGTTACCTATTTCATTTGCTTGCAAAAAAAGAAATGAAAGTAATTGATCACAAATATCTAGATTGAATAAAAGGAGTTAAATTATGAAACAATTTTCAAAAAAATTGTTTGCATTAGTTGTGCTACTCAGTGCGACAAATGTTATGTTATATGGTGACTGCTGCGATAATGATTGCGATAATGACGGAGATCGCGTAGTTCCATTTATACAGTTCCGTTCACAAGGTCGAGACACCGCTCGTAAATTATATGGCACCACAAGTTATGCTGTTTACCAACCTGATATGGATGGATGGTATGGAACTTTTAATATGACCTTACAATATGATAGATCATTCAGAAATAGCAGAATAGCTCATTGTCTCTTTGGTGATAGCTTAGTAAATAATGTGGAATCAACTAACAATTGTGATAATGATTGTGGCGATAGCACATTACTTATTGCTGGTTTAGAACTTGGTGATGATAGACCTGAAATTGCTTGGGTTGCAGAAAACTTCTATCTTCCACGTGATTTTGCAAGTGCTATAACTTTCTCTCCAAGAGTACAAGATGTTCTGCTTGATCTTAACTTGTTCGTTGGATTTGATAGATGGGTTAATGGTCTTTACTTCAGACTCTATGGTCCCGTTGTATGGAACAAAACAAGTTTACGTCCTTGTGAAAGAATCATAGAAGAAGGCACTGAAGATAATGGTCGTTATACAGCTGGCTTCTTTGCTCCAGATGTAGTAGAAACCGAAGATCTATTTAGTCGCGCACTACAATTCTTTGGCGGTTGCACACCTCCAACAGTTGAAGATATTACGCTACAACCATTAAGATTTGCAAAATTCACTCGTTGTAATTTACCTAACACTAACACCAACAACAACAATTGTGATAATGATTGCGATAATGATTGTGGATCATCATTCCATAAAACAGGATTTGCTGAACTTCGTGGTGAATTTGGATGGAACTACATTGCAGAAAGATATCGCTTCTTGATCAACATTCAAGCAGCAGCTCCAACAGGCTCACGCCCAAATGCTGAATTCTTGTTCCCAGCACAAGTTGGTAACGGAAAACATTGGGAACTTGGTGGCGGATTGGGTGCAAGTTGGATGATGTGGGGCAGTGAAGATGGTGAAAAATCATTCAACTTTATCGTAGAAGCCGATATAACTCACTTATTCAATGCAAAGCAAACACGTACCTTTGATCTTAAAGGTAAACCAATGAGTCGTTACTTACTGGCAGAAAAAATGGCGCCTACTGCTGATTTTGAACCAGATGTACAACTCGCGGCTAATAGTAGCGCATTCCAATTTGCTGGTGAATACGCTCCAGTTGCCAACATAACTACCCGCAAAGTTAAAGTAAGCATCGGCGCACAAGGTGATGTTGTTGCAATGTTTAACTATACGTGCCGCGGATTCTCTTGGGATCTTGGGTACAACTTCTGGGGTATGTCATCATCAAAAATCCATATAAATTGTGATGAAGATGATTGCCCAGAAACATGCCCAACAATAATTCCATTTACTCCAAATACATGGGCACTTAAAGGAGACGCAAGCGTATTTGGTTATCCTACCCCTGCTACAGATCCTGCAACTGCGGTGCCACTTGGTGCAACAGAAAGCAAAGTAACAATATTTAATGGTACTAACAATGATGCTTTCAACCCTCCAACGGTTCCTAATACTCTCACAAACCCTGCTATTGATCCTGTAGTAACTCCTGCTGTTACTGCCGGCGGTGATGCTTTATTTGCATTTTCAGATCCAACTACTCCTCTTGCTGCGATAAATACTTCCGTTCCACCAGTATTTATTTCTGCAGATGATTTTGATTTTGATGGAGCTAAACAACGTGGTCTTTCTCATAAAGTCTTTACTCACTTTAGCTACACCTGGCTTAATCATGATAGATGGCTTCCTTATCTAGGTGCTGGTTTCAGTGCTGAATTTGGCAGCGGCGGCCATGGTCGTGATTGTGATAATGACGATCTAACAACAACAAATATAGACAACTGTCCTAGTTCTGTAAGCTGTGCATTGTCTAAATGGGCAGTTGAAATTAAGGGCGGTGTATCCTTCCATTAATAATGTTGTATTGTTAGGTTAATGTTACCAAAACAAAGCAAACAAAAAACGAATACTCAAAAAGGCTCGGCATAACGCCGAGCTTTTTTGCTTTTAATACCTTACAGTAGCACACTTTAATAACTTTGCCTCTTTACAATTATTATGCAATCGTACTATATTAAGGCACGTAAGAATTAATAAGTCTTAATGAAACAGGAGTTGAAAAGTATGAAGAGTCTATCATACAAATTATTGTTATTAACCACGATCTCACCCATTATATTATTACAAGCAGATTGTCCGTGTCCTACATCTTTACGTGTAGCACCCTTTGTGCAATGGCGTTCTGAAGGCAGGGATACCGCACGTAAATTAGTTGGTACTACCAGCCATCATGTTTATTTACATGATATGGAATCATTTTATGGAACATTTAATATAACACCACAATATGATCAAACGTTTAATGGAAGTGATTTAGCAGAATGTTATTTTGGCGCAAGTCTGACTAATTGCGATTTTCTGACCATTACCGGATCGCTTGTTCCTGATCGTAATGCACAACGAGATTGGATGGCGGAAAATTTCTACTTACCACGTGATTTTAAAAGTACCATTCGTTTTTCACCACGCGTGCAAAATTTTTTAGTTGATTTTAATTTATATGTCGGTCTTGATGAATGGGTTAAAGGTCTTTACTTTAGATTATATGGTCCTGTAGTAAATAATAGAGTAAGCCTTCATCCCTGTGAATCGGTAGAACAAGAAGGTGAAATCGGTTATGCGCCAGGATTTTTTAGTCAAAATGAAGTCCCTGCAGATACCCTATTACCAAACGCTTTATCATTTTTTAATGGGTGCACCACCATCACCGTTCCCGGAATTATAACAACACCGTTACTCAGAGCTAAGATAGCTGATGGAAAAATGAGCACCACTGGATTTGCTGAACTTCGTGGTGAACTTGGATGGAATTATCTCCACGAAGATTACCACTTTGGATTTAATGTTCAAGCAGCTGCACCAACAGGAAAACGTCCTCATGGCGAATTTATTTTTGAAACACAAGTTGGTAATGGTAAACATTGGGAACTTGGCGTAGGATTAAGTGCACATTGGACAATGTGGCGCAGTGAAGATGATGAAAAACATCTTGATTTTGTTTTTGAAGCTGATGTAACGCATTTATTTAACGCATCACAAAAACGTACTTTTGATTTAATTGGAAAACCTAATAGTCGTTATATGCTCGCTACCAAAATGAATCTCCGACCAACAACAAATCTTTTTGGTAATACAGAGCCTGATCTTGATGCAGGAACAGTCACGCAAGCATCAGCACAATTTAATAGCGAATATTCTCCTGTTGCAAATTTCAGCACGCGGGATGTTAACGTAAGCATTGGTGTACAAGGTGATGTAGTTGCAATGCTTAATTATACTCATCGCAGTTTTTCATTTGATATTGGCTATAACTATTGGGGTATGTCACACGAACATATTGAAGCACGCGATTCAGACTGCGCTCCTGCATTTCCACTCAATACATGGGCATTAAAAGGTGATGCGCAAGTATTTGGATTTATCGATGGAACAAATGTAGCTGTTCCT
>Ga0081455_10002005_pt1 | contig 24324 bp, 20 predicted proteins | sample TabmetS3T2R1_FD_70207 | JGI IMG/M metagenome (GOLD analysis project Ga0081455, IMG submission 70207) | Tabebuia heterophylla rhizosphere microbial communities from the University of Puerto Rico - S3T2R1 | ecosystem: Host-associated > Plants > Roots > Rhizosphere ...
GCATGCGCTCCTGGTATGACCAGCCCACATACTCGGGCATGCGCAGCTCTCGCTTGATCTGATCCAGCGATTTGCCGTCGCGCACCATCACACCGACGCGCTCGACAAGCAGCTCGTAGTAGCGCTGGCTGTCGTCAAAGATTTTCGTCGTGCCGAACGAACCGTGTCCGGGGACGACGACCTCGGGATTCAGAGACTTCATCGTCCGGATCGCTGCCAGCATGTCGGGAATGGAGACGAACGGACGGAGGTTGTTGATCGAGTTGGGAATCGCCACCGAAGAGGCAAAAAGCACCCGCTCGTTCGGAAGCCACACCGCGGTGTCGGCCTCGCTGTGAACATTTTTGAAATGCAACAGTTCGAAGGTTCTCTGCCCGACACGCAGGGTCGTCTTGTCGCGATACTCGATCTGCGGGGTGACGAGCCGGTAGCCCTGAACGGCGTCGCGCATTTCGCCGGACTCCTTCGCCAGGCTGCTGGCACGCTCCGGGTCGTAGGCCTTGCGCATCGCCTCGGATGCACCCTCGTGATTGATCACGAGAGCCGGGGGAGAAAACACGAAGTTGCCCGTGGTGTGATCGGGATGCACTTCGGTGTTGATGACCAGGCGAACCGGCAGCGATGTCAGCTTCCTGACCGCCTCCATCACCTCGCGCGAATCGATCGGGGTCTGTCCGGTGTCGACAATGACAACACCTTCGTCAGTGAGAATGATGCTGGAAGTGGAGTTCACCTCCCGCGCCGACTGGACGTAAATCCCCTCTTTGATCTTGCGAAAATGCGGACCCAGGTCCTGCGCCCACGCCGACGACGCGAACACCGCCACCAACGCAGCGAAAACCGGGAGACATCGTTCGAACTTCATCGCTGTTCTCTAATGAGTTGGGGTGGCCTTGTTCGATTGAGCCTGCCACCTGGCTCTCAGACCCGCGCGATCCACTTCCTGACCGCGCAGATACACCTTCGCGATCTTTCTGACGTTGGCGATGTCGTCGAGCGGATTGGCGTCGAGCACGATGAAATCCGCGCTCTTGCCGGGAGCGACGGTTCCGAGCTGGTCGAGCCGCAGAACGGCAGCCGCGTCGCGGGTCGCGGCGACAATCACTTCGGCGGGTGTAAGGCCGGCGGCCACCATGTTTTCAAGCTCCACCAGCGTCATCATGCCAATCCAGCGATTGGAATCGCCCGCGGTATCGCTCCCGAGCACGAGCCGGACGCCCGCGGCATGAAGCTTCTTCGTGTTTGCCAGATCGAACACCTGCGCGCCGCCGGCAGCCGGTGCGCCGGCAGTCCGCCTCTTCTCGTACATCTCCGTTCTTGTCTTGATCATGACCGGAGCAACCGTTTCGCGTACGAGCGGATCGTCAAACCATGCCGGTGTTCCAGTCGGACGAATCAGAGATGCGCGGTTGATCCCTCCGAGGTTCGGCGTGATCCAGATGTTGTGCTGTTTGGCGAGTGCGATGAATTCGGCATCGACCTCGCTGTCGCGGATGCTGTGCAGGAAGCCCTCGACGCCGGCCTTGCGCTGTGCGCGCGGCTCGTTTTTGGCGCGGGCCATCGCGACGCGCGCCATGTTGAGCAGAAAGCGCGGGTTGACGCCGTAGTCGCAGACCTTGATGCACTCGCCAGACAGCACGCAGGCGCTCGCCCACTTGCGCGACGCCTCCGGTCCGGCGCCTGTACGAACGATGTCAAGCACCCCCGCGATCGTCGCCTGCGGATCGGCGCCCGCGACGCCGGCCGCGCCCGTGATCGGGCAGGCTTCGAAACATTTGCCGCACCGGGTACACGCGTCGAGCATGGCGTCGACGCGCGCGGTGAGGGCGGTTTCAAAGGCGTTGGGCATGGGCGTTGCGTCCGGTAGCAAGTCGCACCGCCCCAGCGTAGGGGCGCGTAGTCGTGTTGGCAATCACGCATGCGGATGAGTGGGCCGCGCCCCACGGGTTGTTCCGCCCCGGCGCCGCTGTTACAAGCGCGCGCATTCCAACCCGATGGTCCCCCACATGAAACGCAGCACCGAGCGCATCCTCACCACCCATGTCGGCAGTCTGATCCGGCCGCCGCAGCTGCAGCAGTTCCTGCGCGCGCGGCAGAAGAGCGAAGGCTTCGACCAGAAGGCCTATGACCAGTGCCTCACCCAGTCGGTCGTCGACGTGGTCCAGGCGCAGGCCGATACCGGAATCGATGTCGTCAGCGACGGCGAGTTCGGCAAGTCGATCAGCTGGTCGCAATATGTGCTGGAGCGGCTCTCGGGTTTCGAGCGCCGGCCGTTCAAGCCGGGCGAGAACACGTTTCAGCGCGGCGCCGACCGGACGCGCTTTGCCGAGTTCTACGCCGAGCTTGACGCGCGCGAGGGCGTCTCCACCAGCATGGATTCGGTCTGCGTCGGGCCGATCACCTATACGGGCCAGAAGGAGCTCAAGCGCGACATCGACAATTTCAAGGCCGCGCTCAAAGGCGTGAACGTCGCGGAGGCGTTCATGCCAGTGGCGGCGCCGGCGAGCGTGATCCCGGACCGCAAGAACGAATACTACAAGAGCGAGGAGGAACTCATCCGCGCGATCGGGGCGGCGATGCGCACCGAATACAAGATGATCGTCGATGCCGGCTTCATCCTGCAGCTCGATGACGCGCGCGCTGCCACCACCTACGATCGCATGGTCCCGCCGGCGAGCTTCGACGAATATCGCAAATGGGTGGCACTGCATATGGAGGTGCTCAACGAAGCGGTCGCCGGCCTGCCGCAGGATCGCATCCGCTATCATGTGTGCTGGGGCAGCTGGCCAGGCCCGCATGTCAGCGACGTGCCGCTGAGGGACATCGTCGATCTGATCTTGAGCGTTAACGTCGGCGCCTATGTGATCGAGGGCGCCAATCCGCGCCATGAGCATGAATGGGCGGTGTGGAAGGACGTCAAGCTGCCGGCAGGCAAGGTGCTCATTCCGGGCGTCATCAGTCACGCCACCAATGTGGTGGAGCATCCTGCGCTGGTCGCCGAGCGGATCGTGCGGCTCGCCAAGCTACTCGGCCGCGAGAACGTCATCGCCGGCACCGACTGCGGCTTCGCGCAGGGCCCGTTCCATCGCCGCGTTCATCCCTCCGTCATGTGGGCGAAGCTCGAAGCGCTCACCGAGGGCGCGCGGCTCGCCAGCGAGGAGCTGTGGAGCTGAGCGCGCCCCGCACTCGCGACGCTGCGACATGATTGCCCGGCCGCTGCATTGCTGAGGACTGCTGGCCCCATTATCATCGTTCCGCATTTGCGGGAGAATCGTTCATGAGCAACCGGATGCGCGCTCTGTTTGCCGTCGCTGCAGTGTTCCTGGCTTCAGCTGCCTTGCCGGCGAAGGCGCAGCACTATCCGATGAAGCCGGTACGCATGATCGTGCCGTTCGGCGCCGGCGGGCCGGCCGACGTCTTCGGTCGCATCATCGCGCAGCATCTTTCCGAGCAGCTCAAGCAGAGCTTCGTGATCGAGAACCGTCCGGGCGCCGGCGCCGTCATCGGCACCGATGCGGTCGCCAAGTCCGCGCCCGACGGCTACACGCTGCTGGTGATGTCGAATACCCACACGACCAACGAGTCGCTGCTTCCGACCCGGCCCTACCAGCTGATGCGCGATTTTGCCGCGGTCGCGCCGATCAACTCCTCGGACCTACTTATGGTTGCGCACCCGTCAGCCGGGGCCAAGACGCTGAAGGAATTCATCGCCGTCGCCAAGGCCAAGCCGGGCCAGCTCAACTATGCATCGTCGGGGCCAGGCACGCCTTATCACATGGCCGGCGAGCTGTTTAAGGCCATGAGCGAGACCAATATCGTGCATGTGCCGCACAAGAGCTCCGGCGACATGCGCTCGAGCGTCATCGGTGGCCACGTGCAGATGATGTTCGATGCCATCACCGTCATGGCCCAGGGCGTGCGCTCGGGGCAATTGATCGGCTTGGGCACGACCGGCACCACGCGCTCGACGGTCATGCCCGAAATGCCAACGGTGGCTGAAGCCGGCGTACCCGGCTACGAGGCGACCATCTGGCTCGGTCTGATGGCACCGGCCGCGACCCCCAAGCCGATCGTCGATCTGCTCAATGCCGAGGTTATCAAGATCATGAGCCGGGCGGACGTGAAGGAAGCCTGGGCCAAGCAGGGCGCGGTGCCGATGCCCATGAGCCCGCCTGAGTTCGACAAGTATTTGCGCGCCGACATTGAGAAGTGGGCGCACGTCGTCAAAGTTTCGGGTGCGAAGGCCGAGTAGTCGTTACCGCTGAATCAACGACGCAATGTTTCGGCCAAGCCGCTCTACGGGCGGTACACCAACAGCGTGTTTATGAAAATTTTATTTGGCCGGAGGCGCTGGCCGATAACATTCTCTCTACTTGCCAATCCGAAATTGTTTGGATGAATTGCCCAAGCGAGTCTCCAACAGAAGTGATCACGTCGACTCTGTGCCGCCGTTAGGCGGAAGACTGAAATGCTGGCGCGCCGGTGGTCCATCCGCGTGCGCCGGCGGGGGGGATAAGGGCGGCCATGATCAATCTTGTGAAGAACGCGCTGCGGCGTCCTTACACAATGGCGATCGCGGCCATGCTCATCATGCTCATGGGCTTCATCTCCGTGAGCCGCATGATCGTCGATATCTTCCCCACCATCGACATTCCGGTCGTCTACGTCGCCTGGAGCTTCAACGGCCTCAACGCCGAGGACATGGAGCGGCGCGTCGTGCTGGTCAGCGAGCGCGCCTATTCGACCACGGTCAACGGCATCGATCACATCGAATCGCTGTCGATCCCGGGCCAGGGCATTCTCAAGATCTATTTCCAGCAGGGCGCCGATATCGGCAGCGCGATCGCGCAAATCTCCGCACAGAGCAACGCAATCCTGCGCATTGCGCCGCCCGGCATGCAGCCCCCTAACATCATCCAGTTCAATGCCTCGAACGTGCCGGTGCTGCAGGTCACGCTCAACTCGAAGTCGCTACCGGAGCAGATGCTCTCCGACTATGCCAACCAATTCCTGCGGCTGCGGCTGTTCACCATTCCGGGCGTCTCGATCCCGGGCGCCTTTGGTGGCAAGCAGCGCCAGATCATTGTCGAGGTCGACCCCGCGAAGGCCAGCTCCAAGGGCCTTTCGCAGATGGACGTCGTCAACTCGCTGGGCCTGAGCAACGTGATCGTGCCGGCCGGTATCGCGCGGCTTGGTCCGAAGGAATACAACATCCAGCTCAATTCGAGCCCGCGCCTCGTCGATCAGTTCAACGCGCTGCCGGTCGGCGTGCGCGAGGGCGTCACGGTCTCGCTCGGCGACATCGCCAAGGTCAGCGACAGCTTTGCGCAGCAGACTAACATCGTGCGCATCAACGGGCAGCGCGCGAGCTTCGTGCCGATCCTGAAGAACTCAACCGCCTCCACCATTGCGGTCGTCGACTCGGTGAAGGCCCTGCTGCCTGACATCCAAGCCGTGGCGCCCGAAGGCATGGAGCTGAAGACCGATTTCGACCAGTCGGTGTTCGTGCGCTCCGCTGTTGAGAATGTGGTCAAGGAGGCCGTGCTGTCCTCGATCCTGGTCGCGCTGATGATCCTTGTCTTCCTCGGCAGCTGGCGCAACACGGTGGTGGTGGCGGTGTCGATCCCGTTGTCGATCTTCGCGGGCATCGTCGGCTTGTATCTCAGCGGGCAGACCATCAACCTGATGACACTCGGCGGACTCGCGCTTGCGATCGGTATGCTGGTCGACAACGCAACCGTGGTGATGGAGAACATTCACCGCAACCAGACGCTCGGCAAGCCTTTGACCGTGGCGATCCTCGACGGCTCCGCCGAGGTGATTCAGCCGCTCACGGTCGCGACGCTGTGCATCTGCATCGTGTTCTTCCCGGTCGTGTTCCTGACCGGGCCGGCGCGCTTCCTGTTCATCCCGCTCGCCATCACCGTCGTGCTGGCGATGCTTGCATCCTACGTCCTGTCATTCACCGTGGTTCCGGCCTTTGCCCGCCAGCTCCTCAAAGATCACCACCATGAGGCAGGTCACAGTCCGGGATTGGGCGCTCGTCTGGCTGGTGCCTTCGATCGCGGCTTCGACCGCTTCCGCGAAGCCTATGGACGTATGCTGGAGTCGGTGCTGCTGCGCCGGCGGTTTGTGCTGGGCGCCTTCGCGGTCCTCATCGCAATCACCGGTGCGCTCGTTCCGGTGGTCGGTACCGATTTCTTCCCGGCGTCCGACGTCGGCATCATCAAACTGCACGTGCGTGCCCCGCGCGGCAATCGCCTGGAAGGCACCGAGCAGATCATGGCTGCGGTCGAGGACAAGATCCGCACCATCATTCCGCCGGCCGAATTGCGCACGATCAATCACACCATCGGCGTGCCTGGCGGTCTCAACCTGGCCTTCGTGCCGAGCGACAACGTCAGCGGCGCTGACGGCGAGATGCTGATCTCGCTCAACAAGCCGCATCGACCGTCCGAGCATTATCGCAGGCTCATCCGCGAGCAGCTCGCCGATGAGTTCCCCGGCTCGACCATCTACTTCCAGACTGCCGACATCGTGAGCCAGGTGCTGAATTTCGGGCTTGCGGCGCCGATCTCGATCCAGATCCAGGATCAGAACCTGCAGCGCTCCTATGCGGCGGCCCAGAAGCTCCTGCAGATGATGAAGCGCATCCCCGGCGTCGTCGACCCGCGCATCCCGCAGGTGCTCGACTTCCCGACGCTCGATATCGAGGTTGATCGCCAACGCGCCGCCAAGCTCGGCGTCGCGCAGCGCGACGTCGCCAACAACATGCTCACCTCGCTCGCGGGCAGCACGCTGGTGAGCCCGACCTACTATCTCAATCCGCAGAACGGCGTGAACTATCAGGTGGCGGTGAACACGCCGCTGGAGCAGCTTCAGTCCGTGGCCGACATTCTGCGCTTCCCGGCCAATCCGCCGATCAACAACATCGCGCCGGCGAATGCGGTGGTGACGCCCACGACGGTGCCGAGCGCGCAGGTCACGAGGCTCGGCGACATCGCGACAGTGCGGCCGGGCTCGACCATGAACGCGATCAACCATTACACCATCCAGCGCGTCGTCGACGTCAACGCCAACGTCGAGGGGCGCGATCTCGGCTCGGTGGCGGCCGAGATCAAGCTGGCGATCGCCGAGGTGCAGAAGGAGCTGCCGTCGACCTCGAAGATCTTCCTGCGCGGCCAGAACGAGGTGATGGAGACCTCCTTCCAGCTGCTGGGCTTTGGCCTGATCCTCGCGGTGATCCTGGTCTATGCGGTGCTAGTGGTCCTGTTCCAGTCCTGGATCGATCCGTTCATCATCATGATGGCGATCCCGGGTGCGCTCATCGGCATCCTGTGGACGCTCACCCTCACCGGCACGACCATCAACGTGGTGTCGCTGATGGGGGCGATCATGTCGATCGGCATCGGGGTGTCGAACTCGATCCTGATCGTGAGCTTCGCCAACGATCTGCGCGCCCGCAACGAGAGCCTCACGCCGATGCAGGCCGTGATCGAGGCGGGCAAGACCCGTCTGCGGCCGATCCTGATGACGGCGCTCGCCATGATCATCGGCATGGTGCCGATGGCGCTCGGGCTCGGCGAGGCGGGCGAGCAGAACGCGCCGCTCGGCCGCGCCGTGATCGGCGGGCTCGCGGTTGCGACCTTTGCAACGCTGTTCCTGGTTCCGATCTTCTACATCCTGATGCGGCGCAAGATGCCGGCGCTGCACACGCTCGATCAACGCTTTGCCGCGGAATCCACCGGCGCTTCGACTGGAGGTCTTGCTCATGGCTAGTTCGCAAGCCGCGCGCTCGCCGAAGTTCTATGTGTTTGCGATAGGGTCGCTCGCGGTCGCGGCCGCGTCGGTCGTCTATTTCCACTACGCGCGCAACCAGGACATTTCAGCAGTGCGCGAGGTGAGGGCGGCGGTTGCCGAGCGAGGCCCGCGCATCGAAGTGGTAACGACAGCAGCCGGGCCAACGATACGAACCATCAAGGTGCTCGGCGACGTGCGCTCGGCCTCGAGCGCGACGCTCTATTCCAAAGTGGCCGGCTATCTCAAGGTCGTGCACGTCGACAAGGGCGACAAGGTCGAGGCCGGGCAGATTTTAGCCGAGATCGAGTCGCCGGAGCTTGATCAGCAATACGCCGCTGCGGCAGCCGATCTCGTCAACAAGCGGCGCAACCTCGAGCGCATCCGCGGGCTCTACGAAAAGGGCAACTCGACCCAGGTCGCGCTCTATCAGGCCGAGACCGAGGCGGCGGTGTCCGAGAACAACGTCGCCGTGCTCGCGACCAACAAGTCGTATCAGACCGTGCGCTCCCCGTTCACCGGCCGGGTGACCGCGCGCTTCGCCGATCCGGGCGCGCTCATTGGCAATGCGCAGACCAACTATGTGAGCGCGATGCCGATGCTGACGATCTCCGACGACAACAGGATTCGCGTGTATGTCTATCTGCAGCAGGCCGACGTGCCGTTCGTGAACGTCGGCGATGCGGCCGAGGTGTCGGACGCGAGCAATCCCGAGCGCAAGAAGATGGCGACGGTCACCCGCATGACGGGCGAGCTCGACGCCAAGACCCGGACCATGCTGATCGAGGTGCACCTCGACAATCAGGAGAATTTCCTGGTGCCGGGAAGCTTCGCCTATGTGACGCTGCACGCGAAGGTGCAAAGCTATCCGCAGATTCCGGTCACCGCGCTGCTCACGCGCAGCAACGAGAGCGTCGTTGCGGTGCTCGAGAAGGACGTGGTGCGCTTCCGCACGGTCAAGGTTGCGACAACCGACGGCGCCATCGTGAGCCTCGCCGACGGGCTTACGCCGGGCGAGAAGATCGCCATCAACGTGCCCGATGAAGTGACGAACGGCAGCCGCATCCAGCCGATCGAGGCGAGAGTACGCTAGCCTTCAGCGTCACACTCATCAGCGCCTCACCGCCCGCCGGTCGTGCTGCCCGGTGCGGTCTGCCGCTTCGGCCCTTCGTAGGAAATGCGCCAGATCGTGCCGCCAGTGTCGTCGGCGACGAGGAGCGCGCCGTCCTTGGTCACCGCGAGCGCGGTCGGCCGGCCCCACACCTCGGCGCGCTGAGTTCCAGAGCCCCAGAAGCCAACGGCGAAATTCTCATAGCCGCCTTCGGGCCGTCCATCCTTGAACGGCACGCGCACCACCTTGTAGCCAGTCGGGTCTGATCGGTTCCATGAGCCTTTGAGCGCGACGAAGGCGCTGCCGCGCCACTCCGGCGGGAACTGCTCACCGTCGTAGAATACGAGGTCGAGCACTGAGGAATGCGCTTCGAATAGTAGATCGGGCGTCACCGAGGCCTTGACCTTGTCCGGCCGCAGATTGGCGAAGCCCGGCTGCGGGTGCTGGCCGGTGTAGGCATAGGGCCAGCCGTAGAATGCGTTCTCCTGGACGCGGATCATGAAATCCGGCACGAGCCGGTCGCCGAGCCCGTCACGCTCCTGCACCAGCGCATAAAGGTCGCCTGTCTGCGGATGGAATGCGAGCGCAGTGGGATTGCGCGTTCCCGACGCATAGGTCTTCTGACCCGAGCCGTCGGCGTCAAAACGCTGGATCGATGCCTTCACCTCGGGCTCGACCCCGACATTGCCGGACGATCCGACGCCGACGAACAAAGCGCCGGTGCGCGGATCGACCACAAGATGCCGGTTGGAATGGCCCTGCACGATGCCGAACACGCCTTTCTTGGTGATCATCTCTTCGCCGACCACGCTCGGCGTAGGCCTGCGCTGCTCCGGCGGCGTGGTCTCGGCCTTCTGCTCGGTCGCGCCACGGCCGGGACGCAGCGCCCCGAGCCGGTGCGGCACCTTCCAGATGCCATCCTGATCGGCGACCAGCACGTGATCGTCGCGCCAGGCGAGCCCATAGGGGCCGTTGAAGCCCTCGGCGTGACGCTGGATCCAATCGGCCTTGCCGTCACCGTCCTCGTCACGCAGCAGCGTCAGGTAGCCCACCCGCTGCTCAGCCACGAGCACGTCACCATTCGGCAGCACCAGAAGGCGGCGCGGATGTTGCAGGCCGCTGGCGAACAGCGTTGCCTTGAAACCTTCGGGCACGCGTGGCGCCTGGTCCTGATAGGAGAGCGTCAGTGGCCGATTGCTCACGACTGGGCCGGTTCGTGGCGGCGGCAGGTCGTCCGGCTTGACCATGAAACGGCGGCCAAGCTCCTGGTCGGGGAGCGAAGCGGGATCCGAGCTCGTGCCCGGTGTTGCAGTCGAGGAATTTTGTGCCAGCGATGACACGAAGGTCACGGTAGCTGCCGCAATCGTGAAGGCGGCGATCGCAAGCGGAACGAATTTGGTCATGACGGAACCTCCAGACGCGCCCCCGCCCCGCTGACAACATTCAAAACAATCCGCTCTCGGTGGGGTTCCGCGAATGCAGCGCTTCACGCCAACTTGCGCAGGTCTCTCCAAGGCCGCGAGGAACACTTGCATGGCTGCAGCCAACGTCCAATCTTTCTTTCCAACTGCGTGCCGCGACGGCACGCAGTTGAGTGATAGGCTTGCCACAGAAAGGAGGATGTCATGCGCGCAGCGTTCAAACATGTTGTGGTTCTGGTCACCGCGGCCATTCTCGTCGCGCCATCACCCGGCATGGCCGAAGGAACCGTCCTGCCGAGCGCTTCGCAGATGGCGTCGGTTCTACAGCGAAGCTTGCCGGGTCCGGGTCACACAGCCCTCAAACCGATCGAGGGCACGTGGCGTGTCGAGATGACCGCGTTCATGGGTCTCGGTAGTCCGGACAAGCCGGTGGTTTCGACTGATATTATCTGTCGCCGCGAATGGGTGGCGGGTGGCCGATATCTTCACGACGTGACGGAAGGAACATTGGCCGGCGCGCCATACTACCGGGAAGGCTTGCTTGGCTACAGCAACATCGATGCGCGCTACGAATGGGTGACGGTCGACACCGCCAACTCCATGATGATGATCTACGTCGGTGAGCCGGGTTCAGGTGTCCGGCTGCCAATCAGTGTCTCCGGCACGTTCACCGACCAGGGATGGCTCGGTAAGGACGACGTGGGAAAGCCTGTGCACATGCGCACTGTCATAAAGATCGAAAGCAACGACAGCCACGTCTTCGAGCTCTATTTTACGCCGAGCGGCGGAACCGAGCGTTTGGTCGACCGCAAGGTCTACACGCGCATGCGTGAGTAAGAGATCTACGCTCGGACAACAGGGCAAGCTTGTGCGCTGTCGAGGAACCGACGCCTGCCGGCTTGTCGCCGGTGCCGTTGCGGTCCACCATCGCGCACGAGTAATGATCCCGCAAAGGCCAGCACAATTTCGGAGAATTCTCATGCCTTCCGCCCCATTCGATACTGCTCTGCTCGATCGCCTCATGGAGGAGGCGGACGTCGACGTGTTGCTCGCGACCTCCAAGCACAACGTCCAGTATCTGCTTGGCGGCCACCGCGCCTTCTTCTTCGACTACATGGATGCGATGGGGCTCAGCCGCTATCTGCCAGTCGTGCTCTATCCCAAGGGAGCGCCGGACAAGGCCGGCTTCTTCGGACATCGTCTGGAGAACCACCAGCGCGAGGTCACATCGTTTTGGACGCCGGAGGTGCAGACCACCTCGTCGGGGTCGGTCGACGTGATGAAGAAGGCGACCGACTATCTGCGCAGGCTCGGCGTCAAGGCGCGCCGCATTGCGGTCGAGCTCGCCTTCATGCCGATGGATTCCGGCGCCGTGCTGCGCGCGGCGTTTCCCGAGAGCGAGATCGTCGATGCCCTGTTCGTGCTCGAACGCCTGCGTGCGCGTAAAACGCCCGAGGAGCTCGAGAAGCTGCGGATCGCATCCGATCGCGTCATCGAGTCCATGCTGGCAGTGATCGCCAATCACGGTCCGGGCACGACCAAGCAGGAGCTGGCCGACGCGTTGAAGGTCGAGGAGGTCAATCGCGGGCTCACCTTCGAATACTGCCTGATCGCGGCGGGCGCTAGCCATAACAGGGCGCCGTCGGAGCAGCGCTGGGAGAAGGGCGACGTGCTCTCAGTCGATTCCGGCGGCAACTACCACGGCTATATCGGCGATCTCGCCCGCATGGCGATCCTGGGCGAGCCCGATGCCGAGCTCGAAGACATGCTCGCCGAGATCGAGGCGACGCAGCGCGCCGCCATGAAGCCGATCAAGGCCGGCGTCATGGGTGGGGACATCTATGCCGCGGCCGAAGCTTTGCTCGCCAAGTCGAAGCTGCACAACCACGTGCATTTCCTGGCGCACGGCATGGGGCTCGTCAGTCACGAGGCGCCCCGCCTCACCAGCACCGGTCCGGTGCCCTACGACGCGTATGACGCCACGCGGCCGCTCGAGACCGGCATGGTCGTCTCGGTCGAGACCACGCTGCAGCACCCCAAGCGCGGATTCATCAAGCTTGAGGACACCGTCGTGGTGACGGAAGACGGCTTTGACATCTACGGCGAGGGCGGGCGCGGGTGGAATCGGGGCGGGACGGCGCTGCGCTGAAAATTGCTTGCGTTACGTCAAGGCAACATTGCGACACACATAAGCAACATTATCTCGATAGTTGCTTCGCCAAGCATTCACCCGAGGGAATCGGTGGGACGGCTGAAAGTCATCGTGTGGGCGGCGGTGGGCATCATCGTCGCTGCGGCCGCCGGCTGGTGGTGGCTCGTGGGCTCGGTGCCGGTGGTGAGCGCGGTTGCGCCGGCGCGCGGCACCGCGGTCGAGATCGTCTATGCCACCGGCGCGGTCGAGCCGGTGCGCTGGGCGAGGGTCGCGAGCATGCTCCGCGGCCGCATTCTGGAAATTTGTGATTGCGAGGGCAAGGTGGTCACCAAGGGTGACGTGCTCGGCCGTCTCGACGACAAGGATGTGCGGGCGCAGCTCCATGAGCTGCGCGCCCGCGAAGACTTCGCCAAGCGCGAGCTCAGCCGCCAGACCGAGCTGTTCGGCCGCGGCTCGACCACGACTCAGGCCTACGAGCGCGCCTCGATGGATCTGCGCTCGCTCCAGGGGCTCATTTCGGTCCAGCTCGAAAAGCTCGCCGACTACACCATCACGGCGCCGATCGACGGCGTTGTATTGCGCCGGGACGGCGAGGTCGGCGAGATCGCGGACGTCGGCCAGGTCCTGTTCCGGATCGGCGTGCTCAAGCCGCTGCAGATCGTCGCCGAGGTGAACGAGGAGGACATTCCACGCGTTGCGGTCGGCCAGACCGTGCTGTTGCGCACCGACGCGTTCCCCGACCGGCGGCTCACCGGCAAGGTCCGCGAGGTCACCCCGATCGGCGATCCGGTCGCCAAGACCTATCGCATCAAGGCGGCGCTGCCCGACGATACGCCGCTCCTGCCCGGCATGAGCGTGGAGGCGAATGTCGTCACCCGGGAGAAGCCGGATGCGCTGCTCATTCCCTCCGACGCAGTGCAGGGGACGAGCGTGTTTGTTTTCGATGGCCAGCGCGTGCGCCGGCGCAATCTCGAGCTTGGCATTCGCGGCACCCGCGCCGTCGAGGTGCTCGGTGGTCTGGCCGAGAACGAGCGGGTGGCGTCGCCGGTGCCGGCCGGGCTTACCGACGGTCGCCGTGTCCGCGTCAACGCCAAATCGACGACCGCGCCATGACGCTCATTCTCGACATTGCCTTGACGCATGTGCGCAGCCGCGCACGCCAGACCCTGGTGGCGATCGCGGGCGTTGCGATCGGCGTCGGCTTCTCGATCATGATGGCGGCGCTGATGCAAGGCTCGCAAAACGATTTCATCCGCCAGCTCGTCAATGCGCTGCCGCACATCACCGTCTCGGACGAGCGGCGCGATCCGCCCATGCAGCCTGCGGAGACCGAATATGCCGCGGTGCGCATCTACGGGCTTACGCCCGAAAGCCGGCGGCGCGGCATCAAGAACCCGCTCGCCACCATGGCGTCGCTCGAGGGCTGGGTGCCCGGCGCGGTCGCGCCGTCGACCAAGGTGCAGGGGATCATCCGCTACGCCTCGCGCGATGTCGGCACCAGCATCATCGGCATCGACCCGCACCGCGAGCCGCGGGTTTCCGATCTCGTCAACCAGATGCGCCAGGGCACGATCGCTTCGCTCTACCGCGCCACCAATGCCATCATTCTGGGCGATCGGCTGGCCGAGAAGATCGGCGCGCGGGTCGGCGCCCACATCACCGTTCAAACCAGCGAAGGCGGGCGCGTCGACGCCCAGGTCGTCGGCTTCTTTCACTCGGGCGTGCGCTCGATCGATGAGGGCACATCCTATGTGCTCCTGCGTACCGCCCAGATCCTCGCCCGCCAGACCGGGCTCGTGAACGAGATCAGGGTGCGCGTCGGCGACGCCATGCAGGCGCGCGAGGTGTCAGCGCGGATTGAGCAGGAGACTCGCTACAAGTCAGTCTCCTGGCAGGAAGCGCACGAGGACCTGCTCAGCACCTTCGTCGTCCGCAATATCATCATGTACACGATCGTCGGCGCGATCCTTCTGGTCGCGAGCTTCGGCACCTACAACATCATCTCGACCATCACGCACGAGAAGGCACGCGATATCGCGATCATGAAGTCGCTCGGCCTGAGCGAAGCCACGGTGCGCACGATCTTCGTGCTCGAAGGCCAGATTCTGGGCCTTGTCGGCGGGCTCATCGGCTTCGGGCTTGGCTACCTCCTCTGCCTCGCGCTCGGCTCGATCGAGATCAGGAGCCCGTTCATGGACGCAACCCGGATCCCGCTCGCCTACAGCCCCTGGCACTATGCCATCGCGCTCTGCGTGGCGATGATCTCGTCGTTTGCGGCGGGCTACATTCCGGCGCGCCGCGCGGCGCGCCTGCACCCGGTCGAGATCATCCGGGGGGCCACATGAGCCCGCTGTTGGAAGCCCGCAATGTGACCCGCATCCTGTCCGGGATCGTGCCCACCACTTTGGTGCGCGACGTGAGCCTCTCGATCGGCGAGCGCGAATTCGTGGCGATCACGGGCCCGTCGGGCTCAGGCAAGTCGTCGCTCCTCTATCTTCTGGGGCTCCTTGACCTGCCGACAGGGGGCGAAGTGCTGATCCGCGGCCGCGCCACGTCGAGCATGAGCGAGCCGGAGCGCGGGCGCGTCCGCCTGTCCACGCTCGGCTTCGTCTTCCAGTTTCATTTCCTGCTGCCCGAGTTCTCCGTCCTCGACAATGTGATGCTGCCGATGCGGGCGCTTGGCACGCGGTCACCGCTTGAGATGCACGAGCGCGCAGCGTCCCTCCTTACCGCGCTCGGGCTCGGCGAGCACCTCACCAAGCGGCCGGACCAGCTCTCGGGCGGGCAGCGCCAGCGCGTGGCGGTGGCGCGCGCGCTCGCCAACGATCCGCCGCTGATCCTTGCCGACGAGCCGACCGGCTCGCTCGACTCCAAGTCGAGTGAGCAGGTGTTCGAGATCCTGCGCGGGGTAGTCGAGGACCGCGGCAAGACGGTGGTGGCCGTCACCCACGACCTTGGCCTCGCGGCGCGCATGCACCGGCGCATCCAGCTCATGGACGGGGCGGTCGAGGTCGACACCCGTTCGGATGACCCGCTTGCCATGGAACCGTCCAAAACCTAGCATTCCCTCCCGCCGCCATAACGATCAATCAGGGATATCGACGATGCGCAGAACGTGCCCGAGAGGTGCGGCGATCGCCGCACTGCTGGTCTCGCTGATGATACTGCCGGCATCCGCCCAGCAGCTGCCCGCGGAGCTGCAGAATCCCAACGTCGAGATCGTTTACAAGGAGCCGCGCACGGCGGCCTTCAAGCCGATCGCCGAGCGCGTGAAGCAGCGCCGCGTGCTCGAGCAGCTCCGGGTCTTCCTGGCGCCGCTACGGCTGCCGCGCAAGCTCACGATCAATGTCGACGAATGCACCGCGCCCATGCGCGAATATCAGCCGCAGGGTCCGGTCGTCATCTGCTACGAGGTGATCGATCAGATCGAGAAGATCGCCGCCAAGGCTGACCCGGTCGTGCGCGACCGCGTGCTGATCGGCGCCTTTGTGCAGGCGGCCTTCCACGAGACCGCGCATGCCGTCTTCGACATCCTGCAGGTCCCGGTCTGGGGCCGCGCCAACGACGCCGCCGATCGGCTCGCCGCCTTCATCATGGTGCAATTCGGCGAGGACGTGGCGATGCAGACGATCCTCGGCACCGCCACGTTCTTCCGCCTGTCGGGTCGCACCTGGACCGGCAGCGAGTTCGCGGAAGTGAATTCGCCGGAGGCGCAGCGGTTCTTCAATTATCTCTGCATCGCGCTCGGCGGCGCGCCCAAGTCATTCGACTTCCTGGTCAATCCGAAGGACAACGAGGAGCAGCTGCTGCCCGATCGGCGTGCCGAACGCTGCAAGGCCGAGTTCGAGCAGGTGCGTATGGCCTTCAATCTGCGGATCATGCCGCATGTCGATCCCGACATCCTGGTGAGGGTGCGGGCCATTCAATGGTTCGTCCCACTCAACGGCCGATAACCGCTCCGCTTCAGCTACAGATACGGTCCATTCGACGCAATAATTTTCACAAGGGTGCTCAGATGAATCCAATGCTACGGGTTGCAGCGTTGGCGGCGACGTTGGCAATGGCGACCGCATCGCCGCAGCCGGCACACGCACAAATTCCCGCCGAGCTCAAGAATCCCAAGATCGCGTTTGCCTATATTCCGCCCGAGAGCGCCAAGTATGAGCCGATCATGCAGCGGCTGAAGGACCGCCAGCTTCTGGAGAAGCTCGCGGCGTTTCTCTCGCCGCTGCAGCTGCCGCATGCGTTCTATCTGATCACGCGCGAATGCAAGGAGCCGAACGCCTTCTATAACCCGACCAGGTGGCGGATCGAGATCTGCTACGAGATGATCGAGCTGGTCGAGAAGGTCGCGCCGCAGCCCGACGCCCCGATCGACGGCTTCACCCGTGACGAGGTCGTGGTTGGCTCGTTCGTGGGCGTGCTGATGCACGAGGTGGGGCATGCCGTTTTTGACATGTTCAGCGTGCCAGTGTTTGGGCGCGAGGAAGACGCTGCCGATGAGATCGCGGCATTCATTGCCGGACAGTTCAACAAGGAGGTCGCGTTCACGGTGACCCGCGGCTTCGCCTATATGTGGAGCGCGTTCGCGCGGTTCGGCGGCGAGCCGAAGGAATGGGCCGACTATTCGGGCGAGCACGGCGCCAATCAGCAGCGCTACTACAACATACTGTGCATGGGCTACGGCGGCGATCCCGCACTGTTCAAGGATTTCATCGACAAGGGCTGGCTGCCCAAGGAGCGGGCGGCCAGTTGCGGCGCGGAATTCCAGCAGGTCCGTCAGGCTTTTGCCAAGACCGTGCTGCCCTTCATCAACCAGAGCCTGATCAAGAAGGTGCAGGAGACGAACTGGTTGAAGTAAACCCGAGCTCGCGTGCGGCGCTCGCTTGATGGAAGTCAAGGCTGCAATCCGGCTCAGCCGGAGAATGGGTCATCGTGTCGCCGTAGCCTTGTCGAATCCTGTGCATAGCGAGCCTGTTTCTGTGAACAAGCATTGACTGTGGGCTTGGCGTTGATTCGCAGGGGAGCAGAATGGCGAGGTAGGCGGGGATAGATGGTTCAACCGGAGTTGGTAGCATGACTGTGTCGTCCACCTGCCAATCCAATGCTCTCGAGTTCGTGTCGCTGGCCAGCCGGGCCGGAATTGATCTGGGTGCGATGGTTGATCCGCGCACCGAGCTGAGCTTCGCGGTGGGATGCCGCATCTGCAGCACGTGCACATTGAAGGAGAAGTGCCGGCGGGCGCTGCGCCAGTCGAACGCGCCGTTGAGCGCGGTTGCTTCGTTCTGCCCATGCACCGACGTGCTGGTGGAGCTGATGTACTGGCAACCAGGCCGCCGTCCGGCTCAAGTGCGCGTGGCGTGAGCAATACGAGCGTGGCATCACATCCGCCGCAGGCGTGCTTGACGCTCGTCAGTGGATTCCAATGAGCAGCCCGACGCTGACGCCAAGCGAGCGTTCGCCCCTGCTGATCGAGTAGCTCGGCTCCACGAACCAGCCGTACTTTTTCTCGGGTGACGACCAGAACATGAAGTCGGCCTGGAACACGGTGCCGAGCTTTGCGCTCTCACCTTTTTCCCACGTCCAGATCGGCCCAAGGCCGATCATGAACTCGGTCGTGTTGGAAAGAGTGAATGGCTTTCTGAATACGACCTCGGCTTCCCATTCCGAGGTGCCGCGCCGGAACAGCTTCGCGCCGCCGACCTCCACTTCCACCCAATCCTTGATCAGGCTGAACTCGACGGCCGCCGAAGGGCCGCGGCTGAACTTGCCGCCGGGAAAGCCCCACTCGCCGGCAGCTCCAAGTGCGATGACCGCGAGGGGCTCCTTCTCTTTCTCTTCAGCTGCAGCCATATCGGGTGACATGAGCGAAGCAATCGCGATCCCCAGCAGCCCCCATTTCGCATTCATTGCCGCCCCCCTTGCGCGAGTCCCCCAAAGGCTAAATCGGTATAGGAGTCGAGGGCTCCATGGCAACTGCGGCTGCCGGCATCCAAATACTCTGGGCATGAGCCGCTTGTGTTGCCGCGAGCGCATGCTGGCGTGCTCGCTCGTGGCTGCGTGCGTGTTGCGCTCCTCGATCGTGTTCTGGAACCATGCGACCGCGCGAATGGGTCGGCGATCGGCTTGAGGTCATGAGCGAACGCGACGCGTCTACCGACGTCGCTTGAACAACGCGCCGAGACTGAGGATGAAGGACGCCCCCACGAAGATCAGCGCTGCGATCGCAATCCTGTTGGCTCGCTCCGCCGTGACCACCTGCCGCTCGGCTGCCGCTGCCGCGCGCTCGGCGGCGCGCGCTTGCTCGAGCCGGAAAGCGTCCTCGCGGGCGCGCTCGGCTTCCTTGTGACGCAGCCACTCGTGCGCGAGCGCCGTTTTCTCGTCGCTCAAGCCCTTCTGCGCCAACTGGAGTCGGATCTCTTGCTCGCCGTGCCGCTCGATCTCGGCCAACAGCGCTTCACGATGCGATTCACCATTCTTGGCAATCAACTGCATGGCCTACCGTTGGGGGGATAACGACGCGGTTGAAGGCAAGCTTGCCGGAACTCGATGGTGGGATTGGGGCACCAGCCTGGGCGGCCATATTGTCCACACCGGCGACGAGAGACGCGGTCCGTCGTAACCGTGGCGGCGTCATGTCGGGGAATTAGCGGGGCCGTTCAGCCGGATAGATGGCTCCGCGGGTAGGATTCGAACCTACGACCAGCCGGTTAACAGCCGGCTGCTCTACCACTGAGCTACCGCGGAACAGCGCATCGGGCGCACGCGTCCGGCTATAACAAAAGGCATCCCGGCTTGCAAAGCGTGAAATCTTGAAGGCCATAAGTTCAACGCCGGCCCGCGGAATTCGCGGGACCGGCGTCGAATGCATTTCGCGGGGCCGCGCTTGGCCCGAGCGTTTCAGATTACCGGTGGCTGAAAGCCTCCAGCACCGCCTTCGGGATGTCCTCGCGCTTGAGCCCGCGCGCGGCCAGCTGGTCGTCGCTCATGCGCGAGAGCGACTTGAAGCGCTCCGCCATGGCGCGCGCCTCGCCGATGTCGTCCAGGAAGTCCGAAATTCGTTGATTGAGGCGCTGCAGCAGGGCAGGCGTCCCCCGGATAATGTGGTTGAGTACGAGTGTGGTCATTTGCCGTTCTTTCCTTCTCAAGCTCTCTTTGGAACTCTATATAGGCTGGTATTATAGAGATTTCACCGCATGTTGCTGCATAGCAGCAATTTTGCCCCGCATGGCTATGTGGTAGCTTTTTCTTAAAAATTTCATTGCAGCCGCCGCGAATCACCTCGGCCGCTCGCGGACGGGCAAGATGGGCGGGGTGTGTGGACTGATCGCCCCGGCTTGAGCCGCGGGCGGAGGGGGGAAGGGGAGAGAAGGGTGGAGGCCACGCCCGGAATTGAACCGGGGTACACGGTTTTGCAGACCGTTGCGTAACCACTCCGCCACGTGGCCGTTCGGGAGCGCAGACCTGAGCGCTATGCGCGTAGCGCATCGGTTCGCCCGCTATACAGGAGCGATAGTTGGGGAGCAACGGGCCGCTGCGCCAGCGCGCACGCTAGGCGGGGATGCAACGCCTTGCGCCGGTCGCCGCCTTGCCGCTACAGAGTTCGCGCTCCGCTCACGCGCCTAAGGATTCCTCCATGCTCGATTTCGCCGCTGCGCGCCGCATGATGGTCGACTGTCAGGTCCGCACCAGCGACGTCACTGATCTGCGGCTGATCGCCGCCATGCTCTCGGTGCCGCGCGAGCGGTTCGTGCCGAAAGCCTCGGCCGAGCTTGCTTATCTCGACACCGACCTGCCGGTCGGGGCGGGCGCGCGAGCGCTCATCAAGCCGATGGTGCTCGCGAAACTCCTGCAGGCGGCGGAGATCAAGGAGACCGACCACGCGCTGATCGTCGGTTGCACGACCGGCTATTCGGCGGCGGTGGTCGCGCAGCTCGCTGGATCGGTGGTCGCGCTCGAGCAGGATCCGGAGCTCGCGCGGCTCGCGACGGACAATCTGCAGGCGCTTGGGGCGCGCAACGTGACGGTGGCGACGGGGCCGCTGGTCGGAGGCTCGCCGGCCGCCATGCCCTATGACGTGATCCTGCTTGATGGCGCCGTCGAGTTTGTACCCGAGGCGCTCCTGCGTCAGCTGAAGGCAGGCGGGCGCCTCCTCGGCGTGGTTGGCCGACCGCCCACGAGCAAGGCCACGCTGTTCTGCTCGAGTGGCGCCGATGCCAGCGCCCGGCACATCTTTGATGCTGCAGCGCCCGCATTGCCGGGCTTTGCGAAGCCGCCCGCGTTCGTGTTTTAGGGAAGCTGATACCGGTCCGCCGCGCGCCGAGCGACGGTCTTCAAAATCCTATACAAAGGTACCATCCACAAGCAAGGTGTGGCTCGGACGCGCCATTCCCCATCTTTTTGCTGTTCTGCGCGGCCAGTAGGGTTTCTTGTTCGGTGAATCATTTCTATGTTCGAATCATAAGTGAATCAAACGTTAACGCCCGACCCGTTGGCGTGATTGCGCGGGCGCTGAGCGACCGGGTGTGTCGCGTTGGGGCAGGGCATCATGTTGCGGGGAAGGGGTCGGTATCATTTGGTATTGCGAGCAGGCGTGGCGGCGACGGTGCTGCTGTTGGCCGGGCTGTCGGCGAATGCCGAAACGCTCGAACAAGCCCTGGTGCAAGCGTACCAGAACAATCCACAGCTCAACGCCCAGCGCGCTGCTGCGCGCGCGACCGATGAGAACGTTTCCATCGCGCTCGGCGGCTATCGGCCGCGCCTGACCGCGACCAGCAGCCTGTCCGAAGTCTATCTCGAGAACGTCGCCAGGGGGACGGGGAGGACTGCCGGCGAGAACGCGGTCACCACGCTTGGTGCCACCGGCACGCAGACGCTGTTCAACGGATTCCAGACTGGGAATCGCACGCGGCAGGCGGAATCGCAGGTCTTCGCGGCGCGCGAAACGCTGCGCAGCACCGAGCAGAACGTCCTTCTGAGCGCTGTTACGGCCTACATGAACCTGCTGCGCGACGCCGCCGTGCTCGAGCTTCAGCGCAGCAACGTCAACGTGCTCGAAGCGACGCTGCGGCAGACGCGCGACCGCTTCAGCGCCGGCGAGGTGACGCGCACCGACGTGGCGCAGGCCGAATCGCGGCTCGCCGGCGGCCGCTCGCAATTGCTGACTGCGGAATCAAACTACACGACATCGAAGGCGACATACCGGCAGGTGATCGGTGTCGAGCCAGGCCGGCTCACAGCGGCCATGCCGGTCGACCGGTTCTCGCCGCGCACGCTAGACGGCGCGCGCGCGCGGGCAGCCACCGAGCATCCCACGATCACGATTGCCAACTACAACGTCGACGTCGCGGTCTTTCAGGTGAAGATCGCGGAAGGCGCGCTCTATCCGACAGTGCAGCTGCAAGGCAGCGTGAACAAGCAGTTCGGCTCCACCACCAACCTCAACAGCCTGCAGAATTTCACGGCCCAGATCGGCGGCCAGCTGTCGGTGCCGCTTTATCAGGGCGGGCAGGAATACGCGACCATTCGCCAGGCCAAGGAGACGCTCGGGCAGCGGCGGCTCGATCTCGAGACGGCGCGCGATCAGGTGCAGTCCAACGTCACGCAGGCCTGGGGGCAGCTCGCGGCTGCCAAGGCACAGATTGAATCGACGACGGCGCAGGTCAATGCGGCCGAGATTGCGCTCAACGGCGTGCGCGAGGAAGCGCGCGTCGGCCAGCGCACCACGCTTGACGTGCTCAATGCGCAGCAGGACCTGGTCAATGCGCGCGTGGCGCTGGTGACCGCGCAACGCGACCGCGTTGTCGCTTCGTACACGGTGCTGGCGGCAACCGGTGCGTTCTCGCCGCAAGTGCTTGGCCTGAAGGTGCAAAGCTACGATCCGGTGACGCATTATCATCAGGTTCGTGACAACTGGGCCGGGGTGCGCACGCCAGACGGGCGGTGATGCAATCGGCTGTTGTCAGACACCACAAATCCTTGCGTTCAAACTTCGAATTGCCATACTGATTCCGGCCCGCGTGTACACTGCGTGGCTGATTCGCTTCGGTGGCTGATTCGCTTCGCGTGCGTGATTGGAATTCCGGCCGGGCGGGCCCGACGGTGGGGGTGCGGCAAATGTCTCAGCCTGCAAGGGCGCAAGAGCCTTCGATGGAGGAGATTCTCGCCTCCATTCGTAGAATCATAGCTGACGACGACGCCAGCAAGAGCCCGCCAAAGGCCGAGGACCCGATGCCGCCGCCGCCCACACCGATGGCGGCGCCGCCAAAGCCGGCGCCAGCGCCGCGCGCGGTCGCCACGACACCGCCACCGGCGCCTCCTGCGGTCGAGCCTGTCATGCAGCAGGACGACCTCGATGCGATGCTGGCGGATGACGAGAAGTCTGACGAAAAGCCCGATGTGCTGGATCTCACCGAGGCGATGACGGCGGAGCCTGCGAGCGTGCCGCCGGTCACGTTCGAAAGCGCGCCGATGCCGGAGCCGGCGGTCGAGCGGCCGCGGCTGATTTCCTCGTCCACCAGCGCGGCGATCGATTCCGCGTTCAATACGCTGGCGCATACCGTCTTGGTGCAGAATGCCCGCACGCTTGAGGATCTGGTGCGCGAGATGCTGCGGCCGCTGTTGAAGACCTGGCTCGACGACAACCTGCCGGGCATGGTCGAGCGTCTGGTGCGCGCCGAGATTGAGCGCGTCTCGCGCGGCCGGAGCTGATCACCGTTACAAGCGCTCGGTGCGCGGTGGCGCTTGCGTGCGCTGCAGCTCGCGCGCGAACCAGAGCCCGAGCCCCGTCAGCACGATCGCGGTGACGGCGAACAGTGGCGCTCCGCCGAAGCGGTCGAAGACGAAGGCGCCCGCCGTGACGCCTCCGGCCTGCCCGAGATAGATCGCCGAGGAGAACACCGCGACCGCGGTTCCACGTGCCTGCGGTGTCATTTGCGTGGCGTTGGTCTGCAGCGTGTTGTGCAGCGCGTAGAAGCCGAGCCCGATCATCGTCACGGCGATAGGCGCGAGCCACCAGGCGGCACCGGTCGCGAGCATCAGGTAGGCGATGCCGCACAGGATGCCGCCGCCGGCGGCGAGGCCGCGTTGCCCAAGCCGCTGGACCAGCTGCTGGACCGTAGCGGAGTAGAGGAGCCCGCCAAGCCCAAACGTGCCGACGATGAGCCCGACCGCGGCAAAGCCGAGTCCAAAGCGCTGATTGAGGTCCGCGCCCACATAGGCAAAGGCGCCCCATCCGATCACGGCCTCGACCAGCACGGCTCCAATCACGATCCGTGCCCACCGACTGGACAAGACGGCAGCATAGTCGGCAACAAAACCGCGCGAGGTCTCCTCCGGCCGCGTCGCCGCGCGCGTCGCCGGATTGGTCAGAAGCTCGGCGATCAGGCCGGCGGTCGCGAGTGCGAACAAGGCCCCAAGCACGACGAAAACGTTGCGCCATCCGAGCCAGTCGCCCAGCACGCCGCCCGCCGCCTGGCCGAACAGCTGGCCCAGGATATAGCCTGAGATGTAGCGGCCAAGCACCGGCTGGCGACGGTCATAGGGCGTGACGTCGCCCACATAGGCCATCGACAGTGGAATGACCCAGCCCGCGGTCGCGCCTGCCAGGAACCGGGCAACCGCAAGCTCAGTGAGCGAATTGGCAAACCCGCACAGCATCACCAGGATCGAGGAGGCGAGTGCCATGATGGTGATGGTGAGGTACTTGCCGAAGCGGTCGCCGAGGGGACCGATCAGGAGCTGTATGCTGCCGTGGGCGATCACATAGGCGGTTACGACCAGCGCGGCCCCACCCACGGTGGCGCCGAAATCGGCGGCGATCTGCGGCAGGAGCGAGTCGGTGA
>Ga0081455_10002006_pt1 | contig 24324 bp, 19 predicted proteins | sample TabmetS3T2R1_FD_70207 | JGI IMG/M metagenome (GOLD analysis project Ga0081455, IMG submission 70207) | Tabebuia heterophylla rhizosphere microbial communities from the University of Puerto Rico - S3T2R1 | ecosystem: Host-associated > Plants > Roots > Rhizosphere ...
AGACAACTTTGACCCCACTGTGTTTTGCGAGTTCGTCGGTCCACGCCTGAGCGATATGGTGAGCGACCTCCGAAACCACGTCGCCCTTGATCAGCGCGTAGTTGCCGGATGGCGCAGCCTTGATCGCGCCCGAGATCTGAAGTGCTCCCACTTTGTAGTTGTCGCGCGTGACATAGTAGTCGACCTTGGCGCCGGTCACCACGTCGTCATAGGCGATTACGGGGATGCCTGCTTCATGGGCCTCGTTCACGATATCGCCCGATGTCTTGGCCTCGGCCGGATCGAGAATAAGCGCGTCAGGGTTCTGGCCCAGCAGATTTTCGACCTGCGACTTCTGTTTGATAGGGTCCATCAGGGCCCACTGGAACAGCAATTTGACATTGTTCTTTGCGGCCTCGGCTTCCATGGCGGCCTGGTCGAATGCCCAGCGTTTCTCCGTTTGATGGTTCAGGGCGACAGCGACGAGGATTGGCTTGTCCTGCGCCACCGCTGAAGGCGGCAAGCACATCCCAAGCCCAATCGCGATTGCCATCGCACGCCCGGCAGAACGAACAGCTGAAATTTTCTCCATGACGTTCCTCCCTTCCTTTGCCGCGGCTGGATGCGCGTTTGGAGGTGGCTCCTCGTCATCGCGTGCCGCGTTGCCAAAATTGCCACTTGAGTGGCGCTCTGATGTTTCCAAGCCTTCCCCATCGAAAACAATGAAATTGTCCATCACGGGAGTCAACGCAAAATCTCATTATATGACATCTTCTTGATTGCCGCTGATCCGTCAGGTTGCCCCCTGCCTTTTGGGAACCGGATTGTCGCGGATCCAGCGTTCATGCTGCGGCCTGACCAGAAATCCAGTTATCTTGCTTGATGAGATTACGTCTCAAATCACCGCGACCTTGATCTGCCACGAGCCACCTTCGAATGCCCCGAGGGTGGACACGATCCAATATGGGTCAGTGCACTCGGCATCCCCACAAGGATGCCGGCACGACGAGACGATGGTTATGGTTAACCGTGGGCTTTCGCGCCAATTGCGCATGTCCGAGCCGCAAATCAAAGGTCGGCCGGCAATCGAATAACGATGCAGTGGTGAAGAACAAGAGGGTAACGCAATCCCGGCTCCGGACGCCTCGCCTTCGCGTGGACGGTCCGGAAGTCGGTGATGTGCTCTGCTACTTCCGAAGGCCGAGTTCAGTCGCTCGCTTGAGGATCGTATCAGCGCGCTTGGCGAACCGTTCAACGTTTTCCTTCGTAACGATCGAGGAAGAGGTGTCGACGAACGGCTGTGTGGCGCCACGCTCAACGCGCGCCCAGCTCGAGGTCACCGCCAGGAAGCCCTGATGATAAATCTCCTGCTCGATCGAATACATGATGTATCCCTTTTGGATTCCCTCGATGACCTCGGGGGTTGCATCCATCCCGCCGACGGGGATTTCGCCCGGTGGAATGCCAGCCTGCTCAAGCGAGCGGAATGCGGCGACCTGCCCCTGGTAGCCGGCCGTGGTGAAGGCTGCGAGCTTGTCACCCAGGCTGCTGCGCTTGGCGTTGTAGATGGGAATGGACTGAGACAGATCCGCCGCCTGGTCCGCGAACTGCTCGGTGGTGAACGTGGTGCCGTGCTTTGCGTTGATCTCCTTGATGCCGTCGGCAGTGCCGCGGTAGCGCTCCTCGAGCTGCATCATGCCCGGGATGGCGTTGCCAAAGGCAATCACGCCGTCCTTTCGGCCTTTGCTGACGAGATACTCGCCCATCATATGCCCGGACGTCAGGCCTTGCGCGTGCGGTGGCGCGCCGACAAATCCCCAATTGTGCTTGGTGAGAACCTCGGCGATGAACGAGTTGTTGATCTGCAAGATGATGCCTGCCTTTTCGACCTCCTCGAGGGCCGGCTCGAGGGCGGCATCCGTCATCGTGCTGATGATGACATCGGGATTGGTCTGGATGGCCTGCTTGATGAGGTTGGTGTGCGCTTCGACGCTGTATTGGCCCTCGGGAACGCCGAGCTTCTGATACGTCCATCCATATTGATCGCAGAAGTCGCGAAAGCCGGTCTCAACATAGAGGTTCCATTCCCCGATGTGGTGGGTCACCCAGACCATCTTGCGCGCGGGACCGACGCCAACTTTTTCCTGCCCCATGGCCACACCCGGAATGGCGGCTGCGCTGGCCGTGGCCAAGCCAATGAGCGAACCCTTCATGAAATTGCGGCGGCTTGGTCCGGGACCAGGCGCGGCAGACTCGTCGTGATCTTGCATTGCGTTCCTCCCTTGTTTGGCGGTGCTTAGGCCCGAGCGTTGGAAAAACAGTCGGTCGTCGTGACCGGCATTTCGTACGGCTAGGCTTCACTTGCGCCAGACGGACGCCCGTGAACCGTAGTAGCGAATGACAACGTCGGTGATGCCGGCAATGATGATGATCGCCCCTGTGGCGAGGAAACCCGTGGCGGGCGAGAAGCCGGCCATGACCAGGCCGTTGGCGACGATGCCCAGGATGAAGGCGCCGACGAAGGTGCCGTATATGTTCCCCGACCCCCCGGTCAGGGCCGCGCCTCCGACCAGAACAGCGCCGATGACCTGGAACTCGAAACCGTTTCCGGTGGTCGTGTTGGCGCTCTTGATCCAGGCGCCGTTGAGCGCGGCGATCAGCCCGCAACTGAGGCCGACGAGCATGAATACCAAGACCTTGATGCGTTTGGTCGGGATACCCATCTCGCGGGCTGCGAGCTCATTTCCGCCGGTGGCATATACCCAGTAGCCGAACTTGGTACGGCCGAGGACCAGCCCTCCGACGATGAGGGCGGCAAACAGCCAAATCGCCGGCGCCGGGATGCCGAGGAGCGAGCCGCCGCCAAGCGGGAACAACGACGACTCCAGCCCATAGGGGTAAGGGATCGGGTAGCCACCCGAAATCACGAAGGAGAGGCCGCGCAGCAGGCTCAGCATGCCGAGCGTCACCACAAAGGCGCTGACGCCCATATAGACCGTGACCACCCCGTTTATGAGGCCGACGAGCGCTCCAAAGCAAAGCGTCAGTCCGGCGGCTATCCAGGGGTCAAGACCAAAGCCGCCGATGACCCACGACATCAGGATCGTCCCCAGCCCGTAGAGGGACCCGATGGAGAGATCGAGCTCGCCGACGATGAGCAGATAAGTCCAGGCCACCGCAACGATGCCGATGAAGGAGGTGCCCCTGATGATGTCGAGGACGTTCGACCAGGAGAAGAAGTGGTTGGCCGTCAGCGAGAAATAGCTGAACAGGACGATCGCGACCACCGTCATGGCGCTCTGGCGGGTCAGAAGCCTTTCGCGCAGCACAACGGCCAAGGCCGAAGGCGCTTCGGCGGCCGCTGCAGTTGCGGCGGCGATCAACCGCGTTTCGCCGCTATTCTTTTCGGACAAGGTTTCGGTCTTCGACATTGTCATCAGGCGGTTCCCGACGTCAGCAGGCTCACAACTTCATGCTTCGTGGTTTCGCTGGTGCGCAGGTCCGCTATCTTGGTGCCGTGACGCAAGATCACGATCCGATCCGCCAGGTTGAATACGTTCTCCAAATTGTGGCTGATCAGGAGCACGGCGTGGCCTTCGGACCGCAGGGTCACCACGAGGTCAAGCACCCGGGTTGCCTCGCGCACCCCCAGCGCGGCTGTCGGTTCGTCCATGAGGGTGACCCGGCCACCTTGGCGCCACGCCCGCGCCACCGCGATCGCCTGCTTCTGGCCGCCCGATAATCCGCTGACCTTGGCGCGAACGCTGGGCAGGCGGACCTTCAGCTCCGACAAGGTCGCCTGCGCTTCCCGGATCATGCGCGGGCGGTCGATGAAGAAGCCGAGCCGACAGGGCTCGCGACCGAGGAACATGTTGTGAGCGACATCGCGATCGTTCACGAGAGCGAGATCCTGGAAGACCGTCGAGATCCCATGATGCTGGGCCCGCTGTGGCGAATCCAGACGCACGCGCGCCGAATCGATGAGAATGTCGCCTTCGTCGGGCTCATAGACGCCTGAGAGAATGCGAACGAACGTCGTCTTCCCAGCGCCGTTGTCGCCGACCAGCGCTACGATCTCGGATGTCCGAAGCGCCATGTCGATGCCGCGCAGCGCCGTGACGCCGCCGAAGCGCTTGGTGATACCGCGCGTCTCCAGGATCACAGGTTGGCCCTGTGGCGCAGATGCCTGCAACTTTGACCTCCCATCGGTTGCAGCGTCGCCTTGCGGCGAACTATGGTTTTTTGAAAAACTATCTCGCACTGTGGAACAACGCAATTTGCCATATGCTGCTAGCACCTTTCCGCTGAATGCAAACCCGAGGTTTTGCGAACAATCCCTGGGCAACGGATGGCCCCTGCGCCGAGAAGCGATTGGCCGATGCAGCCGTTGGTTGGCGGGAAACGAGAAGGTGCTTGCCAATTAAAGTCGGGTGGGCGCGTTGGACAGGTTCTTGCGAGCCGGGAGCGGTTATCGTTAAGGTCGGGGCGACAATGCGGTCGGGAGGACCGCGAGTGCGCCACCTGGGCCCGACGAGGGTAACGCGTACGCGCAATTTGCTAACCGGATCGAGGTGACCCGACCCGATTTTGGCGAAACCGCAGGAGGAGAACCATGTCAGCTGTAAACGATATAAATCCCGCGGACAGGGAATGGGACTTGCCGATGGCCGATCCGGTTTGGCTGGCGCAGCATCATGAGGATGCTCTCGAACCGGACACGCCCATCCTCGATCCGCATTTCCATCTGTGGACGATAGGGCGGTTCAATTATTGGGTGGCTGAGTACGCTGCCGATCTGCGCGCCGGTCACAATGTGATCGCGACAATCTACATGGAGGCGTCCACCAAGTATCGCGATGACGGGCCTGAAGAGCTTCGCTGTGTGGGCGAAACCGAATTTGCCTACGAGCAGTGTCAGGGGTCCCGCGGCCTTATCGCGTCCGGAATCGTCTCGTACGCCAATTTGCGCGCGCCCCAGCAACTCGATCGCGTACTCGATGCGCATCTTGAAGCGGCGCATGGGCGGCTATGCGGCATTCGTGACATGGCGGACTGGGATCCCGACCCGACGCTTCGCGACGAACGCTATGACCTGCCCGAGAATATTCTGGACCTTCCCCAGTTCCGAGCGTCCGTGCGCCAGGTGGGGGAGCGCGGCCTGGTGTGCGATCTGTGGACCTATTTCCATCAGCTTGAGAAGCTGGCCGAAGTCGCCAATGCAGCTCCTGGCACCAACATCGTGGTCAATCACGTCGGCGGCATCATCCATCGCGGTGGCTACGGCGGTCGCCAGGACGAAGTGGCCAGAATCTGGGAGCAGGGCATGCGGGCGCTGTCGCAGTGCCCCAACGTCTTTGTGAAACTGGGCGGCATGGGCATGCAATGGATGGAGCCCGACTTGCCAAGCCAGCCGCGACCTCCGTCGTCGGAGGATCTGGCAAAAAGGTGGGGGCCCTATGTTTCCAAGATCATCGCCCTGTTCGGGCCGGAGCGCTGCATGTTCGAGAGCAACTTCCCTGTCGACGGACGGGTGTGCACCTATGTGACGCTGTGGAATGCCTTCAAGCGCATGAGCGCGCAATTTTCGCCTATCGAAAGGGACCTGCTCTTTCGCAAGACCGCGCTGGATCTCTACAAGGTCAAGCTTCCGGCCGCCGCCTGAAGCACTGCATTTCCTGCGCCGGAGACGCTTTCCGGTTTGGGCCGGCGCCTTGCCGTCGCCGTCCCTGACAAAACGGCAACGCGTTCAGCGACGCTGACGCAATCAGCCGCCCTTGAGCTGCTGTATCAAGTAGACCTCACTGTCGGGCCGCAGCGGGGTATTGCGCTTTGCGGTTATGATCTCGCCGTCGACCGCCACCGAGACACCTGCCTCGATCACCTTGGCGAGCCCAGGGTATGCTGTCGTCAGCTGATCGAGCATCTTGCCGATGGTGGCTGCCTCCACCGAAACGACGAGTTTCCCGTCCGTGAACCTGCGCAGCCCTGACCAGAGGTTGACGTCAACCATCCACCCGTCCTTGGATTGCCGCCAGCACCTTGGGCGGTGACAACGGCAAGCTGCGCAACCGGGCACCGGTGGCCGCTGCGATGGCGTTGGCGATAGCCGGCAAAGGCGGCGTGATGCCGGTTTCGCCCACACCGCGGACACCATAAGGATGACCAGGATTGGGCACCTCGACGATGACCGTGTCTATCATCGGCAGGTCGGAAGCCACCGGCACACGGTAATCCAGGAAGACCGGGTTCTGAAGCCTGCCGTCGCTGCCGTAGACATATTCCTCGTTCAATGCCCAGCCAATGCCTTGCGCGGCGCCACCTTGAAACTGACCCTCCACGTAGGATGGGTGGATCGCGCGCCCGGCGTCCTGGACGACAAGGTAACGCAATACGGTGGTCCGACCGGTTTCAGGGTCGACCTCGACATCGGTGACGTGCGTGCCGAAGCTGGCGCCCACACCGTCCAGCGTGGCTTGGTGGTGGCCCGAGATCGGGCCGCCAGTGCTGCCCATCGTGGAAGCGATCTCGGCAATCGTCAGGGGCGGGAAATCACCGGCGTTGGCGCCGGCGGGTTTGGCTGCTCCATCCTCCCAGATGACCGCCTCGGGATCGATGCCCCACTTGGTGGCCGCGCGAAGACACATCTCCTTAATCGTTTGACGTGCTGCCTCCACGGCTGCTTTACCGCTGGCAAAGGTCGCCCGGCTTCCATGGGTCGGCTCGTTGACGCCAAGCGCGCCGGTTTCAACAACGTTGACCCGCACGTCCTCGTAGGCGATTCCCAGCGCTTCGGCGGCCATCATGGCGATCGAGGCACGACTGCCGCCGATATCCGGCGTGCCAACCGAAACGGTGACGGTACCGTCTTCTGCGATCGCCAGGGATACGGACGTTTCGCCACCATGGTTGAACCAGTAGCCGGACGCGACGCCGCGACCCTGGTGCGGGCCAAGCGGGATCGAATAATTCGGATGCGCCTTTGCCGCTTGGAGAGTTTCGATGAGACCAATCCTGCCGAAGGTCGGTCCGTAGCTGGCCTTCGCGCCCTCGCGGGCCGCGTTTTTCAGGCGCACCTCGATGGGGTCCAGGCCCAGCGTTCGGCACATCTCGTCGACGAGACTTTCCACTGCAAAGGCGCCCATGGGTGAGCCGGGCGCCCGATATGCAGCAGACTTCGGGCGGTTGGCCAGCACGTCGTATCCGACATGCTCCAGCGCCGGAATGGTGTAGCTGGCGAAGGCGCAATAAAGCGCCATGTCGACTGGGGCCCCGGGGAAGGCGCCGCCTTGCATGCGAAATGTCGCACGACCGGCTGTCATTGTGCCGTCCTTCGTCATCCCCAGCTTGACATCCATGGAGGCCGACGCGGTCGGCCCGGTCGCGCGCAGGACCTCCGAGCGGGTCATCACCAGCTTGACGGGCCGACCGCCAGCCTTGCGGCTGAGCGCCAGCGCCAGCGGCTCCATGAAGACGGTGGTCTTGCCTCCGAAACCACCGCCTATCTCGGAGGGTGTCACGCGCAATTGCGACGCCTCAAGCCCCAGGACGGCCGCGCACATGCGCCGCACGAACCATTGGCCTTGCGTGCAAACCCACATCTCCCCCTTGCCGTCATCACCGAGTTGCGCAAGGCAGGCGTGAGGTTCGATATAACCTTGATGCGTGGCTTCGGTTTTATAGGTTCGTTCCAGCACCAGATCGGCTTTTGCGAACCCGGCTTCCAGATCGCCGTGACCGAACTCGATGTATCGCACCACGTTGGGCGGAGAGCCCTCCGGCACGGAATGATCGGCGGCACCAGGCCGAATGGCGGGGGCATCAGGCCTGATTGCATCGTCGACATCAATGACGTGCGGCAGGATCTCGTACTCGACCTCCACGAGCTTGGCAGCTTCCCTGGCCAACAGCGCCGAGGTCGCCGCCAGCGCCGCGACGGCGTGGCCGTCATAGAGGGCCACCTGCCCGGCCATCGTATTTTCCTGGAGGTTCCAGTCCTCGCCCGTAAGACCCGATGGGAAGTCGGCCCGCGTGACCACGGCCTTGACACCCGGGATGGCCAACGCCTTCGAGAAATCAATGCGCTTGATGCGCGCATGCGCGTGGGGAGATCGCACGACCGCGCCGAATAGCATGCCTGGCGCGGAGATATCAGCGCCGTAACGCGCGCGTCCCGTCACCTTGTCCAGACCATCGGGCCGATCGGGGCGCGTGCCGACGATCCGGAATTGGCCTGCGGAGGCGTCTTTTGAAGGGTCCTTCAGCATCTGCTGGCCCCCCTCATCTCGGCGGCGGCGTCCATGATTGCTCGCACAATCTTGTCGTATCCCGTGCATCGGCACAGGTTTCCAGCCAACCAGAAGCGCACTTCATTTTCGCTTGGATTGTTGTTTCGCTCCAGGAGGGCTTTGCTGGCCACCAGAATGCCCGGCGTGCAAAAACCGCACTGCAGCGCGGCGTGTTCGACGAATTTGCGTTGCAGCGGATGTAACGTGGATCCATCCGCCATTCCCTCGATGGTCGAAATTGCCTTGCCTCGGGCTTCTACACCGAGGACGAGGCACGAACAGACCAGCTCTCCGTCCATGATAACGGAGCAAGCCCCGCAATCTCCGCTACCGCAGCCCTCCTTGGTGCCGGTCAGGTCCAGGCGATCGCGCAGGCAGTCCAAAAGTGTCTCGCGTGGATCGGCCAGAAACTCGACCGCGTCGCCATTGACAGTTGTCGTCACATGGATGGTGCTCACTTCGAAGATCCCTTCGCTCGCTCATAGGCGATCCGCGCAGCCCGCTTGGCCAGTATGCCTGCCATGTGGGTGCGGAATTCAATTGTGCCGCGCCTGTCGGTGATAGGCTTGCACGCCGCCGAAGCTGCGTCGGCCAGCTTCTGAAGGGCATCCTCGTCAAGACTTGTGCCCACGATCGCCCGCGCCGCTTCGGACGCGACAAGCACAGTGGGCGCGACCGCGCCCAAGGCGACGCGAGCCTCGCTTATCAGACCCCCGTCAAGGCGAAGGCTGACCGCGCATCCGGCAACAGCGATATCCATCTCGGATCGCGGGATAAAGCGAAGATAGGCGTCGGCGGCATTCGGACCCCGCGGCGGCAATCTGATAGCGGAGATGACTTCGCCATGCGCGAGCGTGGTCCTGCCTGGGCCTTTCGGGACGGCCTCCACGGGGATCTGGCGAGTGCCGTGAGGCCCGAGGATGACGACCGAGGCTTGCGCGGCGACAAGAGCTGGCACGCTGTCAGCGGCTGGCGAGCCGTTACAGAGATTCCCGGCCAGGGTGGCCCGGGACTGCACCTGGGTCGAACCGACAAGGCCCATGGCTTCGACGATGCCGGGCCATTCGGACGCAAGGTGTGTGTGCGCACGCAACTTCGCGCCGGGAACTGCGACGCCCAGGTGCCAGCTGCCATCAGACAGTCGCGTGATCTCACCGACCCCTTGGATATATTTCAGGTCGATCAGGTCCTCGGGAGCGGCAACGCCCGACCGCATCTGGACAAGTACGTCGGTTCCGCCTGCCAGGAAGCGGGTCGCACCGCCTGCTGCCGCGGCGATGGCGACAGCGTCTTCAAAGGTGGATGGGGTGTGATAGCGCATTGGCATCCTTGTCAGACAGCGGTATTCAGACCCATCGATCGTGCGCGCTTCTGGCCGAGGCGCGGCGCGACTTTGAGCGTCTCGATCTAAATGCGGTCCTGCCGAGGCAATTTGGCGAAAACATCCCGCATTGTGAAAAAATGTCAATCCCTGCACTTACCCACTTGGGGAGCGGACGCTCAATCGCAGCGCTCTTCCTACCAAGGCCTAAGGCGCCCTGCGAGCCGGCGACGCGCGACTTGGGTCGGCACGGAAATGCGGATTTAGAACAGGCCGATCTTGCGCGGCTATTTGTGCAGTATGGGTGCGGGAAAATACTTGAAAGAACGGCCTTCCCGCTGGATGTTGCCGAGGCCAGGAAAGGCGAAATGATAGCCTATGAGCGCAAGATCCTCGGAGACCGCGCGTTCCAGGATATGGCGTCGCGTCCTGGCGGCCTGCGCCGGGTCGAAGTCGTAGAAGAATTCCCAGTCCGGATTATAGAGCTGCAAGGCAGTGGAATGGGCTATGTCGCCGAGAAAGAGATAGTTCGTGTTGGCCGAACTGATGATGTAGGAGGTATGGCCTATCGAGTGGCCTGGCGATGATATCGCTGTGACGCCGGATACAGTCTCTTGCCCGTCCGCAACGAACTTCAGCCGATCACGATAGGGCAGCAGGTTCCTACGCGCTCCAATTGCGAATGCGCGTGTGAAGCCTTCGCCGGCAAGCTGCCGCTCGTCGGTCCAGAAATCGAAATCGGATTGGGAAATGAATATCTCGGCGTTGGGGAAGTTGAGCTCGCCGGAAGCGTCGACCAGGCCCCAACAGTGATCGTTGTGCGCGTGGGTCAGAATGACGGCGACTACGTCCTCTCGCCCGATCCCCGCGGCCTCCATATTGGCCAGCAGCCGGCCCGATTCTTCCGAGCCGGATTCGCGGTCGAATCCGACGCCGGTGTCAAACAGGACGTATCTATTCTTGTGTCGGAGAACCAGGCAGTTTTGCTCCATGATGAGGCCGGAGGTTGCCAAGTATTGGGAGCGAAGGATGTCGTGCAGGGTTTGCTTGGAAACGCCGGGAAACAATTCCTCCGGCGTCGGCGGCCGCAGCCGACCATCCGAGACGATGGTGGCTTCAACGTCACCGATAAAGAAGCGGTACCAGCCCGGTATCCGGTTCTCCCGACGGCCTGGATTGTCTTCCAGCAACGGCGGCGGGGTGTATCGGTTCCGCGCGATTTCCCTCGAACCCAATGCTATCTCCTCTCCTAGAACGAATGCGCGCTGCTGGCGAGGCTGAGCCATTCCTTGCCTAGCGCACCGTTGCCGCTGCCCGCCTGTGACGGTCGGCAAGCGCAACATCGGCGCCAGTCAGTCTTATCGGCCACCGGGCCTTTGCGCTCGACCTCCGGTGCGCAGCCTCCTCCACAGATGTTGGTCCGCCGGCGCCACGGTGGGATCGTCGCGGGCTGAAGTCAAGAAGAAATCCCGTTTTTTGAGACACCGTATAATCTCTTCGGGGACCAAGACCCGGATGGTGAGCAGCCAGCCCGACGGATGCAGCCTTTCCAAGGAGCTAGGGGCGATCTGGTAGCGCCAAGATCCCTCGGGCTTCAGCTGGTGTCGCCGGTTCAGCGCCGAGCGTGGCAATCAGATCCAACGTCTTGTCGATAAGCGCTGTGTTGCTGGGGGCCAGACGCCCTTCTGCGATCCACGAGGTGTCCTCAAGCCCTATTCGCACATTGCCGCCATGGAGGATTGACATCGCAGCTACCGGAAAACAGCCAAGACCACGGCCGAAGGCCTGCCAAATGGCATCTTCGGGCAGCAGTCCTTTCATGTAGGCGATGGATTCTGGCGTTGCCGGCGCGGAAGCGGGCCAGCCGAGACAGAACTGGAACACGGGAGGGCGATCGACGAATCCGCCATCAATCAGCGATCTGGCAGAAATGATCTGGCCCGCGTCCATCACGTCGAGCTCAGGCTTGACCCCGGCGGCGCGGAACCGGAGGAGCGACTCCTCAATGAAGCTTTCCGAATTCAGGAAAACCGGCCCGCCCCGATTGACAGTGCCCATCGGCAGGCTGGCCATGTCCGGCCGCAGTTCTTCGACATGACGGATGCGGACGTCGGTTGAGGACAAATTCGTGCCTGGCGCTGCTATCCGCGGATCGTCATCGCTGGGGAAGAACAACGCTCCGGCCCCTGCTGTCAGGTTCAGGACGGCCTCGCATCCGGCATCGCGGATGCGATCGACTGTTTCTTTGTATAGATCGAAACGCATGCTCCCCAGACCGGTCTTGGGGTCCCGGACGTGCAAATGAACCATGGCGGCGCCAGCCCTGGCCGCTTCTGTCGTCGCCTTCGCAATCTGCGCCGGCGTTATCGGGATGGCGGGATTTACTTTCGGATCATGGCCGCCATTCAAGGCGCACGTCACGACAACTTTTCGGGCCATTGTCTCATCCACTAAGGTTGCGGGCGTTGCCCGTCAGCAGGCGCGGCTTGGAACTTCGGCGGATCGGCGACCTACCAGAGCGAGGCGATTTGAGTGACGTCGTCGACGCGCTCCAGATGAAAGACAAGGTCGACCAGCTCGTCGCATGTTTCAGGTTTCATCACCCTTTGGGCGTTGGCCCGGAACTTGTCGGCAAGTTCTTCATCCGACATTCGCGTCTCAACGGTCGCCGGCGACCCCTTACGGTACCGGCGTTCCTCGAAAAAGCTCTGACCCCTCGCCCTGATCCTTGCACTGCCAATCCTGGTCTGAGGGTCCTCGAGCAGCACCTCTTCAAACCTCGGATGGGGTGCCGAGGTCACCTTCTCGAGGAACGAGAGATACCTTTCGTCGCTGAGCGTGGCATCGTCATACCAGGCGGGTCCCACATCGACGCCATGCACCACCATGGACACCCCATAGGCTGTGCTCATCTGAGCGTCGCTGAAGGTCTCGATCTTCCTCGTCGTCCACAAGGGAAGCGTGGCGGTGTGAGAATCCCAATACGTATTGATTTCCTCGATTTCGTGCGGCTCGAGAGCGTGCTCGTCAATCAGGTAGCGGATGCAGTCGAGCACGGTGTTTGAGTTACGACAGTGGGGCCACGGCTTATAGATCGTGGTTTTTGGGAAACGCCAGTCCGATCCCAAGGCATTCGTCAACGCGTCGGGATTCCATCCTGACGCGCCGACGAACCGCCAAAAGCCGTATTCGCCCTCCAGGACTTCGATATCGCCGCGATAACCTTTTTCGGCCAGGAGGACCGCAAGCAATTCAGCCTGGCTGATCCAGCCTGAGAGCAGGTATTTGTCATCGCTTCCGGGCAGGGTCCTTCCCCATTTGGCCAGCGATTGGACCGGCGAGATGTGGCCGGCCAAGCCCAGTGCAGAAGCCGCTTCTTCGGCACTCAACCCGCAAAGCATGGCAGTGCCAAGCGTGCCCCCGAAGATCGTGCTGCTGAAGCCGCTGATCGCCGGGAAATTGATCTTTTCTCCCGGCTTGACGTCGCGGTAGTAGCCCATCGCCGATCCGAACCGAGCCGAGACTTCGTGCGCGACGGCGATAGCGGCGATCAGATCCTTGCCGGACCGCCTCATCTTCTCGGCCATCGCCAGGATGGCGGGAATGACGTAGGGCACGACGTGGCCGGGCGGGGTAATCAGGGAATCGTAGTCGAGCGCGTTGATCAACTCGCCGTTGGCGAACGCGGCCGAGGCCGCAGGCAGCTTTTCGCCGATGCCTATGACGCTCGCTTCCGCGGGGCCTGTCATCTCCTTGGCGACCGCGATGGCGCGGCGGCCCTTCTCGACGGTGACGGCCCCCAATGCGCAACCGAGGGAATCGAGGAGAAGACGTTTGGATTCGCTGACGACTTCTTGAGGCAGCGAATCGAAGGTCGAGCCATATCCAAACTCAACGAGCTTCTGAACAAGCGTTGCCATTGCTTCTCCCTGTGTACTTCACAATTTGGTCGGCTGGGCCGCGACCGTTCGCTTAAGCAGAGAAGCTTGTGATGATCACATATCCGGAGGTTTTGAAGGTATCCATGTCGCGCAGGATCGATTCGACCTCTCCCAGCCTGATCTGCCGGCTGATGAGCTTTTCCGGCCTCAGCCGGCGCTGTGCAACAAGCGACATCAGATTTTGATAGGCCCAATGTGGATTTCCAAGCGAACCGATAATCTCCAACTCCCTCATGACGATGAGATCGAGGGGGACCTTGGCGAAACCTTTCTCGTCCTGCGACGTAAGGCCGACCTGTGCCAGCCTGCCGCCCTTCTTCAAAGAATAGAGCGCGGTGGAGAATGTGTGCTGGAGGCCGAGGGCATCGACTGCCAGATCGCTACCCCTGTTGGCCGGCGTCAGTTGTCGAACCGCCTCCCCGACCGCCTCGGCATCGAGACCTTTCGCGTTGACCGTGGCACGGGCGCCGGCCTCGCGAGCTATTTTGAGCTTGGCATCATCGACGTCAACGGCGATGACCTCCGCTCCGAGGCAGGCCGCAATCTCGACCGCAGCTAGCCCCACGCCGCCACAGCCGACGATGACCGCGGTCTCGCCGCCCTGAACGCGGCCCTGCTCACGCACGGATCGCCAGGCCGTCATGAAGCGGCAACCCAGGGCCGCGGCGGTAAGTTCGCCGACCTCGTCGGGAAGGGTGACACAGTTCAGGTCGGCATTCGGCACGCGCATATATTCCGCCCACCCGCCAGAACCGGCGAAGAGATTGCCGGAAGCACCGTCGTCACAAAGGTTCTGGCGACCACGCAAGCACGAATGGCAACGGCCGCATGAAAGGTGGAACGGAACCGTGACGCGGTCGCCCGGGCGAACGGACGTTACCCGACCGCCAACCGCCTCGACCACTCCGCCAATCTCGTGGCCAAGGACACCGCCCTCGGGAGGATTGATGCCATTCCATACCCAATCACCATTCCAGATATGCCAGTCCGACCTGCAGACCCCGGATGCAACGATTTTGACCAGCGCGTCATCCTGGTCGATTTCTGGCACTGGCATTGCGGCCACGGTGAGTGGCGAGCGAATACCGCTCATTTGAGCCGCTAGCATCGTTCGGTCCTTCGACCATCTTGCTGGCAAAAACGGCATTTTCCCTCCCGTCTGATCGAGTCTAGAATCAAGGCCCAGCCGGCGCCTTCGACTTTCTGAGGGCGCAAGCCGGGCTACCTAGAGCAATTCACCAGATATCCCGCAAAATGAGATAATGTCAATTTCTGGAGAGCAGACCGTGAGCGACGCTATCTGCCTTTCTGGCGAAGCTGTCGGCGGCAACGGCACACTGAGTCCGGTTCCCCGCTATAAAAACTCCATTCCGGTTGAGTGATGGTCGAGCCGGCTGCTCATTGGGCCGGTTGAAACGCTATAACGTGCTCGTCAGCACGCGGTTGCAATAAGTCCTAATATGTGACACATCCTCGCCACGGATGCGCGGCACCTATCGGCCTCTACCTCGATGGCACCGGGTGGGCATAATCGGAAGTTTGGATCACATCGGCGACCATGATGAAGTGATGGGTGGTCTGGCCAGGCGATGTCGGCGAATGCTTCGTGCCGGTGCCCGACTGTCTGCCGATGTGAAGCGGGCCGGCTTTGTCCGCAGACAACGAGCTTAGGAGATTCACATGACCTGGCAAGGGCGGTACGACACATTCTTCATCGGTGGCAAATGGGTCGCGCCCCACTCCAGCCAGACGGTTGACGTCATTTCTCCCTTCACCGAGCAACCTATAGCCAAGGTGCCGCGAGCTTCGAAGGCCGACATAGACGCCGCGGTCGCGGCAGCTCGCAGCGCATTTGACAGCGGCCCCTGGCCACGCCTGTCGCCCGATGAACGCATCGAGACCGTTCTGCGCTTAAAGACCGCATTCGAGCGTCGGCGCGAAGAACTCTCCCAGATCATCACCGACGAGATGGGGAGCCCGATCTCGCTGTCGCGCGCCCAACAGTCGATTGTTCCAATCCTGATGCTCGAAGCACAGACGACAATCGCTCGGACGTTCCCCTGGAGGGAACTGCGGCAGGGACCCACAGGCAATTCCCTCGTTGTTCGTCAGCCCAAGGGCGTCGTGGCGATGATCGTGCCATGGAACGTGCCGATGATGACCACCATCCAGAAACTCGGGCCGGCGCTGATTGCCGGCTGCACTGTCGTGCTCAAACCCGCGCTGGAGTCACCGCTGAGCGCCTATATGCTTGGAGAAATGTTGATCGAAGCGGGTCTTCCCGAGGGCGTCGTCAACATCGTTCCCGCCGATCGCGAGGAAAGCCAACACCTCGCGTTGCATCCGGGCGTGGACAAGGTGTCGTTTACCGGATCGACGGTTGCCGGCCGGACCTTGGCGGCAAAATGCGGGGAGTTGCTGCGCCCCATAACCCTGGAGCTCGGCGGGAAGTCGGCCGGCATATTCCTGGACGACGCCGACATACCTGCCGCAGTGGAATTCCTGCGGATGGGTTCGTTCCGCAATTCCGGCCAGATATGCAGCCTCAAGACTCGGATCCTGGTTTCCAAAAAGCGCGAAGGCGAAGTTGTCGAAGCTCTGGCGCACCTGATTGATTCCATGCCGATTGGCGATCCGAATGAAACTGACACCCAGATCGGGCCGATGGTCAGCCAACGGCAGCAGCAGCGTGTGGAAGGCTATATCGATATCGGCATCAAGGAGGGCGGGCGTCCGGTGCGCGGTGGTGCGGGCAGGCCTAAGGGCCTCAATCACGGCTGGTTCGTGCGCCCGACCTTGCTTGCGGGAGTCGATCCGGGGTCACGCATCGCGCAGGAAGAGGTTTTCGGACCCGTCCTTGCCGTTTCTACCTATGAGAACGAAGAAGAGGCGATCGCAATCGCGAACAATTCGGACTACGGCCTGAGTGGGTCCGTCTTCTCGGCTGATCCGGAAAGAGGCGTCATGGTGGCCGAGCGAATCCGAACGGGAGTGGTAGAGGTCAATGGCGGCGGGATCGGATTTCACTCGCCCTTCGGCGGCGTGAAGCTTTCAGGCATCGGACGTGAAGGCGGTCGTGAGGGTTTCGAGCCCTATGTCGAGATCAAATCGATCGGGTTGCCCAAAGCGTATGCCGATAGCCTGGCCAGTTGAGCTCCATTTAAGAGCCCGCCCACGAAGGACGCGACGTCATCAATGATGATCGACAGGCAGGTGGGTTGACGGGATGCGATTCGATCAAAAGGTAGCCTTGGTCACCGGAGCGGGTTCAGGCATAGGGTTGGCTACTGCCAAGGCGTTTGGTGAGGCTGGCGCCTCGGTCGTGGTCTCCGATATCTCGGGTGCGGCTGCAAATCGCGTCGCGCAGGAGGTCGTTGGCGCGGGCGGCAAAGCCATATCGGTCGAAACTGACGTCACGGATGAAGCGTCGGTGGCGGACTTGGTCGAGAAGGCCGTTTCCAGCTTCGGTGCCTTGGACGCCGCGTTCAACAATGCCGGCATCCAGTTTCCTGCCGCGGAAACCGCCGACGCCGTCCCGGAACACTTCGACAAGGTCATCGACGTCAATTTGCGGGGCGTATGGATCTCAATGAAGTACGAGTTGCAGCAGATGCGGCGGCAGGGCAACGGGGCCATCGTGAACTGCTCCTCAATCTGCGGACTGATCGGATTGCCGGGTCAAGGCAGCTACCATGCGTCGAAGCACGGCGTCATCGGGCTCACTCGGACAGCGGCGCTGGAATATGCCGCAAAGGGAATCCGGATAAACGCCGTCTGTCCGGGAACGATTGAAACTCCCTTGGTCGCCAAGATCTTTGAAGAGAATCCGGAAGCGCTTGAGAAAGTTCTGGCGATACAACAGCCGATTGGTCGGCTGGGCCGCCCCGAGGAGGTCGCCTCGGCTGTTCTTTGGCTGTGCAGCCCTGGGGCGAGTTTCGTCCTTGGCCACGCATTGGCAGTTGATGGCGGTTGGACTGCTCAGTAGCCCAACAGCCGAACCCCCCAGACCTCCAGGACATCAGAATACGAACACGCCCTTGCCCCCGGCCTGCTTGTCGAATTCAGCGTAGGCACGGCTCGCCTCATCGAGATTCCAACGGTCGGAGAAAATGCGTTCCACGTCCACGCCACGATTGGCGATAAACTCGGCGCAATCTTTCATCCCGACGATCGAGAACGTATAGGAACCGATCACGGTCCGTTGTTTCTTGATCAGGTCGTTCCATCCGACCACATCGAGGTTTCCGCCCACCGCAACAAGCGCGATGCGCCCCCAGGATGCCGTACAGCGTACCGCCTGTTGCTTGGCAAGCGCCCCGCCCGCACAGTCCATGGCGCAGCTGGCACCCTTGCCACGGGTGATGGCAAGGACCTGTTCGACGGGGTCCAAGGTCCTGGCGTCTATTGCGTGCGAGACGCCGAAGGACTTCGCCTTCTCGACGCGGGTTGGATCGATATCGACGCCGATGACCTCAACACCCATGGCCGAGGCCAGCATAACGGCCGACAGCCCGACCGGGCCCAGCCCGAAGACGACAAGTGTATCTCTGGCACTCAGTCCCAACCGGCAGATCGCGCCATAGGCGGTGCCGGTACCGCAGGCGATGGCGGCGCCGCCGACGAACGAAATCTCTTGCGGCAACTTGACCAGGCTCGACACGGGCACCAGTTGAAAATCAGCATGGCCGCCGTGCACGACGGTGCCGTGCGGCATAACCCCCGCATCGCACATTTGTGTCCAGCCTGTTCGGCAATGGTCGCAAACCCCGCAGCCCTCGTAGTGAAACACGATCACACGTTCGCCCGGCTTGAAGTGGGTGCGATCAACACCGGTGCCTATGGCTTCGATAATTCCGCAAGGCTCATGGCCGGCTATGATCTTCGAAGCCGGCGCCATCCCCCGCTCCTCGAAGCTTTTGAAACCCTGCGCGGCCACCAGCGCTGCGGGATTTTCGGCGCGGTAGTAGTGCAGGTCGCTTCCGCACATGCCTGATGCCTGCATCCGGATGACGGCTTGTCCAGGCCCCGGTGTCGGATCCGGAAACTGCAGGATCTCGAGATTGCGGTTCCCGTTAAAGACGACGCCACGCATAAGATCGGTTCCTTTCGCGAGCCGGCCCGGGGTCGGGGCAGCTCGTCGGTTCATGATATTCGCGATCGGCAGCCTGGAGAGACGGTCATGTGTTCACCCAACAGGATGCCGAGCTCCTCGGCGACGCTGAAAGGTATGCATTCCAAGCCGCCTACGCGGACTTTGCGGCGTCCTTGTCCAACCAGGCGACAAGCCGGCGCATGCCATCCTGAATGTCGACGGTCGGTTCCCAACCCAGTTCCCGCTTGGCTTTCTCGATGGAGAATCCCATCTTTGCCTCCACGACATTGGCGATCTTTGCCGAGTCAACGTTATGTTCCGGCTTCAGGTCGGACCCGCATGCCTTGAGAAGAGCGTCGATAATCTCGTTGAACGAGGTGTCCCTGCCACTGGCCACGTTATAGGATCCGCTGGTCGAGCTTTCCATCGCCAAGAGATTGGCGCGAGCCACATCGCCGACATAAATGAAATCCGCGACTTGGGTTCCGTCGCCCTCGACGATCGGGGGCTGGCCTGCGCGGATGCGCTCCCAGGCGTTGACGACACGGGTCATGTCGATGGCTCTCTTGTGCTGTTTTTCGCCATAGAGCGCGGTGTAACGCAACGCCGCATAGTCGATGCCGTGCTGCTGGTGGTAGAGCCGACACAGGCCCTCACCGATTACCTTTGATCCTGAATAAAGGATCAATCCGGGTGGCAACGCCTGCCAGGCAAAGGGCGACTCCTCGGAGTTGGGCTCCTTGCCCATCTTGCCGTAGACACCGCTGGTGGAACTGAAGACGACCTTCCCGACGCCCTGTACCCGGCAGGCCTCAAGCACGTTCTGGACGCCTCTGACATTGACATCGAGCCCCATCCACGGATTGGCCAGCATCGGACCACCCAGGAATCCGGCGACCGAAAAGACGCCTGCGGCGCCCTTGAACGGATCGAGCAGTTCGTTGAGACGGATCATGTCGGCACGAAGGAAGGTGCAGCGCTTGTCCTCAAGCAAGTCCTCGATTGCGCTGGTGGACCCCAGCGACAGATTATCAAGCAGGACTACCTCGCTCGCACCCCCGTCAAGCAGTTGCTTTCCGACATGCGACCCCAACAGGCTGGCACCGCCGACGACAACATAACGACCATTCTTGATTGACGGCATGGGTCCGTATTCTCCCTAGTGAGTTGACAGGAAAGGTGACGTGAGCTTCGACGCGCCATCGACCTCCGCTGCGTTTCGCAAAGCCATAGCGCGCGAAACCACGTGAGGTTTCGCCCATCCTGCCAAGCGAGGCTGGGCGTGATATGCGGCCGGTTCGTTTGGCATGGCCGACCGCTTATATCTTGTGGCTGCGATCATCTGTGCAGGATCGGCGCTTGGATATAGGCGAACGACTGCCCGTCGCGCCGGATGTTCCCGACACCTGGGAAGAGGAAGTGATACCCGATTAGCGACAGGCTCTCGCAGACCGCAAATTCCAACACCCGGCGACGTGTTTCGCCGGCTTGTCGGGGATCCAGGTCGAACGCGAATTCCCAGGCCGGGTTTTCGAAATGCAAGGCGGTCGAATGCGCCGCGTCGCCGAGGAACAGATAGTTGGCTTCGGCCGAACTGATCAGATAGGAGGTGTGACCTATCGAATGGCCAGGAGACGCCAAGGGCGTTACTCCTGGCATAGCCTCCCTTCCATCCACGACGAAGGTCAACCGGTCGCGATAGGGAAGCAGATTGCGGCGCGCGCCCGCTACGAAAACTCCGATATAGTTGTCGTCGGATAGACGCCGTTCGTCAGTCCAAAAGTCAAATTCCGCCTTGGAAATGAACACTTCCGCATTGGGGAAATTCAGGTTGCCGGCTTCGTCCACGAGCCCCCAGCAATGGTCCGAGTGAGCGTGGGTCAGCATGACCGCGCAGACATCGTTGCGATCAATCCCGGCGGCGCTCATGCTCGACAGAAGCCGGCCGGTCTCATCGCCTCCGCCTCCGGCTATCCGCTCGTAGCCGACGCCTGTATCAAAGAGGACGAATTTGTTTCCGCGCTTCAGCGCCAGGCAGTTTTGCTCCATGATCATGCCGCTCAACGGCAAATAGTGCCGTCGCAAAATGCTGTAGAGCATCTGTTTCGGGACGGTTGGAAACAGGTCTTCGGCGCTGAAAGGCCGCATGCGCCCGTCCGAGACAATCGTTGCCTCGATGTCACCGATGAAGAACCGGTACCATCCCGGGATACGGTTCTGCCTGCGGCACGCATCGTTCTCCATCAAGAGTGGCGGTGTGTACCGATCGGCATCGACGGAGTTCACCAGTCCATCCTTCAACGATGTTCAAGCTGTTCAAGTGCGATCACTACCGCGGTCGTCCGTCGGCCCCGCGAGAAGCGCGGGGCCGACGCAACAGATCACTTAGCGCCGATGATGTTCTTCATCGTCCAATCGTAGTCGTAGTGGCCGGCCACGGTGACGTTGTCGTCGATGTGCTGGTATTTTGCCTTCAGATCATCGATTGTGATCACCGGCGTGGGAGCAATCAGCTTGCGAGGCACTTTCGTGCCGCTCAATTCTGCGACGGCGACATTGACGGCAACGCTGCCCACGCCTGGATCGTTGTTGGACGCGACCGATTCATACCCTTCCTTTTCGTTGAGTTGCCGCAGCATGTTCAGGTCGACGCCGTCGAGCCCATAGACCTGCAGCGGAACCTTCCGCCCGGCTCCCTGGAAAGCCTGCGCGGCACCGAAGGCCGCCACGCCCTCGGAGAAGATCATGTCGACCTGTGGCAAGGTCGGAAGAATGGCAGCTATGCGCTGCTGCGCGGTCGACTGGTTCCAGTCGCCATAGACGTCGGCAACGATCTCGATGCCCGGATAGTTCTTCAGGATCTTCTTGTAGGCGTCTTGTATGGCCTGGTCCGCCTGGGCGCCGGCGAGCCCTCTGATGTTGAGAGCCTTGCCCTTGCCGCCGGTCCTTTTGGCGAGATATTCAACCTGCCCCTTGGCAAGGTTGTCATAATCGAACTGAAGATCGATAGGACGCGTGTTTGTGACCGACCCGGTCGCCATGGCGATCATACCGATGCCCGCATCCATCGCATTGTCGATTGCGCCGTTGAGCGCCGTGTCGGACAGCGGTTCAAGAATGATGTAGTCGACGCCCTGCAAGGTCAAATTGTTGATCTGCTGCATCTGGGTCTGCGGGTCGCCAGCAGCATCGACGACTTTCAATTCAACCTTCTTGCCGGCCGCATTCAACTGGTCCACGGCCCAGGTCGCCGACTCCAGCACCCCCTTTTGCCAGCCATTGTTCTGGAAAGGCATGGCGAGGCCGATGACAATCTTGCCGTCTTTGGCTTCTGCGATCGTTGCCGAGGCCGCCATGACGGCGAGCGCACCGCCGATGGCGAGCGCCTTCTTCAAAAGCTCTTTCACTATTGCTTCCTCCCTTTTTTAACCGGACCCCACGTGATTGTTCTAGGTCCTTGAGAACGGTCTGACCGTGGCAAGGCAAACGGTGCCGATGACGATCAGGCCTTGGACGACGTATTGGGCGCCAATGCTGAATTTGAGCAGGATGAGATCGGTGAGCGCCAACGTCAGCACCAGGGCGCCGAGCGCCGTCCCGATCACCGACGTCACTCCGCCGGTGATCCGCGTGCCGCCCACAACCACCGCCGCCACGGAGCCGAGCAGATAAGCTCGGCCGAGATCGGCGGATACGCCTCCCTGGTAGGTTGTTAAGAGCGCGCCAAGCCAAGTCGCGACGACACCCGAGATGATGAACGTGGCATAAGTCATGCGATCGCGGCGGATTCCAGCGAGCCGCGCCGCTTCTCCATTCTGTCCCATCGCGTGAAGCTGGACGCCGAACACCGTTCGGCTGAGCAGCGTCGCAATCACGATCAAGGTTGCGACAGAGAAAAAAAGCGCTCCCGCCACGCCCAGGATACGCGACCTGACAAGCTCTTCGAACAGTCCGCCCACCCTGCTGAAGCCGGCATTCTGCACCGCAACGATGAGGCTGTAGATGATGTAGCCGGTAGCCAGGGTCGCGACCACCGCGGGAATCCTGAGTTTCACAATCAGCGTGGCATTCAGGATTCCCGCCGCCACACCCACGAGCAGCGTGAGAAGCAGCGAGGCAGCGATATTGTCGGTGCCGTGGTAGCCAGCGGAGACGACATACGCGCCGAACGTGATCAGATAAGGCAACGAGAGGTCGAAATTGCCCGGTCCGCTGGCGATCACCGTCATCTGGGCGACCCCGGCGACGGCCAAGAACCCGGCGATGGTCGCGTTGGCGGCGAGGAATGACAATGAAAGGTTGCCAGTCACATAGCCAGCCAGGAACCACAACAGGATTGCCGCGATCAGCGCTCCGAACCAGGAACGACCGGTCATGTTCCTCCATAATGGCGGCGGTCTGTCATGGCCTTCAGGCGCATTGCCGGGCTGTGAAGTCATGGGAGCCATCTCAGAGATCTCGCGGCCGCGTGAATGTCTTGATGCTGAGCACAAGGATGAGCACGAGGCCGCTGATCGCGGTCGCGTACTCAGAACTCACGCCGAGGAAGACAAGGTTGGCGGTGATCAGCGACATCCCAACCACCGCCATAATTGCGCCCGGAGCAGATACGATCCCGCCGGCAAAGCTGGCGCCGCCAACTACGACGGCCGCCACCGTCGAGAGCGTGTAGCTGGCAGCCACGTTCACGTTGCCGGCTCCGGTCGAAGCGGTGATGAGGAGACCGGAGATCACCGCGAGGACACCTGCAATGCCATACAACGTGACGCGTCCCATGACGGCGGAATAGCCGAGCGAAACATAAGTCTTTTTGTTGTTTCCGAAGGCGCGGAGCCGCCTGCTGTAGCTCCACCCGTGCGAAATCCACAGTCCGGCAATAGCGGTGCCGACAAGAACATAGCAGGCAAGGGGCAGCGGGCGCAGTCTGACGGAGATCATGGCTCGCAGCCAGTCGGGGGCGCTGCCTCCTGGAGTATCGCGGATCATCAGCCCGAGTCCGAGCCAGACAAACGATGCGCCCAACGTGACAACGATGGAGGAGACACCGACGATTTCGACAATCAGCGCCAAAATGACGTAGCCGACGACCAGCGCCAGCAGTCCAAGCACGCCAATGACCGGCGCATCCACCAGATAGGTCGCGGCAACTACGTTCGCCAGACCGACGGCAAAACCGATGCTCAGATCGATATCTCCCCCCAGAAGAAAGAGCATCTGCGCCAGCACGGCGAACGCCAGCGGAACGGACGCCTGAAGCAGTAGGTTCAGGCCAAATGTGCTCAGGGTGTTGGGCTGCAACCAGAATGCAAGTGCGAACATGCTGAGCATCAGGATGGCTGCAGGCATGGCGCGCAGCGAAACCAAGCGCGCCAGCATTTCGCTCAGGTTGCCGCGCGTTGTCGCCTCCGCCGAGGCGTACTCAGTCCTGGGCGAGACCTTTTGCCGGTGGCCCGCCTCAGCCGAGCCATCCTGGGTCTCCTCTCGATCCGCGAGCCAGTCGCCGGGATGGGCGAACGAGGCCTCGACGATGCGTTCCTCAGTGGCTTCTGTGCCATGGAATTCGGCGGCAATGCGGCCGCGCGCCATGACGTAGACCCGGTCGCATTTCTTGAACTCACCAATTTCGGTCGAATACAATATTGCGCTTCGGTGCTTTTCCCTCAGCTTGTCAAGAATGGCGTAGATATCCCCCTTCGCGCTCACGTC
>Ga0081455_10002007_pt1 | contig 24322 bp, 13 predicted proteins | sample TabmetS3T2R1_FD_70207 | JGI IMG/M metagenome (GOLD analysis project Ga0081455, IMG submission 70207) | Tabebuia heterophylla rhizosphere microbial communities from the University of Puerto Rico - S3T2R1 | ecosystem: Host-associated > Plants > Roots > Rhizosphere ...
CCAGCCCAGTCTAACACCTTTCCAAGTACAACTCGATGAGCTCTATCTGATGGCGTGCTCAGATTTTTCCTAACGCGAATTAAAATTTTTGCAGTTCATCTAGCGCCCTCTATAAGCCAAAAATTTTAATTCGGGTCAGGAAAAATCTGAGCACGCCATCAGATAGAGCTCATCGAGTTGTACTTGGAAAGGTGTTAGACTGGGCTGGAAAGTGTTCCTAGACAAATCCTACGCATATTCACTAAGGTCGATTTTTAGTAAATTTTGGGTATTTTCAGATTTTTACGAGTACATTCTGAGTTATAGGAAATCCAATTACATCACTGAATAGAGCTCGTTGAGTTCTACTTGGAAAGTTGTTGAACTGAGTTGGAAAGCGCTCCACTGCGAATTTATCTGGAAAAGATCGAATCCTGACCTAAGATATCCCACGTGATGTTACTTCAGATTTGAAGCGAATAGATGCATCTCGTTTGAACTCCTTTCGAAAATTTACTGAGCATATGTTAATACCCTGATCAAGAAGAAACTAAAAAAAGAGAGAACTATTTATAAATTACTACAAATAGAGTACATTACATTGTCGCTTAGAAAAGATTTTCGTCTATTTTAAATGTTATTTTACATTTGATGCCTACAAAGAGTCAATAAGTGGACTTCAAGCGACCACTTCCTTTTCTACATATCTATGTATAAAAAAGCTCGTTTCTGATTGGTCAATTTTCCGACGAATGAAAGCTTAGATAAAAAATTCGACCTTGGATTCCAGTTCTCAGTCCGCAGTAACCTATTGCGATCTTTTATCAAAACGCCCAAAAACCTAAAAATAGAAAAGTTTGTTTCTGATTGGTCAGTTTTCCGACGAATGAAAGCTCAGATCAAAAATCCGACCTCAGATTCGAATTCTTCGTCCCTGAAAACCTACACCAAACTTCCATCAGAATGGGCGAAAATCCGATGAATAGAAAAGCTCGTTTCTGATTGGTCCGTTTCTCAACCAATCAATGCTCAGGTCAAAAAAAGAGGACTTCTGATTCGAACTCCTCGCCCCCGAAAATCTATAGGAAAGTTTCATCAGAATGGCGAAAAACCTTAAAATAGAAAAGCTCGTTTCTGATTGGCCCGTTTCTCAACCAATGAAAGCTCGGATTAGAAATTCGACTTCTGATTCGAACTCCTCGCCCCCGAAAACCTATAGCAAAGTTTCATCAGAATGGCGAAAAACCTTAAAATAGAAAAGCTCGTTTCTGATTGGCTAGGACAGACAAACATACATACATTTTTTCACTTTAAGACCCTTTCTTTCAGAAAAGGTAACTATATGGTCGTTTTCGAAATTCATATCCATAGTTTATTTACATCATTTACAAAGGATGTTATAATTAAACTAGCTGTATCATAAAAACATTGCGTATCTGAGACAATCATTAGACCGTTTTTGCATTGTCAAGGAAAGAGAGCAAATCTGAAATAAGTTTTCCCTGGCTTAAGAACAAAGCATGACATGACAACAGGACAGTCTTGCTCTGTGACGGTTTCTTTTTTTCCGATTAAATTCTAGTGTCATGAGGCATAATCCTATATTAAAATATGATAGCGTCCTACTAAGTGCATAAGTTCCGAATAGATCTAATCATATTTCAGACATATTTTCCCTTATCTCGATGAAAAAAATATATATCGCACCACAGAGAATCTGTTCTTCAGTATCATTCACGGTCAAGTTCCGACGTTCTTGTGTGCGATCAGTGTGCACTATTCAGTTGATTTAAGATGAAGACTTGTTTCAACAAAAACTCTAGGAGGAAACAGCTGATGTTTTTGATTTAAATTTTAAAAAAACGAAAAAAGTCAACAAAAATGAAAAAAATCAACAAAAATCATTAAAAAATCAACAAAAATCAGAAGAATTTTTAATCTTTGTTGTTCAAATTATCAATCAAGAGTCCAGCAGCTGATGAAATCAGATTTTATTGGTTTCTGTGATTTTTTTGATTTTTTTAATTTCTTTTTTGATTTTTTTGATTTAAAATCAATCGATTTAAATCAAAAAAAAATCAGAAAAATTAAAAAATTAAAAAAATCTGATTTCAGCTGTTTCCTCTTAGATAACTAGTCGGAAATGGATAAGTGCATATCCGCCTTCTGCTTCCATCCAGCTTATTCCATAATGTACTGCTATATTCATCCATCGAATTTCCTTGGAAAATGCAATACTCTATTCGCCGATCGTAATACATCGGTATATATATAGTGCCCTATTTTTCCAACGGATTTCGTCGGAAATCGTAGGGCTTCATTCTTCCGTCGGATTTCATCGGAAATCGTAGGGCTTCATTCTTCCCTCGGATTTCATCCGAAATCGTAGGGCTTCATTCTTCCGTCGGATTTCATCGGAAATCGTAGGGCTTCATTCTTCCGTCGGATTTCATCCGAAATCGTAGGGCTTCATTCTTCCGTCATATTTCGCCGGAAATTGTAGGACTTATTTAGTTCATCAAAGGCTATGTATACCCATACATCCATCGCTGATTTGATATTATTTCGTATCTGAATCTCCACACATGAGGTTGCATTTCAGTCGGACTTCATCGAAACTTGTAGGACTTTATTCTTTGTATCCAACAATAGGCATAGCGATGCCTTAGCAATTGATCATACATAATTTTATAACAAAATCCTCAAAGACAAAGTTCCACTTCTGTCAGATTTCATCGGATGATAACGTATAGCCATCCTCGAATAGTAGATTTTCTATTATTGCAAATCAAAATGTGCAAAGAGAAAATTCTGCTTCCGTCGGACTTCATCGGAAATTGTAGGATTTCATTTTTCTGTCATCGAATAATGAAAACCCATTTCTGAGTGGTCAATTTTATATTATTTCAAATCTAATTGTCCAAATATAAAGTACTCATTCCGCCAGATTTCATTTGCACTAGAAGGACTACATTTTTATGTCTTCGAATAATTAATAGCCATCTCTGAGTGGTAAATTTTATATAATACTAAATCCATATCTCGCAATACAAACTTCTGCTTCCGTACAATTTCATCGGAAATTCTAGGATTACATCCTTATGTCTTCCAATAATCAATAGGTATCTCTCAGTGGTAGATTTTATATTCTTTTAAATCTAAATCTCCAAACTCAAATTCTCCTTTCATTGGATTTCGTCGAAAATTGTAGGACTTCATTTTTCTGTCTTCGAACAATGACTACCCATCTCTGAGTGCTAAATTTTATATTACTCTAAATCTACTTGTCGGAATACAAAGTTCTCCTTCCGTTGAGTTTCATCCGAAAATTGCAGGATTTCATTTTTCTGTATTCGAATAATGAAGAGCCGTCTCTGAGCGGTAAATTTTATATAATTCTACACCTATATCTTGCACTAGAAAGTTCTGCTTCCGTCGGATTTTATCAGAAATTGTAGGATTTCATTTTTCTCTCAAAGAAGAAGGAACAGCCATCCCTTAACTGTAAATTTTATATTTTTTATATCTAAATGTCTAAATACAACGATGCCCATCCGTCGGATTTCATCGGAAATTGTAGGATTTCACTTTTCGCTCAAACAAGAAGCAATAGCCATCCCCTAACTGTAAATTTTATATTTTTTATCTCAAAATGTCTAAATACAACCATGCGCATCCGTCGGATTTCATCGGAAATTGTAGGATTTCACTTTTTTTCAAACAAGAAGGACCAGCCATCCTTGAGCTGTAAATCTTATATTTTTTATATCTAAATGTTTAAATACAAAGATGTGCGTCCGTCGCATTTCACCGTAAATTGTAGAATTTCGGTTTTCTCTCAAACAAGAAGGAATAGCCATCCTTGGTCTGTGAATGTTATATTTTCTATATCTAAATGTTTGAATACACAGATATACATCCGTCGGATTTCGTCGGAAATTGTAGGATTTCATCTTTCTCTCAAACAAGAAGGAATAGCCATCCTTGAGCTGTAAATTTTAAATTTTCCTATATCCAAATGTTTAAATACAAAGATGTACATCCGTCGGAAATTGTCGGATTTCATTTTTCTCTCAAACAACAAGGAATAGCCATCCTTGAGCTGTAAATTTTATATTTTCTATATCTAAATGTTTGAATACAAAGATATAAATCCGTCAGATTTCATCGGAAATTGTAGGATTGGATTTTTCTCTGAAACAAGAAGGAATAGCCATCCTTGGGCTGTGAATTTTATATTTTCTCTATCTAAATGTTTAAATACAAAGATGCACATCCGTCGGTTTTCATCGGAAATTGTAGGATTTCATTTTTCTCTCAAACAAGAAGGCGTAGCCATCCTTGCGCTCTAAATTTTATATTTTTTATATCTAAATGTTTAAATACAAAGATGTACATCAGTCGGATTTCATCGGAAATTGTAGGATTTCATTTTTCTCTCAAACAAGAAGGAATAGCCATCCTTGAGCTGTAAATTTTAAATTTTCCTATATCCAAATGGCGACAAATTAAATGTTCAGTATTTTTTTGTAAATGTTCAGTAAAATTTGTTCAGTATTATATTCAAATGTTCAGTAAAGAAATCAAACGATCAGTACGAAATTCAATGTTCAGTAACTATTTCGTTTGTTCAGTTGATTTATTACTTGCACAGTAAAATAATAAATTGATCAGTATTAAAATTAAAGTTTCAGTAATCAATTCAGTTTGCTGATTAAAAAATCCATTTACTCAGTAAAAAGTAGTATTATTATCAGTAGGCGCTTATTTTTTTCTATGAAAGTATTTTGATTTAGAGGGACTCTCTCCCCCTTTCAGAGGTTTCTCGAGAACGGCTCGGTGAAATTTTCTGAAACTTTCAGGGTAGATAGATCTCGATGAGTAGAGCAAAAGTTGTCATAGACTTAGAATTCGAAAATGCTTCCTTTCCAGAGATATTTGGGACCCAAGGGCGAAAAATGACCTAAAGTTTTCCCCTGGCAAAACTCTTATACTTCATTGTTGGGGCTGAAATTTTTTCTCCAGAAACTAGAAACGAATTGGGATGTGTCTTTTTTTTTGTTTGGGAAATATCGTTCCTGAGGGTGAGGAGAACCAAATTACTGATGGTACTATCAAAAAATGCATTTTTTTCGTTTCTTTCTTATAGTGCCAATTTTGTGGTACCTAGTAAAATTCCTTAGGAAGAATATTTTCGAGAGAAAAAAAAAGACACACTCCAATTTGTTCAAAGTATTCACAGTAAAAATTTGAGCTCGATCGGTTGGAGTACGAGCGGAGAACAGGGGGGAAAACTTCATTTTTTTGCTTAAAAAAACTGATTTTGAGAAAAACGCAAAGAAATTTGTGTTTTTTGGTTTTTTCACCATATTTTGTGATTTTTTCGAGTTTTTTATATATAAGATGTGGATTTTCAGTTCTCAAAGTGTGCTCAATGGATAGAGGATATTTAGATCTATATACTAATCACAAAAAATGAAAAACAAAAAATGTGAAAATTTTGAGTCGGGAAAAGGGATCCTCTTAAACAGACGAGCGATTGTCAATATTGACTGATGAAGACGTCATAAATCAACATACTACGTTATATGGTAACCCTCGATAATTGTATAGATAAGTTGTATAAATTATCGATGGTATGCTTTTTTAACCTATTTTTCTATTCTAGTATAGTTGTTTGATCTATTATAGTTCCATATACAGATGTATACTTTGTATTCTCTCTTTGTTCTCAATGTAACAAAGGTGAAGAAGATTGTCGATATCGCGTCCCCTTGTTTCCCCTTTGTCTATTCCTATATAAATAGCTCGTTTATTCTAAATAAGTTGAATTTTGATTAACCATGCTTGCTATTGCTAATTTGCTATTAAAATGGGAACGGTCTTAGAAAGTGTTGAAGTTCCAACTTATGTTTCTGATGACGAGATGGATACAAGTGAAACTATAGAGAGTGTGAGGTTGGATGTTGGTCTCGATATCACTGATCAGAAGAGACTAACACTTACAAACCCTCTTTACTGAAATAAACTAATAAAAAACTGAACAAAAATAGATTAAATACTGAACATTTTTAAATTAATTACTGAACATTTTTAGATTAATTACTGAAATGTTTGAATTGTTTACTGAACTTCATGAATTATTTACTGAACAAAAGTTATTTTTTTACTGAACAAGAACTACTGAACATCTGATAAAAAATTTACTGAACATTCATAATAAAATACTGAACGATTAAATACAAGCCTATCCAAATGTTTAAATACAAAGATGTACATCCGTCAGATTTCATCGGAAATTGTAGGATTGCATTTTTCTCTCAAACAAGGAGCTATAGCTATCCTTGGGCTGTGAATTTAATATTTTCTATATCTACATGTTTAAATAGAAAGATGTGCATCCGTCGGATTTCATGGGAAATTGTAGGATTTCATTTTTCTCTCAAACAAGAAGGCGTAGCCATCCTTGGGCTGTGAATTTTATATTTTCTATACCTAAATGTTTGAATACAAACATGTACATCCGTCGGATTTCATCGGAAATTGTAGGATTTCATTTTTCTCCCAAACAAGAAGGAATAGCCATCGTTGGGCTGTGAATTTTATATTTTCTATATCTAAATGTTTGAATACAAACATGTGCATCCGTCGGATTTCATCGGAAATTGTAGGATTGCATCTTTCTCTCAATGAAGTAGGTGTAATTATTCTTGAGCTGTGAATGTTATATTTTCGATATCTAAATCTTTAAATGCAAAGATGTATATCCGTCGGATTTCGTCAGAAATTGTAGGATTCATTTTTCTCTCAAACAAGACGGAATAGCTATGGTTGTGCTGTAGATTTTATGTTTTTTGTGTCTAGATCTCTAAGTACAAAATATGCAGCTGTGGGATTTCGTCGGAAATTGTAGGGGTTTAGTTTTTTTATGTCTTTCGAAAAACAATGTTGCACTTCCGTCGGATTCGCTCTGGAAACGGCAGGATCCTATCGGTTGGGTCCGACCGGATTTTGTCGGACGGCAATAGTCGGATCCGAGTGGTTCCGTCCCATTGGATTTTATCGGCGGCTGATAGTAGGATCCGATCGGATCTGAAATCCGACAGGTTCCGTTTGCGTTTCCGTTACACGGAATCCTACAAAAACCGATAGGATTCTGTGGGATCTTATGAATTCCTATCGGATCTGATCGGATTCCGGTCGGAATCCGATTGGATCCTGCAGGATCTTATAGAATCCGATTGTCGGATTGGTGGACCTGGGTAGCGTAGGAACTAGACAAGGAGATCCATTATCTCCGCTTCTATTTATAACATACCTCGAGCGAATAATAGAGAAGGTAAAACAAAAACCTTGTGGAGTCAACATCAATGGAAATATAATAAATAACTTAAGATTTGCTGATGATATAGATCTTATCGACGAAAATTTTAATAGTCTTACAGAGCAAATCGAAACCACAAACAATTCAGCGAAGCCCGCTGGACTAATTATAAACGCAAAAAAGACAAAAATAAACGGTGTTCGGGGAGAAAGACAATAACCAAGAGATTAAGATATCTGGACAAGTCATTGAAAATGTCAACAGATTCGAATACCTTGGAAGTCTTTTAACTTGGGATAATAACTGCACCGAATAAATCAAAAGAAGAATTAGCAAGGCAACAGCAGTATTAGCTTCGTTAAAACATATAATAAGTAGTGGAAATATCAAAGTAGAAAGTAAACTAAAAATCTTAACTACAACTGTGTTCACTGTTTTATTATATGCATCAGAAACATGGACACTAAAGGAAAGTGATAAAAAGAAATTATTAGCATTTGAGATGAAATGCTATCGTCGAATATTAAAAATCAAATGGACAGATAAAGTATCAAACGAGGCTATAAGAAAAATGATATCCCGAAAAACTACTATTGTGGATATCATAAAAAAGAGAAAGTTACAATTATTTGGATATATTAGTAGAATGGATGATAGCAGGCTAATAAAGCAAGTGGTATTCTCCAGAATGGATGGAAAATCTCGAGTCGGCCGTCCTTCTAGAGAATGGTTAGATGATATCACAGATTGGTGCAACTGCAATATACAAGATCTTTTCCATCTAGCTCAGAATAGAAAAGGTTGGAAAGATCTTATTCTTTCATCTATTGGCCCCGACGGGAGATAATCCTATGGGACTTATTTATTTATTTATTATTTTGAAATAAATATTTTAATCCAGAAAAGTCGGTAGTTAATTGACTCTCATACCTGGGGAAATTTTTCGAAAAAATTTTATCGTCGGGTGAAATTTTTAATTTTACCGGCAGATTCTGCACCCCTGCTAATTAGATAATTAGGGAAATTATGAGCGAATAAATTAATAATCAATGAATAGTTTTTCTAATATTTAATATTTTTAAATATATTTTTAGTATTTATTAATATTTATTAATATTTTTGTTATTTTTCGTTTATTAATATTTATTAATGCTTATTATGTAATATTTAGTATTTAAAATATTAAATGTTTTAGATAGCAAATATAATAACGGGTGGTGCAAAAGTTTTCCATTAATTTTCTTTTCATCACTATACCACGTACGAATAACCTAGACTCTTGATTGTTTTTTTTGTTCGAAAGAGCAAAGTGTCTACTACAAAAGTGTGTAGAAATATTTGATTCAAAATGTTCATCAAAGAATAAAAAGCTTTAAGAATCAGTTGAACTGAAAAAGTTCCTTTCAACTTCACTCAAAATTGGAGACGAGAAGTGCAGTTGTTTGATTTCTTTTCCACTCAGCCTTCGATGTTTTGAGGCACATTATATGTGAGTCTAGCCAACATGACACAAGCTTTCCAATCATTCCAAAATATTCGAGTTACAAAAGTACAGGCTTCAGAGGAAACTATTTTATTAAAACCTTGCTTTCCTGTCTACAACATCCAACGAAGTTTTCCTCATAATGGCTAATACAGAGACTGTATTCTGTTTTATATAATGTGCTTTTGCAGAGGACTCAATAAGCTTTAATTGCATATAATATAGGCAATTTCTGCTAACATCGATGTTGGAAGAAATGTTATTTTTCGAAACCGTTTGTTAATAGTGAAAAATTTGCACTAGCAAAGGATGTTAGAAAAATATCAATTTCGTACTCAACCGATCATTTCAAAACATTATTTTTGCATGTTTATACACTGTACGATCATAGAGCTATAAAATCTGATAAAAGTCGGAAAATAAGACCAACTTTCTTAGTGGATGAAATTTTTTTTTCTAAAGTCAAAAAGTTGAAAGACATTATTCCGGTCCAGCTTGTTCTTAAAGCTTTTTATGCTTTGATAAACATTTTGAATCAAATATTTCTACATACTTTTATAGTAGACACTTTGTTCTTTCTAACAAAAAAAGAATCAAGAGTCTAGGTTATTTGTATATGGTACAGTGATAAAAAGAAAATTAATGCAGAACTTTTGCACCATCCGTTATTTAATATTTGATATTTTAATTATAAAATATTTATTATTTACTTTTTATTGATTTATTTTTTTAAATATAACATTTTTGCTTTTTAATATTTAATATTTTATAGTTTGTTGTTAAGTCATTATTGGACGGTGACAGATCGTCATTGGTATATGATTAAAAAAAAAATAGTAGTTATGCACTGAAGATGTATACGACAATATAAATAACGTTTTTCAGCATTACTTTGCTAAATGAATCAAATAAGCTGATTAAAAGTAATCCGTTAACATTTTCGAAATGATTAAATTTCAGAGCGCACGTATCAACTATAATAATTGTTATAATTTTACCTTATTAAGTTATTTGATATTTTTTTTAAAATGAATTATTTTAAAACATCTGACAATATATTGTAAATTCATAACAAGTAGAGCTTGTGAGTTCCACATTTTGGCCCTCTAGGGGCCGCACTGACAAGTGTTTTTACTACCAATTCTATATAATAAACTGATCATTTTATAATTTATGACTGATAATTTAAGTAAATAACTGTTCAATATTTATAATGATCATTTTTATGGTTTTTTTTTTGCTGACAATTTCATCTAATTTTGTCGACTATATTTTATATTTCCAATAAGAATGTGAATTTAATGGGTCTAGTTGTCTCGATTCGAAATCAAAATGTGAAATGAAATGCGACATACAAATAGAATAAGAAAATTTTTAATCTTAGTTCATCATATATTTGAAAACCATATGATGTCGTCTACGAGTTTTCATACAAACTCAACTAAGTCTCAGTACAGAATATATTGGATGTATAGGACATATACTCTTATATTTCGGTATATCCAATATATTCAATGTGCCCTCAAGTGGATATAGTGACATATCTATAATCTATAAAAAGAAATCTATATATACAATAATCATTCAATGTCTAAGAGATATTAGTAGTGATAGAAATACTAGAACAATATTTGAGTGATCGACTAGATTACTCGGATTATTTAATAATATCATCTGAGATAAGCAGCCAATTCATTAAACAGAAAAACAGAAGACTTCCGACGTTCTAGCATACCTATGAGGTTTGTCATATGATTTGCATGTATTTCATTCATTATATCGATTATACATCTATGTATTTTTCATTCATCAAGGATATTTGAGATTCAGTTCATAGAGAAATATTCAAATTCATGAGATATTCGAGATATAAGGCTAAAGCAGTCTCTGTTATAGAAGATCTTTCGTAAGAGACGAACCACTTTGTATGAATGATGTGGGTGACAAATTAGTAGAGTCACCTTCATCAATTAATTAATCGTAGAACTGAAACTTTAATTAGTAAATTCAAATGAAAAGATGCGTAGTTTTCAGGGTATTGACATGAAAAATCTCAAAAAAAACTTAAACCAGCAGCTTTTTGTATTGTTTCAAAATCGTCAAAATCCTTTGTGAAATTCTTGAATTTGTTTTGGTTTTTGAAAAACCATTTCAACTAAAAATTATGAAAATGAATGAGGCACAATTGAAAATCTCCTTTCAAAGTTTGTACATCTGGACATAATTAAAGACCACCAGTTCCTCTATTCCATCGAGGAGTTTAGATCTTCTATATCATTTATGCTAGTACTTAATTAAATTTCTGAGGAAATCCTGAAAAAACATCTAATCTTAGATTGACTTGAATCGATATCATCATTTTTTGTTCTTGTTTTCAACAAAACATTTTCTAGATGATGATAATGAGAGAAACCGATGGCATCCATGGTTTCCATTGGAACTCTTCTTTTATTTAATGATAAAAAACGATGATGAAACGTTGTATAAAGAATATTGATGAAAAAAAAAACCATTGAGAACTACGTAGAATCATATAATTTCGAATAAATATTTGATATGGATCAATGCAGAGAAATATATCTTTTAAGTTCTTCTATTAACCCGACAACAAAACATTTGAAATCACAAATAATCCAAAGAATAAAACTGATCAAATAGTTAAACAAAACTATTCATAAGAGTACGAAAGATTCTTGTCAATATAAAAGTTCATTTCGTAAAATTCTATTCGATAAGACATCGTATCACAATTGATCTTGTAGTTTGTTTTTTTTTTTGAAAATATTTATTAAAATATATTATTGACATGTGTTATTATTTGTTTTTTCTTGCTTCTGCATTTTTGTATCAAATGATCGAAAGTTATTGAAGTAAAGACAGAAGCAAGAAAACGAATATTGAACGAAAATAAAAAAAAATTCAAGTCAAAGTCATTAACTTATTTGTATTTATTTTTACATCTTCGACAATTGATTTGATTTACCGGAGAATCTTCACTTAAACGCATCAATATTCAGATGGATTTTATATTGAAGATAATTTTATCTAATCGACATAATTACATATGGTTCTTCTCTTTGATTGATTCTTTGTGCTATTTATCCCATTTATTTCAAATAAATAATCGAAATCAGTTGCATTTCTCTCATTCATTCATCGTGGTCAAAAAAGTAGTCGAAATTCTCCTGTTACTCATTCATTCATTCTGGTTAACTTAATTAAATATTTTCACGAATGAAAACGATATTTTCATCACATATTGAATTAATTTTGGTTTGATAATTAACTGAAGAAAATCTCAATCTAGTAGCTCAATGAATGATCATAATTATCATTTGTTAGTAAAATTCAATCAGGAAAAAAGATACTTACCCATGTCAATTTTTCTTTGTGTAACACTCATAAAGAAGATCGAACAGAGTCTCCTTTTGACATAATAGAAAGATACTATCCGCGTTTTCCTATTCGGAAAAAACCGAGTCAATTCTAAGTCTGCAATGATCAGAAATGCTTGGTATTAATACAATAAATAAATTGAATGGAATTCTCATCGTGTACATTGTAGAATTCGAATGTTTTCACTTTCGTCAATTCGAACATCATTGTCGTTGTGTCTCATCAATCGAATTCGAGTTTGGTTCTAAAAGAATAAAACTCGAACAAAAAAGAACTCTCTCAGCAATTGTTTCAACATTTTTAAAAGTTTCTTTTGTCATCAATATTGACAATGTGTTGAGTGACAATGAAAACTTGAAAGAACAACTAGATTACTGGATATATCCATGAACATCAGTACGATACACATTAATTTTTTTTTGACTACAATGAGAGTATCCACTAGTTCCTACGAGATCAACACCAAATGGTGAGGTCACTACTGAATGATAACACAGGCACATTAGAATTCATGAAGAATTGAATGCCTTGCGAAAATTCAAAAGCAATAACGTGCCTATTTTGGCAGGAATCACCGATTACCAGCCCTACATCTTCATTGTCTAAAAGAGAATTTAAAAAAAATTTTCTCCATCAAATCAAGTCAACAAAAATATTTTCAGCAAACAAAAGTCAGTTGAGAATCTTTAGAAAATATCCGAAAACTGTAAAACACATAACTCAGAAATTCAACTCGTTCAACTTGTTTCGAAACAGTTTTGACAATTTTCACAAGCTTCTTGAAGAACGAGGTATATATGCTCTTCGCCGAAAAACGCGACATCGAAAGTATTTTTTGGCCACAGAGGGCACCGCAAAGGTGAGGGTCAGGGTAAAATGAATTGATCCTGTCATGCTTAAGAAGTCTATGCAGGAATTAAAGGGCTCGCAACGGTCTACAGCATTTCTGCGCCTTTCGATGAAATTCTTTTCGGCGAAGAGACATACAACCGAAGAATGATGGAAATTGGTTTACTCCAATATACACTTTTGCAACTCCACTGGAACATCTTAGGCTCATTTAGGAATTTTCACGAGTTTGCACAAAAATTTCAAACACAATTGTATCGACATGAAACGCTATGGATTTTATGCTTTAGATTTCAATAGAAGTTCATTTTCTTCAATACCTGTACTGATTACTTGACAAGTTTTTATATCGAAGAATGAATTTCTTTAATGCTAAAATATTCTCGTGAAGTTCTGTTCATTAAACAGGTCAATGATACGTCTCTTATTAATTGCCAACCATCATTTGACTTGATTAGAAACAAAGAACTTGTTAACATTGAACATCGTTTTTTCCACATCGATTTAACATTCAGTCTACTCGAATCGTAAATCACGTGATATTGTTGACAATGAACATTTTTTCCAGAATATTTGTGATCAATTGTCACATACAAGAATGTCTTTGATTGCGGTCTAACATGGATGTATATATCAGATTCCACTTTCTTTGCCTGATTTCTTTTTTTTTACAAATTCTCTTCAATATTCATTTCCACATGTGGAATTTCAATTGAATTCGTATGAATGTGAGCGATGCCACTCAAGAAGATCGTCTGGAATAGAAATCTGAGCCACTTCTAACAACCATCATCTACTCGCCATACAGTCAGTGTTGCCCAAACTCTGACTATCAACTCTGTTTTTTTTTCTCTCTTTCTGCTCTTGCTTCCCTGCATCGTATGGATTCACATGTTCATCATGAAAGAAAGAAATTTCAGCATTTTCTCGTCGTCTCACTTTCTATCTTAGACATTTTGAAACGGATTTTTCTGTAAGAGTGAAAAATTTTGATTTTATCACAATTATTTCTCCTGATGTACTCGAACTGTAATTAAGTAGAAATTCTTACCATCATGAAACTATTTAGTCATTTCTACTTTAATTATGATTCGATGTCGACAGAATAATCTGCAATATTTCATCATGCAATGATGAATAATCTCTTCTATTTTCATTGAGATTTCTCGTCTCATTTCATCAAATTTAACCAAACAAAGCGATTCTCATTTTTTACGTAAAAAATCAATCGAACAATATTCTTCGATAGTTCATGAAGAAGAAATGCAAAAGCGATTGATTTCATTTCACCTAACCATCATTAATGATGATGTTCTATAGAAAATTTACAAATGCAACAAATATCGAATAAGATGTTGCTCTCATTTAGAGATTTGACATTGGTCTCAGTAATGCAATCAAGTCTTTAAAAGATTGTCGTATTTCGTAGTGGTGAACGGATCACTTTGATCAAATGATTCATTGGAACGAATGATCGGTACGAAGAATTTCCTTATCTTTCAATATCGTCGATCAATTTAAACATCAATCACTTTCTGAATCTCGATGAATTCTTCTTCAGGTATCGAGTGAAAAAATTAAAGACATGTGATTGACAATCGAATAAAACTAATTGTAGATCAAGTCACAATGTGACCAGACACTCGATTTGGTGATAAAGTAGCATTTTCTCACTTTACTCTTGTTTCTTAAGAGTCAACATTTTAAGGTGATACAATTCTCTTTCCTTGATCATTTTAATACTTTGACACGATGTAGTTTATTATTCTGAAGTGACAGGAAATAAGAAGTAGCGTTCGATTTTCTGACTAGTTCCAACTATTTGCTCACTACATATCGAGAATTTCAAATATTCGATGGAAAGCAAGAATTCTTCAAAGATGGACACAAAATGTTTCAAATCAATGACAGAATATGCAAGACAGAATTCTCTAATTGAAGTTGATGAAAAATAATTTTTTGCATATAATTCATGATCATATGCTAGTCGATACAAAATAATCTGATTCGAAATGATTTTTATTATTCAATCACTTGTTTAAGACTACGATAAGAATGTTAAAGAAATGTCAATTTTCAAAAAACAAATATCAATATCGACCGATGTTGAACTTTTGTACTCGATGATTTCCTTCATCACTCACGTAGAGATTACCTTCTTGATCAAATGACAAACCAAAGGGACCAAAGAGTTGATTCGGTTGACTTCCATAACCATTTCTACCAACAATGACACTTCCCTGTGTGGCTCCTTGAGTCCAACGCATTATTCGATGATTCCCACAGTCAACCACATAGACAGTACCTAAGAGATCCACGACAATTCCAAAAGGATTTGATAATTGTGTAAAACTATTTCCTTGACCTTGACCACCAGTCACAACAATGGGAAAGTGACACTTCGTCTCATCTTTCCATTACGAACTCTGGTTGTAATAATCCGTTACGATCTCCTGTCATAAGAAAAATGACAAGGTGATCGGAATGGAATTCTTAATGACAAAAGTCAACGAAATACAACAAAAAACAGGATGTTCGGAATGAAACGAGTTCGGGAGTTCGTAACGAACTCTGACAACCCATTGTTAGCAACTGAACAAGGAGATATTGACTCAAGATCGGAATAAGATAGTCCGAAAGTTCGTAATGACGAAGACAGGGTAATTGTAATGAAAAGCACAAGGCGTTTGGAATGAAAATAGCAGGATATTCGTAACGACCTTGAGACTTACCCATCCTTGGAATATTGTGAAGCAACATGCTTGCCTTACAGCCTAAGATGGTGCATTAAGAACGTCTTATCAATACAACCAATCAAGATTGCGCTTATTTTTACTATTCTAATTCCAGTCAAAGCACAAAAAAAAAAAGGTTTTATACATTTTTATATTTGACTTTTAGTAAATATAGAGTCTAATATCATAAGAACAAGACAGATGGCAGGGACGCTGGTCCTGATGATTGAACACATATTGATTTTTGAATTGTATTTTTCTGTTTCTTTGTTCAGTTCTTTCTTTGCTCTGAATGATACCTAGTCGTGTATATAAAACCGAAAAGAAGTCTTGATATGTGTTATGATCTCCAGTAAATTCTTTTACGAACATTGTGTCAATGTCATTCCATTCTTCCGATGTTTTTCTGTAAAAATATCTTTAGAAGTACAGTCCGAACACTCGACCTTATTCATTACAATCTTCGGCCTCTACATCACATATAGCATCAACATTCTACTCCTAACATCCAATCAAACGATTCCGATCTCCCTGATTTTCTATTACGATCTCCTGTACAGAAATGTTTACGAACTCCGGTCATAAGTTTTTAAGGACAAAAATTCATTTCCGAACACCCGGACATATGTCCGGAGTTCGGAATGGCTTGAGACGAAACGTACGTCACTCATAACTGTTTTGTTTTTTTTTTCTTGTATGATCAAAACTTATTGATTATTTGTTAAAATGTAAATCGACTTAAATAATAAATTTTTGACAAAATATGAATATATTGGATTAATATACGATGCGATTTTAATACGAAAATGTTTATCTTGTCGAACAATTGCTTGCATTCTGTCTCATAGATAGGAGATCATCTTGAAACTGTGTATGATATTGAATACAGTTATTTTTAATATAATTTTATTATCTCTTAACCCTTTGAGGGCGAAGCCCGTATATATATATATATATATATGGGCTCAAAATTTGAATAGGTTAGTGAAGAGATTACTCACTAGTTCTATCTATAGTATATAGAGATAAGTTGATGAAGCTCACTAGTGATATCCTGTAAGCGCTAGGGTGGTATCTTTCGTAAGGTACCATTATTGATTCATGGCGATCTGTACACAGATGTAACCCAACTAGACTCATTACTAGACATTTTCCTTCTCTCCTATCCCAAACAATGGAAAGAAAAACTCTTCAGAAAAAATGTCTCGTATATCCACACACTAATAGAAGACCTAAAAAGAGAATAGATTCACGTTATATATGTAAAGATTGTGATGTGAATCTTTGTGTAGTTGTTTGCTTCGAGGAATTTCATACCTTGGTAGACTTTTAGTTTTTTTCTTTCCACATGTTTTTTTCATTTCAAAATAAACCAGCTGCATCTTTTAAATGAGATCTAAGGGCAATAATTATGACTATTAATAACTTTCAAAATAAAATTAATTTTGGCAACACAATTTCATTTTTTTATGAAAAAAAATAAGTCCGTCCCCAAAGGGTTAATAAGTTGTATTCATCATGAATATTCAGATATATTAACTTGCTTTCACTATTTCTGTAAGATGTTGACATAAATTCTAGGTTATACTAATAAGGGCTCTTAATTTGGCACCACACAATCAGTAATTAAAATCTATTCTTTAAAAAAAAGATCTATTCTTTCATAATAAATTGAATTAACAACGAATGAATAAAGAGTAAAAGGTACTTGTAATTCAATGAACATTTTCAAATTGGTTTCTAGAATCATAAGATCTAAAATAGTATCAAATAATTGTTGATATATATATATATCCAATTTTTATAAACAAAATGTGAATCATCTTTTTTTTTTTGATTATCATAGTATGGTCTTTGATATGAAAACAAGAATGACAAACTTTTACTATTAATTCAATTTTTTTTTCCCGATGAAAGTTTACAATGCTACGAGTAATAAAAAGCAAATATAAACAATGTAATTATTTCTTGTTCCATTTAGACTATCATTTGCTTGTTCAATATTTGAAGATCTTTATGTATACCAAGTATCATTTGTTATAGAAGAGTTGAATATTCATGCTAATAATGATACTGCTAGAAAGAAAACATTGATAGTTCGATAATAAATTTTACTTAGAACTTACTAATAGTACTGATTTTTGGAGATAAAACTACGTCGAATAAAATTCATCAAGTTTTTGCTGCAGAAAATATTTGAGGTAGTAACTAGGCTTATCCAATACAACGATTAAGAATATCTTTGCAAGACTAGTATTTCGACCTGAACTGGACTCAAGTTTACCTTATTAATCCCATAAGAAACCTTATTTTTATGATTATTCAATACATGCCGTATTTGCTAAACAGTAAAAATTTACATCATTCTATAGTTATAGTGTTTTTGCTCAGCCGATTGTATTTCGAGAGATGGTATTGCGTATCACTAGACGACAAGTACTATATTAATTTCGTAGTTGAAATACTTCAGTTGGATCCATTAGTTGTGCAATCAATGGTTAGATTACAGAATAAACCGCTCGAGAATCTACAATATAAGTATGAGTATGTGCTCATATTCGATGAATTACACTATCTTGCTGAGTAAGATGTGTTAATAAAAAAAGCATACTGCTGAGCACTATGGGGAATACCAACTATTCATAGGAATAAGATTTTTTTATGGGGATTAATGAGGTAAACTTGAACGTGATCCGGGCCGGAATTCATGTGACTCATATTTTTAATCAATTGAATTTTGTTGGATATAATTGACTGAAGAAATATAGTGAATACATGAAATAGTAACATTTGTCAAGTTCTAGATTTGTCACAAACCTAAATGATCGAAAATGCTTCGAACCAGAAGGATAGTAAACGATGAATCTCCATCAACTATAGTTTGATTAAGTAACATAATCTCATAACGATGTTGCATATCCGATTTTAAAGTAATTAATCAAACATTCTTAAAAAAGTAAAAAGATAGTTATAGAAAGAAGAGAGACTTCTAATCATCAATATTATATTTTGGAACGTGTCTAAAGCTTACTTATCAATGGAATGAAAAGATAAAGATCATGAAACTGAGAACTGGTATCTTTCATTAACATAAAAAGTTATGATTTAATTTTTAAGCTTATGTTTATAAATTTCAATAATTGATACTTTCTAAAAGTAAGTCAATAGTCGAAGTCTGATTTTCATGCAATGGACTAACAATAATATGATTATTATAGCCAATAAAACAATAAATCACTGCTACAACAATTTAATCTGCTTGAATAAGTGAACGATAGGTTGTTAAATCGATATTCTGAGTCATGAAAAGGTTTGTAAATTATTTTGTCACTGATTTTCGAGAAAAAAAATTAAACAAATCCTCAGATAACTCTAGCATTGCCTTAACAATAGAAATTCATCGTTTTTTTTTTTGAGTAACATCTCAACAAAACAAGAATATAATATTCTTCTCTTACTCATAGATATTGTGAACCTTTCCTTTTTATATTAAAATATATGACTTTCCTGACAGAAAAGAAAAAAGATTTTGAACGAATTTCAGATTGAATGAATCTTCTTTTGTAAACCATGAACTATTGAATTTTCTTATCATCTTTTTTACTCAAGAGAACGACATATTTCAGTTGGCATCTTGGAAAAGTTTATCATATACTGATGCAATAAAAAACAACATGTTTTCATCTCTCCCAATGAGATCAAACTGATGATTGTTACTATCAAAGTGGTTTGAAGTAGTTCGAGCTTTATTTTCTTCATTGAATGTTATTTAAAAAGACTACAAAGAAAACTTTGACGAGAACTATGCTCTTCATATTAAGATATCTCTAAGAACTTGCAGTATTTTTGAAACTTTCATACTGGAGATGCCTAGAAATACGATATAGGGAGAAAATCAGACGGAAAATATGGACATCTCTCTGATATTGCTAAAAAATTCGTTTTTGAGTGGTATTAAAATGCAAACATTTAAAAGACAAATGTATGCGATAGCTTTTATTTACACATGATTGTCAGGAAAATATTGATATGGATTGACTATAGAATTGAATAGTTCAATTTTCAATTGACTATCATAAACTAATGGGAATGCTTCCGTACAAAGCACAATAGCTAAGTTTCGATTGATAGATTTTTCACTAATACATTACTTACCCTAGAACATATCACAGATAATGTGGATAATCTTTTTCAATAAAAAACAGTGTTAACAATAATCCAAATGACTTATTTAGCATGTGATCATCGTCAAAAGTCCAAGTTTGGTTTTGTTAACTTGTTGAGATATTTAAAAACAAGTACCTGAATATGACGTGATTGTCAGATTTGCATAAGAGAGCTTTGTCGAAAATAATATTGTCAAGTCAAGGTCAATATTGAAAAAGGAAGCATATGATATGACACTTCTCATTCTATCAGTACAGTAAAGATTAGCATAAGCAAAATCAACTTCCGTTAAACAACAATAGATAAAATGAGACAGTTCTAAACATGCCGAATGACAATGGTTTGTAGTCAAATTCGAATCAATAAATTCTACAGTATCTATTGATTTAAAATTGAAATGACAAATAGAAAAGTTTATTTACTACATTTGAGCATATTGAAATAAAGGATTCTTCTATATTAAATATTCTGATTAACAATAAAGCATGAATCAAACGCGTCCTAATCAAATAGATATTGGTGCACACTTGTTAGACAGCTCTATTCAGCATTAAATTTATGTGCCTCTCTCGAATTGGACCAATTTGTTCAATTATAATTAGTGTTTCAGCCTGTGGTAAAGAAAAACTAATTGAATGAAATGACCATAAAGCTCCGTTTGTTATTTTTTCTAATAACGAATCTATTTCATTATAGTGTGAAAGTAGTAGAATATCAAAATATATGTCGTCTTCGCTCTTGTATCGTTTTTGTTCGATAGTAATTACATAGATACGAAGATCATATCTTCTATTTCGTTGTATAACAGCATTTAAATCATCAGCAGTACCATTATCAACAACTATTAGTTTGTCATGTTTACTTTACTATTCAACTCTCTGTTAATTATTATTTTCATATTGTTCACCTGATACAATTAGATCTTGTTCACGTTTTTCTTTTGCCAATTTATGAATTTTGCAACGTAGTTGACGTAATATAATTACATTCTGTACTCATTGTTCGTTAGCTAGACATCAACCTTCAACAGGTTGAATATGATTCTCATTTCGTTGATTTAATGTAATGACTATTTTCAAAAATAACCAGTATAAGAGAGATAAGAAATGGATTCATTATTTGAAGATCTTGTCTTTTTATTTCACAGAAAAGTTGATGAGAAGTGAAATCTTGATTGTGTTCTGTATTCGTATCTTTATCTTGAACAAGCATTTCACTATGAAAGAACAATAAAATATGTATGATTTTGATACGATAAACATTTTTTTTCTCGATTAGATGAATCAATATTGTCCTTTCGACATTCGATTTGCTCGATATTTGGGATTATACCATGAGTATCGAATTTCATTCTAGACAGACTTACAATGATCTGAATTTCCATACGAGTATTAGCGATCAATATTCGGGTATGGGTGTGAGTGCAGAGCAGATGAGTACCTACATTCGAAATAATTTAACTAAGTAAAAATATCTTTGGAGCAACATTTTCCAGAAATTTTCATCAGTCCCATTTTTTTCCAGAAATGTAAGATGGACACGTTTAGCGATGATTAATAAATGGCAATAACTTTTCATAGCTTCCATGTAAATTGGATCCTCTTTTTAAGATGATAGCTGTAATCTTTCTCTGCAAAGCTATATATTTCAATCAGTTAATCACATATGTATTGGATATGCAAAAGTTCAATCTAGAAAGAGGAGTCAAAACATTTGAACAATCCTGTAGTTATAAACTTCGATGCCGAGTCGATCGATGGCTAACAGAAAATAAAAAATATAGATGCGGTTGTGACAAGATTCAGCCACTTAATATGAATAGTTAATGTTTATTATAGTGGAATATATTCGTTTTAGTTCTTGAGGCAGAATTGTAGAAAAATGGTTATTAATAATATTATTACCGATTTTTGAAAACGATGCGCTCCGGAAGATTGCTTATAACTTTTTAAGACAAGATGATAGAGATCTGTGATTTTCACTGTTGAATAGAAGACAGTAGGGCACGTAAGCCTATGAAAAAATTTGAATTCTAGATAAGAAGTACCATGGTAAGTCTTTCGATGCAAAATCTACTAGACTGTTTTTCCCGAACGGTACAATGGATTTTAAGTTCCAAGTAGTGCATTCGATAGTGTGGATTGAGATCTACAATTCTAGATGTGATCCAGGTCTGTATCTATTAAGTTTCAGAAGTTATGAGCATTCTTCTGAGAAGTACCGACTTCTGTCCGAACAGCTACTAAAATTATAAAAGCGCGTGATATATAGGTTATCGAATGCGCTGAGATCATGATAATGTTTATTCGCAGTTTAGAAAACGTTTTCTAGCGGAATTCTCCTAAGACAACCTCAGAAAAACAAACATTTCATAAATTGAATTTTAGTCTTAAGAGAGAGTCCGCGAGAGGACCACCCTACTCTCCATATAGGTCGCCGGAGAAAAAATTTTTTTTTTTCGTTTTAATTATCACAAATGACAGGTCTAGTTAAACCATAGTCAAATCCAAAATCTTAGACCCTTTGGTTTTACCTATGAAAAATGTGAGCTAAAACAAGTTTAAACGGTCTATTTTAAGAAACAATCAGTTTTAAATCTAAAACCTCTCTGTGAGCTTATATTCTCCAATGGTTTTCCTTATCTTCGCAAAGCCGTATTAAAATGCATTCGTTGTCTTCTGTTCTGGCCAAAAGTAAGCAATTCACCGTCAATTCGTTCATTGAGTATCATGTCATCTGATCATCGCATATACGAATATCCTCTCGTCTTGTGTCCTAATCTTGTTCATCTTCATTTGCTTCTAATCCCGAAAAATAATTATGCACCAGCCTTTATTCTCGCTCAAAATCCTCGACTGAAACATCTCTCAATCGATGTCAAAGTTAGCAATTGGCAATTTCATGTACTCGCAACAATGTTCAGTCATGTTCCGAATCTCAAACGACTTAATCTCATCGTCAAATTGAAGCCATGTGTGTTTGATTTGAATGAATTAGCTCGTGTTCTTGATGAACATGTTTCACAACTACGTCACTTCAAATGTTATCTCCGATATCATAATAAACTGATCGATCTTCATCGTGTTCGCCGGTATCATCTTTCTTTCGAACGAATGCAAATGACCTACTATAAAAAGCAAGATGCTCATTTTGTGTTTATTGAGTAGAATTTATCAAAACAGAAACCATGTTTTGTAAATACTTTTCGAAGATAAATAAATTATGGACAAATCTCACTGGCAACAGATAGATATTGCTGCCGTCTTGAGAATCCAACTGGCAAATATATAAGAGATATCACAAAGATTTCTTCATGATAAAATTTTTCGCTGAAAGTGATGGACACTGATAAAAATCGAATACTTTCTTTGTATGTCGGTTTTTTTCTACTGCATATGAATAGTGCTTCATTCATTACGACGTTATTTTAGGGGATAGATGCAAAATTTCTTGTCGTTTTATTTCTTGTTGTGGTTGATCCTGAGCATATCATAAGAAAAAGAAAGATATCGCCATGATAAACAGATACGTTGAGTCAAAAGATCATCGAGAGAGAAGGAAATGAGTATAGAAGAATTGACATGGAATGACCAATAGTCGTTCATATTGCATGTTTTGCACTCCTATGCATAGCATCATTCCTATTCCTGTCGTCACATTTGACATACAACGAAATCATTTCAATCATGTGTTATTTTTCAATATTGTTGCTTACTCTCCTTCTTGTTTCTGTTACTGGAACATTCAGAAAGAGACGTTCGTATGAAATATATTCTGGTGAGTTTCTACAACTTCATTAAATTAAGATACATTCTATTGTTTATTTCAACTCTTTTGGTGCTGAGGTTTTTTTATTTGATGAAAATATCAATTATCATTGTTAAAAATAGGTAATAATGCTCATCGAATTCTTTCTTTTAGAGAAACATCAATTAAATTTTTGTAAATGTAACAAACTTCAATGAAAAATTTTGACTCATTTTTTTCGAATATTGTTCAATCCATTAGTTGGAAAAAATGTATTAACTGCAAAAAAAAAAAAGAATTTCATTTAATTGGTATATCATTTCAATGTATGAAAGTCTCTCTGAATATTTTGTTCTTTAAAGAAAATATTCAAATTACTTTTACAAATAATTCACAATATCGAATAAAATCTTTCAATTGACATTAATACATAATTAGAACTAACAACTGAAAAATATGTTTGTTCAAATTCTAAAGAAATTCCCAACAGAATTAAACGTTTGGAAAATATCTGAAAGTATAGGAAAGGAAAAAAAGAAAAGAAAAGAAGATACATATGTATGTCGTGTGTCATCTATACTACATGATAGAAGACCAGAAAAGAAAAGAAAGAAATACCCAACAACCTGAATCACACTATAA
>Ga0081455_10002008_pt1 | contig 24313 bp, 23 predicted proteins | sample TabmetS3T2R1_FD_70207 | JGI IMG/M metagenome (GOLD analysis project Ga0081455, IMG submission 70207) | Tabebuia heterophylla rhizosphere microbial communities from the University of Puerto Rico - S3T2R1 | ecosystem: Host-associated > Plants > Roots > Rhizosphere ...
CATCGCACCGAAGTGTGGATCGAACGCCGGTGTCCGGCGGGGCATAGCGCAGTCTGGTAGCGCGTCTGGTTTGGGACCAGAAGGTCGCAGGTTCAAATCCTGCTGCCCCGACCATTTACCCCACGCATTTTAGCTTTTTGCGGCGCGAATGCCTGCTTCTGACCCGAAGCGGACATTTGAGGTGTCCAGTCCAACCAAGGAGTTGGACTACGGTCCAACTTCCGACGAGGCCAACGTTGCTCGAGTATTGGGACAGTGACCGTGGAGGTAACCCATGGCACGCATTTCACCCGACGTAACGTGACGATCACCGCCGATCCGCGGCGGCTCGCTCGCTTCGACGGAGGCGTGAACCAATGGCGGATCGCCGATGGAGTGCATGCGGTCGCAATCGGCAAGTCCGCCAGTGACCTGGTGTTGAGGGGAAACACGAATCTCACAGGAAGACATTTTGGAAGATGAGTTTTCCATGTCCGTTTCTGGCCCAAAGCAGACATGAGCTAACTGCACTGCAAATGTCTTCTTTCGGGGGTAAGGCGGACATGACTTTTGCAACGCGAATGTCTGCTTCTGACCCCAAGCGGACATTGAATGGTCCGGATTAGACCACGGTCCAACTTGGACAAACGGACAGTCTTACCTGACTATTGAATTTGTGTAGTGACCATGAGAGCAGCCCATGAACACGCATTTCACACGACGCGATATTGCGAAAGCGGCGGCCGCGGCAACACTTGCCTCGTCAGGCGGAACGCAAGCTGCCGCACAAACTCTCCCCGGCACAGGCGCAGAACCGTCAAAGCCAACCGCCCGAGAATTCCCGAAGGATTTTTTTTGGGGCACTGCCACCTCGTCGTACCAGATCGAGGGGGCATGGAACGAGGATGGCAAGGGCCCGTCGATCTGGGACACGTTCGCCCATACGCCCGGCAAGATCGTCGGCGGCGCCACCGGCGATGTCGCCGTCGACCACTACCACCGGTACAAGGAGGACGTGGCGCTGATGAAGGACATTGGCGCGAGCGCGTATCGGTTCTCCATTTCCTGGCCACGCATTTTCCCGAACGGCACCGGACAACCGAATCCAAAGGGCCTCGACTTCTACAGCCGCCTTGTCGACGAGCTGAAGGCAGCCAATATCGAACCGTTCGCCACACTCTTCCACTGGGACATGCCGCAGGCGCTGCAGGACAAGGGCGGTGGCTGGCAGTCGCGCGATACGGCCAAGGCGTTCGGCGACTACGCGGGATACATGGCCGATAAGCTTTCCGATCGCATCCGGCACTTCTTCACGCTCAACGAGCTGAGCACCTTCGTGGAGCATGGGCACAAGAACGGCCTGCTCGCGCCCGGGCTCAAGCTGCCACCCGGTCAGCTCAACCAGGTCCGTCACCATCATGTGCTGGGTCATGGCCTCGCGGTTCAGGCAATCCGCGCCAAAGGTAGACCCGGCACCAAGGTCGGGCCTGCCGAGCACCTGATCAGTACGGCGCCCATCATCGAAACGGCGGAGAACATCAAGGCCGCCGCGAACGCGATGCGGGAGTTCAATGCCGGCTACATGACCGTGATGGCGGAAGGCAAGTACACCGACGCGTTCCTCGCCAAGCAAGGCGCGGACGCGCCGAAGTTCACTGACGAGGAGCTGAAGATCATCGGCAGCCCGATCGACTTTATCGGCACCAACATTTACATGATCCACGCCTACGTGCAGGCGATCGACGCGGCGCCGGGATACAAGGTCGTCGCGGGCGGTGGGTTTACGCCCCCGCCGTTCCGGCCGTTTCCGAAGGGATATCCGCGTGCGGTGTATCCGGGCTCGAACGAAACGATTGTCTTCAACCTCAGTCCCGAGGCGATGTACTGGGGGACGCGCCAGCTGGTGAACGTCTGGGGCGCCAAGGAGATCTTCATCACCGAGAGCGGCATGCCGACCACCGACGAGGGCGACGCCGGGGGCGATGTCGACCGTATTGTGTGGCTGCGCACGTTACTAACCCAGCTTCAGCGGGCGACGGCTGAGGGTGTGCCGGTGCGCGGTTGGTTCCACTGGAGCACAATGGACAACCTCGAGTGGATCTTCGGGTTTGAGCCCAAGTTCGGACTGATCCGGGTCGATACGAAAACGCTGCAGCGGACACCCAAGCTGAGCGCCGCGTGGTTCCGCGAAACGGCGCGGCGCAACGCGGTTTCTTAACGGAACAGCCCAGTCCGCTTTTGGCCCAAAGCGGACATCGAGTTGCACTGCTGCTTTTGACTCAAAGCGGGACATTGAGGTCAGGACCTTTTGGTTCCTTGGCCTATGATCCAATTCGTTGCCACCAATCTGACTTGATAGCTTGCGTTAACAGACGCGTTTGCACAGAATTTCGGTGGAAAGCAATGCACAGGCTTGCTCTTGGCGTACTTGTCCTTGCGAGCCTGTTGGGCGAGGCGTTGCCAATCTGAGCCGACCAAAGTTCAGCGGACCAAGCGCGAGAAGAAAATGCTTATGCGGTTGGGCTGCAAGCGTATCTCTCATGGGCGTGTGTTCAGTTCGTCGAACGCTGGGGTTGGCAAATTTTGAAGTTCTGCTGGTCCCACCTCGGATCGCCTCAGTCACCCGGGTCTGTAGAGGCCGAAGGCAATCAGCATGAGCGCGGCTGCCATGAGCATCCAGCCAGGATGGCGACCGCGCGTCGCCCAAAGGTTGCCGAGAGCGCCGAACAAATAGAGGCTGCCAACGAACAGACCCGTCGCGAGCTTTGTATTCTGTTCGAACCAGTTTGCAGCCGCGATTAAGGCGAGTCCGCCGAGGAACCAGCTGATCGTGCTGAAATGCAAGAGCAGCGGCACGAGTCTCTTGATCGAAGCGGATATCCGCTTGTCCGTGAGAAAAAACTCCTCAAGCGGTCTGACCATAAGCCGTTGGGTCAGGATGCCGTGAAATACCGCCACACAGCATCCGATGACGCCCGCCATTCCCAGGGCAGCATCTTGCCAATTCGTGCGCATACACCTTTGAACTTTCGAGGTTGCTGATCGAAACGGAGAAAATTGAAGACTCCAAGTCACTTTCGTTCGATCAGCAGCAGATCTGAATCATCCTTGAGTTGCACGCCCGAAAGGCGGCGGGAGCGCATTTCGCGCATCAAGTATACGAGTTTGAAGGCAGCGTCGGCATATCCGATGCCCTCGGGTCGGATGTTGGAGATGCAGTTGCGATCCGCATCCGTCGTCTGCGCGCCGGGCTGCCAGGTCAGGTACGCTCCCATGCTATCGGGTGCCGACAGACCCGGGCGCTCACCGATGAGAATGGCTACGCAATTTGCGTTAAGCGCGTTGGCAATGGCATCGCCGACAGCAACCCGTCCTTGACGGACGACGACCAGCGGAGCGATCCCCCAGCCTTGGGCGCGCAATGTGGGCACGATGCCAGCCAGGACGGGCCACGCGTGCACCTGTACCGCGCGTGCAGACAGGCCGTCGGCGACGACGAGCGCGACGTCGTAACCGTTGCCTTTTGCATGCTGCGAAAGCGTCGCCTCGGCACTTGACGCAAGGCGGCGCCCGACGTCCGGACGTGTCAGGTACTGTTGCCGATCTTTGGACGCACTAGCGACTGAAAGGACCGGGAGCCCGAGCCCGGCGAGTTCGGCCATCAGCCGCGGTTCGTCGAGTGGCTCGTGCACCGCATCGCGGGCACGGGCGTGAGCGAGCTGCAAGTCGAGCAGCGGCCCAGTCGCAAGCGATGCGCCGGTTCTCCTGAGCCCGATCCGTGCGGGAGTCAGTCGGCGCAACTCCGCCCACAGCCCGTCCTCATCCGGCGCGCGCTGTAAGCTACGGTCGGGCGGAGCGGCGGCATCGCGGTCGTCGTTCATGAGTTCAAGCCGAAAGCAGCGCACGGAAACGGTTGGGCATATTGCGCGGACGGATTCGGTTCGCGGGGTCCATCAGACCCTGCCGCTCGAGCCATGTCTCGAATTCCGGCGCCGGACGACGGCCCAGCAGATCACGCATGGCAAGGGCATCATGGAATGAGGTGCTCTGGTAGCCCAGCATCACATCATCGGCGCCCGGTACGCCCATGACGAAATTGACGCCACTCGCGACCAACAGGGCCAGCAGTGCATCCGCGTCGTCCTGATCCGCCTCGGCGTGGTTGGTATAACAGACGTCGACGCCCATCGGCACGCCCATAAGCTTGCCGCAGAAATGATCCTCCAATCCAGCGCGTGTGATTTGCTTGCCGTTGAACAGATATTCGGGTCCGATGAAACCGACGACCGTGTTGACCAATAGCGGATTGAATTGGCGCGCTACCGCATAAGCGCGCGCCTCGAGCGTCTGCTGGTCGACCCCCTGATGCGCGTTCGCCGAAAGGGCGCTGCCCTGACCGGTCTCGAAATACATCACGTTGTTGCCGACCGTGCCGCGCCGAAGGGATAGGGCAGCTTCTTGAGCCTCTTCCAGGAGAGCGAGATTGATGCCGAAGCTCTTGTTGGCTGCTTCAGTCCCGGCGATCGATTGAAAGACGAGATCGATTGGCGAGCCCTTGCGGATCAGATCCAGCGCTGTCGTTACATGCGCCAGCACGCAGCATTGTGTTGGGATCTCGAGCTTGACCCTGATTTCATCAAGCATGCACAGCAGAGCGTGTGCGCGCTCAGGACTGTCGGTCGCAGGGTTGACGCCAATGACGGCATCCCCTGAGCCCAGAAGCAAGCCATCGAGGATGCTGGCCGCGATGCCTCGTATGTCATCGGTCGGATGATTGGGCTGTAGGCGCACCGACAGGCGGCCAGGCAGACCCACGGTGTTGCGGAACCGGGTTATCACGGAGCATTTTGCGGCCATGACCATCAGATCCTGCAGGCGGCTGATTTTGCTGACCGCGGCCGCCATCTCCGGCATCACCCCGGGCGCCAATGTGGCCAGTGCCGATGTCGTCGCCTCATCCGACAAAAGCCAGTCGCGAAAATCGCCGACGGTTAGATGCGCAAACGGCGCGAAGGCTTTCTGGTCGTGCTTGTCCACGATGAGGCGCGTTACCTCGCAGGCTTCGTAGGGGACAACTTGCTCATGCAGGAACGTGGCTAACGGCAGGTCGGCAAGCACAAGTTGGGCGGCGATACGCTCTTCGTCCGTGTCCGCGGAAAGACCGGCCAGTTGATCGCCGCTGCGCAACGGCGATGCCTTCGCCAGCAAATTCGCAAGATCGCGAAAGCTGTAGCGGTGAGATTCGATCGTAGCGGAGTACATAGCGAGCCCAGATAGTTGTTTTGACAGCGGATTATATCGGCAGTCGCAACCTTGAAAAACACGAGTTCGATCGAATTCGCTCCTGGCCCAAGTGGAGACGTCGCTCGCTGACGATGTTTGCCTTCAGAGGAAACCATCCACGAAATTGTGGTTCCCAGCTATGTCCACATCCACCTGTGGCGACGTGCAGATTTTGATGACTTAAGTCCGCATTTGGCAGTAGACATCACTGACATGACTGCCGATGGCAGGCCTTCTTCTTTTATTTTGGCATTGGAGGCGCGCCATATTCACAGTAATTTCCTGGGACGTCTGGGTAGCGGTTGCGATTGCTGCTGTAGCGATTGTTTTCGCAGTGCTTTTTGAACAATCGCCGCTGTTGGTATTCATCCTCGTAGGTTCGTCTCTATGCGCCTACATCGCAATCCGAAACCGGTTCGATGACGATCGATGAGCCTTCGCGCCACTATTGCGCCGTTGGTGCAAATCGGCGCTCTGAGATCAGTCAGCTGGCGTCAAATTCCGATCGACGACGGTGGAGTGGACGCTGTTCAATCAGCGCAATCAATCGCCGACAAGTCTTTCTGCTCGAAGTGAACGCTCACATCGCAACGGCGCGCAAACTTCGCGAATACATTTTTCTGGCGCTGTAATTGTTGCCGGCGATGTAAATCCTCTAGTCGGATGACGGCTCATAAAACAATTGTGAGTGTTGTTCGGAGCATTGTCTGTTGACGGCGCGCGCACGAGAATATTTTTTAGTATGAGAAGATCACATAATATGATTTGTACTTGCGCACTGCTCCCTATTTCTGTCGCTGCGGACAAAGTCATTCTGATAATATTTTCACATACGCAAGGCCGTAAAAACAAACGCATGTTGCGCCATTAGGATGTAAAAATTCATGCCGACGGTTGCGTTGTCAGCGCGTTTCGTGCGGCGCGCCCAGTGTCCGGACGGACGAAAGAAAATCGATTTCTTCGACGCATGTCAGCGCGGCTTTATGCTGGAAGTGCGGTGCTCAGGCGGCAAGACATACTATCAGCGCTATACCGATGAGCGCGGGCGCGAGCGGCAATACAAGCTTGGGCCCGCCGATGTGCTGACGCTTGACCAGGCCCGGCGAAAGGCCCGCCAGGTCGTCGCGGAGGCCCTGCTCGGTGCGGATCCGCAGGAAAGGCGGCGCGAACTGCGGGCGGTGCCGCAGCTCAGCTCTTTCGTGTATGAGCGCTATCTGCCCCATGTACGCACCTACAAGAGCAGCTGGCGGACCGACGAGACGGTTTTGCGCATACACATCCTGCCGACGCTGGGCAAGCTCGCTCTCGACGAGATCAAGAGCGATGACATTGCTGATTTGATCAATCGCATGCGGGAAAATGGCTATGCTTGCGGCACCATCAACCGCGTCATCGTGATTTTGCGCTTCCTGTATAATTTGGCCCGCAAGTGGAAGGTGGCGGGGGTCGCCGGGAATCCGGCAACCGGTCTGACCGCGGGTCCGGATGTGCAGCGCAATCGCTTCTTGAGCGAAGAGGAAGCAGAGGTTCTCGTACGTTCGATCAACAGCGACCAAAATCAGACTGCTGCGCGCGCAATCATGTTGCTCCTGCTCACGGGCGCGCGCCGTAACGAAATTACGTTCGCCAAGTGGGACTATATAGACTGGAAGAACAGGACACTGCTCGTGCCGAAATCCAAGTCAGGGCGCCCGCGCGTGATCGCTCTGAATCAGTCTGCGATCGCGCTCTTGAGGGCGACGCCGCGCATTGACGGAAATTCCTTCATCTTTCCGTCGCCCATCAATGGCCTCCCGTCCGCCTCATTGTATTTTCCGTGGGACAGGATTCGCAAACGCGCCGGTCTCAGCGATGTTCGTTTGCACGATTTGCGTCATTCGTTCGCGAGCTTCCTGGTCAATCGAGGTGTGTCCCTCTATGTCGTCCAGGGACTGCTGGGGCACTTGCATGCGCGAACGACGCAGCGCTATGCGCACCTGACGCAGGAAACATTGAGCGGAGCCGCTGATTTGATCCAGGAGGTTGTCAGGCTTGGCGCTGCCGGGACCAATCGGGAAATGGCCGCCGAGCCATGAATCCATCCGCCATTGGGTGAAGTGGGACGCCGCGTCACGCGCACATGGGCAGCGCGACCAGCCGGCCAGAACAACTGTCTCCGTCGTTCAATACTCCAACGTTGAAAGATCCAATCTTTCAATTGTGCCAAGGCTATTGACGGTCGCTGACGTATCAGCCCAAACGGCCAACCCAGAGCATACCTAACACACGCTCGGTGTATGATTTCTAGATTCTTGAATCCCCTGGAATTGTCGAACAAGGTCACCTCGCTGCCTTAGGTCAAAACAGCATCTGGCTCGGCAGCGGGACTCGTTGCGGCAGCTGGGGCGCAGGCAGCCGATCTTCCCGTAAAGGCCAAGCCGGTCCAGTACGTGAAGATTTGCAGCCTGTACGGGGTGGGTTTCTATTACATCCCTGGCACTGATATGTGCATCAAGATCGGCGGCTGGGTGCGCGCCGAAGCGGCCTACGGCGTGAACGGTTCGTCAACCCGCGTCACGCAGGGCGACGTGAACAACCGTTTCACTAACGATCTGTGGTATCGTGTCCGCGGCTACATCACCGCGGATGCTCGCAGCCAGACCGAATATGGGACGGTGCGCGGCTATCTCGCGTTGGGTATCAGCACCGACACACTCCTTGATCCGCCGCAGACATTCAACGCCAACCGCGCCTTCATCCAATGGGCCGGCCTCACCTTCGGCCGTGCGCAGTCGTTCTTCGACTTCTACTCGCAGGCAGCTGTGGGATACTTGGGGTTTGCCCCGAACTCCGACACCGGCGACGGTGACTGGGAAGTGCTTGCATATACTGCGCAGTTGGGCAACGGGTTCTCGGCTTCTCTCTCTCTCTCGAAGCCCGCCGCACCACGCAACTGATTGGTGCGGTCGGGACATCCATTACGGGTGGTGACTCAATCAATGGTAATGCCGGCTTCGGTGGTGCGGGCCTATCCGGCGCTTCCAACGGTTACGCCGGCTGGAAGGTACCTGACATTGTCGCCAATCTGCGCGTCGACCAGGCTTGGGGTTCTGCTGCAATCGCGGGTGCCCTGCACCAGGTCAATGCACCCTATTACGTCAACACCCCAGGCCTTGTTAATCCCGAAGGTAGCGGTCATCCCGATGACGAGTGGGGTTTCGCAGTCATGGCCGGCCTGCGGCTGAACACGCCGATGATCGGCCAGGGCGACTACCTGCAACTGCAGGCCATCTACACGCATGGTGCGTTGCGCTACCTGATGCAGAACCCCAACAGCAATTGGTGGTATCAAGATGGTCAGTCTGCTGCCTTCGGCATTCTCTCCGATGGCGTCTATGGTGGCAGTGTTCCCCTCGAGAATGCGACCAACATCCAGCTGACCACGGCCTGGGGTATTAATGCTTCTTACGAACACTTCTGGAATCCGCGCTGGCGCACATCGCTGTACGGCGGCTATGCGGACGTGAGCTACAACGGACTGGCCAATGCCATTCTGTGCACGGCTATGGCTAACGGAGCCTTTGGTGCCGGTATCTTTGCGGTGGCAACTACGGGCTGCAGCAATGACTGGAGTAGCTGGTGGATTGGCTCCCGCACTCAATGGAACGTCACGAAGGAATTCTATTTGGGTGTCGATATCGCCTACCAGAAGCTGAACACCATGACCACCGCGACTGGTTCTGTGCTCAGTACAGTCGTCGTTCCGACGACAACCAGTACGCCAAAGACTTTCGCCGACGAGGACAACTGGATGGTTCGCTTCCGCGTCCATCGCGACTTCTATCCCTGATCGGGTAGCGGCGACTTGAAAAAATCCCCGGCGGAAACCCGCCGGGGATCCATGGACAAGCCATCAACGTTCTTGCGCCGGAAATGAGCATTCACCTTTCAGCGCAACCTCGCGACCTGGGAGAGCTGTGCCGGCTCGAGCGATATGCCTTTGCAGCCAAGATCCGGCTGGCGCGGGCCGTGCTCGGCTGGAGTCAGAGCGAGCTTGGTCTACGCGTCGGCTTGACGCAGCGAGCGATCCACAAGCTGGAGCAGGGCGAAACGGAGCCGCGACGGGCAACCATGCGCGCACTTGAGTTTATCTGGGGCGAACAAAATATCGAGTTTGAAGATACCGGGGATGGCGGGTTTCGCGTCAGCATTCGCCCTGCGGTGATCGGACCGTGGCAATCAAGCAAAGTGCGGCGGCGACGCAAGCCGGCGGCCTACATCGGCGTGGCGCGGTAACTTCCTTTTCTTGACGTTCTCTCGTGCCCCTGTCGTTTTCTCCGTTCGTCCCGTACTCGGGTCCAACCTTCGGCCGGCCCGAGCACAGGCTCCAGCGGGGACCCAGTGGGTCTTTCCACTACGTGCTGGATTCCCGCTTACGCGGGAATGAACGGATCTTTGGGCGCATTTGCCGAATTAAACGACTGAAATCGCCGGCGGGTTTGTTCTAGTGCACCGACCGATCACACCGGGCAACAAACTCCGCAATGCGCGCGATCGTATCCGCGTCCGTGAGAAGCGGCGCATGGCCCTGGTCGGGCACTTCGAGCGTTTCGAGCGTTGCGCGGCGTGCGCGCATGGCCTCGACGGTCGCAGCCGTCAGAAGGTCGGAGTTGGCACCGCGAATGACCATGACGGGCTTCGCGCTTAACGCGTCGAATTCCTTCCACAGCGTCGGTACCGGCCGCCCGCCATCGACGCCGTTCATCGTCGTGGCGAGCTTGACGTCGTAAGTCGTCACCAGGCGGCCGTTCTGCTCCTTGAACGTGCGATGCGCGTTGGCAAGCCAGTCGTCGGGTCCGAGCCTGGGGAATTGCGCGCCAAACAGGCGTCGCAGGATCTCGGCGCCCTCGTCGAACGTTCGCGGCTGCGGCAGCTTGCCGACATAGCTCTTGATGCGCATCAGGCCCTGCGGCTCGATCACCGGACCAATGTCATTCAGAACGACGCCGGCGATCGCGGTCGGACGGACTGCGGCGAGCAACATTGATAGAAGTCCGCCGCGCGAGGTGCCGACGAAAATCGCCGGTACTGCATCGAGTGCCGTTACGACGGCGATGACGTCGGCAAGTTCGACCGGCAGCGAATAGTTCGCCGGGTTGCGGTCATAGCTGGACAGCCCGCGCCCGCGATAATCGAGAGCAATGATCCGACGAGATCCGGGGTCATGCGAAAGCGCGGAAGCAAGCGGCTCGAAATCGGCTGCAGTGCGTGCAAGGCCGGGCAGGCAGACGACAGGCGTCGCCTCTGCGCTGCGCCGGCCGTAGCTGCGGACATGCAGCTTGAGCCCGTCGGGGGCGCTGATGAAGACGGAGGAGGCACCGTTCTGCATGGCGGAGGTTGTAGCATACCTCCGGATCGTGGAGGGCGCGATGCCGTACTGCCCACAACCTCCTCTCAGCCTAGTGATGGATGGGTGCTACACACAGCCGTCATGCCCGGCTTTATGCCGGGCATCCACGTCTTCCCTTCAGCATGTCGACAAGCAAGACGTGGATGGCACCGGAAGTCGGGCCTGCCCGACTTCCGCAAAAACGAGCCACAAGTCGGATACATCCGACTTGTGGTGACAAGCCCGGCCATGACGACGTAGTCGAAATGCACGGCATTCAACGCGCATGACTGCTGATTGTGATTGTAGGAGACCGAAAACTATCGCGCAGCGCCGCGCCTGATGTCGGCCTCGATCACAAGCTTGCTACCGCCGCCGAAGCGCGCACGGTAGACCTGCAGGTTCTCCATGATGCGCGCGACATAGTTGCGCGTCTCCGAGATCGGAATTCGCTCGACCCAGTCCACCGGATCGACATTGGGATCGCGCGGATCGCCATAGGCGGCGATCCACTGCTTCACGCGCCCGCGCCCGGCGTTGTAGCCGGCGAAGGTGAGAATGTAGGAGCCGTTATAGCCCATGAACAAATTCGACAGTTCGGCCGCGCCCATCTGCATGTTGTAAACCGGATCCTTCAGCAGGCGTTCGCGGTTGTAGTTCACCTTGAACTTGGCGGCGGTGTCGATGCCGGCGGCCGGCGTGACCTGCATCAGCCCCATGGCGTGAGCGCTCGACACGACCTTCTGGTTGAAATGGCTTTCCTGGCGCGCAATCGAATACGTGACCGCATGCTCGACCGGGGGCGCGATCGGTTGATAGTCGGGCAAACCAATCGTCGGAAAAGCGTAGTACTCGAGCGGAAGGCCGCGCGCGTATGCGTACTGGCCCATCAGCAACATTGCGCGGCCGTCGTTGTTCTTGGCGGCCAGTTCGCCCATCATGGCCATGCCGGCTATGTCGCTTCCGCTCTCGCCAAGCTCGGCATAGATCGAGGCCAGCATATCGCGCTCGCCAAGCGCATAGAGAATTTCCGCGGCGCGCACGATTTCGAGATTGTCGAGGGCCTTTCGCTCCTGCGGCGTGAATTCCGGCGGCCCACGCAGGCCAAGCTCCTTGAGCCCCAGGCGCGCGCGCGCCAGTTGACCGTAATAGGTGGCGGTGTGCTGGGCCGCGGCCTCGTAGAAGGCCTTGGCCTGCGCGTTTTGGCCCATGGCCTCCGCTGCGCGTCCCTGCCAATAGCCACCGCGACCGAGAGCGTGCGGGTTGTCGGTTCCTTCGACGATGTGGGAGAAGTGTTCCGCCGCCGTTTTGGGATCGCGGAGGAAGCGCAGCGCCAACCAGCCGGCGGTGAAATGCGCATCGACGCGATAGAAGCCCTTCATGGGCACAGCCGCTTCCCGCGCAATGCGATAGGCGGCTTGCGGGTCACGCTCGTCGAGCAGCTTGCGCACCAGCAGGCGGCGCTCCTGCCACCACTGATCGAGGTTGACCAACGCATCCGGATTCTTCGGAGCGGTGAGGATCAGCCTGCCCGCATCCTCCGCCTTGTTGTTCTGGCGCAGCCACTGCACGCGCGAGAAAATGTAGCCGGGGTCGCTTTGCGCGGACGCAGGCACCGCCTCGAGCAGCGCCTTGGCATTGCCGGCCTTGCGCTCGACCGCCGCGCGCGCCCGTCCGATGGCGAGCTCTGCGCCGCCGAGGCGCTCGGCCGCACGCAAGCCGGTAGCGACATCGTCGGCGTAGAAGCGAGTATCCATGCGCCTCTTGTGGTCGGCAGCGGTGAGCATGCCGCCGAACATTTCGAGTACACGTTTCTCAACCCCTTCGCTGGCGTCATCGTTGCGCCACGCGTGCCGCACGAGCGCGGCGGCGCCGTCGCGATCGCCCTGCGCGAGCAAAGTGCGCGCCAGCATGTAACGCCCCTTCGCGGTGACGGGCTGCTGCCTGGCGAAGAAGGCGCGCACGGTGCGATCGTCGACGCCATCGTTCCACAGCGCGTTCTCGGCGCGGCGCCGGAACAGAGGCGTGTGCGGCCAGCTCGGATTTTTCTCGACCCACGCGGCGTAGCGCTGGAAGGACGGGTTGGTGTTGTCGGATTTCAAGATGAGCCATTCAGCCAGCTTGCGCGCGACCGGATCGCTGATGGTGGCTTCGGCTGCGCTCGCTTCAGCTTCCTTGCCCTTGCGGGTTGTCTCGATCACCTGTTTCACGGCGGCGATGTCGGCGGCGGAAGTGCTCGTCGTTGGCGCGATGGAAAACGGTCCGGCCGTCGGCCGCGCGAGCGGCTTGAAGAATGTGCGCGTTTCGAAAATCGCGCCACGCGCGCCAACGTTGGCCTGCGCATACGAAGACAGCGCTGGACGGTTTTGGGACGCGTGCTGTGGCGAAGCGGCCTGTTTTTGCGCAGAGGCAGCCGGCGTCTGTGCGGTATTGATCGCGGGCCGCGGGCGCGGCAATGGAACTTTCTGTGCGGTGGCCGAATAGGCTTCAGCGCACAACCCGCAAGCGGTTGCGGACGCCAACAAGATGCTCAAGCGGCTTCGGTTAGTCGCTCTCATTCAACCCTGTGCTGCAGACCCGTGAACCCCGATTCGGGCAAGGACCTAGACTTTCCTAGGCCAGATTCATTGACAGAAGATAGCTAAAAATTTGATGTGTCGGCATATTACTTACGGAGGCCGGCAAAAACGCGGCAATGGGCTTTTTTAGTGACGTCGAAGGGCTATCATCGCCGCCGACGACCCGATATCTATGGAGCCCTGGCCCCGGAACCCTGTGGAGTGTCGTGCCATGACCGCCAAGACGAGCTTTCGAGGCTCCTTTACCGCGCTGGTCACGCCGTTCAAGAACGGCTCGCTCGACGAAAAGGCCTTTCGCGACATCGTCGATTGGCAGATTGGCGAAGGAACCAATGGACTGGTTCCCGTCGGAACAACCGGCGAAAGCCCCACTCTGTCGCATGACGAACACAACCAGGTCGTCGAATGGTGCATCGATCAGGCGAAGGGACGCGTGCCGGTGATCGCCGGCTCAGGCTCGAACTCCACGGCCGAGGCAATCGAACTGTCGCGGCATGCCGAGGAGGCCGGGGCTGATGCGGTGCTGATCGTCACGCCTTATTACAACAAGCCGACGCAGGAAGGTCTCTATCAGCACTACAAGGCAATCAACGATGCGATCGGCATTCCGATCATCATCTACAATATTCCCGGCCGGTCCATCGTCGACATGTCGGTCGAAACCATGGCGCGGCTTTTTGAGCTGAAGAATATTGCCGGTGTGAAGGATGCGACCGCGAACATGACGCGGGTATCGCAGCAACGCGCAGCGATGGGGCCGGACTTTAACCAGCTTTCCGGCGAAGACATCACCGCGCTCGGCTTCATGGCGCACGGCGGGCATGGCTGTATTTCAGTGACGTCGAACGTCGCGCCGAGACTCTGCGCCGAATTCCAGGCCGCCTGCCTGAAGGGTGACTTCGCGGCGGCGCTCAGGCTGCAGGACAAACTCGCGCCACTTCATATCAACCTGTTCGTTGAAACGAGCCCGGCGCCGATCAAGTATGCAATGTCGCTGATCGGCAAATGTGCCAACACCGTGCGGCTGCCGATGGTGCCGGCAAGCGAGAAGGCGCAGACCGCCGTGCGCCAGGCCATGGTGCATGCGGGCCTGATCAATTAGCTTTTCGGGGCATGCCCGGCCCTGTGCCGGGTATCACGTCTTGAAGCACGGAAGACGTGGATGGCCGGGACAAGCCCCGGCCATGACGAAGGGGAGATGGCACGACCATGCTCGAGGAATTCAAAAAATTTGCGTTGCGCGGAAACGTGGTCGACCTTGCGATAGGCGTGATCATTGGCGCAGCGTTTTCCGGCATCGTGAATTCGCTCGTCGGCGACGTCATCATGCCGATGATCGGTGCAATTACCGGCGGCATCGACTTTTCGAACTATTATATCCCGCTGTCGTCGAAGGTTACCGCCACGACACTGGCCGAAGCGAAAAAGGAAGGGGCAGTATTGGCCTGGGGAAATTTTCTCACCATCACGCTTAACTTTATCATCATTGCGTTTGTGTTATTCCTGGTCATTCGCGCCATCAATCAAATTTCGCGTAAGGAAGCCGAGAAAGCTCCGCCACTCACATTGACAGAGCAACTTCTCACCGAGATCCGCGACCAACTGAAATCGCGCTGACTCGAAGCCCGAAATCCCATGGCCGCAAAATCCGAGCGCCGGTTGAAGGTGGTCGCCGACAATCGCAAGGCGCGGTTCAACTATGCGATCGGCGACACCTTTGAAGCCGGCATCGTGCTCACGGGGAGCGAGGTAAAATCGTTGCGCGCGGGCAGGGCCACGATCGCGGAATCCTATGCCGACGCACGCGGCGGCGAACTGTGGCTCATCAATTCGAATATTCCGGAGTATCTGCAGGCAAGCCGCTTCAATCATGCGCCCAAACGCGCCCGCAAGCTGTTGCTGCAGAAGCGCGAGATCAATCGCCTGGTGGGTGCCGTCGAGCGCGAAGGCATGACGATCGTACCGCTAAAGCTTTACTTTAACGAGAAGGGGCGGGCCAAGATCGAGATAGCCCTCGCGCGCGGCAAGAAACTGCACGACAAGCGCGAAACGCTCAAGAAGCGCTCATGGGAGCGCGAGCGCGGGCGACTAATGCGCATGAAAGGCTAGCGCTAAACGAAGAGGCGCGGCGCATGCGTCGGACGCGCTGGTCCGCCGCGCCTTTGCATCAGCTTACTGGACTACCCCACAGGCGATACGTCCGCCGGCTTCGCCGGTCGGGTCGGTCTTGTAGTCATCCTTGCTGGCATGAATGACCATCGCCGAGCCGTCCGCATCGAACAGAGAATTTGGCTTGCCTTTCTCGAGGGTGACCGCGGCATTCAGGACCTCGACCGCCAGTTCGCCGCTTGCCGGAATATGCAGGTTCGGCATGTCGCCGGCATGTTGTCCCTCCGCCGCCATCATCCCGTGTTTCTTGCCTGTCGGATTGAAATGCCCGCCGGCAGTGGTGAAAGGCGGCTCGCATTTGCCGACCGCATGAACGTGAAAAGCGTGCTCGCCTGCCGGCAATCCTTTGACGGAGAGCTGGATTAATACGCCGGCCGGTGTTTGCGTCAGTCGGGCCGTTCCGACGTCCTTGCCATCGGCATTCTTCAGCGCTGCGCTAGCCGTCTGCGCCGCGGCCGGCAGAGATGCTGCCGCCATGAGCATCAAGACGCCGAAGATGAGTTGAATGATTCTCATGCTTCCCCCCTGTACGTTTCTCTGAAGGTTCCAAGCATATAGTATTTGGCGGTCAGGCAACCGAAGATCACGGTGCCATGATTAATGCTTCAGGATCAATGACATGCTATCCATCAAACTCGATCATTGCGTTATTCATGTTGCCGATTGGGAGCGTTCCAACAGGTTCTACAGCGAGGTGATGGGTGCGGAACTGGTCCGGCGGCCGGTCGGCTGGGCCTATCGATTTGGCGACAAGCAGCTCAATGTGCACGGGCCGGGGGTGCAGCCGGCTGAGGTTGCGAGGCTGCCGGTACAGCCGGGCAACAGCGATCTTTGCTTCGAATGGCAAGGCCCAATTGAAGGCGCAATCGCGCATCTCAAGGCACATGGAATTCAGGTCGCTGCAACGTTTCGGCGCCAAGGGCCCGGGGACTTCAGTCTACTTCCGCGATCCCGATGGCTCGCTGATGGAATTTATGAGCTATGGAGATTCGAAATGACCGAAGCCCCGGGCACCCATAACCCGCAATTCCTGCCGCCAGACATTCCGGTACCGCAGGATGATGGCGCCGCGTCTCATCTGACCGGCATGAAACTGCCCGACATTGCGTTGCCGGCAACCGACGGCCCTCCGGTCAATCTTTCGAAGCTGAAGGGCCGCACTGTCGTCTACGTTTATCCGCGGACGGGCGTGCCTGGCGTTGATCCGCCGGATGGCTGGGATCAGATCCCGGGCGCGCGCGGCTGCACGCCACAATCGTGCTCATTTCGCGATCATTTCGAGGAACTCCGCCGGCTTGGCGTAGCTCAGCTATTTGGCCTGTCCACGCAAGACACCGCCTATCAGCAGGAGGCGGCGAGCCGCCTGCATCTGCCGTTCCCCATTCTTTCGGATCAGGATCTCGCGTTTGCCAGGGCGCTTAAGCTATCTACGTTTGCGACCGCGGGGATGACTCTGCTCAGGCGCATGGCGCTCATCATCGACGATGGCACCATCAGCAAGGTTTTCTATCCGGTTTTCCCGCCGGACAAGAACGCGGAGGAGGTGATCGCCTGGCTTCGGGCGCCCAGGTAGGCGCGCACGTTTTTGAATACCTCGCGAAACATCTGCGGCGTGAGCACGCCCGTGTTCGTGTTGTAGCGGGAGCAGTGATAGCTGCAAAACAGCATCACCTGACCAAGTTGGTGCCGGCCGCCGTGTCCGAAGGTGATGTCGGAGAGCTTGCCGCCGAGCGCGCGCACCGTGGTCTCATGCGCAATGCGGCCAAGGGCGACAATGGCGCGGAGGTTTGCCATCTCCGCAATCGTCGGCGCCAAGAAGTCGCGGCACGTTCTTACTTCCTCCGGCGTCGGCTTGTTCTCGGGCGGCACGCAGCGCACCGCGTTGGTGATCCGACATCCGATGAGTTCCAGTCCATCGTCGGGATGCGCGCCGTAATTGCCCCGGGCAAAGCCGAACTTGAGCAGCGTGTCGTAGAGCAGGAGGCCGGCGTAATCGCCGGTGAACGGGCGGCCGGTGCGATTTGCGCCTTGCAGCCCGGGCGCAAGGCCAACGATCAATACACTTGCATCGATGGGCCCAAAGGAGGGCACTGGCGAATTAAACCAGATTGGTTCTTTGGCGCGCCAGGTCTTGCGGAATTCCACAAGCCTCGGGCAGCGCGGACAGTCGCGCCCAGGCTTTCCGTCGGCCCCGGCCATGCACGTGATCCCGAAAAGCTTCTCATCGACCCCGATGGGGGATCGACACCAATTCGGATGAAATCACGCACAAAGCAAAAACGCTACACAGCTATTCGAAGGATTCTTCGTCGTCGTCCGCCCCCACATGCGCGCCGGCGCGCTGTGGCGAGGTCGGCGAGCGCTGCAGAAACTGAGGCGTATGGGAGGCGGCGCGATCATCGCGCGGGGGCCTCGCTTCTCGCGGGGGACGTTCGGACGGATCACGCCCAATCTTGGTCTGCAGCTCGACGATGTCGAGGAATACGTCGGCCTGACGGCGCAGTTCGTCGGCGACCATCGGGGGCTGCGTGGATACTGTCGAGACGACCGTAACGCGTACGCCTCTGCGCTGCACGGCCTCGACCAGCGAGCGAAAATCTCCGTCGCCGGAAAACAGAACCATGTGGTCGATCGTGCCGGCGATTTCCATGGCATCGACGGCGAGCTCGATGTCCATGTTTCCTTTGACCTTGCGGCGTCCTGTCTGGTCGACGAATTCCTTGGTCGCCTTGGTGACGACCGAATAACCGTTGTAGTCAAGCCAATCGATCAGCGGACGGATCGAGGAATATTCCTGGTCTTCGATCACTGCCGTGTAATAGAACGCCCGCAGCAGATAGCCGCGCCCCTGAAACTCACGCAGCAGTCGCTTGTAGTCGATATCGAAGCCAAGAGACTTTGCGGTCGCGTAGAGATTGGCGCCATCAATGAATAAAGCGATTTTTTCGCCCGGGACGGTCATGGCTCGTTCTCACAAATCATTAAAGTTACTTTCAAATCCCGGCCGCGCGGGCGCAGAATGCGCCGTGCGCGCGACTTAGATCGCCGTTAGCTGGGCATTGCGGCCTCTCCAATGAATGGTTCGCCGCCTGCGCAATCACGCAGTGCCGATAAAATCCCGCGCCATCGGCTTCCTGCGATCTCGTCAATTCGTCGAGTAACAGACGGTTGCGGCTAAACCAAGACAAAAGTGCTTGAAATTCCGTGCCCAAGAGGATACCTAGCGGGCAAATTCAGGACAAGTTCCACCAGATGGAGTGGCGAGCCAATGGCCCGTGTCACCGTAGAAGATTGCATCGACAAGGTTGAGAACCGTTTCGACCTCGTGCTCCTGGCCAGCCATCGAGCGCGCATGATTTCGTCCGGCTCGCAGATCACCGTCGAGCGCGACAACGACAAAAACCCGGTCGTGGCGTTGCGCGAAATTGCGGAAACGACGGTTTCCCCCGGCGATCTGAAGGAAGACCTTATTCACAGCCTGCAGAAATATGTCGAGGTCGACGAGCCCGAGCCCGAAGTGCCATTGATCGGAGCAGGTGCCGGCGCGAGCGTCGACTCCGACGACACAGAGGTAACTGCGGACCGTATGACCGAGGAAGAGCTCCTGAAGGGCTTGGAAGGCCTCGCCCCTCCGGAGGAGCCACCGGAAGAAGAAGCAGAATAATCGTTCGATTTTGCATTAATTGTGCGCAACGGCCCGGCCAAAAGCCGGGCCGTTGGCTGTTTATGAATGGGTAAAGCCTTGCCGGCATGATGAAACGGCATGATATTTTGAGGTGGTAATTCGCAGGAGCAGCCGCGAGGCAGGAGATATGGCGCGAACGCGTTCGGACCTTCCGCGCATGCAGAAACAGGCCCCGATCAGGGCGCCGCGTGCTGCCCCTGTTGCCGCCCCAACGCAGGCGGCCGATCGGCCGGCTTTATCGAGAAAGCTGCCGATGATGAGGCAGTACGATCTGATCGAGCGGGTGCGGCGTTACAATCCGGACACGAACGAGGCGCTGCTCAATCGCGCCTACGTCTATGCCATGAAGGCTCATGGCGAGCAGCGCCGAGCTTCTGGAGATCCCTATTTCTCGCATCCGATAGAGGTCGCGGCGATCCTCACCGACCTCAAGCTCGATGACGCCACAATCGCCGCGGCGCTCCTGCACGACACCATCGAGGATACCGAGGCCACTCGCGCGGAGATCGACAGTCTGCTCGGCCGTGACATCGGCACGCTGGTCGAAGGCCTGACCAAACTGAAGAAGCTCGACCTCGTCACCAAGGAAGCCAAACAGGCAGAGAACCTGCGCAAGCTGCTGCTGGCCATCGCCGACGACGTGCGGGTGCTGTTGATCAAGCTTGCCGACCGACTGCACAACATGCGGACCCTTGGCTATATGCCGCCCGAAGCCCGCCGCCGTGTTGCTGAAGAGACTCTCGATATCTACGCGCCGCTCGCAGGCCGCATGGGCATGCACGAGATGCGCGAGGAGCTCGACGATCTCGCATTCCGCGAGCTTTATCCCGAAGCCTATGACGTGGTGACCGCGCGGCTCAACGCGCTCACCGAGCGCAGCAAGGTGCTGATCTCGGAAATCGAAAAACAACTCGCAAAAAAACTGGCCGATCGGGGCATCGACGCCCGCGTCGTTGGACGGCGCAAGCGGGCCTATTCGATCTGGCGGAAAATGGAACGGAAGTCCGTCGGTTTCGAGCAGCTGTCCGATATCTTCGGATTTCGCGTCATCGTGAAGACACAGCCCGACTGCTACCAGGCGCTCGGCGTCGTGCACAGTACGTGGCCAACGGTGCCGGGACGCTTCAAGGACTACATCTCGACCCCAAAGGGGAACGACTACCGCTCGATCCACACGACCGTGATCGGCCCCAGCAAGCAGCGCGTCGAGCTGCAGATCCGCACCGTCGCGATGCACGAGATCGCCGAATACGGCATTGCTGCCCATGCGCTTTACAAGGATCACGTCGGCTCGCCGACGGAGCTGCTGTCTCGCGAGTCGACCGCCTATGCCTGGCTGCGCCGCACCATCGAGCTGCTGGCGGAGGGCTCGAACCCGGAAGAATTCCTCGAGCACACGAAGCTCGAATTATTTCACGATCAGGTGTTCTGTTTCACGCCCAAGGGCAAGCTCATTGCCTTGCCTCGCAAGGCGACCCCGATCGATTTCGCCTATGCGGTGCATACCGACATCGGCAACACCGCGGTCGGTTGCAAGATCAACGGCAAAATCGCGCCGCTTACGTCCGAGCTCGTCAACGGCGACGAAGTCGAGATCGTGAGCTCGAAGGCGCAGGCGGCACCGCCCGCCGCCTGGGAATCGATCGTCGTCACGGGCAAGGCGCGTGCGGCGATCCGGCGCGCCACCCGGGCTGCCGTGCGCCGACAATATGCCGGGCTTGGCCGGCGCATTGTCGAGCGCCTCTTCCAGCGCGCGAAAATCGCATACTCGGATGAAAGTCTCACGGGCGCGCTGCCCCGGCTCGCGCGCGCGTCGGTCGATGACGTCATGGCGGCGGTGGGACGCAGCGAGTTGAAGGCCTCCGATGTCGCCCGCGCGATGTACCCCGATTACAAGGAAGAACGCGCGGCCGCGATGGCGGCAAAGCCCAAATCGGAAAGCGGCTGGTTCGGCCTGAAGAAACTGACCTCGGTCAAGTTCAGGCTGCCCGACAATGCGGAAGGTCCCGCGATCCCGATCCGCGGCATCAATGGCGACCTGCCGGTGCGTTTCGCTCCCGATGGCGGCGCAGTGCCCGGCGACAGGATCGTCGGGATTCTCACGCCGGGGGAGGGCATCACCATCTATCCGATCCAGTCGCCCGCGCTCAGCGAGTTCGAAGACAATCCTGAGCGGTGGCTGGACGTGCGCTGGGACGAAGAAGAGCAGGCGCCGCGGCGCTTTCCTGCACGGATTGCGGTACAATCGGTGAACGAGCCGGGCTCACTGGCGCAGATAGCGCAAGTGATCGCCGAGCACGACGGCAACATCGATAATATCCGCATGACGAGGCGCGCGCCCGATTTCACCGATGTCACGATTGATCTCGAGGTCTACGACCTCAAGCATCTCACCGCCATCCTCGCGCAGTTGCGCGCAAAACCGGTCGTGGCGAAGGCTGAACGCGTGAACGGCTAGCGCATGAAACGTCTGCGCCTTGGCGTCAATGTCGATCACGTTGCAACTATCCGCAATGCCCGCGGCGGGCGTCATCCCGATCCTGTGCGTGCAGCCAAGCTCGCGATCGCGGCCGGCTGCGACGGCATCACGGCTCATCTGCGCGAAGATCGCCGGCATATTCGCGACGACGACATCGCGCGGCTGAAGGCGGAACTGGACAAACCGCTCAATCTGGAGATGGCGGCGACGAAGGAAATGGTCGGCATTGCGCTCAAGACCAGGCCGCACGCGGTATGCCTCGTGCCGGAAAAACGGACGGAACGAACGACCGAAGGGGGCCTCGACGCGGCCGGCCAGCGCGAACAGCTTGCTCCCGTCGTGCATGAGCTCAAGCATGCCGGTATCCGTGTTTCGCTCTTTATCGGAGCGGCGCCCGCCCAAATAGAGACCGCTGCCGCGCTAGGCGCTCCTGTCGTCGAAATTCACACCGGTTCCTGGTGTGACGCGTTGGCCGAAGGTCGATCCGCCGAGGCAAGTGCCGAGTGGCAACTCATTCGCGATGGTGCGCAACTTGCTGCGGGTCTGGGATTGGAGGTGCATGCCGGCCACGGGCTCGACTATGGTACGGCGGAGACGATCGCAACGTTGCCGGAGGTGGTCGAACTCAATATCGGACACTTTCTGATTGGCGAAGCGGTGTTCGAGGGTCTTGCCGAGACGGTCAAATTCATGCGTGCTGCAATGGACCGTGGCCGCAAGAAAGCGCACGCATGATTATTGGGCTTGGTTCCGACATTGTCGACGTGCGAAGGATTGCGGACGTCATCGAGCGCCACGGCGAGCGCTTTCTCGGCCGCATTTTCACGGCGACCGAACGGGACAAGGCCGAGCGCCGCGCAAATACCGTCGAAACCTACGCCAAACGTTTCGCTGCAAAGGAGGCCTGCGCCAAGGCGCTTGGCACGGGGTTAAGGCGCGGAGTTTTCTGGCGCGATATGGGCGTGGTGAATCTCGCCGGCGGCCGGCCCACGATGAAGTTGACCGGTGGCGCGCTCACGCGTCTCCAGGCGATCACACCACCAGGTTGCGAAGCAAGAATCGATGTCTCGCTGACGGATGAAGGCCCAACCGCACAGGCCATCGTCATTATTTCCGCGGTACCGGCAAATCCGCGGGGAGCTTCGCGTTGAAAATAGGTCCTCCAATCGGATCAAACGTTTGTAACTTTCCGGCCTTGTTCATTGCCTGCCACAGTCTCAGCCGCTACAAGGTCGCCGGGGCGTGTGTGCGGTTTGGCGGGATGAGAGGCCAATGAGTGTGACATCCGGAACAAAGCGAAAAGAGGGCGGTATCGCCGAAACCGTGCGCGTGATCATTCATGCGCTCATCATCGCCCTCGTGATCAGGACCTTCCTGTTCCAGCCGTTCAATATTCCATCCGGCTCGATGAAGGCGACATTACTCGTCGGCGACTACCTGTTCGTCTCGAAGTACACCTATGGCTACAGTAAATACTCGCTGCCGTTGTCGCCGCCGGTGTTCTCCGGGCGCATCCCGAGCGATTGGATGCCCCAACGGGGCGATGTCGTCGTATTCCGGCTCCCCAAGGAACCCTCAACGGACTACATCAAGCGCGTGATTGGCTTGCCCGGCGACAAAATTCAGGTTGTCGACGGCGTGCTGAATATCAACGGCGTCCCCGTCAAGCGCGAGCGCGCTCCCGATTTCATCGAAACCGAAGAAGGAACGCGCGATGCACCGGTCAAGCGCTGGAAGGAGACATTGCCGAACGGCGTGAGCTATTACTCGCTCGATCTGGTCGACAACGGATTCGCCGATAACACGCAAGTCTACACGGTGCCGCCCGACCACTATTTCATGATGGGCGACAACCGCGACAATTCGACCGACAGCCGGTTCAGCCAGGTAGGCATGGTGCCGCTCGAGAACATCGTAGGCAAAGCACAGATCATCTTTTTCTCGGTGTATGAAGGCGAGCGCGCCTGGCAATTTTGGCGCTGGCCCGTATCAGTGCGCTGGAGCAGGTTGTTCACGATCGTCAAATGAGCCGCAAGGCCAGGGACAGGACGGCGCTCGAAAGCAGGATCGGCTACAAGTTTGCCGATAAAGACTTGCTCGAACGAGCCCTCACTCACATTTCCGCGCTGTCAGGAGGCAATCGCGCGGCGAGCTACCAGCGGCTTGAATTCCTCGGCGATCACGTGCTTGGCCTCGTCATCTCCGACATGCTCTATCGGGCCTTCCCGCGGGCCAATGAAGGAGAGCTATCGCGGCGCCTGGCCGATCTGGTACGCAAGGAGACCTGCGCCGAAGTCGCGCGCGCAATGGACCTCGGGCCGGCGCTGAAGCTGGGCAACTCGGAATCACATGCGGGCGGCCGGCGCCGTATCACAATTCTTGCCGATGTTTGCGAGGCGCTGGTAGGCGCGGTGTTTCTCGATGGCGGCTATGAGGCGGCCGACGGCCTCATCGAGCGCTTCTGGAAAGAGCGAATGCTCAAGCCGCTTCGCCCGCTGCGCGATCCAAAAACAATGCTGCAGGAATGGGCGCAGGCGCGCGGACTGCCGACACCGGCTTATCGCGAGCTGGCGCGGACAGGGCCGCATCATGATCCCGAATTCCGTGTCGCGGTGGTCCTGCCGGACCGCCCGCCCGCGGAAGGGCTCGGCAGCTCCAAACGTGCTGCTGAGCAGGCTGCCGCCGCGGCCATGCTCACGCGGGTCGGCGCGCCGGCGGACAAAGTTGATGGTTGATGCTCACGAGCATGCGAGCGACACAAAGTGCGGCTT
>Ga0081455_10002009_pt1 | contig 24312 bp, 17 predicted proteins | sample TabmetS3T2R1_FD_70207 | JGI IMG/M metagenome (GOLD analysis project Ga0081455, IMG submission 70207) | Tabebuia heterophylla rhizosphere microbial communities from the University of Puerto Rico - S3T2R1 | ecosystem: Host-associated > Plants > Roots > Rhizosphere ...
GAATTCTGTTTCACTGATGACTTTGACGCCCAGCTTTTGCGCCTTTTCGAGTTTGCTGCCTGCCTTTTCGCCGGCCACGAGATAATCGGTGTTCTTGGAAACGCTCGACGTAGCGTGCCCGCCGAGCTGGGCGATTAGCTCTTCAATTTCGTCGCGGCCGAACTTTTCGAGCGTGCCGGTGACGACAAACGTTTTGCCGGCCAGCGGCAGATCGCCGGTCGGTTTCGATTTCGCTGCCCCGGTCATGTCGACACCGATTTTTCGCAGCCGGGCGATCGTGTCGCTGCCGCGCTTGGAATGCAGGAAATCGTAGAGCGATTTGCCGACGACTTCGTCAAAAAAGACGTCGGACAGTTCCTCGATACTCGCGGATTCGAGCTGCTTAAGCGTTTTGAAGTGACCGACGAGCAATTCCTTGCGGCTGTCGCTCAAGCCCCAAGTACGTCCGATGGGCACCTTAGCAAGAAACTGTGCAACTTCGCTGTCATCGGCCGTCTCGGCGTCGCCAAATAGCGTTTCGCCCTCTTCGATCGCTTTCCGATCACTCTTTGAATGCAGCTTTTCGTGAAATGTCGCCGCCGCCTTGCGGCATTGCTCGATTTTCTTCTCGTTCGGCGTTTCGGTGACCGTGCCGCGAACGGTTTGCAAATCGGCGGCGAGCAATTCATCGATGTCTTTGACATGCGACGCCACGACGCGTGCAGTATTAACACCGATGTGGTTGATTCCCAGCGAACCCAGCACGCGCGCGAGCCCACGCTGTTTAGAATCTTTAAGCCCCGCCAGGATTTGCTGTGCGTTCTTCTCGCCGAGCCGAACCTGCGTTTCTTCACCGCTCTTGGTGGATGACACATGCGTCAGATTCGCGAGCTGCTCTTCATCGAGCTGGTACAGATCCGCAAAGTGCGAAACGAGCCTGTGGCGGAGCAGCTGGTCGATCACTTCCTCGCCCATGCCCTCGATGTCCATCTGCTTGCGGCCCGCGAAGTGGATCAGTCGCTCCCGAAACTGGGCCGGACACTCCGGATTAATGCAATATCGAGCTGTCTCCTTGCCAGTTTCGTCGTGTTCGGGCTCAACATCGCCGTCGCACTCCGGACATTTTTCCGGCGGCGCGATTGGCGTGGAATTCTTGGGCCGTTCTTCCAGAACCACGCTCACAACCTGCGGAATGATTTCGCCAGCTTTTTCGATGACTACCGTGTCGCCAATGCGGATGTCTTTGCGGCGGATTTCGCCGAGATTGTGCAACGTGGCGTGCCGCACGGTCGTGCCGGCGACAAACACGGGCTCCATCGTGGCTCGCGGCGTGAGCTTGCCGGTCTTGCCGACTTGCCAATCGACTTTGACGAGCTTCGTGATCGCCTGTTCGGCGGCGTATTTGTACGCAATGCACCAGCGCGGCGACTTGCTTGTGTACCCAAGCTGTTCCTGCCAGTCGTAGCGATCGACCTTCACGACGACCCCGTCGGTGCCGTAAGACAGTTTCGAACGTGATTCTTGGAAACTCTCGATGAACTGCCAAACCTCGTCGATCGAAACGCAGACTTCCGTTTTCGGATTAGTCGGCACGCCCCAGGCCTTGAACGCGGCGAGCAATTCGCTGTAACGCTCGAAAGGTTCGTCGCTGATCTCGCCGCGGCCGTGGGCAATGAATTCCAATTTCCGCTTCGCGACGGTCTGTGAATCAAGTTGCTTGAGGGTGCCGGCCGTGGCGTTGCGTGGATTCGCCAGCGGCTCTTTGCCGGCGGCGCGGATTTGATCGTTGATCCGCGCAAATTCCGCGGCGGGCATGAACACTTCGCCTCGCATTTCCAAAACCTCGGGCACGGGCAGCCCCTTCGCGGCTTCCAATCGCAGGGGGATCGCCCGAATGGTGCGAATATTTTGCGAGACATCGTCCCCGCGCTGACCATCGCCGCGGGTGGCGCCGAGCGCCAGCACGCCCTCTTCGTAGCGCAGACTGACCGCGACGCCGTCGACTTTCGGCTCGCAGACGTAATCGACCTGCGCATCGGCCGGCAAATCCAGTTCTTTGAGGATCCGTTTGTGCCAGGCGAGCACTTCGTCGCGATCGTATGCGTTGTCGATCGACAGCATCGGCACGCGGTGCCGCACCTTGCCGAAGGCGCCGACCGGCGCGGCGCCAACTTTCAGCGAGGGGCTGTCGTCGCGGACGAGTTGGGGAAAGCGCGCCTCGACCTCATCGTTCCGCGCGCGCAAGGCATCGTATTCGGCGTCGGAGATCTCCGGCGCATCCTTGCGGTAGTAGAGCTCATCGTGATGGGCGATTTCGCCGGCGAGCCGCGCAAGCTCGGCGGCGGCCTCCGCCTCGTCGAGCGCGGACACGGGCTTGTCGTGCGACGGTCCGGCTCCCGTCTTCTTTCTGGTCTTGGCCTTGCTCATTCTCGTTCATCACGCGGTTCGCTTCATGAGCCGCTCCGCCGCCTTGCGCGCCTCGTCGGTGATGGTCTGGCCGGCAAGCATGCGGGCGATCTCCTCGCGCCGTGCTTCGCCGGCAAGGATCGCCACCCGGGTCGCCATGGCTTCGCCGTCCTTGCCGCGCACCGGCTCCTTAGCGATCAGGAGGTGCCCGTTCGCCACGGCCGCCACCTGCGGCGCATGGGTCACGGCGAGGACCTGGACGCCTTCGGCGAGCCGCGCCAGGCGCTCGCCGACGGCCGCCGCCGTCGCCCCGCCGACGCCCGCATCGGCCTCATCGAAGATGAGCGTCGGCGCGGAGCCGCGCGCGGCTAGCACAACCTTGAGCGCGAGGATGAAGCGCGCAAGCTCGCCGCCCGAGGCGACCTTCATCAGGGGACCCGGGTCGGTGCCGGGATTGGTCCTGACCCAGAAGGCGACGCGGTCGATGCCGCTCGGGCCGCCTTGGGCAAGCTCGACGGTCTCGATATGGGTGGTGAAGCGTGCCTTGTCGAGCTTGAGCGGACCGAGCTCGCCCGCAACTTCCAGGTCGAGCCGGGCCGCCGCCTCTTTCCGCGCCGCCCTTAAAGCGAGCGCCAGGCTCTCATAGGTCTTGCGCGCCGCGGCGGCGGCTCTGGCGAGCTCGGCGCCTCTCGCTTCGCTGGTGTCGAGCGCCGCCAACTCCGCCTCGAGCCGCTGGACAAGCTCCGCCAGAGCGTCGACGGGGACCTTGTGCTTGCGGGCGAGAGCGCGGAGCGCAAACAGCCGCTCCTCGGCGCGCTCCAGCGCCTCGGGCTCGAACGCGGTCGCGGCAAGCGCCTCCTCGACTTTGGCTTGCGCGGCATTGGTCTCTTCGAGCACGCGCGCCAATGCCGTGGCGACAGGACCGAGCAGATCCGGCGCGACCGGCGCCTGGCGCTCGATCCGCCGCAGCGCCGCGGCAAGCCGCGCGCCGTTTGTCCCCTCTCCGCGCAGCGCATCGAGCGTCTCGGCGAGCTCCGCGGCGAGCTTCTCGGCATTCATCATCACCTGACGGCGGGAAGCGAGCTGCTCCTCCTCGCCCGGTTGCGGATTAAGGACGCGCAATTCCTCGAGCGCATGGCCGAGATAGCCGGCATTGGCGAGCGAGGCGGCAATGTCACTCTCGTGGAGTGAGCGCTCGGCCTCGGCGCGTTGCCAGGCCTCGTAAGCCTCCGCCACGCGCTCCACATCGCTGCCCAAGGCGCCAAAAGCATCGACCAGATCGCGGTGGCCGCTCGGATCGATCAGCGCGCGGTCGTCATGCTGACCGTGAATCTCGACCAGAGCCTGGCCAACCTCGCGCAAGAGCTGCACGCTAACGCTGGTGTCGTTGATGAAGGCCCGGCTTCTGCCGTCGGCGCCCTGCACGCGCCTCAAGATCAGGGTCGCTTCGGGCTCGATGCCGTTTGCGGCGAGCAGCGCGAGGACCGGGTGGTTGGCCGAAAGCGCGAAGATCGCCGTCACCTGGCCCTGGTTCGCGCCGCGCCGCACCAGCGCCGCGTCGCCTCTCCCGCCAAGCGCGAGCGAAAAGGCGTCGAGAAGGATCGATTTGCCGGCTCCGGTCTCGCCGGTGAGCACGCACAAGCCGTCGCCGAATTCGAGATCGAGCTTGTCGATCAGGACCACGTCGCGGATCGACAGGGCCTCTAGCATGGCGCGCCGTTCAGGTACCGGTTGTTCCTCTCCAGGTCCGCGTGATCCACGAGCCTTCGTGCTCTTGCGGCTTCAAACCCCGCTTGCCGAGGAGCCCGTAGGCGTGACGGTACCACTTGCTGTCCGGAAAGTTGTGGCCGAGCACGGCGGCCGCCGTCTGGGCCTCGTTGACGATCCCCAACGCCATATAGGCCTCGGTCAGGCGCATCAAGGCCTCTTCCACCTGCTCGGTGGTCTGGAAGTCGGTCACCACGGTGCGGAAGCGATTGATCGCCGCAAGGAAATTGCTGTGGCGGAGATAGTAGCGTCCGACCACCATCTCGTTGGCCGCGAGCAGATCGCGCAGGATGCGCGCCCGGTTGCGGGCATCGGCCGCGTAACGCGATTCGGGATAGCGCTGAAGCAGCGTGTCGTAGGCGGCGAGCGCCTTGCGGGCATTGGTCTGGTCGCGCCGCGGATCGAGCACGCGGTCGTAATAGGACATGGCGATGATGTTCTGGGCGAGGTCCGATTCCTGCGTGCCCGGGTGAAGGGTGAGGTAGCGGTCGGCCGCCCCGATCGCATCGTCGTACTTACCGCCTTTGTAATAGGCGTATGAGGCCATGAGGATGGCCCGGCGCGCCTCGGGCGAATAGGGGTGATTGATATCGACCTCTTCGTAGACCCGGGCGGCGTCCTTGTACTTGCCCTTGTTAACGAGGGCTTCGGCCTTGCCGTAGATGACGTTGGGCGGATCGTTGGAAACCTCCTCGGCGGCCTCGTCTTTGCCGAACCAGCCGAGCGACCCGAAGGAGCTGCATCCCGAGACGAGGCTCGCGGCAACGAGAACGAAAAGGAGCCTCGCCGGCAGCGCGAACGCGCCGCGACCCGAGAGGGGCGTCGCCGCTCGTCCGAGCCTCGTCAAGGTCATGCTTCCCCTCAAAGACCGCCCCTTGCGCGCAGAAGGCTTCCGCCCCGAAAGCCTCACCCGTCATGATAGCGCAGCGCTCAGCAAAAAACGCGCCGATTATGGTGTTTTTTTGCCCTGTTACCGGCTGAGCGTCGCCGACAATTCCGGTTTTTTGTGGAATTCACCCGCCGCCGGGAAAAGGCCTTTATCCCCGCGCGAAACCGCACGGCCTCAAGCCAAGAACAGACTAAAGTTTCGGCCTAAGCTCTCTCTTAGCTCCGCTCGGCGGCGAAATTCGCGGCGGCGAGACGGTGGCTGAGCTCGGCATGGCGAATCTCGCGGTAACGCGGGGCTTCGACCATGGTCCAGGCCTCGGCATCGGCGAACAGCGCCTTGAGCACCAGCGCGTTCAAGCGATGGCCGCCGCGGTTGGAACGGAAAGCGCCGAGGATGGGCGCGCCGGCGAGAGCGAGATCGCCGACCGCATCGAGCGCCTTGTGGCGCACGAATTCGTCGGAGAAACGAAGACCTTCGCGATTGATGATGCGGTCGTCGCCGATGGCAACGGTGTTGTCGAGCGAAGCGCCGAGAGCGAGCCCGGCAGCCCAAAGCCGCTCCACGTCCTTCATGAAGCCGAAGGTGCGGGCGCGGGCGATTTCGCGGCGGAACGAACCCGGGTTCAGGTCGATCTCGATGCGCTGATTGCCGATCAGCGGGGTGTCGAAATCGATGGAGATATCGAGATGGAAACCGTTATGCGGGGAGAGCTCGCCATAGGCGCCGGCATCTTCCACCGTGACCTTCTTCAGAACTTTGAGGTAGCGGCGGGGAGCTTCGAGCTCGGCCAGGCCTACCTCGTCGATCGCCTCGACAAAGCCCGAGGCGCTGCCGTCCATGATCGGAACTTCGGAACTGTCGATCTCGATCAGAGCATTGTCGACACCCAGCCCGCGCAGCGCGGCCATCAGATGCTCGACAGTCGAGATGGAGGAACCGTTGCCGTCGCCAATCACGGTGCACAACGTAACGCCGGTGACCGACCGCTGATCGGCTGCGATCTCGGTCTCGTGTCCGTTGCCATTGGAAACAAGGAAGCGAATGCCGGTGTCGCCGTCGGCGGGACAAAGAGTGACGGAGACTGGCGCTCCGCTATGCACTCCGGTGCCGGTAAGCGAGATTTCGCTGGCAAGCGTCGTCTGGCGCGCCCCGATAAAGCCCCTCATCCCCCGTCGGCCCCCAAGCCGTATTCTGAGTTCCCTGCTTGCCCGAGACTTTTCTCGGACCCCCCGATCGATCTGCGTTCCTTGGCACTTGAGCGGGACTTTTGTCAGTCCTTGCGGTGTGCCGTTTTTGGTTCCGCAATATCGATCTGTGAAGAACCTTAACGCTCGGACTCAGGGGCGACAAATCACGGTTTCTTTCAGTGTGTTACGGACTCTTTCGTCTGGTAACACACTGATAGAACAATATATTTCTCCTTCGATGGGAATCGCTGGCTGTGGGTGTTCTTTACCTTGTGAGCGCGCTCAATTCGCCCTGCGGCGCAAGAACGCGGGAATCTCCAGATCGTCGTCCACAAGCGATTCGTCGGGAGCCTCTTCCCGCTCGTCCGCTTCGGGCGCGGCCTGGACCTCGACCAGTTTCGGCAAGGCGGCAACCACCTTCTCGCCGCGCGGGCGCTCGATGCGGATCCCTCGGGGCGCAGCCTCAGTCTCGGGCTTTGGCCGCTCGGCTTGCTTCGGCATCTCGCCCCAGGCCCGCTCGAACTCGGGCTCGCGCTTGGCGGGCGTCTCATCCTCTTCCTTGCGCAAGCGGCCGACATTGGCGAGCCGCTCGAGGAATCCCACCTTCTTCTTCTGCGCGGCAAGGCCAATGACGGGCACCTCGCCCGACTTCGCCTTGATCTCGCTCTGGGCGACGACGGGCAGGTCCTCCATCGCCGGCATGCGCCGGACGGGACGCTTGATCGCAACCGGGGGCGCCGGCTGGAACGGCCGCGACGGCGTTTGCGGCGCGGATTTCGGCTGCGCCATCGCGACAGGCGCGATCGTGGCCACCTGCGCCGGACGCCGCTCGATCGTCACGTTGCCGGGCGCGCGCCAGACGGGACCGTCCTTGACCATCTCCGACTCGCCCAAGACGAGGCTCGGCTCGTCGAGATCGACAGTGCTGCCCGGCAGCGTCGCGAGACCCGCAAGCCGCGCGCTTAAGCGGCTCCGGTCTTGCATCGTCGTCGGACGCATCTCGATCTGCGCCGTGCCGATGCCGGTCGCCACCACCGACACGCGGATCGATCCGTCGAGCTCGTCGTCGAAGGTCGCGCCAACGATGATGTTAGCGTCGGCATCGGCCTCCTGCCTCACCCGGCTCGCAGCCTCGTCAACCTCGTAGAGGGTCAAGTCGTTGCCGCCGGTGATGGAGACGAGCAGGCCGCTCGCGCCCTTCATGCAGACGTCGTCGAGCAGCGGATTGGAGATCGCCGCCTCGGCCGCCTCGATTGCGCGGCGCTCGCCGGTCGCCTCGCCCGTTCCCATCATCGCCTTGCCCATGCCGGCCATCACGGCGCGGACATCGGCGAAGTCGAGATTGATCAGGCCCTCTTTCACCATGAGGTCGGTGATGCAGGACACGCCCGCACGCAGCACGTCGTCGGCCATGGAGAAGGCATCGGTGAAGGTGGTCTTCTCGTTGGCGACGCGGAACAGGTTCTGGTTGGGGATGATGAGCAGGGTGTCGACAAATTTCTGCAGCTGTTCGATGCCGGCCTCGGCCGCGCGCATGCGCCGCGCCCCTTCGAATTGGAAAGGCTTGGTGACGACGCCGACGGTCAGGATGCCTTCCTCGCGCGAGGCGCGGGCGATGACGGGGGCCGCGCCCGTGCCGGTGCCACCGCCCATGCCGGCGGTGATGAACACCATGTGGCAGCCGACGAGATGGGCCTTGATGTCGGCCATGGCCTCTTCGGCCGCGGCCGCGCCGATCTCAGGCTTCGATCCCGCGCCGAGACCTTCGGTGACATGCGCGCCCATCTGGATGCGCCGCTCGGCAGTCGAGCTCGCAAGCGCCTGAGCGTCGGTATTGGCGACGACAAACTCGACGCCCCTCAGACCCGACGCGATCATGTTGTTGACGGCGTTGCCGCCCGCCCCGCCAACACCGAATACGGTGATGCGCGGTTTGAGTTCAGTGAGATCTGGAACTCCGAGATTGATGCTCATGGCCGTCTTCCGATCCTTCATCGTCGTTCACTCCGGCTCGTGTTTGGCGCTTCCCCGCGAGGCGCTCGTCGAGCCATTCCAACTCTCAAAAATTGTCCCTTATCCACTCGCCGACCTTGGCGAAATAACCGGTGCCGGTGCGGAGCAGTCTCTCTTCGACCGCGCCCGAATGTCTGTCGTCGCCCCGCGCCCAATTGAACAGAAGGCCGATGACGGCGGCGAAATCGGGCGATGCAGCCGCCGCCGGCAGGCCGCGCAGCGAGCGCGGGCGCCCCAAGCGAACGGGCCGTCCGAACATATTGGCCGTGAGCTCGGGCAGACCGGTGAGCTGGCTTGCGCCGCCGGTCAGCACGAGATGCTGGGTGACTTCCGCGGCGATGCCGCTTGCGGCAAGCCGCCGGCGCAGAAGATCGAGCGTCTCCTCGATGCGCGGACGAATGATGCCGGCGAGTTGCGCCTTGGTGATCTGGTTCAAGCTCGGCTGGCCCGCAACGGCAGGGTAGGTGATGATTTCGCGCTCGTCTGACAGGGTGGCGAATGCGGCCCCGTGCAGCGTCTTGAGCCGCTCGGCGTAATCGAGCGGCGCAGGCAGCGTGCGGGCGATATCGGTGGTGATGCTGTTGCCACCGAACGCGATGGCATCGGCATGAACGAACTGGCCATCGGCGAGAACCGAGAGCGTGGTCGTGCCGCCGCCGAAATCGATGCAGGCGACGCCGAGCTTGGCCTCGTCGGGCGTGGCGACGGCAAGCGCGCTCGCATATGGCGCGGCGACGAGATTGGCCACGCCGAGATGGCAGCGCTCGATGCACAGCATGACGTTGCGCATCGCCACCTCGTCGGCGCTGACGGCATGGAGATCGACCGCAAGCCGTTCGCCGCACATGCCTTGCGGCTCGCTGATGCCGCCATTGTCGTCGAGCTGGTAGCTGAGCGGCAGCGCGTGGAGCACGTTGCGCTTGTCGCGCCCGGCATATTGACGGCCCGCCGCGAGCAGGCGCCGGATATCGTCTTCGCGCACCGTACCCGAGGCGAGCGCAAGGCTCGCCGCGAAGGTCTCGCTCTTGAGACGGCCGCAGGTGACCGAAACATGCACATCCTCGACAGTCACGCCGGCCATGCGCTCGGCGGCATCGACCGCCGAGCGGATGCAGGCCTCGGCGCTGTCGAGATGGGCGATCATGCCGGCCTTGAGGCCCTCGGCGCGGGTGTGGTCGAAGCCGATCACCTCGAACTGCATGGCGTCGCCCCTGCCCTCGAGCCAATCGGGCGAAGGCTGCGCCTTGGCGATCAGGCAGCAGATCTTGCTCGTGCCGATGTCAAGCGCGGTCACGATCCGCTGGCGTTTGCCCCTTATCGAGGTCGAGTATCCCATCCCCCGTTCCGTCCCGTCAGGTTTTGCCCTTGGCCGGCGTTGATTTGGTGCTTGCTGTCGGAATGTCGTCTTGCGTTCCGTCTTGCAGCCTGGTCGCTTCCGCCGCGCGCAAGCGCACCGTGATCCGGTCGAGCAGACGGAGATCGACGGTGGCGATATCGCGCTCAAGCACGCGACGTTCGCTGTCGAGCTTGACGAGAGAGGCGAGCGCCTCAGGCACGTTGTCGTCGGGCAACATCACCTCGGCGCCCGAGAGGAGCTTCAGCGTCCAGCGCCGGTCGCCGACCCTGATGGCGGCGAGGATTTGCTTGTTGAGATCGTCGTGAGCGGCGAGCTGCGCGACGAGCGCGGCGGCGTTCTTGGCTGCGCCCTCGCCGACAACGAGCGGGAGATCGGTATAGGCGTCGCGGAGCGCCGGAGCGAGCACGACGCCCTCGGCATCGACCACATAGGTCTTGCCTTTGCTTTGCCACACGGCGAAAGGCGAGCGCTCCTCGACCATCACCTGCAAAGTCGAAGGGAGGAGCCGCATGACTTGGGCGTGCCTGATCCACGGCACGGCTTCGAGCCGCGTCTTGGCGGCGTCGGTGTCGAAGCCGAGCATCATGGTGTCGGGTCCAGCGCCGAGCGCCGCCGTGATCGCGGCATCGGTCGCATGCAATTGTCCGGTCACGGCAATCTTCTTGACGCCGAAGCCCGCAGCGATCGCCGAGCGTTCGAGCGCGCTCGCGAGCGCATCGTAAGCGCGGGTGGTCTGGCCGCCGATCACGGCGCCATAAACCACGGCGCTGCCGAGGACGAGCGCGCACAGCACCAGCCATTTGCTGCGAGCATGCGAGCCGATCCGGCCCAGTCTGATCGTGCGCGGCGTTCGGGTGATGAGGCGGCGGGCTTGGGCGAGCACGGGCAAGCGGGTCGAGGTCTTGCGCGGGGCGGCAATGCCGCGCGCCAGCAGGGCCTGCGAGCCCCGCTTCCTGACCGTTCCCCGTCTCACCTGTTGCACGAAGCGTCCTCCACGATCCAACGCACTAAATCGCCAAACGAGCGCCCGCTATGGGCGGCAAGCTCGGGCACAAGCGACGTCGACGTCATGCCAGGCTGGGTATTGACCTCAAGGCAGATCAGTTCCCCCGTGCCGTCAGGCCGGTCGTCGTAGCGGAAGTCGGATCGACTCACCCCACGGCAGCCCAGTGCCCTATGAGCCGCTAGGGACAGCTTCTGTACCAATTGGTAAACATTTGGTTTAAGCGGCGCCGGGAGGATGTGAATTGATCCTCCGGGGGCGTATTTCGACTCATAGTCGTAGAAGGTGAGCCCTCCCGCCGGCCGGATCTCGATCACCCCGAGCGCCTCCTCCCCCATCACCGCGCAGGTCAGCTCGCGGCCGGCGATGAAGCGCTCCACCATCACGAGCTCGCCGAAGGCCCAGTCGGAGGCGGTCAGTTCCTGCGGCGGATGGGAATGGTCCTCGCGAACGATGAAGACGCCGACACTCGAGCCCTCGGTCGGCGGCTTGATGACGTAAGGCGGCGTCATGGCGTGGCCGCGCGCGGCCTCGGCGCGGGTGATGACAACGCTTTCGGCGACGGGCACGCCGGACGCGGCGAGCACGGCCTTGGCGCGTTCCTTGTGCATGGCGAGCGCGGAGGCGAGCACGCCGGAATGTGTGTAAGGAATGCCCATGGTCTCGAGCACGCCCTGGATGCAGCCATCTTCGCCATAGCGCCCATGAAGTGCGTTGAAGCAGACATCGGGCTTGAGCTCGGCGAGACGCGCCGCAACGTCGTGGCCGACATCGAGGAGGCTCACGCGATAGCCTTGGGTTTGGAGAGCGTCGCCGCAGGCCTTGCCGGAGCGGAGCGAGACCTCCCGTTCCGCCGACAATCCGCCCATCAGCACTACGACATGAATTTGCTTTTTCGCCATTGAGGTTCCCCGGCTGAAAGTGAGCAGGCGCTAGTGTTGCAACCTTGGACGATGAGGGAGATTACGCCGGGATGCCGAGGCGCTTGATCTCCCATTCGAGTTCGACCCCGCTCGTCTCCTTGACCCGCGCGCGCACGGTCTCGCCGAGCGTCTCCAGATCGGCGCCGGAGGCGTTGCCCTCGTTGATGAGGAAATTGCAGTGCATCTCGGAGACTTTGGCATCGCCGACGTTGAGGCCGCGACAGCCGGCGCGGTCGATGAGTTGCCACGCCTTGTGCCCCGGCGGATTCTTGAAGGTCGAGCCGCCGGTGCGGCTCTTGATCGGCTGCACCTCCTCGCGATAGGCGGCGATCTCGTCCATCTCGGCGAGAATCTTTGCGGGCTCTCCGGGCTCGCCCTGGAACAGCGCCTCGGTGAAGATCACGTCGTCCGGCGCGCCGCAGTGGCGATAGGCATAGCCGAGCGCGGCGACGGGAAGCACATGAACGTTGCCCTTGCGATCGACCGCGCGCGCCTCGACGAGAACCTCTTTCGTCTCGCGGCCGTGCGCGCCGCCGTTCATGCGGAGCGCGCCACCGACGCAGCCGGGGATGCCGCGATAGAAGGAGAGACCGGCGATCCCCGCTTCGGCGGCGGCGCGCGCGACCTTCACGTCCGGCACGGCGGCGCCGGCCCTGACCCTGTAACCGTCCTCCGCCGTAACTTCGCCGAAACCACGCCCGAGCCGGATCACGACGCCCTCGATGCCGCCGTCACGCACGAGAAGATTGGAACCGAGCCCGATGACGGTGACGGGAACGGCGGCGGGGACCTCGCTCAGGAAATAGGCGAGGTCGGCTTCGTCGGAGGGTGAGTAAAGCACCTCCGCCGGCCCGCCCGCCCTGAACCAGGTGAGGTCCTTAAGCGGGGTTTCGGCCTTGAGCCGTCCCCTGAGCTTGGGCAGGCTCGCGACAAGCCGGCCTTCGAGATCGCGTCCGTTCAAGCCCGTCCCCCGTGGCTCGCGAGCTTCTTCGGCAAAGCGTTCATCCAATCGGTGATCGTGCCGGCGCCGAGGCCGACGACAGTGTCGCCGCTTTTCGCGACCGATGCGATGGTTTCGACCAGCGACTCTTCGTCGTCAACCGTCAGCACATGCGGATGGCCGTGACGGCGCAACCCCGAGGCCAGCTCATCGCGATCGATGCCGGGGATCGGCGCTTCGCCCGCCGAATAGACCGGGGTGACGACAACGATATCGGCATCGTCGAGACAGGCCGAGAACTCGTTGAACAACGATTGCAGGCGCGTGTAGCGATGGGGCTGAACCACCGCGACGATGCGCCCGTCGCCGCCCGCCCGCGCCGCTCTGAGCACGGCCGCGATCTCGACCGGGTGGTGCGCGTAATCGTCGTAGACCCTGACGCCCTTCCAATCGCCGACCGCGGTGAAGCGGCGCTTCACGCCGGAGAAGGCAGCGAAGGTCTTGCGGATCACGTCGTCGCTCACGCCTGCTTCCGTCGCCGCGGCCAGCGCGCCGAGCGCATTCAAGGCATTGTAATGGCCCGGTACCGGCAACATGAGATCCTCAAGCTTGCGCGCGCCGCCTTTGACGGCGTGACCGAGCTCGGCGTCGAACACGACGCGGTCGCGGCTCGTGCGCAGATTGCCGAGCCTGATGTCGGCGTCGCGCGCGACCCCGTAGGTCAGGGTGCGGCGTCCGTTGGCGGCGCCGCCGAGCTTGGCCAAGAGCTCGCGCACCACGGGATGATCGATGCAGGCCACGGCGAGACCATAGAACGGGATCGCCTCGATGAATTGCAGGAAGGACTGATGCAGCGCGTCGAGCGAAGGCCAATAGTCCATGTGCTCGGGATCGATATTGGTCACGACTCCGATCTGGGTCGGAAGCTTGAGGAAAGTGCCGTCCGACTCGTCGGCCTCGACCACCATCCATTCGCCGCTGCCGATGCGCGCATTCGTGCCCCAGTCATTGATGATGCCGCCGGCGATTACGGTCGGGTCGAGCTCGGCGGATTTGAGCAGATCGGCGATGAGCGAGGTGGTGGTGGTCTTGCCGTGCGTGCCGGTGATCGACACCGTGGCGCAAGGGCGCATCAGCTCGGCCAGCATCTCGGCGCGGCGGATGATGGGAATGCCCTGCTCCTTGGCCGCCTCGAACTCCGGATTGCCGGCCTTGACCGCGCTGGAAATGACCAGATGGCCGGCGCCGGAGATATTGGCGGGGTCGTGACCGATCAGGCAGGTGATGCCGCGGGCGCGAAGGCGATCGAGATTGGCGCCGTCCTTGAGGTCGCTGCCCTGCACGCGATAGCCGCGCGTGTGCATCACTTCGGCAATGGCGCTCATGCCGATGCCGCCGATGCCGACGACGTGGAACAGGCCTGCGCGATCGGGGTCGGGAAGATGCATGCTCGAACTCTACACTACTAATCTTTGCTGCGCGCCAGCGCCTCGGCGAGATCGGCGAGCTTCTTGACGGCTTGGGTTTCGGCCATGGCCTTGCCCTTGGCGGCGGCCGCGGCCAAGACCTCGGGCGAAGAGAGCAGCCTTTGCAGTTCGGAGGCCAGGCGCTCAGGCGTCAGCTCCTGCTGGCGCACGCACCAGCCCCCGCCACCCTCCTGTAGACGCGTTGCGTTCTCGAGTTGATCGTTGTCGAGCGCGTGCGGCAGCGGCACGAGCAGGCAGGGCCTGCCGATCGCCATCAGCTCGGCGACGGTCGAGGCGCCGGCCCGCGCCACGACAAGATGCGCGCCGGCGATGCGCTCGGGCAAGTCGCGGAAGAAGGGGGCGATATGCGCCGCGATCCCCGCCTCCATGTACGCCTCGCGCAGCGCCCTGGTGTCCTCCTCGCGTGCCTGCTGCACCACCGTCAGGCGCTCGCGCATGTCGGCCGGCAGGCGTGCCAGCGCAAGGGGCAGAGCCTCGGAGAAGAACCGCGCGCCCTGGCTTCCGCCGAAGACGAGAAGCAAGAGCCGCCCTCCGGGCTCCGGCGGCTGATAGGGGATATCGCGATAGGACAGAACCGCGTCGCGCACCGGCGTTCCGGTCAATTGCGCCTTCGCCTCCGCGCCGGCGCGAAGAAGCCGCGTCGGCTTGAAGGAGAGCGCGATGCGGTCAACGAAGCGCGACAGCAAGCGGTTGGCGCGGCCCATCACCGCGTTCTGCTCGTGGATCGCGGTTGGGATCCCGCTCGTGCTCGCGGCAATGATCGGCGGCAGCGTGGGATAGCCGCCGAAGCCGATCACCGCGCGGGGCTTTGTCGTCATGAGCAGTCGAAGCGCGCCGAAATAGCCGACGCCGAGACGGGTGAAGGTCGTGGCGACGGCGACGGGATTGCGGCTCGCGAGCGTGGCGGAGGGAATACGATGGATGGCGCGGGCGGGAAACTCGACGCCGTATTTCTCGGCGCGGATGTCGGTCGCAAGCTCGACTTCATGTCCGCGGCGTTTCAGTTCCTGCGCGAGAGCCGCGGCGGGGAAGAGATGCCCGCCGGTGCCGCCCGCCGCGAGAAGGAAGGGCCGCGCGGTCAAGCAGTCTGCTCCCTGATGCGTTCCGATTCCTGATCGCGATGCGCGCCGGCCGGCAATTGCCCGACCATCGGCCGCTTGCGGGTCAGCCCGAGCGCGAAGCCCATGGTCAGCGCCATGGCGAGAAGCGACGAGCCGCCATAGGAGATGAAGGGCAGCGTCATGCCTTTGGCGGGAAGCAGCCCGACATTGACCGCCATGTTGATGAGCGTCTGCAAGCCGAACACCATGATGAGCCCGGCAACGGCATGCCTAATGAATCCGTCGGGCTCCTGCGACGCCTTCGACAGGCCGCGCAATACAATGAACGCGAAGAGCGCAAGCAGGATGAGGCAGACGATCAATCCGTACTCTTCGGCGGTCACCGCGAAGATGAAATCGGTGTGCGAGTCGGGCAGCACATTTTTGACCGTGCCTTCGCCGGGACCGCGCCCGAACCATCCGCCATAGAGAAATGAATCGAGCGAGCGATCCGCCTGATAGGTATCGCCGGATTCGGGATTGAAGAAGCGGTCGATGCGCGAGGCAACGTGCGGAACAAGGAAATAGGCCGCGCCGACGCCGGCGATGCCGGCCGCGGCGAGCGCTCCGATCCACACCATGTTGATGCCGGCCATATAGAACAGCGCGCCCCATACCAGCGTCACGAGAAGCGTCTGGCCGAAATCGGGTTGAAGCACGAGCAGCGCGGCGAAGACGGCGTAGAGCACGACCGCAAGTTCGATGCCGGGCACGTCGCGCCGCTTCTGGCTCTCGTTGAGCAGCCAGGCCGTGAGCACGACGAAAGCCGGCTTCACGAATTCCGACGGCTGGATCGAGATCGCGCCGATCTGGAGCCAGCGCTTGGCGCCCTTGATCTCGGGGCCGAGTCCGAGAATGAGCGCCATCAGCGCAATGCCGACGACGAAGATGACGAGGCTTGTGCGCCGGATCTGCTTCGGCGTCAGGGTCGAGGCGGCAAACATGATCGCGACCGAAGGAAGCAGCAGGGCGGCGTGGCGGCGCACGAAGTAGAACGGCTCGAGATCGTATTTGGCGGCGATCGGCGGGCTTGCCGCGAGCGAGAGCACGAGCCCCGTGCCCATGAGCAAGAGCAGGCCGAAGAACATCAGCCGGTCGACGGTGAACCACCAGTCGGAAAGAACGCTGCGGTCGGCGCGTGTCAGCCTCATGCCGCTTGTCCCTGCCTCACCCCTTCAGCGCCGTCGAGAGCCATGACGAGGTCGCGAAACGCATCGCCGCGCTTGGCGAAATTGTCGAACTGATCGTAGGAGGCGCAAGCGGGCGAGAGAAGCACGACCGGCTCGTTCGCCGCCGAACGGCTCGCGTCGGCGGCGGCCGTCTCGACGGCGCGGGCGAGAGTGCCGCAATGGACATGATCGACCTCATCCCCGAGCTGGCCGGCAAAGGCGTCCGCCGCCTCCCCGATCAGGTAAGCTCGCACGATTCTCGGATAGAAAGGTTCAAGTCCGGCTAATCCCCCCTCTTTCGGCCTGCCGCCGATGATCCAATAGATGTCGGTGAAGCTCGCCAGCGCCTTGCCGGCGGCGTCGGCATTGGTCGCCTTGGAATCGTTCACGAACAGCACCTTGCCCCGGCGCGCGACCTGCTCCATGCGGTGCGAAAGGCCGGAAAAGCTCCTGAGGCCCTCGGCGATGGCGGCGGCGCTCAAGCCTTGCGAGCGGGCGAGCGCGTAGGCCGCGGCGGCGTTCTGCCAATTATGCGCGCCCCGGAGGGAGCCGATGCCGGCAAGGTCGACCTTGGCCAACTCACGGCCGCCTTCCATCTCGTGGAGGACGCCGTCGGTTGCGAAAACCCCCGTCTCGACGCTGCGACCGATTGCGACGCGCTTCACCTGACAGGCGCCGCCGAGGGACGCGGCGATCGCGCGGGAGGGTTCGTCATCGACGCCGATCGCGGCGGTGGCTTCCGGTTTGAGCGCGGCAAAGACCGAAGCCTTGATGCGGGCGTAGTTTTGCAACGTGCCGTGCCGGTCGAGATGATCGGGTGTGACATTCAGGAGGGCCGCGGCGTCGGGCGAGAGGCTCGGGGCGAGCTCGATCTGGAACGACGACAATTCCAGGACGTACGTAAGGTCGGGCGCGAACGGATCGAGGTCGAGCACGGCCTTGCCGATATTGCCGCCGAGCGCCACGCGCTTGCCCGCGGCCGAGAGGAGATGGGCGGTGAGCGCCGTCGTGGTCGATTTCCCGTTGGTGCCGGTGATGACTATGACTTTGCCCGGCGCGGACGTTCGCGCCCGCTCGCGGAAGAAGAGCTCGATATCGCCGATCACCTCGACGCCCGCTTCCTTCGCGCGGGCCACGCTCCAATGCGGCATCGGATGCGTCAGAGGAATGCCGGGAGCGAGAACGAGAGCGGCAAAGCGCGACCAATCGGTGGCGGCAAGATCGCTCACCGCAAAGCCCTGGCGTGCCGCGTCGTCGCGGGCGGCCGCGGTGTCGTCCCAGAGAATGGGATTGGCGCCCCCCGCTTTAAGGGCGCGCGCCGAGGCAAAGCCGCTAAGCCCCAGCCCCAAGACCGCTACGTCCCGGCCGGCGAAGATGGTCACGGGAATCATGTCGAAGCGAATCTAGCGCAATTTCAGCGTGGCGAGGCCGGCAAGCGCAAGCACCACGGCGATGATCCAGAACCGGATTACGACCGTCGATTCCGGCCAGCCCTTCTGCTCGAAATGGTGGTGGAGCGGGGCCATGCGGAACACCCTCTTGCCGAACAGCTTGAACGAGGTGACCTGCACGATCACCGAAGCCGCCTCGAGCGCGAACAGGCCGCCGACGATAGCGAGGACCAATTCGTGCTTGGTGGCGACCGCGATGGTGCCGAGCGCGCCGCCGAGCGCGAGCGAGCCGGTATCGCCCATGAAGATGAGCGCGGGCGGGGCGTTGAACCAGAGAAAGCCGAGGCCGGCCCCGACTAGCGCTCCGCAGATCACGGCAAGCTCGCCGGTTCCCGCAACGAAATGGATTTGCAGATAGTCGGCGAAGAGCGCGTTACCGACGAGGTAGGAGATGAAGCCGAAGGTGGCGGCCGCGATCATCACCGGAACGATGGCGAGCCCATCGAGGCCGTCGGTCAGGTTCACGGCGTTGCCGGCGCCGACGATGATGAACGCGCCGAAGAGGATATAGAGCCAGCCGAGATTGATGAGCGTGCCCTTGAAGAAGGGAATGGTGAGCGAGGTCGCGAGCGGCTCCTGGCTCGCATGCATGATCGCGGCAGTGGCGGCCACCGCGGCGAAGGCTTCGATCACGATCTTGATGCGTCCGCGAAAACCCTCCGCGGATTGCTTGGTGACTTTCAGGTAGTCGTCGTAGAGGCCGACGGCGCCATAAACCAATGTGAGCAGCAGCACGACCCAGACGAACATATTTTCCAGATTGCCCCACAACAGCACGGCGACGGTGACGCCGGACAGGATCATGAGCCCGCCCATGGTCGGCGTGCCTTGCTTCTGGATGAGATGGCGCTCGGGGCCGTCTTTGCGGATGGGCTGGCCCTTGCCCTGGCGAATGCGTAAAGAGCGGATCACTTTCGGCCCGAACAGAAAAACGAACAGCAGCGCCGTGATCAGCGCGCCGCCGGTCCGGAACGTGATGTAGCGAAAGACATTGAAGACGGAGACCTCAGGCGCAAACTGGGCCAGCCAATAGAGCATCGCCTTTTCCCCCTCCCGGGCCCCTTTTACGCCGTCGCCGCTTCGGTGCCAAAGCGCCGTTTCAGCGCCTCCACCAGTGGCCCCATGCGGCTGCCGAGAGAGCCTTTGACCATGATCGCGTCCCCCGGACCGACCGCTTCGAGGAGCTTCGGTCCAAGCTCCTCGGAGGTCTTGGCGTAGGCGCCCCGGCGGCTTGCGGGCAAAGCCTCGTAAAGGGAGCCCATCAATTCGCCGCAGGCAAAGACAACATCTACCCCGGCCCCGTCAATGAACTCCGCAAGCTCCTGGTGAAGCCCGGGCCCTTCCGGTCCAAGCTCGAGCATGTCGCCGAGGACCGCGACCCGGCGGCGGTATTCGCCGCGCGGGATCAGCCCGAGCGTTGCGAGCGCGGCGCGCATCGAAGCCGGATTGGCATTGTAGGACTCATCGACGATCGCCAGCGGCGGCTTGGTGGCGATGACGCTGCGGCGCCCGCGCCCGGCTTGCGCCTCAAGCCCGGCGAGCGCGCCGGCGGCAGAAGCGAGATTAGCGCCGGCGAGCTTCGCCGCCGCGAGAACGGCGAGCGAATTCTGCACCAGGTGACGGCCCGGCGCTCCGAGCCGGTAGGCGATCGTCTCGCCGAGGATCTCGGCGCTCACATTCGACCCGTCGGGACCGAGCGCGACGTCAAGCAACCGGGCATCGGAATCGGGCGCTTCGCCGAAGCCGACGATGGTCGCGCCGCACCGAAGCGCATGATCCTTGAGCCGCTGAAAGTAAGGACTGTCGCGATTGATGACGGCAGCGCCCTGAGGCTCGAGCCCGCGGAAAATTTCCGCCTTGGCATCGGCGATTTCCTCGACCGAGCGGAAGAAGCCGAGATGGACCGGCGCCACCGTGGTGATAATAGCGATATGCGGCCGCGCGAGCCGCGTCAGCGCATCGATCTCGCCCGCATGGTTCATGCCGAGCTCGAACACGCCGAAGCGCACGTCTTTCGGCATGTTGGCGAGCGACAGCGGAACCCCCCAATGATTGTTGAACGACTTGGCCGAGGCATGCACCGAACCGCTCGGGCCGAGCGCAAGGCGCAACGCTTCCTTGGTGCCGGTCTTGCCCGCGCTGCCGGTGACGGCGATGACTTTGGTGCTTCTCGCGCGCTCCCGCGCCGCGCGTCCGAGGCCGTTCAAGGCTTCGAGCGTATCGCCGACGCGCACGAGACGCTGCTCATCGGTCTGGGGGAAGCTGTTGTCGACGATGGCGCAAGCCGCGCCTCCTTCGAGAGCGGCGGCGACAAAGGCATGACCGTCGCGGTTCGGTCCGCGGATCGCGACGAAGACGTCGCCCCGCGCGAGCGAACGGCTATCGATGGAGCAGCCGGACACGGGCGTTGCGGTCGCGCCAAGCGTCGTGCCGGGCGCGGCCTGCGCGATCTCGCCGAGGGTCCAGAGCGGTTCAACCACAGGTCGCCTCTTGCTTCAGCGCGGCGGCCACCGCGTCGTGGTCCGAGAAGGGGATCACTCTCGTGCCGATGGTTTGACCGGTCTCGTGTCCCTTGCCGGCCACGAGCAGGACATCGCCGCGCTCGAGTCCAGCGACCGCCTCGGCGATCGCCGTTGCACGGTCGCCGATCTCATCCGCCCCGGGCGCGGCCGCCAGAATCTGGCGCCTGATCTCGGCGGGGTTTTCGCTGCGCGGATTGTCGTCGGTGACAATGGCGCGATCGGCTTTCGCCACCGCGACCTTTCCCATTTCGGGGCGCTTGCCCTTGTCGCGATCGCCGCCGCAGCCGAACACGACGACGAGCCTTCTCTCGACGTAGGGGCGCAAGGCGTCGAGCGCTTTTGCGAGCGCATCGGGGGTGTGGGCATAATCTATAAAGACGGGCGCGCCGCCGCGGCCGGTGCCGGCGAGATCGAGCCGCCCGCGCGCCCCGTGCAGCGATTGAAGCGCCGGCAGCACGGTCGCGGCGCTTGCTCCCGTCGCCATGACGAGGCCCGCCGCGACGAGCGCATTGGAAGCCTGGAAAGCGCCGACCAGCGGCAAACGCACCTGATGCGTCTTGCCGTCATGTTCGATGGTGAGGGCTTGAGTGAAGCCGTCGCGCTCGGCGGCGAGAAGCCGCAAGCTCGTTCCGCTCCATCCCACCGTGACGAGATTGAGCCCTCTTGCGTCAGCGGCCGCAGCGATGCCCCTTCCCGCCTCGGTATCGACGTCGATCACGGCGGTCGCGCCTTGCGGCAGCAACTCGGTGAAGAGCCGGAGCTTCTGCGCGAAATAGTCATCGAAGCTCGGGTGATAGTCCAAATGATCGCGCGAAATGTTGGTGAAGGCGCCGGCGGCAAGCCGAATGCCATCGAGGCGGCGTTGTTGCAAGCCGTGGCTCGACGCTTCGAACGCAAGATGAGTCACGCCCTCGTTGGCGAGGGTGGCAAGGATGCGGTGAAGCTCGATCGGATCCGGCGTCGTGTGGGCGAGCGTTTTGGTGCCGGACGGGCTGACGAGGCCGACGGTGCCGAGGCTCGCAGCCTTGAGCCCCTCGCCTGTCCAAAGCTGGCGCACGAAAGATGCAACCGACGTCTTGCCGTTCGTGCCGGTCACGGCGACGGTCACTTCCGGTTGAGCGCCGAAGAAGCGCGCGGCAATCAACGCAAGACGCCGGCGCGGGTCGCCGTCCTCGATGATCGCGGCAGAACCCGCCGGAGCCTTTGCGCCTTCAGGCACGAGGATTGCGGCGGCGCCGCGCTGCAACGCCTCGGCGATGAAGCGCACGCCGTCGGTGTTCACACCCGGCAACGCGGCGAAGAGATAGCCCGGCTTCACCTCGCGGCTGTCGGCCGCGAGCCCTGAGATCGGCAGGCGTCGGAGGCTATCGGGCAGCTTCGCATCGTGCCCAAAGAGCTCGCCCAGAGTCATTGTCGAACATGCGCCCCGAAAAGTGGCATTTCCTTGAGGATCAAGGATTTGGCCTGACCCGCTCGCGGGTGGGCGCCTGTTAATAGGAGGCCAGCACCTTGGCGTCAAACTTGCCCTGCTCGGGCTTGAGTTTCGGCGGCACGCCGAGGATCGGCGCAATCCGCGCAATGATCTTCCCGGCGGTCGGCGCGGCGTTGACCCCGGCCGTCGCCTGGCCGCCCGACTCGGCCACGCGCTGCGGCTCATCGAGCATGACCAGAACGAGATATTCCGGCGCGTCGGTGGGAAAGGCGGCGAGGAAGCTCGTCAGCAGCGCCGAGGTGGAGTAGCGGCCGCCAACGACCTTCTCAGCCGTGCCGGTCTTGCCGCCGACGCGATAGCCTTCGACGTCGGCGCGCTTGGCCGTCCCCTGCAGCACGTTGAGACGCATCATTTTCAACATCGCCGCGCTGGTGGCGGGCTTCAGCACGCGCTTGCCTTCGCGCATGCCGTCTTCACGCGAGCGCGGCAGGAAAGTCGGCGTCACGGCGATCCCGCCATTGACGAGCGGAAGCGTCGCGGTCGCAAGTTGGAGCGGGGTCACCGAAAGCCCGTGACCGAACGCAATCGTCATGCTGTTCAGTTTCTGCCAGCGCGGTGGAATGATTGGCGCGGCGCTGTCGCCAAGTTCGGTGGTGACGCGGTCCATCAGGCCGAGCTTCTTGAGAAAGGCGCGGTGACGTTCGATGCCCATGTCGAGCGCCATCTTGGCCGCGCCGATATTCGACGAATAGATGAAAACTTCCGGCACGGAGAGACTCCGCCTCTTGCCGTGGAAGTCGTCGATGGTGAAGGAGGCGTAGTGGATCGGGCTCGATGCGTCGTAATGCGAGCGCAGCGTCGCCTGCCCGCCGTCGAGCACGCCGGCGACGGTGAACACCTTGAACACCGAGCCCATCTCGTAGACGCCGAAGCCGATGCGATTGAGCCGCTCCTTGTCGAGGGCCTGCTCGCGATGATTGGGGTCGTAGTCGGGGAGCGAGGCGAGCGCCATCACTTCGCCTGAGTGAACGTCGATGACGATCCCCGCCGCGGCCTTGGCGTGATAGGCAGCAATGGCCCGGCCGAGTTCCTCGCGCAGCACGTGCTGCACGCCGAGATCGAGCGAAAGCGCGACGCCCTCGCTCCCGGTCATGGCAAGTTGAGGATTGTCGTCGATGAATTTCTCGACGCCGGCGAGACCCTTGCTGTCCACGTTGACGAGGCCGACCACGTGACTTGCGGTGGCCCCCATCGGGTAGACGCGGCGATACTCGTCGATGAATCCGACGCCGGGGAGTCCGAGCTCGTGAATCTCGGCCTGCTGCTTCGGCGTAAGCTCGCGCTTGATACGGACGAAGCGCCGACCCTGCTTGATGCGCGTGCGGAGGTCGCCTTGGTCGATGTCGGGGAGGACGCTCGCGACCTGCTCGGTGAACTCGTCCGCATCGATCACGCGATTGGGGTCGGCGAAAAGAGTCGCGCCCTTGATGTCGGTCGCGAGCAGCCTGCCGCCGCGATCGAAGACGTCGGGACGATGGACCGTCGAGGAGATGTCGAAGACTCCGCCCGCTCCCGGCCCGGTGGCGGCGAAGCCGAGCGTGACGAGCCGCGCCGCGATCATGGCGAAGGCAAGCGCAAAGGCGAGGCAGGCAAGGCGGAAGCGATAGCGGCCGCGCGCGAGGTTGGCGCGTTCGGCTCGGGCAGAGGCGGGATCTGGTCTTGCGGTCGGGGCCACGGTCGGTCGCCTATTGGGCCTCGTCGCCAGCCGGCCGCTCGATCTTGGCCTCGGGCCAGGCCGGGGCCGCCTCGCCTTCGGGCGCGCTCGCGATCGAAACCTTCGGCTTTCCTTCCGGCGGGGTCGTTTTCGCCGCGGGCGCGTCAGGAGCAGATGCGGGCGTCTCCTGCTTGAGGCGCTCGGGATCGAAATCGCGGTCGGTCACCTTGTCGAGGGTGACAATCTGGACGGGCTTCGCCGGGGCGAGCTTCAGATGTTTCTGGGCGAGCCGCTCGATCCGCTCCGGGCGGTTGAGCAGGCTCCACTCGGCGCGAAGCACTGCGATCGCGTCGCGCTCCTCGTCGATTTGCCCGTTGAGCGTCCGGATTTCGGCGTCGATCCCCTTCGCCTGGTACTTGACCTGATAGATGACGCAGGCGAGCGCGACGAGGCCGAGCACAAGGCAGACATTAATGAAGCGCAGCATGGCATTACTCGCGAAACTGAACGACCCTCACATGGCAACCTTGAGCTCTGGCACCCCGAGCGCGGCAAGGTCGAGGGGGTGAGCCGGCGCCGCGGTACGCATGGCGGCTCTGAGCCTTGCCGAGCGTGCGCGCGGGTTCCGGGCAATTTCCCCCTTCCCCGGTTCTAACGGACGACGGTTAAGAAGCTGGAAGCTTGGCGCAAGAATTTCCTGGGCGGCTTCGGGGAGGTGGCGCGAGCCGCGCGGCGGCGGCACGCTGCGGCTGGCGAGGAACCGCTTGGCGATCCGGTCCTCGAGCGAGTGGAAGGTGACGATGGCGAGCCGCCCCTTGTCCTTCAAGAGACGCTCGGCGGCGGCAAGGCCGTTGGCGAGCTCGGTCAGCTCCTCGTTGAGAAAGAGCCGAAGCGCCTGGAAGGTGCGGGTCGCGGGGTGCTTGGTCTCGTCGCGTTTGCGGCCGATAACCTTGGCGACGAGTTCGGCAAGCTC
>Ga0081455_10002010_pt1 | contig 24306 bp, 23 predicted proteins | sample TabmetS3T2R1_FD_70207 | JGI IMG/M metagenome (GOLD analysis project Ga0081455, IMG submission 70207) | Tabebuia heterophylla rhizosphere microbial communities from the University of Puerto Rico - S3T2R1 | ecosystem: Host-associated > Plants > Roots > Rhizosphere ...
ATCACGGCAGGCAATGCGGCGGGCCTCAACGATGGAGCGACGGCCTGCCTGCTGGCCGCTGAAGGTGTTGCCGCCGAACTCGGGATGCCGGTGGCCATGAGGCTCGTCACCTACGCGTTCGCTGGCGTCGATCCTGAGGTGATGGGCGTCGGACCGATCCCGGCGACGGAGAAGGCGCTGGCCAAGGCCGGACTGTCGATGGATGACATGGGTGCCGTCGAGATCAATGAGGCCTTTGCTGTCCAGGTCCTTGCATTTTGTGATCATTTCGGGCTGGCTGCAAATGATCCGCGGCTCAACCCGTACGGCGGTGCTATCGCTCTCGGCCATCCACTCGCCAGCTCCGGGGTACGACTGATGATTCACCTGGCGCGGGCATTCCGAGAGCATCCGGAGGTGCGGTACGGGCTCACCACGCTGTGCATCGGTCTCGGCATGGGCGGCACGGTGATCTGGGAGAACCCCCACTTCTCAGAGGAGGCACAGTGATTGCCGACGAGCTCGAACGACTGATCACCGAGGCCACTGCCAGGAGCGAGGGTGAGGTCGTAACCCACGCCCTGAGTCGAGACATCAAGCTGCCCCACACCGCCGGCACAGCGGTGTTGATCACGTTGGATAACGGACGTGATCACACTCGACCCAATACCTTAGGTGCTCGAGGCCTCGGCGAATTGAACCGGGCCATCGATGCCGCCCAGGCACGGGATGACGTGTTGGCAATCGCGGTGACCGGCAAGCCCTTCATGCTCGCGGCAGGCGCAGACCTTTCCGCCTTCTCCAAGATCGTCAACCGGGACGACGCACTCGCCATCCCGCGGATCGGGCATGCCGTCTACGACAAGCTGCGCACCTCACAGGTGCCGACCTTTGCCTTCATCAACGGGCTTGCGCTAGGAGGCGGCCTGGAGCTTACGCTGCATTGCCAGTACCGGACAGTTTCAGCGGCTGCGCCCGGAATCGCCTTGCCGGAATGCTTTCTCGGCTTGTTCCCGGGCTGGGGCGGTGCCTACCTGGTGCCTAACTTGATTGGTGCCGATCGCGCCGTCCAGTTGATCATTGAGAATCCACTCAGTCAGAACAAGATGCTGACTGGCTCCGAGGCGCACCAGCTGGGTCTGGCCGACGCGATCTTCGACGGTGCAGACTTCCTCGCTCGCTCCCTGGACTGGGCGGGTCAGATCGTCGCTGGATCGCTCACGGTGACCCGACCCGAGGTCGACCGAGGAGAGTCTTGGAACGATGCGCTGGCCCGAGGGCACAGCTTCGCCGACAGCAAGGTCTTCGGCGCGTCGCCAGGGCCGTATCGCGCGCTTGAGCTCATGGCGGCAGCTAAGTCCACTGACCGGGCGGCTGCCTATGGCGCCGAAGACGAAGCACTAGCCGATCTGATCATGAGTCCCGAGCTGCGGGCCAGCCTGTATGCCTTCGACCTGGTACAGAAGCGCGCGCGGAAGCCGGCGGGCTCGCCCGATTCCAGCCTGGCGCGAGCGGTTACCAAGGTCGGCGTCGTTGGTGCCGGCCTGATGGCCAGCCAGCTCGCGATCTTGTTCCTGCGGAGGCTGCAGGTGCCGGTCGTGATCACTGATCTCGATCAGGAGCGGGTCGACAAGGGGCTGGGATCCGTGACGGCCGAGATCGACAGGCTGCTCGGTAAGCGGCGGATCTCCCCCGACGAGGCGAACCGGCTTCGGGCACTGATCTCCGGCACCACCGAGCTAGTGGATTTCGCCGACTGTGACTTCGTCATCGAGGCGGTCTTCGAGGAGATATCGATCAAGAAGCAGGTCTTCGCTGATCTTGAGAAACACGTCTCTGCCAGCTGCGTGCTGGCCACGAATACATCATCGCTGTCCGTGGCGCAGATGGCGGCAGATCTTGATCATCCGGAGCGGGTGGTCGGCTTCCACTTCTTCAATCCGGTGGCAGTGCTGCCGCTGCTGGAGATCGTCCGAGCTCCGGCGACCGACGAGGAGACTCTCGCCACAGCATTCCAGGTGGCGAAGACCTTGAAGAAGAACGCCGTGCTGGTTAGGGACTCAGCGGGCTTTGTCGTGAACCGGCTGCTGCTCAGATGGATGGTGGAGATCTTCGCCGCAGTTGATGAGGGCACGCCTGTTCCGGTTGCCGATGAGGCGCTGCGGCCACTCGGTCTGCCCATGTCGCCTGGTGTACTGCTTCAACTGGTTGGTCCGGCGGTCGCCTTGCATGTGGTCGAGAGCCTGCAGGCAGCATTCGGCGATCGATTTCCTGTCTCGCGCAACCTCCAGGCGCTGGTCGATGCCCAGAGGCCCGGTATCTATGACTGGACGCCTGAGGGAAAGCCGTACGTCAGCAACGAAACCGTGCAACTGCTCGTTGTCGACGATCGGCCGAGCACCGCCGAGCAAGTGCGAGACCGGGCGCTGAACGCACTGGCCGAGGAGATTGGCCTGATGCTGGAGGAGGAAGTCGTCGCCGCGCCGATGGATATCGATCTGTGCTTGATCCTCGGTGCTGGCTGGCCGTTCCACCTCGGCGGCATTACGCCCTACCTCGACCGCGAGGGCGTTTCCGAGCGCATACTGGGCCGTCGCTTCTTGCCGCTCGGAATCGCCTCCGTACCCACCGCGTGAAGTCGGATCAGCTCGCCAGCTTCTGCGGTGGGTTGCTCAACCGAGCTCGGCCGGAGGCCGAAGTCGGCGATCAGTGCTTCGGGCACACCTTCTGGACGGTCCTAGGGCCTTGCCGACTTGTCAGAACCCAGTTGAGTTCAGGCTCAACTGGGTTCTGACAAGTCGGCGCGAGTGGGCTGTTGTTCGAGGGCCACGTCCGCCCGCACGATCGCCTCGACCGCGTACCGGGCGATGTTTTGTGGCGTCAATCCAATCTCCCTCAGCAACTCGCTGCGCCCACCATGCGGCAGGAACTCTTGTGGAATGCCGAACTCCCGTACTGGAGTGTCGACACCCGCTGAGCGCAGCTGCTGCGCCAGCCGCGCTCCGAAACCGCCCACCACACCGTTGTCCTCGACGGTGATCACAAGATCATGATCGCCGGCCAGCGAGACCAGTGCCGGGTTGACCGGCAACACCCAGACTGGGTCGACGACCGTGACGCCGATCCCCTGGTCGGAGAGTCGCTGGCCGACGGCGACGGCCGTCACCGCGAGCGGGCCCAGACCGAGCACGAGGACGCGCGGCTGCTCGGTCTTGAGCAGTATGTCCATACCGTCCAGCTGATCGACAGCCGGCAGGTCCGGCGGCACCTGCTCTTTGGGAAGTCGGATCACGCTCGGAGCGTCGTCGATGGCCAGCGATCGCGCCAACGCGTCGCGCAACCGGCTGCCGTCGCGGGGCGCGGCAAGATGGATGCCCGGAATCACCTGCAAGATCGACATGTCCCACATGCCGTGATGGCTGGGACCGTCGGGTCCGGTGATGCCTGCCCTGTCGAGCACAAAGGTGACACCGCATCGATGCAGGGCCACATCCATCAAGACCTGGTCGAAGGCGCGGTTGAGGAAGGTGGAATAGACCGCTATCACCGGGTGTAGGCCACCCATGGCAAGACCCGCCGCCGACGTGACGGCGTGCTGCTCCGCGATGCCGACGTCGAAGCAGCGCTCGGGGAACGCCTGTGCAAATCGGTGCAGGCCTGTCGGATACACCATCGCCGCCGTAATTGCGACGACTCGTTCATCGGCACTACCGAGCCGCAGCAGCTCCTCGGAGAACAGATCGGTCCACATCTGGCCGGATGAGCTGCCGATGGCCTCGCCGGTCGTGGAGTTGATCTTGCCGACGGCGTGAAAGCGGTCTTCCTCATGGTTTTCAGCGGCCTTGAAACCGTTGCCCTTGCGCGTAATGCAGTGCACCAGGACCGGACGGCGGAACTGCTTCGCTTGCCTGAGCGCCCGCTCGACCTCAGCAATGTCATGACCATCGACCGGGCCGACGTATTTCAGGCCAAGGTCGGAGAACAGCCCCTGCGGAGCTAGCACGTCTTTGAGCCCGATCTTGATTCCGTGCAAGATGTCGTACGCGGCGTTGCCGACAAGCGGTGCCCGGCTGACATTGCGCTTCACCAGTTCCAAGATCTGCTCGTAGCGCGGATTGGTACGCAGCCCGCTCAGGTGCCGTGCCAGCCCCCCGACCGTCGGCGTATAGGACCTGCCGTTGTCGTTCACCACGATCACCAGCGGCAGATCATCGGAGGCGGCGATGTTGTTCAGGGCCTCCCAGGCCATTCCGCCGGTAAGAGATCCGTCACCCACGAAAGCGACCACTGTGCCGGACTGCCGCTGCAGTCGAATGGCCTTCGCCAACCCATCGGCGTACGAGAGCGCGGTCGACGCATGTGAGTTCTCCACCCAGTCGTGCTCAGACTCTGCCTGGCTGGGATACCCGGATAGCCCGTGCCGCTGTCGCAGTGTCGGGAATTGGTCCTGACGGCCCGTCAGGATCTTGTGCACATAGCTCTGATGGCCAGTGTCGAAGATGATCGGATCACGCGGCGAGTCGAATACACGATGGACTGCAATCGTCAGCTCGATGACGCCAAGGTTGGGTCCGAGGTGACCGCCGGTCTGGCACACGTTCTCGATCAAGAATGACCGGATCTCCAGACTGAGGTCACGCAGCTGATCTGACGTCAGATCCCGTAGGTCGTGTGGGCTTCGGATCGAGCTCAACAGTCCGTACGGGGCGGCTGGCATGGGCCTGAGTTTACGTGTATTGAGGTCCCCGGATCACAAGTGTGGTCCATCACACGTGGTGCCCTCAGTCGCCTCACAGCTTGCGAACAAAGACCCGCCCGCGCAGAGCCGCGTCTATTAGCGCCACAGCCCGGCGAGTGCGGGCGAGCCGGGCCCCCTGCTCAAGCCAGGCCTGGGTGGCGGCCTCTACCACATCTGCCTCCACATACTCACTGACACTGGTGCGGACGGCAGCCAGTCCCCACTGGACCGCCTCGTGCTGGCCAATGACGAAATGAGTCGCAAATTGTGCCAGCACCACCGGATGGTTGCGAAGCACCCGGTAGGCGCGGAAGTCGGCTGGGCAGCAATCCAGCAGGTATGCGATGGCTGTCGCCTCCCAACCATTCGCTCCCGGCGGACGCACCTGCGGGGGCCAGCCGGGCGGCACGTAGGCCGAAGTGCTCATGGCTCCATGATATTCGAACTCATGTTCGATGCACCAGCGTCTACCCGCGTGTCGACAGGTTACTGTCTGTTCATGATCGCGCGGATATGGAGAGGCGTCGTGCGCCGAGAGGACGCTGTCGCTTATGCCAACTACATCGATAGCACTGGCATGGCTGAGTACAGATCAACACGAGGCAATCAAGGCGCCTGGATGCTGCGCCGGGACGACGGCGACCGCTCTGAGATCATCACGTTCTCACTGTGGGACTCCCGGGATAGCATCCAGGCGTTTGCTGGCGAGGACATCGACCGGGCGGTCTTCTATCCAGAGGACGACCGCTTCCTCATTGAACGTGACGAGGTGGTGCGTCACTACGAGGTCGTGGCCTGAGGCCCTCTAGGCAACTCCGGAATGCTCGGGCACTAATCTCATCTCGGTGAGCGATGTGATCTGCCAGATCGTAAGCGGCGAGCTGGACGCGGCGATCGTGTCGCGGGATGACCAGGTGATCGCATTCCTCGATCACCGACCAGTGTTCAAGGGTCACGTACTCGTCGCACCAATTCGGCATGTCGACACATTGCTGACGCTTCCCAGCGACCTCATGGTTCCGCTGCTGACCATGGCCCAGCGGATCGCAGGCGCGATCAGCGCGGCACTCGGTGCTCAAGGGACTTTCGTGGCAATCAACAACGTCGTCAGTCAGTCGATACCCCACCTGCACATCCATGTAGTGCCACGAACCAAGGGCGACGGCCTCCGCGGGTTCTTCTGGCCGCGGACACACTATGCAGCGGGCGAGATCGAAAGGTACGCGAAGCTGATCTCAGAAGCCATGTCCGAAGCCCCGCAGCAGCTGGCTCACCTCAGGATGCGCGAAGAGCCCGACCCCGGTAGAGATAGCTGAAGGGTCTCGGCCCGTCCCCGTATCCGGTCTCCAGCTCACGGATCATCAAGCCTGCGTGGGTGATCAGGTCGTCGATCGGCCGGTCCATATGGCAGCCGCCAACAAGTCGGGTGTGAACGGGATGCAGCCGGCGTTGCCAACGGCGTACCGACTCCGTTGGGGCGCGACCATGCTCGAGGAAGTGCAACGCACCTTCTGGCTTGAGCACTCGATGAATCTCATCCAGGGCAGCCTCCACGGCTGGGATGGTGCACAGCGTGTAGGTGGACAACACACAGTCCACCGACTCATCCCGCAGGGTGAGCCGGGCACCATCGCGCCCAATGCGCTCGACCGGCGCGCGCGCGGCCGCCTCACGCGGTTGCGCGAGTCGCATGGCCGACTCCGAGGGCTCCACCACCAAGATCTCGGTCACGTCAGCCGGATAGTAGTCAAGATTCAGGCCGGTGCCGAAACCGATCTCCAGTACGCGACCGTGCAGGCCCTGACAGACCGTGGCACGTCGAGCATTCACCGTAGGCGTGTTCAGCACCCGATCCATAAGCCGTGGAAGCACGCGATCGTTCCAGACGCTCACGCGTCCAGGCTAGTGTCGGGCCCGATGGTGATCAGACGCCGAAGGCGGTCTCGAGCAGCACGGTCAGTGCACGAAACTCAGGTTGCCGCTGGGAAAACCCGCAATCCGGCCCAGAGACCGCAGGCTCGGTGTCGACCTGCAGCTGGTAGTGCGCCGTCGACGTACACCGCACGACAGGCTTCTCGATCAGGCGCGCCACGAGCATCCGTACCGCGTCGCGCTGGTGGATCGACAGCTCATGCAGCTCAGATTTCCTGCCGGAGATCGTGATCATGGCCTGCGCGGCGGCGTTGACCTTGATCGTATAGGCCGGCTGATCTTGGAGGTGCAAGCGCTCTAGGCGCATGGGCAGCAGGCGCGGCTCCGCCGAGTCGACCTGTCCGTCGAAGTTCCCCTACATCGCTGGAGCGACGATGTCGAGGATTTCGTCGAATGCCGGCGTCGGCTCGGATGTCTCACTGCATGGCTCAGTCCGGCTCATCGACAAGCTGCCCATCGTCACTTCGTTGGTGATCTGGTCAGAGCAGACCGGCTCTGGTCCCTTCGATTTCCGGTGCGCCTCTCGAGTGACCTCCTCGCGGAACTGCTTGGAGGTCAGCAGTTGCTGGAGCCGGCTCAGTGATTGATCGCTGAGCTGGCCGGCGGCCGGCGCACGAGAGATCAGCAAAGCGACGCCATCCATCGCCCTCACGTAGAGGATGTTCTGGCGGCCGTCGATGCCGCCGAACTCACCGACAGAGAAGTCGCCAAATGGTTCAGGCGGTGCAGCCACTGGACCAACGAGTGAACAACCCGTGACCGTCAGCACGGCGGCTGTGATGAGCACCCCGACTCGTCGGCGAAGTCTGCCAGCGATCATCACAACACCATGACGAATCGGCCAGCCACCAAGGTTCCTGAGCAGACTTGGCAGGCTGAGCTGCGAGCGTCGAGAATCGCGCGCCGCCGCACGGAGGAGGACTGAGCAGAGGCGTTCTTTCCTCTGCGAACGACGACGACGGCGGCGGATCCAAAGCGCGATGCGCGAGCAGCTCACAAAGAAGGGGTGCGCTTCGACGAGCTCAGCGGGCAGCCTTCACTTCTACTTCTTGATCAATGACCGAAGCACGTACTGCATGATTCCGCCATTGCGGTAGTAATCGGCCTCGCCTGGGGTGTCGATACGCACCACTGCGTCGAAGCTGACATCACCGGCCTTGACCTTGACTGTCTCTGGCGTACGGCCGTCGTTGATTTCGGTGATTCCGATGATGTCGAAGGTCTCCTCGCCGGTGAGTCCAAGTGAGCTGGCGTTCTCTCCTTCGGGGAACTGCAGTGGCAGCACACCCATCCCAATCAAGTTGGATCGGTGGATCCGCTCGTACGACTCAGCGATAACAGCCTTTACGCCGAGGAGAGCCGTGCCTTTCGCGGCCCAGTCGCGCGAGGAACCGGAACCGTACTCCTTGCCAGCAAGCACCAAGAGCGGCGTGCCAGCCGCGAGGTAGTTCTGCGACGCCTCATACACCGTCGTAACTGCTTCGTCCGATGAGCTGAAGTCGCGGGTGAAGCCGCCCTCTGTGTCAGGTGCGAGCTGATTGCGGAGGCGGATGTTAGCGAAAGTGCCTCGGATCATCACCTCGTGATTGCCGCGCCGGGATCCGTAAGAATTGAAATCCTTCCGCGCTACGCCGTGTTCGGAGAGGTATTGCCCAGCGGGCGAGTCGGCCTTGATAGACCCCGCTGGAGAGATGTGATCCGTGGTGATCGAGTCGCCGAGCTTGAGCAGCACGCGGGCCCCGTTGATGTCCGTAACGGGAGCTGGCTCCGCGGGCATGCCGTCGAAGTAGGGCGGCTTGCGAACGTAGGTCGAGTCCGGGTCCCAGTCGAAAGTCTCACCCTCGGGCGTCGGCAGCGACCGCCATTGCTCATCCCCTGCGAAGACATCTGCATAGGACTCGGTGAACATCTCCGCGCCGATCGCAGAGGAGATGATCTCATCGATCTCAGTTTCGTTCGGCCAGATGTCGGCAAGGTACACGTCGTTGCCTTGCTCGTCCTTGCCGAGAGAGTCATTCATCAGATCGATGTCCATCGTGCCGGCAAGCGCGTACGCCACCACCAGCGGCGGGGAGGCAAGGTAGTTCATTTTGACGTCCGGGTTGATCCTGCCCTCGAAGTTCCGGTTGCCCGACAGCACCGAGACCACTGCAAGATCATTTTCATGTACCGCCGTGCTGACCTCCGGAATGAGCGGTCCGGAGTTACCGATACAGGTGGTACAGCCATAGCCGACCAAGTTGAAACCGAGCTTGTCGAGGTAAGGCGTCAGGCCTGAACGGTCGTAATAATCGCTGACGACCTTGGAACCCGGCGCGAGGGTGGTCTTGACCCATGGCTTCCGGCTCAATCCGCGGTCGACCGCCTTTTTGGCCAGCAGCGCCGCGCCGATCATGACGCTGGGGTTGGAGGTATTGGTGCAGGAGGTAATCGCTGCAATGACCACTGCGCCATGATCGAGATCAAACGACGTACCGTCATCCAGCGTCACGGGCACCTGCTTGCTGGGTCGACCGATGTCGTCGGGCACCTCTTCGCCGTACTCATGCGGGGCCAAGGATTCGCTCAACCCTCCACGACTTGGCACGTCAGAGGCTGGAAATGACTCATCGACCGATTCGTCGTAACCGATCAACTCCTCCTCGGAGACAAAGTCGCGAAGGGCCTCCCGGAAGCCGCGCTTGGCATGGGCCACCTGGATACGGTCCTGGGGTCGCCGCGGTCCGGCGATGCTGGGAACGACGGTCGCAAGATCAAGCTCCAGGTATTCGGAGTACCTCGGCTCGCGGTCGTCGTCGTGCCATAAACCCTGTGTCTTGGCATACGTCTCGACCAATGCGATCTGCTGATCACTGCGACCTGTCAGCTTGAGGTACTCGGTCGTTTTGCCGTCGATGGGAAAGATCGCGATCGTCGAGCCATACTCCGGACTCATGTTGCCGATGGTCGCTCGGTCCACCACCGGCACCTGCGAAACCCCGGGCCCGTAGAACTCCACGAACTTCCCGACGACCTTGTGCTGCCGCAGCATCTCGGTAATGGTGAGTACAAGATCGGTTGCTGTCGTGCCCTCACGCAGCGCGCCTGAGAGTTTGAAGCCCACCACTCGAGGGATGAGCATCGAGACGGGTTGGCCAAGCATTGCCGCCTCGGCCTCGATGCCGCCGACGCCCCAGCCGACCACACCTAGGCCGTTGACCATCGTGGTGTGGGAATCGGTTCCAACGCAGGTGTCGGGATAGGCATAACGCTCTGTCTCTCCCGAGCCGTCGGCGGCCTGCACCTCGTTGGAGAAGATCACCCGGGCTAGATGCTCGATATTGACCTGATGCACAATCCCGGTACCGGGTGGAACAACCTTGAAATCGTCGAACGCGGTCTGCCCCCAGCGGAGGAACTGATAGCGCTCGTGGTTACGGCTGTATTCAATCTCGACGTTTCTGATGAATGCATCAGCGGTGCCGAAGACATCGGCGATCACGGAGTGATCGATCACCAACTCTGCCGGAGCAAGGGGATTTATCCTGGCCGGGTCGCCTCCCATCTCGCCCATGGCCTCGCGCATCGTCGCCAGATCGACAACGCACGGCACGCCGGTGAAGTCCTGCATGATCACTCGCGCCGGCGTGAACTGGATCTCTTCGCTTGGCTCCGCGTCCTGATCCCAGCCGGCAAGTGTACGAATGTCATCGGCGGTGATGTTGGCGCCGTCCTCGGTACGGAGCAGGTTCTCGAGCAAGATCTTGAGGCTGTACGGCAACGTGTCAGATCCTTCGACGGCATCAAGTCGGAAGATCTGATACGACTCGTCACCCACCTGGAGGGTCGACTTGGCACTGAAGCTGTTCACACTCATGAGCCCTCCTCAGGTCACGCCCAAGAAACTATCTTGACGTCAAGATAACACCGTGCTCTTGGTGCTAGTAATGGGCAGGCGAACGGAACGTCCGATGGCGATGACACCATAGTGCGAGAGCAACTTGTTGGCGGAGGCAGGATCGGCGTCCCTTGGGCAGGGGGTAGATGAGCGGTAACGCAAGCTTTCGGCCGATCAACACCACCGTGCTCTCGGTGTGTGCGGTTGACGCTCCGGTCGTGATGACCTCCGCCACCTTCGACGAACGATTGGCGGATACCTACCGGCGGGTGGGAACGCGGCCCGGCATGCTCGAGAAGCTGGCTGGCGTGGTGGAGCGTCGTTGGTGGCCGGTGGACGTGAGCTTCGCCGATGCTGCGGCAATGGCTGCCGCCAAGGCGCTGGCCGAGGCGGGGATCACGCCCGAGCAGGTAGGCGTCATGATCAACACCGCAGTCTCGCGGGAGTATCTGGAACCCTCCACTGCGGCAGCGATTCACCATCACGTCGGGCTGCCCACGAACTGCCTCAACTTCGACATCGCCAACGCCTGCGTTGGTTTCGTGAACGGTATTCAGTTGGCGGCGACGATGATCGACTCTGGCCAAGCGGACTATGCCGTGATTGTCGATGCTGAAGGATCCCGCTTCACCCAGGAGTTGACGCTCGCCCGGCTTGCCCGGGAGGAGACGACTGCGGCCGACCTGCGGTCGCAGTTCGCCACCCTGACCCTGGGATCCGGGTCGGCGGCGATGGTTCTCGGACGCGCCGACCGCCATCCCGAAGGCCACCGAGTCATCGGCGGGGTGAGCCGCTCCGGCACCGAACATCACGACCTCTGCGTCGGTGACCTCACCCGGATGAGAACCGACACCAAGCGGCTCTTCGACGCCGGACTGGCGCTGGCACTGGCGACCTGGGCCGACGCCAAGGAGGAGTTCGACTGGGGTGGCATCGATTGGTTCGTCGCTCACCAGACCTCGGTGGTGCACATCCGAGCGATGGCCAAGGCGCTCGGCGTCGACCCGACACGCTTTCCACTGACCCTGCCGAAATACGGCAACATGGGTCCGGCTGCGGTGCCGTTCACGCTGGCCAGGCATATGGACCAGCTACGTGCCGAAGAGCGGATCCTGTTGCTGGGCATCGGGTCCGGGCTGAACACCTCCTATGCCGAGATCGTGTGGTGATCAACGATCTGATCGCAGCGCACGGCGGGGTCGCGGAGCTTGGCCGAATGCCCGACCTCGATCCTGCGTGGTCGAGGCTGGTCCACGCCGTGGACGCTGAAGGCGTGCTGCGCACCTGGCACGTACTCGACAACGGCGCATTGCCGCAGATGGGAACGTTGCTTTGCCTGCACGGGAACCCGACCTGGTCTTATTTGTGGCGTCGATTCCTGGCATCCGCGGATCCGGGATGGCGGGTCGTCGCCGTCGATCAGCTCGGGATGGGCTACTCCGAGCGACTGAGGTGGCCCCGTTCACTTGCGGGACGGATCGATGACCTCGACACCGTCACCTCAGAGCTGGGAATCGCCGGTCCAGTAGTGCTGGTGGCGCACGACTGGGGTGGACCGATTTCGCTTGGATGGGCGCAACGCCACCTTGATCAGATCGCCGGATTGATCTTGACCAATACCGGAGTTGTGGTGCCGGAGACAGGTACGCCGCCGCTGATCCGATTGGCACGAAGCCGGGTACTGCGCGAGCTGGTCTGCGTACGCACCGCGACATTCGTGCGAGCCGCCGCCGCGCTGTCCTGGCCACCGATCCGCGGTGAGGTTCGCGCCGCACTGCGGGCGCCTTACTGCGACTCTGCTCGCCGGCGAGCTGTCGGCGATTTCGTCGCCGATATCCCGCTGGAGGCAAGCCATCCCAGCCGCGCCACGCTCGATCGGGTGGCCGACGGATTGGCCGAGCTGGAAGCAGTTCCGACGCTGCTGCTGTGGGGCCCGCGGGACCCTGTCTTCAAGCAAGCCTCGCTCCGCGATCTGGAGCGCCGGCTGCCGCACGCGGACGTTCACCGGTACGCGGGTGCCTCCCATTTGGTCGTAGAAGATGTCCCTCGCCTGGACGCGGATGCCTGGTCGTGGGTGAGAGCGAACGCCTCGACGCAGCCAGGCGTTTCAGCCGGCGGGCGCAAACGTCAGGCATCTGCTGAGATTGGCGTTGCTCCCGCGGGCGCGAGCCGTGACTCGGGTCCGGCCATCGCGGAGCTGGACCACGCCGGCACCCGCATTACCTCGTTCGAGGAGCTGGAGCGCCGGATCGAGGCATTGGCTGCCGGGCTGCGCCAGGTCGGCGTGCGGCCCGGACACCGGGTTGCGCTGCTGGTGCCTCCGGGTCTTGACCTCACCACGACGGTCTACGCGAGCTGGCGGGCTGGTGCGGCGATCGTGGTCGCCGACGCAGGTCTTGGCTGGCGCAAGATGGCCGACGCGCTTCGCAGCGCCGATCCGGACTACCTGATCGGCATCCCGCCGGCCATGGCGGCGGCGACCGCGCTGAAGCTCCCGGGCATCCGGTTTGTGGCCGGTGAGTTGCCCAGGCGGGTACGCCGACTTATGGGCGTCGAGTACTCGATAGGCGAGCTTGCGGCACGTGGGCACATGGGCGCTGAGGCCTTCGACAAGTACAGGGCGGCGCCTGTCGAAGCGCCCACCGATGTGCCCTTCGACGAGCTCAGGGCACATGAGAACCACTCGGGCGAGGCGGCGGTGCTCTTCACCTCAGGTGCCACCGGCCCACCCAAGGGAGTGGTCTACTGCCACCACCAGCTGCTGGCTCAGCTCGATGTACTGCGCAACCTCTGCGACATCACTCCGAGCGATCGACTGGTCGCCGCGTTCGCCCCGTTCGCGCTGTACGGGCCGGCCTTGGGCATCGGGGCTGCCGTGCCGCAGATGGATGTCACCAAACCTGGCACTCTGACGGCGGTCCGGCTGGCCGAGGCGGCGGCAGCCATCAACGCCACCCTCATCTTCGCCTCGCCTGCGGCGCTGCGAAACGTGGTCGCCACCGCAGACGAGCTGACTGCCGAGCAGTCCTCGGCGCTGACGCGAATTCGGCTGGTGCTCTCGGCTGGTGCGCCGGTAGCTGTGCCACTACTGCACCGCCTCCACGACGTCCTCCCCCACGCCGAGCTGCACACGCCGTACGGAATGACCGAAGCCCTGCCGCTGACTGACATCTCGTTGCCCGAGCTCGAGAAAGCCGGTCCGGGCAACGGCGTCTGCGTGGGGCGGCCGCTGGTGGGTGTGCAGCTCCGGATCAGTCCGCTGGACGGGCTGGGCAGGTCCGCCCAGCCACCCACCGACCAGGTCGACATCACCGGGGAGATCTGTGTGTCCGCGGCACACGTCAAACAGCGTTACGACCGGCTCTGGGCGACCGAGGCGGCAAGTTCGCGTGACGCGGGTTGGCATCGAACCGGCGACGTCGGGCACCTCGACGGCGCAGGACGGCTGTGGGTTGAAGGACGGCTGGTGCACGTCATCACCACCGCCGACGGGCCGCTTACTCCGGTCGGTGTAGAGCAGCGGATCGAGGCCAAGGCTTCCGTGGCTGGCGCTGCGGTAGTCGGCGTGGGCCCACCGGGAACCCAACAGGCCGTTGCGGTGGTCGTTCCAACCGTCCCGCAATCCGTCGGGCTGGCGACGCGGGAGCTTGCCAGCGCTGTAAGGGCGGCGGCCGGGACATCGCTAGCTGCCGTGTTGGCCATCGATACCTTGCCCGTTGACATTCGGCACGCCGCCAAGATCGACCGGCAGCGGCTTGCCCGCTGGGCCGAGCGGGTGCTTGCCGGCGTACGTGTCGGTCGGCCCTAGGAGCGCGGTGTGAGGGTGCTGGTCACGGGAGCGACCGGGATGCTGGGACGCGGGGTGGCCCGAGCGCTCGCCGACAGGGGCGACCAGGTGACGGTGCTGCAGCGGCATCCGGCTGGATTGGGACTGCGCGAGGTGTTGACCGACATCAGCGATGCCGACGCCGTACTCGACGCAGTCGACGGCCATGAAGCGGTTATTCACCTGGCTGCCAAGGTGAATGTGGTGGGGTCGGAGCGCGAGTACCAACGGGTCAACGTTCAGGGCACTCGTACGGTCATAGACGCTTGTGTGGCGGCGGGCGTACGACGGCTGGTCTACGTCTCCTCGCCCTCGGTGGCTCATTCCGGCACCTCCCTGATCGGCCGCGGCGCAGATCCTGCTGACCCGCTTGCCGTTCGCGGCTCGTACGCGAGAAGCAAGGCTGCCGCCGAGCAGATCGCACTGGCGGCCGATCATGGCCAGCTCGCCGTCGTCGCCATACGCCCACACCTGGTGTGGGGCCCGGGTGATACCCAGCTAGTTGCTCGAGTGGTCGATCGGTCTCGCCGCGGGCGACTGGTTCTCATCGGCTCGGGCGCTGCGCTCATCGACACCACTTACGTGGTCAATGCGATAGACGCCTTGCTGGCGGCCCTTGACCATTGTGTGACGGCACGTGGCCAGGCGCTGGTAGTGACGAATGGCGAGCCGCGTCCGGTCGCCGAGTTGTTGTCCGCCCTGTGCCGAGCGGCCGAAGCACCGGAACCGAGCCGGCATGTGCCGGTAAGGCTGGCGCGCGCCGGCGGAACATTGGTTGAGGCTGTCTGGAAGTTGACGGACGGACTACGGGCAGAAGGGGCGGCCGACGATCCGCCGCTGACCCGCTTTCTGGTCGAGCAGCTGTCCACCGCGCACTGGTTCGACCAGCGACGGACTCGCCAGGTACTGCAATGGGAGCCCCGAGTCAGCCTCGACCAGGGGTTCGCCGAGCTGCAGCGCTGGTACTCCAGCCTCGCTGCCAGCACAGCGCGCTAGCGACCCAGGAGACCGGCCAAAGCGCGCCCTTCGACAGGCTAGGGCGCACCAAACGGCCGCTGTTAGCCGCTGCGCAGGTACCGCCGGGCATTTTCCTGAACAGCCTCGCGCTCAAATCTTTGTTCGGCCCTGGTCGATGACGCGAGGTGGAACGGCACCGATGTCACCATCACGCCCGGTGTGAAGAGCAACCGTCCCTTGAGTCGCAAGGCGCTCTGGTTGTGCAGGATCTGCTCCCACCAGTGGCCGACCACGTACTCCGGGATATAGACCGTCACCGCGTCACGCGGACTTTCGCGTCGCAAGTTCTTCACGTAGTCGATGATCGGATTGGTCACCTCGCGATACGGCGACGCCAGTACCTTGAGCGGGACGCCGGTGTCGGCCTCCTCCCACAGCTTCACCAGCCGTTCGGTCTCCGCCGGGTCGACCGACACGGTGAGAGCCTCGAGGCTGGAAGGCCGGGCTGCCTTCGCAAAGGCCAGCGCCCGCAGCGTCGGTTTGTGAAGCTTGCTCACCAGCACCACAGCCCGCACCCGGCTGGGCAGAGTACGATCCTCGCCCTCCACCAGTGCCGTCTCCCGAGCCACTGCCTCGTAGTGCCGTCTGATCATTTTCATGACGGCGAAGAGCACGCCCATCGCAATGATCGCGATGTACGCGCCCTTGGTGAACTTCGAGAGCAGCACGATGACCAGCACTGTCGCAGTCATCGTCAGCCCAATGGCGTTGATCACTCGGGAACGCATCATCCGCGCCCGCACCGCCGGGCTCTTCTCGACTTTGAGGTGACGCGTCCAATGCCGCAGCATGCCCAATTGGCTGACAGTGAACGACACGAAGACTCCGACCACGTAAAGCTGGATCAATGCAGTCACGTCAGCATCGAAGGAGATGATGAGCACGACCGCGAAGAATGCCAGCACCAAGATTCCGTTGCTGTAGGCCAGGCGGTCGCCGCGGGTGTGCAGTTGGCGCGGCAGATAGCCGTCCCTGGCCAAGATCGAACCCAACACCGGGAATCCGTTGAAGGCCGTGTTCGCCGCCAGAAACAAGATCAGCATCGTAGCGGCGACGACGAAGATGAACGCCGGTTTGAAGTCGGCGAAGACGGCCGCAGACAGCTGCCCGATGGCGGTCTCCTCGATCACCTCGACCCGCTCACCGTTGAGGGTGTAATGGGACAGGCCTTCGTCGATCAGCTTGAGCCCTGTCAGATTGGCCAGCACGACGACACCAATGAGCATCGACACGGCAATAGTGCCGAGCAAGAGCAAGGTGGTTGCTGCGTTCTTGCTTTTCGGCTTGCGGAACGCCGGCACCCCGTTGGAGATTGCCTCCACGCCGGTCAGCGCCGCGCAACCAGAGGAGAAGGTGCGGGCCAGCAACGCGACCATCGCGAAGCCGGTGAATGCTGCGTACTGAGGATCCGGCTCGATCCCGTACTGGGCGCTGTGCACCTGGATGTCGTCGCCCAGCACCAGGATTCGAAACAGTCCGTAGATCACCATGATCAGGATCGAGAACATGAAGCAGTAGGTGGGAATCGCGAACAAGGTGCCGGACTCCCGGACGCCGCGCAGATTGAGCGCCATCAGCACCACGACGACGCCGGCGGCCACCCACGCCTCGCGCCCGTCCAAGATCGGGAAGACTGACTTGGCGTTCTGCACTCCGGAGGAGACGGAGACCGCGACTGTCAAGACATAGTCCACCAGGAGCGCCGCTGCCACGGTGAGTCCAGCATTGGGCCCCAGGTTGACGGTTGCTACCTCGTAGTCGCCACCGCCGGATGGATACGCGTGCACGTTCTGGCGGTAGGACGCCACCACGACCAACATCACGATGGCGACCAGGATCGCGATCTTCCAGGAGAAGGAGTACGCGACAAGCCCGGCCAGTGACAGCGTCAAGAAGATCTCGTCGGGTGCATAGGCGACCGAGGACAGGGCGTCCGATGCGAAGACCGGCAGTGCGATGCGCTTGGGGAGCAGTGTCTCGTGGAGCTGAGTGCTGCGGAGTTTCCGGCCCAGCAGCAGTCGCTTGCCGATGTCGGAGACATTCACCACACCCAAACCCTAATGTGGCGAGTACAACACCGGCAGAGCTGCAGCGATCACCTTTGCCAACCAAGCCGGAAGTGATCTGCGTCACAGCGTTCCTACACAGCCGGGTTCACTAGACTCAACCTGTGCACATCGTGATCATGGGCTGCGGCCGGGTCGGGTCCAGCCTGGCCAGAAGCTTGGAGAAGCGTGGCCATACTGTCGCGGTGATCGATATCAACTCTGAGTCGTTCCGGCGGTTGGGGCCTGATTTTGCGGGCAAAACCGTAAGTGGTGTCGGATTTGATCGCGAGGTGTTGCTCGAAGCCGGTATCGAGGACGCCGATGGTTTCGCTGCCGTCTCCAGCGGCGACAACTCCAACATCCTGTCGGCTCGGGTGGTGCGCGAAACCTTCGGCGTCGACAACGTGGTGGCCCGGATTTACGATCCCGGTCGCGCCGAGGTCTACGAGCGGCTTGGCATCCCGACTGTTGCCACCGTGCGCTGGACCTCAGATCAGGTGTTGCGGCGGCTACTGCCGAGCGGCTCTGAACCGCACTGGCGCGACCCGTCGGGTTCTGTCCGGCTCATGGAAGTGCATGTCGATCGAGCTTGGGTCGGCCGGACTATTGAGCAGATGGAGGAGGCCACAGACGCCCGGATCCCCTTCCTTTTCCGGATGGGATCCGGGATCGTGCCGAAGCGCAGCACGGTCTTCCAGGACGGCGACCTCGCATACGCAGCTGTCGTCGATGCGAAGCTAGCTGTCGTCGAGGCGATTCTCGGCGCCCCGCCGAGAGGAGTGTGACCATGCGAGTGGCGATTGCCGGAGCCGGCAACGTAGGACGGTCCATAGCGGCGGAGCTCGTGGAGAACGGGCATGAGGTGCTGTTGATCGACAAGGATCCGCACGAGATCAAATCCGAAACCCTCGCCGAGGCGGAATGGCTGTTAGCGGACGCCTGCGAACTGTCTTCACTGGAGGAAGCAGGCCTCGATACCTGCGACTGCGCCATCGCGGCAACCGGTGACGACAAGGTGAACCTAGTGGTCTCGCTGCTTGCCAAGACCGAGTTCGGGGTGCCGCGTACGGTCGCGCGGGTCAACCATCCGAAGAACGAGTGGCTCTTCAATGAGGTCTGGGGCGTCGATGTCTCGGTCTCCACGCCGAGGCTGATGTCTGCGCTGGTTGAGGAGGCCGTCACGGTCGGCGACCTGGTGAGACTGCTGACCTTCCATGAAGGTGCGACGAACCTGGTGGAGATGACGTTGCCCTCCAGTAGTCCCACGGTCGGTGCCCGCATCGGCGACCTGAACTGGCCCGGCGACGTCGTTCTGGTGGCAATCATCCGGGACGGGCACGCCCGCGCACCCGACAAGGATGGCTCACTTGAGGCTGGCGATGAATTGCTGTTCGTGACGGCTCAGGACTTCGAGCACCAGCTCGCTGAGATGCTGGCCCCGCGCGACGGCTCGATCAATGTCTCCAAGACACCGACGCCGCGCGTTCAGGCGGTCTGATCTCGATTTCTGAGTGGTGAATCCTCCATCGGGGTCTTTCCCTTGGAGAGCATGAGGCCGATGACGGTAAGTGCGGCGATCAGCAGCGGCCAGCCGAGGACCACTTTCGCCACTCCGAGCAAGATCACCTGGCCGGCAAGGAACAGCGGTAGCTGAATGACGAATCGGGTTACGTAGGGAACCGCGAGTACCAGAGTCAACTTCGATGTCATCCTCACCAGCCCGGGGTCCTTCGCCCAGCCGGTGGCATCACCAACGGCGGCCCCGATGATGAAACCGACCAGCGGCTTGCGAATGGCAACGCTGGCAAGGGAGATCACGGCTAGAGCGCCGTTGTAGAGGATGCCGGGCAGGAAGATGTCTTGCGCGCGTCCAGTGCGTGTGGCGATCAAAACAGCGATCGCCGTTGGGATCACTGCCTGAACGACGTACTTGATCGATTGCCGCTGAACGAGCCTGATCGCGGCCAGCAGCAGCGCTGTACCAACCGCAGCACCGATGGCCGGGTAGAGCTCCCGGCCGATGATCCATGCGATCGTGAAAGCAACGAAGGGCAGCGCTGATTCGAGCATGCCGCGTGCGCCACCCAGAGACTTCCCGAGCTGATAGCGGACGAACTCCTCAACGTATTGGAAGTGTGGCGTCTCTGCCGCCGTGACCTGTGGTGTGTCGTGCGAACCTGTCTTCGGCTCAGCTGGCAGCTCGGTCATGCGCCAGGCACCGCAGCGGTCTGGATCACGAAGCCGCCGGTGTCTCCATCAGCTCATAACGAGGGTTGTAGACCAACCGCCTGCCTTCGTGGCAACTGATCCGACCCCACACCTTGAGGGTTCGACCGCAGTCGATTCCGGGAATCTGGCGTCGGCCGAGCCATACCAGGGTCACCGCTCCGGATCCGTCGCGCAACTCGACCTCGAGGGCGGGGTGTCCGCCTCTGGGGTTGATGGTCACCGTGGAAACAGTACCGGTGAGCTGTACCCGCTGGCGGTCCTCACAGTTCGAGATGGGAGTTGCGCCTTCCTCCCGCACGTTGCGTTGCAACTCCTCGGATTCCAGTTCGGCGTTGGATGATGCGAACCGGCGCAGTGCTCGCTGCAGCATGTTTTCTCTGGCCATTGCGTGTCACCTCCGCCCCTCAAGCATCCCACTCTCATCAAAGAGAATCACCTGTCTGGTGGCGCAGTATTAGGACGTGTCAGTGTCTTGATTTACCTCGGCCGGCATGCTCAACGGAAGCAGATCGCCGGGGGCCATGGCTTCGTCGCCGCGCCGCACGATCACCTGACGGAAGGCAGCAAGCACATCAGCGACAACCGGGGAATCGGCATCGTCCTCGATCGCGGCTTGGCCGTAGACGATGCCGCGTAGCAACCATCGGGGACCTTCGGCAACCCACATGCGCGAGGGCTGATATCCCTCCTCGCCATCGGGCGTCGTAACCGGAATCAGGCGTCTGAGCTCGACGCCGAAAGGTCCCTCACCGAGCGAGGCGGTGCCGCCGGCCTCGGTAGCGCTGCGAGAGATCTCATCCCGCAGCTCCGCCCAGAGCCCGCCGCTGCGAGGCGCTGCGTACGCTCCCAGCTCAAGTGCAGAGGAATACGCCTGGGTTTTCTGCTGGGCACTGGCCGGCGGCTCAACGATGGTCTCGATGACTAGCATCGCCGAGACGATTTCACCGGTTTCCTCGGCCACCTGTAGGCGTAGTTCCGATCCCGGCGCTGGGGTCAGGATCAGGCTGCCGAGGTCAACCTTCGGGCTTTCTTCGGTGCTCTCGATGCTGTCGACTTCGCTGATGTCGTACGGTCCTGAGCTCCGCCAGTCGACCTCTTCCAAGGCCTCCAGGTCTGCGGCCAGGTCCGTCTCTTCGGTTGCAGTCGGCGCGTCGTCCCCGGCCTCCTCAGGCTCAGTCGCCTCATCAGGGACCGCATCGTCGGTCAGCTCGTCAGGCTCTGACTCGCTGCCGCGCTTCCTGCCCCTCTTGAAGATCATGCACGTTCCCTCGGCGCACTCATGCTCTCGTCCCCTCGCTGCGTGCCCGCCCGCTCCATAGCACTGCTCAGTATTCCGCCCGTTGACCCGTACCCACCACTTCCGCGTGCTGAGCTCGGCAGTTCAGTGACCGGCACGAACACAGCCGTACTGACCGGTTGAATGATCAGCTGAGCAATCCTGTCACCCCTGGCGATGCTCACTGGGTGGCTGCGGTCAGTGTTGATCAGGCAGACCTTGATCTCCCCGCGGTAGCCGGCGTCGACGGTGCCCGGGGCGTTCACGATGCTGATGCCGTGCCGAGCAGCCAACCCTGAGCGCGGGTGTACGAAGCCCGCATAGCCCATCGGCAGACAGATCGCAACGCCGGTACCCACCAGCCGGCGTTCTCCCGGTTGGAGTTCGAAAGTGTCGGTGCTTCGGAGATCAGCTCCAGCATCGCCGGGGTGCGCGTACGAGGGCGCTTCCAGGCCGGGATCGAGCCGGAGGAACAGCACCTCGATGGCGTCGGTCATCGCTTGGTCTCACTCACTCGGTCAGCGTAGACGAGGCTGCGTCCTGCATGGCGGCTGCCAACCGTTGCGGCTGTCGGGTCGAGACCAGCCAGTACGGCACTGGATCGTCTGGATCGTCGAGGGTGATTTCAACCGCCGTCTTGACATAAGGCCGGAGCACCAGGTGAGCTCGGGCATCGGCTTCGACGCCGGCGCGCCGCCGTGTCTCTCCGGCATCGAGCGCCCGACAGCCGGCGATGTAGCGGTGCTCGATGCTGGCCCTTCCAACGCTGATCTGATCGGTGTCCACGCTTATCACGATGGAGGCGGAGGCGAAGATCGCGGCGGCCACCAGCAAGGTAGCCAACGTCGTCCCCGCACCCCACACAGGGCCGAGATAGGCGCCAACGGCCAGCAGCACCGACAATGCGAACAGACCCGCCAGGAGCCACCAGACCGCCGGAACGCTGAGCCGCTCACGGAAGAGCATGGAGGTAACCTACGCGCTCAGATCCTCGATCTATGGGCGCTGCTATTGACCGCCTCACTCCGGAATAGGATTCGATCACAGCAGCAGTAGCTTCGGCACTGCGGAATAGCCGACATGGAAGGTAAACCCGATGGGACCGACGCAAACAGTGTTCTGGAAGCTCTACGTCGGAGTGATCGGAGCAGTTACCACCATCGCAGCCCAGCGACTGCTCAAGGCGGGTTGGAAGCTCGTCACAGGCGACGAGCCACCGAAGCCGACCGATCCCGACACCCCCGTAAGCACGGCGCTGAGCTGGGCGCTGGCCAGCGCCATTGGCATAACTGTCACGCAGCTGATTACCCAGCGAATCGCCGCACGGCACTGGCAGAAGGAGATCGGCACTGAAAACCCGAACGCCAGCTAGTTAGATATCTGAAATCGAAGCACCACCTCGCGGTCCCTCTCGGGAGCGCGAGGTGGTGTTCTGTCCGGACTGACTGCCCCCAACCAGCCCGGCACATCGAATGCACCTAGCTTCGGTCGCGCCCCCGGGCACTCAGCTGCGGTCGCGCCAGCCCGGCCACCACACTGAGTACGCGTTCGGTACTACCAGCCTAAGTGATCATGCACGCCTCAGCCCAGCCCATTCGCGCAACAGAATGGTGAGCCTGACGGTGTCAGACGTCTTGAGTGGCCAAGATCAGCCCGCGCAGTCGAAGCAGTACGCATCCCCATTGGGACGCAACTCGGCGATTTGGCTGCGATGTCGTACCAGGAAGCAGCCGGCACAGGTAAATTCATCGGACTGTCGAGGCAGCACCCGGACGGTCAACTCTTCGTGAGACAGGTCGGCGCCTGGAAGCTCGAATGCTTCCGCTGCCTCCGCCTCGTCTTCGTCAACTTTCCCAGAGTTCTTATCGTTGCGGCGGGTCTTGAGCTCTTCAATGCTGTCTTCGTTCAGTTCTTCATCGGTCTTGCGAGGGGCGTCGTAATCGGTCGCCATCTTTGCCTTCCCGGGCTCGGAAAGCCCAGATCATCATCTGATTCGTGCGCAGTCATATCACACGAATCAACCGATATGCGTGCTATGTATGCTCGCGCCCGCTATAACGCGATCACGTGTCGAAAATTCCCACTTCTCAGGGGTTGTATGCACGATCTTTCGGCGGCCTGTGCGGGCGTTGTGATGAACGTCGAAACCTTGCTCAAAAAGGGCTCAACCAGGCGTCTGACAGAGGGCTGGGCGGCCCGGTTCCCGGAGGTTTTGGCAGCAGCCCGACTGACATTCATACCAGCCGACGGGCGCCGTTCCCAACACGGGGCGATTCGGCCCTTCGCCGCGGGCCACCGCAGCACGCTCCAACATGAGGTCGACGAGGCCGCGTACGAAGGCCGGATGCTCGCCGGCGGTCGCGGCCCGTGCGAAGGCGATGCCGCATTCCTGGGCGGTGCCTGCTGCCTCGGTGTCCAAATCGAAAACCACTTCCATGTGGTCGGACACGAAACCGATCGGCACCACCACGACCGCTGTGACGCCACGCGCCGCGAGCTGGCGTAGATGATCGTTGATGTCGGGCTCCAGCCATGGCTGGCTTGCCGGGCCCGAGCGCGAACAGTAGACAAGATCGCTCTGGTATTTCTGAGCACGCCGCTGCCGAACGCGCTGCGCAACCTCGGATGCCACGGCTGCGTGCCAATCGACGTATGCGCCGCTAGGGCTCTGCGGCGCTGGTCCAGCTGTCTCTGCCATGGCGGTAGGAATTGAATGTGTGACAAAGAGCAGGCGGGCCTGGTCTGCTGATTCCCCTAGCGCTTCCAGCGCCTCGAGTGTGGCGTCCACAGAGGCCTCAACGAAGCCCGGGTGGTTGGCATAGTGGCGAATCCGATCCAGCTGGACCTGGGTGCTCTGGGCAGCGTCAAACAGGTTCTCCCGATATTGCCGACATGAGGAGTACGACGGGTATGCACTTGTGACCACGGCCAGCACCCGTCGATGGCCATCTCGTTCGATCGCGCGAAGCTCGTCACCCAGGTATGGATGCCAGTTACGGTTTCCCCAATACAGCGGCAGCCGTAGCTCACGACTGCGCAATTCGTTCGCCATTGCCGCCAGCAGCCTGCGACACTGATCGTTGATTGGGCTCTTGCCGCCGAACAGGAAGTAGTGCTGGCCGACCTCGGCAAGCCGTTCGGCGGGAATGCCCCGACCACGGGTCACGTTGTGTAGGAACGGCATCACCTCCTCCGGACGCTCAGGGCCGCCGAAGGACACCAGCAGGACCGCTTCGTACGGTGTGAGTGCGTGGCCGAGCTGGCTGGTCGATGCGTCATCAGAAGTTGCCGAGTGATCACCCACAGGCGTGATCTTTGCGTACGAGGAGGAGAGTCGTGGCCGCGGGCCTTCACCGGTATCGGCAGGTGTTGTCTGACCGTCGG
>Ga0081455_10002011_pt1 | contig 24306 bp, 21 predicted proteins | sample TabmetS3T2R1_FD_70207 | JGI IMG/M metagenome (GOLD analysis project Ga0081455, IMG submission 70207) | Tabebuia heterophylla rhizosphere microbial communities from the University of Puerto Rico - S3T2R1 | ecosystem: Host-associated > Plants > Roots > Rhizosphere ...
GAAGGAATGATGCGCACGCGGGTCGGATCGAGCTTGAACATGGATGCGATCTCATCGCGATCCATGTATGGCGTTTGCGTGCACGCGAAGATCGTCACGCGCTCGCCGCCATCCTCGTTCGACCACGTTGCATACCCGGCCTCGGGTTCGATGTAGGCGTGCTCGACGTAGCTCGTCGTAAACGTTGCCTGCAATCGAATCGGCGCGCCGCCGACTGCGCTCTCGACATCGCCGCGCGCTACGCGACCGCGACACAACACGTTGTCCGGCCAGCGCTCTTGCACGATCGGTGCGCCGGAGGCAAGTGCCTCGCCAGTTTCGAGCACCGCAGGCAGCAGGCGCCAGGTAATCGGGACGTCAGACTCATCGAGCGCCGCAAGCGCCTCGCGTGTGCCGACAAAGCTGGGCTCCTCGATCCACGCCTTCTCGCCGGCATCGAGGACGAGGCGGGCGAACAGGGAGAGGCTTTGGCGGACGCCTGATGTGACGACGACAGCGTCTGGATTGCAGCTGAAGCCGCGAGCCATGCCGAGATAGTCGGCGATCGCCGCGCGCAGCCCGTGATGGCCGAAGGGATGGAGTGCGCCTGCAACGGACCAGGTCGGCTGGCGCCATTCCCGCTCGAGGAGCTTTGCCCAAAGCGGGAAGGGGAAGGCCGTGCGGTCGGGCTGTCCGGTCGGAAAGGCGGTCGGCGACTCGTCCAACTCGGCATCGAGCGTCTGGTCGGCAAGGATCTCAACGGCGCGGCGTGATAACATGGGCGATCGTGCCGCCGGCGCGTCCCGTGGACTGCCGACGCTCGGTGACACCAGCATCTCGTCCGGCAAGTTGGCGGCAACAGACAGGCCGGAACCAGGCTGCGCAACGAGATATCCCTCCGCGACAAGCTGATCCAAGGCGGCCAGGACAGTCCCGCGGGCGCAATGCAGCTCCGCGGCCATCAGGCGGGACGAGGGCAGTTTCAGGCCGGGCGCGAGGCGCCGTTCCAGGATCCCACGGCGGATCTGCTCGCCGATCTGCCGGTGCAGCGGCGCGGCAGTTGCGGGATCGAGTGCGACGCCCAGAGGGGCTGCTTTGCGGGCACGTCCTGTCATAACTGGTTCAGCCCGTTTTCAGGGAACTGGCTCTTTCGTGTGGACCATATTGCCAGCATGGTCGGCCCCGCAATCGCTTTGCGGGAGCCAGGCATTATGGATTCGACGATTGATACGAAAGGTGGCGACACGAAAGGCAGCGCAGGCAACACGGCGGAGGCCTTCGGGGTCACACCAGTCAACAAGGTGAAGCGCGTGCATGAGCGCGGCCGCTATGACCGCGAGACCATCTACGAGATCCTCGACGCCGCGCTGGTCTGCCATATCGCCTATGTGATCGACGGCCGGCCCTACTGCACGCCAACCAGCTTCTGGCGCGAGGGCGATCACCTCTATTGGCACGGTTCATCGGCCAGCCGGATGATCCGCACGCAAGCCCAGGGCGTCGAAGTGTGTCTCACCGTCACCCACCTCGATGCGCTGGTGATGGCGCGCTCGGGTTTCCACCACTCGGTGAACTACCGCGCCGTGATGGCCTTCGGCCGCGCCCATATCATCGACGATGTCGAGAAGAAGCTGAGCCTGATGGACGCCTTCATCGACCGCGTCTATCCCGGCCGCTCCAAGCTCATCCGCCAGCCCAACAAGCAGGAGCTGAAGGCGACCACGATGATGGGCATGGAGATCGAGCATGCCTCCGGCAAGATCCGCGACAAGCATGTCGCCGACGATGAGGAGGACTACGCGGCGGTACCGGCCTGGTCAGCGCTCTATCCCATCACGCAGGTGCTGGGCGCGCCGTCGGAATGTGAACGGCAGCTTCCTGGACTCACGCGTCCCGATGACATGTCCGACTTCGTGCCGGGTACGCGTCTCGACGAACTGATGACCAAGACCTATCGCCGGACGTTCGGTTCCGAGTCGGAGTAACGGGTCCAGCGTTCAGGCGCTGTCGCGCGCGATGATGTTCACGCCGAAGTCGACGATCTTTTGCGTGAGCGCGGCACCTTCAAGCCGTTGCGACAGGATTTCAGCCGCCCGGCGTCCCATCTGATAGGAAGGAATCTGGACGGTCGTCAGCGCCGGAACGATCGACCGGCCGATCTCGAGATCGCCCAGTCCAGCAATGGCGATCTCGCGCGGCACCTCGATCCCAAGATGATGACACTCGATGATGCCGCCGACGGCCAGCACGTCGGTCGAGAAGAAGACCGCGTCGGGGCGGGGATCGAGGTTGGCGATCCGATGCATCAGTCGTCGGCCTTCACCAAAGGACGACGGCGGCTCTTGGGTGAAGAAGGTCGTTCCACTGGAGAGACCTGCCTCTTGCAGCGCTGAGCGATAGCCGGCCTCACGAGCCCGCGAGCGCGGTTCGTGAGCGCCAACGAAGACAATGCGGCGACGGCCCTTGTCGAGGAGGTAACGCGTCATCGCGCGCCCGGCTGCCGTGTTGGAGAAGCCCACGACATGGTCGATCGGATCGTCGGTCATGTCCCAGGTCTCGACTACGGGGACGCCAAGGCTCGAGAGCAGGGTGCGGGTGCGCGAATTGCGCACGAGGCCGACGATGGCGATGCCGTCCGGCCGCCGTCCGGCAAGCGCGGTGATCAACGCATGCTCGGCGGCCTCGGAATAGCCTGTGTCGCCGACAAGAAGCTGCCGGCCGGCGGCCGTCACGCCGTCGGACAGGCCGTGCAGGGTGTCGACGAAAGTGGAATTGCCGAGCGTCGGCACGACCACCGCGATGATGCCGCTGCGCCGCGACACCAGGCTGCTCGCCGCCAGGTTGGGGATGTAGCCCAGCGCCTCGACCGCTTCTGTGATCCGCGCCCGCGTCTCCGGCCGCACCTTGTCCGGCTGCCGCAATGCGCGCGACACGGTGATGATCGACGTGCCAGCCCGTTGCGCCACGTCCTCGAGACTCGGCGCATTGTCCGGGCGCGGACGGATCGGCCGGCCGCGTCTTTTTGCCTTTCCCATTCGGTCGTTCCCCCGCCGCTCGCTGTAGCGGTTCGGCCTCTTGGCTGGCAAGGAAATGGTCCTTGCTTTCATTTATGATAACGTTATCATGGACAACAAGTTGGAGCACTGATCAGGAGGGAAACGCCATGATTTCCGCGCACGACGTCGCGTTCTACCGCGAGCACGGCTACATCGTCGTGCCCGGCCTGCTCGACTCCGAGACCTTGAGCGCCATGCGCCAGGTTATTGCCGAGTTCATCGAAGGCGCTCGGGGCGTGTCGGCCCACACCGACCTCTACGACCTCGAGCCTACGCACCGGCCCGACGCGCCGCGCGTACGCCGTCTCAAGGTGCCGCATCTCCATCACGAGATCTTCCGCCGCGTCATGCGCACGCCGCGCCTGGTCGAGATCCTGCAGCAGCTTCTGGGTCCCTCGGGCGTGCGGCTGCACGGTTCGAAACTCAACATGAAGGCACCGCACTACGGCTCGCCGGTGGAATGGCATCAGGATTGGGCCTTCTATCCGCACACCAACGACGACGTGCTGGCGGTCGGTGTCATGCTCGACGACTGCGCACTCGAGAACGGGCCGCTCATGGTCGTGCCGGGCTCGCATAAGGGGCCCGTCCACGATCATCACAGCGACGGCTATTTCTGCGGCGCCATGGATCCTTCGTGCGACGTCGACTTCGCAAAAGCGGTGCCGTTGATCGGCCGCGCGGGGTCGATGAGCTTCCATCATGTGAGGCTGGTGCACGGCTCGGCGCAGAATATGTCGGACAAGCCGCGCCAACTCCTGCTCTATGAATTCACCGCTGCCGATGCCTTCCCGTTGGTGAAACCCGTCACCGATCTCGCGGCCTTCGACGCCAATCTGATCGCGGGCAAGTCGGTGATCACGCCGCGGTTGGCCGACGTGCCGGTGCGCATGCCGTTGCCGCCCGCGCCGCACCAGGGCTCGATCTACGAGAACCAGACCTCCACCCGGTCACGCTTCTTCGCCATCACCGGCGAGGCGAAGCAGCCGGCGATGGCGAACTGATCGGCTACATCATTCCTGGCGCACCGAGGTTGGTACCGTCGATCATTCGGCTGTAGCGAAAAGGAGAGGGATCGACGATTGGCGGATCGCCGGCGATCAGGTCGGCGGCCAGCTGTCCGGCCGCGGGACCGATGCCAAAGCCGTGGCCGCTGAAACCCGTCGAGAGGTAGAGGCCGGGCAGGGGATCGACGGCCGAGATCACTGGTATGCCGTCCGGCGTCGAATCGATCATTCCGCCCCAGCTTCGCGCGACCGTGAGTCCCTTCAGTGCCGGATAGTGCTCGCCAAGCCGTGTCAGGCCCAACTGCATCAGCGCTGGATCCGCTGCTGGATCGATCGTGCGGTGACGTTCGAACGGAGAGGGTTGGTCGAGCGACCAGCGGGAAAAGGTTTCAGGTCCATCGAAAAACGAGCGCCCGACGCCGAAGGTAAGGCCCGCGCGCCTTTGCTTGAATGTCGGCCAGAACTGTCGCGCATAGAGCAGGCCCTGCGGCGACAGTTCGACGAGGCCGCGTCCACCGAGGCCAACGGTATAGCCGCCGTCGAGCCGGCGGCGGATCGTGACATCGGGCATCGACAGGCCGCCCTCCGTCACGGCCGGAGCGGCGGTCGTTGCAAAAGAGGTGGCGCACACGCTGGCTTGCGGCAGGCGCAGGCCATGATGACGACAGAAGAGGGAGCTCCAGGCCCCGCCTGCGCAGAGGACGGCACGCGCTTTGATTGTCCCTCTTTCGGTAACGACGCCAGCGACCTTGCCGGCCTCGATGTCGAGCCCGCGGGCAGCGCAGTCCTGATGGATGGTGACGCCGAGCCGCCGCGCGCCTTCGGCGATGGCAGGCCCCGCCATGGCCGGTTCGGCGCGCCCGTCGTTGGGCGAGTGGACGCCGCCGATCCAGTCAGGAACGCTGCCCGGAGTCATCTCCTTGGCTTCGGCCGGACTCAGGATCCGGCTGTGCATCTGGAAGTCGCGGGCGCGCAAGGTCCAGGCTTCCCATTGCTCGAAATCAGCCTTGCGTGTCGTGACGTAGAGCAGTCCGGTCCGGCGAAAGCCGGTATCAACACCGAGCTCCTTGTTGAGGTTGCCCCACAATTCGAGGCTTTTCATCGCCAGCGGCAGTTCGCGCAGATCGCGATGCTGCTGGCGGCACCAGCCCCAATTGCGGCTAGTCTGCTCACCCGCGATGCGTCCCTTCTCCAGAAGGGCAACCGATAGTCCCTTCTTGGCCAGAGCGTAGGCGGCGGTTGTGCCGGCCATGCCGCCGCCAATCACCACCACGTCTGCGGCGCTGGGCAGCTTTTCATCGCTCACGACCGGCTGAACCGAGGGAGGCACGATTCGTTTCCTTGTTGAACTATCTTCAGGTCGGAGGCCGCAGCCATCCGTTCGCTACGGCATCCGCGAAGACCGTCTCCGCTGCGGCCCAAAGAGTAGGTGAGCCCTCGGTTCAGCGCTCGGTCATGGAGCGCTCTCGCGTCTCGTCGACCTCATAGTCGATCCAGGTGCCACCACCCACCACGTGATTGAGCAGGATGGGCTGCAATCGATCGAGTGCCTTGGCGAAGCGGGCATCGGCGGTCTCGGCCTCTTCGAACTCCTCCCATAACGCCCGAAGCGGCCCGCCTTGATCGGCTGGAAGCATGCCGAAGAGCTTTTCCGCCGCCAGCCGTTCCTGCTCGGCTTGCGTCGCTCGGCGCGGATCGAACAGGGGCATGTCGCCACATTCGATCTCGACGAGGTCGTGAAGGAGCAGCATTTGCACCACGCGCAGGATATCGACCGGGCCGACCGCATGTTCCTGGAGCACCATCGCGAACAGGGCGAGATGCCAGGAGTGCTCGGCAGTGTTCTCCCGCCGCGATCCATCCGAGATCCGATTGCCTCGGATCACATTCTTGAGCCGGTCGGCTTCGATTAGGAATACCAACTGTTGCCGCAGGCGGTCGTCGATGCCGCCCAACCACGCCGTCGACTTCATCGTTTCACCCTCATCGCGACATGCTGGCTGCAGTGTGGCAGAAAGGGAACGCCTGCTTCAGCCCGCTCTGCGGGATTTTTTATTCAAGCCGCCCCCGCGCTGCCTGACGCTTTACGGGCTGGAACCCGGCGCGGTACCTTCGCGACCCTGAAGGAGTTGCCCCGATGGACCTGACGTTCGGCAAGGAAGAATTGGCCTTCCAGCAGGAAGTGCGCGACTGGCTGAAGGAGAACCTGACGCCCGAGATCGTGGGCGAGCTGAAGGTGGCGCGCAACGCCTACATGCCCAAGGAACGACTGATCGATTGGCAGAAGCGGCTGGCCAGGAAGGGCTGGCTATGCACCGGCTGGCCCAAGGAATTTGGCGGGCCGGGCTTCACCACGACGCAGAAGTACATCTTCGAGATGGAGATGGCGCGGGCAGGGGCGCCGGGGACATCACCGTTCGGCCCCAAGATGTGCGCGCCGGTGATCATGAAGTACGGTTCGCCGGAGCAGAAGGCCAGGCACCTGCCGCCGATGCTGAACTCGGACCTGATCTGGTGCCAGGGTTATTCCGAGCCGGGATCGGGCTCCGACCTCGCGAGCCTGCGCACCAAGGCCGTGCGTGAAGGCGACCACTACGTCGTCAACGGCCAGAAGACCTGGACGACGCTCGCGCAGACCGCCGACTGGATCTTCTGCCTGGTGCGCACCTCCAACCAGGGCAAGCCGCAGGAGGGCATCTCCTTCCTGCTGATCGACATGAAGACGCCGGGCATCTCGGTCGAGCCGATCGTCACGGCCGACGGCAACCGGCCGGGCACGCAGGAGGTCAACTCGGTGTTCTTCACCGACGTCAAGGTGCCGGTCGAGAACCGCGTGGGCGAGGAGAACAAGGGCTGGACCTATGCCAAGTACCTGCTCGAGTTCGAGCGCGGCGGCAACCCTTATAGCCCGCGGCTGCGCTCGGCCTACGAGCGGCTGAAGAGGATCGCCGGCTCCACGCCGGATGGCGAGGAGTCGATCCTGGCCGACGCGACCTGGCGCGAGAAGCTGGCGCGCATGGACATCGAGATCTCGGGCCTCGAGATGTTCGAGCAGGAGTTCTATTCGCGACTGGCGTCGGGCCAGAATCCGGGGCCGATGTCGTCGATGATCAAGCTGCGCGGCACCGAGGTGATGCAGCAGGTGCAGGAATACGCAGTCGAGGCGACAGGGTACTACGCCCAGCCGTTCCCCGAGCAGCGCGCCTGGAACGCCAATGTCGAGCCGATCGGGCCCGAAGGCGCCGACGTGCTGGCGCCGCGCTACTTCAACGGCCGCAAGATGACGATCTATGGCGGCTCGTCTGAAGTGCAGCGCGGCATCATGTCGAAGGTCATGCTGGGGCTTTGATCATGCGTCTGGCGTTCAGCGAGGAGGAGCTCGCCTTCCAGACGGAAGTGCGCGAGTGGATCACGGCCAACATGCCGCCGGAAGTGGCGGAGGAGAGCCGGCGCAGCCGGTCCAGCCACGTCTCCAAGGAGCGGCTGCTGCAGTGGCAGAAGAAGCTCGCGAGCAAGGGCTGGCTCTGCCCGAACTGGCCCAAGGAACATGGCGGACCCGGCTGGAGCTCGACTCAGAAGTTCATCTTCGAGATGGAGATGGCACGGGCGGACTCGCCCTATCTCTCGTCGTTCAGCATCAAGATGGTGGCGCCTGTCCTGATGAAGTACGGCAGCGACTGGCAGAAGAAGCGCTTCCTGCCCAAGATCGCCGCGGCCGAGGAACTGTGGTGCCAGGGCTATTCCGAGCCGGGTTCGGGCTCGGACCTCGCGTCGCTGCGCACCAGGGCGGTGCGTGACGGCGATCACTACATCGTCAACGGCCAGAAGATCTGGACCACCAATGCCCACTTCGCCGACTGGATCTTCTGCCTCGTCAGGACGTCGACCGGGGGCAAGCCGCAGGAGGGCATCTCCTTCTTGCTGATCGACATGAAGACGCCGGGCATCCGCATCGATCCGATCTACCTGGTCGATGGCACGCGCACGCCGATGCGGCACGAGGTGAACCAGGTCTTCTTCACCGACGTGAAAGTGCCGGTCGAGAACCGGGTCGGCGAGGAGAACAAGGGCTGGACCTACGCCAAGTACCTGCTCGAGTTCGAGCGCGGCGGGCAAGCCCATGGGCCGCGCCTGCGCAAGGCTTTTCGCCACCTGCAGACCCTGTCGAAGAGCCAGCTCGACGGCGGCGAGCCGCTATCGGCAAGTGCCAGGTGGCGCGAGAAAATGGCGGCGCTCGAGATGGAGATCGATGCCGTCGAGATGAACGAGATGATGTTCTATTCCAGCCTAAAGACCGGCGATGCGCCCGGCCAGATGGCGTCGGTGGTTAAGATGCGCGGCACGGAGGTCGGCCAAAAGGTGACCGAGCTCGCGGTCGAGGCGGTGGGCTGGTACGGCGTGCCTTTCACCGAGCTGAGGAACTACGACAGCAACGTCGTGCCGGTCGGCGGCGACTACGTGGACGATGTAGCGCCGCGCTACTTCAATCAGCGCAAGACCACGATCTACGGCGGCTCGTCCGAGGTGCAGCGGAACGTGCTGGCCAAGGCAATGCTGGGGCTGTGATGGAGTATCGCCGTCTCGGCCGCGCCGGCTTGAAAGTCTCGGAGATCTGCCTCGGCACCATGACCTTCGGCAATGGCGCCGACCAGGCGGAAGCATCGCGCATGGTGAGCGCGGCGCTCGACGCCGGGGTGAACTTCTTCGACACCGCCAATTCCTATGTCGGTGGTGTGTCGGAAAGCATGCTGGGCGAGGCGCTGAAGGGCCGGCGACAGAACGCCGTCATCGCGTCGAAGGTCTTCAATCCGATGGGCGGCGGGCCCAACGATTCCGGCATGTCGCGATTGCACATCAAGCAGCAGGTCGAGGCCAGCCTGCGCCGGCTGCAGACCGACTACATCGACGTCTACTACATTCATCACGTCGACGTGCAGACGCCGCTCGAGGAAATGCTGTCGGCCTTCGACGACCTCGTGCGCCAGGGCAAGATCCTCTACACCGCCTGCTCCAACTACGAGGCATGGCGGCTGGTGGAAGCGCTGTGGCTCAGCCAGGCCAACGGCTGGGTACGCTTCGACGCCTACCAGCCGCAATACAGCCTCGTGGTGCGCGACATCGACGAGGAGATCGTGCCGGCGTGCGAGGCCAAGGGGCTCGGCGTCGTCGTGTGGTCGCCGCTTGCCGGCGGCTACCTCGCGGGCAAGTACAAGCCCGGCGATCTCAAGACCGAGGGCACCCGTTCGGCCGAGGGTTGGGGTTTCAACAGCCGCCTGTTCGCGCCAAATCACGCCGACATCCTGCAGGGATTGCTCGACACGGCGCGCGAGATCAACCGGTCGCCGGCCCAGACCGCGCTGCGCTGGGTGATGGACCAGCCCTTCATCACCAGCGCCATCGTCGGCGCGCGCAACACGCAGCAGCTTGGCGAAACGCTGGCGGCGGGTGGTTGGCGTTTGCCTGCCGATGCGCTGGAGAAGCTGAACGAGGTCTCGGCGCAGCCGCACCGCTATCCGCGGGCGTTCGAGGAACCGATGGTCGAGCGTCGCAACTCGGCGATCAAGCGACCGGCTGCGAAGTAGCCGTCGCATCAAGGTTCCTCCATGACCTTTGCCCCGAACGTCGGCTCATTGAAAGAGCGGTTCGGAGCGCTCCGCACCTTGCGCCCCTTCCTGGCCATGGTGTGGCGGACCAGTCCACGCCTGACGACGTGGTCGCTGCTGGCGCGCATCACGCGCGCGTTGCTGCCGGTGATCTCGCTCTATGTCGGCAAGTTGATCATCGACGACGTCGTGCGGCTCGTGCAGTTGCCCCAGCGGCCATCGACCTTGGCTCAATGGCTCGATAGCGGCCAGCTCGACGGGCTGGTGCTCCTTCTGCTGGCGGAGTTTGCACTGGCGATCCTGTCCGACGTGTTGGGCCGGCTTGTGTCGCTGTTCGACAGCCTGCTGTCGGAACGCTTGACCAATGCCTCGAGCGTGAGCCTGATGGAGCATGCCGCCACCCTCGATCTGGAGGATTTCGAGGATGCCGGGTTCCAGGACCAGCTCGAGCGCGCCCGCCGCCAGACCAGCGGGCGCCTTACCTTGATGACCCAGCTGTTCGGGCAGGCGCAGCAGATCGTGACGGTGTCGAGCTTCACCGCCGGCCTGCTGGTCTTCGCGCCCTGGTTGATCGTCCTGCTGGCGGCGGCGCTGCTGCCGATGTTCCTGGGCGAGGCGCACTTCAATGCGCGGACCTACACGCTCGATTTCGGCCGCACGCCGGAGCGGCGCGAGCTCGACTATGTGCGCCAGACCGCCGCCAGCGTCGAGACCGCCAAGGAGGTCAAGATCTTCGGCCTCAACCGCTTCCTGATCGACCGCTATAGGAGCCTGGCCGACGCCTTCTATGCCGCCAACAGCCGGCTCGCGATGAAACGAGCGGCCTGGGGTGGCTTGCTCACGGCGATCGGCACGATCGGCTACTACCTTGCCTATGCCCACATCGCCTGGCGCACGATCGCAGGCGATTTCTCGATCGGCGACCTGACCTTCCTGGTCGCCTCGTTCCTGCGCCTGCGCGGCCTTCTCGAGAACCTCCTGGTGAGCTTCTCGTCGACGGCGGCCCAGGCGCTCTATCTCAACGATCTTTTCTCCTTCTTCGAGATGCGGCCGGAGATCCTGTCGCCGAAAGATCCCCGGCCGTTTCCGCATCCGATCCGCCAGGGCTTCGCGTTCGAGAATGTCGGCTTCATCTATCCGGGTGCCGAGCGATGGGCGGTGCGGAACCTCAGCTTCACGCTCAACGCCGGAGAGGTGGTCGCGCTGGTCGGCGAGAACGGCGCCGGCAAGACCACGCTGGTCAAGCTCCTGACGCGGCTGTACGACCCGGACGAAGGCCGCATCCTGCTCGACGGCCATGATCTCAGGGAGTACGACCTCGACGAGCTGCGCGGCAGCATGGGCGTCATCTTCCAGGACTTCGTGCGCTACAATTTCAGCGCCGGCGACAATATCGCCGTGGGCCGCATCTCGGCACGCGACGACCGGAGCCGCATCGAGCGGGCCGCCCGCAGCAGCCAGGCCGACGAGGTGATCGCGCGACTGCCGGGAGGCTACGAGCAGCGCATCGGCAAGCGCTTCAAGAACGGCATCGAGCTGTCAGGCGGCGAATGGCAGAAGATCGCCATTGCGCGCGCCTACATGCGCGAGGCCGAGGTGCTGATCCTCGACGAGCCGACGGCAGCGCTCGATGCCCGGGCCGAGTTCGAGGTCTTCCAGCGCTTCAAGGAGCTGAGCAAGGGCAAGACGGCCGTCCTGATCTCGCACCGCTTCTCCAGCGTGCGCATGGCCGATCGCATCTTCGTGCTGGCCGACGGTAAGGTGCAGGCCGCCGGCACGCACGAGCAATTGGTCGCGCAACCCGGCCTGTATGCGGAGCTCTTCGAGCTGCAAGCGGCCGGCTATCGTTAGCCCGTCAGCACCGGCTCGCCGACAATCTGCGTGCGATGCATCAGCCGGCGCAGGCTCTCGTCGAAGGCATCGCGACGATGCATGACGCAGCGGTTGTCCCATAGCACGAGATCGCCGGCGCGCCACTTCTGGTACCAGGCGAAGCGCTCCTGCGTCGCGTGCGCCCACACGGCATCCAGGAGCTTCTCGCTCTCGTCGACGGAGAGGCCGTGGATGTAGGCCCCTGGGCGCCGGCCGAGGAACAGCGCCTTGCTCTTGGTCACCGGATGCAGGCGAACCAGGGGGTGCACCGCACCCGGCGTGTGGCGAACGTCGAGGGTGCGCTGGAAACCCTTGCGCAGCTCGCCCGCCGAGTTGCGGCTGGAATCGTGAATGCAGGTCTTGCCCTCGATCGCATGCTTGAGCTCTTCCGGCAGCGTCTCGTAGGCGGCGTACATGCTGAGGAAGCCCGTGTTGCCGCCGTCGGGCGGCACTTCCAGCGCGTAGAGCAGGGACGCGCGCGGCGGCAGCGGGTTGTAGGACATGTCGGTGTGCCACACGAGCTCGTAGCTGCCGAGGCCGCCGATCGGCTTGCCGTCCTGCTTGACGCTGGAGATCACCGCCACCCACTCCTGCGCCTGCGGCGCCAGCTGGGAATCGGTGCGGTCGAAATTCGCGGCAGCGATCGGCACGCGGTCGAGCTCACCGAAGCGGGCGCTGAACGCCATCAGCGTCGGATCGTCGAGCTTCTGGCCGGAGAAGCGCAGCACCAGATGCTCGGCCCACGCTTCGGCGATGCGGGCGAAGGTCGCGTCGCTCAGAGGCTGGGAGAGATCGACGCCGTGCACATCGGCGGCCAGTGCGGCGCCAGTCGGCTGGATCCACAGTTCGCTCATGAGCTCCCTCCTGGTTCGAAATAGTGTGGCACAAATCGGCTGTTGTTGTGCGTGATGCGCCGTTCGTCCTCTCGCATGCCGATGCCTGCCGGCTTGCCCTCGATCACCCAGGAGCCGACGACGGCATGGTTGCCCTCGAAGACGGGCAATGGATGGTAGGCCTGCCAGACGTAGCCTTCGGCGCCGTAGTTGCCGGCGGCAGTGTCGAACAGACCTGGTCCGACGACGGTGACGTTTTGACCTTCACGCCCGAAGATCGGTTTCTTGACATGAGCGTTACCAAGATCGGGATGCTCCGCGGCAAACGCAGCCAGCAGGTTGGGATGGCCGGGAAAGCCCTCCCACAGGAGCGGCAACAGCATCTTGTTGCTGAGGATCATCTTCCAGGCCGGCTCGAGAAAGGCCGCGGTGTCGGTCAGCACATGCACGCCGAATTCCTCCCGCACCATCCATTCCCAGGGATAGAGCTTGCTCAGCACGCGGATCGGCATCTCGTCGGTGTCGGTGAAGCGCCGGCCGTTCCAGCCGATCTGCGGCACCGCGATCGGCTTGCCGGCCAAGCCGGCTTGCAGTGCTGTGTCGCGCAGATACTCCGATGTCGCGAAGTCCTCGGGCTGGTCGTCGAAGCGGGCGAAGTGCACCAGGCCCTCGGGCGGCAGGCGGCGCAGGATGCCCCGCCAGGCCTCGATCAGCTTCTCGTGGATGGAATTGAACTGGTCGGCGTCGGGCTTGACGTCCTTCAGCCAGTACCATTGCACGACCGCGGCCTCGTAGAGCGCGGTCGGCGTGTCGGCGTTGTACTCCAGCAGCTTGGGCGGGCTCTTGCCGTCATAGGCGAGATCGAAGCGGCCACAGATCGTGGGATCGGCTCGTCGCCATACCAGCTCGATATAGTCACCCCATGACGGCGGAATGCGCATGCGCTGCCAGAGCTTGTTGGCGACCACATGCTCGACCGCCTTCAGGCACAAGCCATGCAGCGTCTCGGTCGCGGCCTCGAGCTCATCGATCTCGTCAGCGCCGAAGGCGTAGCAAGCGTGCTCGGTCCAATAGCCTTTACCTTCCAGGATGTAGTAGTCGAAGCCCAGCTCTTCGAGCTTCCTCTGCCAGCCCGGACGTGGCGCGGATGCCTCACGACGCACGATCAGCTCGTTCCCGATAAGCCGCCGCCTGTCGAGCCGAAGCCGCCGCGCTGGCTCTGGGCGGGCTTGGTCGCGCTTTCACCAGGTGTCGGGCTGGGGGTGGAGACGGCCGGTCCGCGGAAGAAGGGGTTGGGCAGGAACCAGATGAAAGGCAGCGCACCGATGCCGGGACTGCAAGAATAAAGCAGCGCGGCACCCGCCACGCCCATCAGCACGAGCTTGATGCCGCGCGACATGCGCGGACCGTCCGGCCGGTTGGGAGAGGGCATCGACATATCACGTCGTGAGGCAAGCCGCGTTGATCAAGCCGAAGCAGACCGAGAAGCCGCCAGCGGTGATGCCCGCGGCAGGCTGGTTGGCCTCGATCGCCTGCCGCAGGTGAGGAAATATCAGGCGCAGGCCGATATGCACGATCACCTGCACGGCCAGCGCCACCAACGACCATAGCACGACGTCCGTGAGGCTCACCGAATGGGCGATCGTATTGGCGAGCGGCAGGCAGAAGCCCAGCAGCGCGCCGACCAGTGAGGTTGCTGCGGCGGCGTTGCCGGCGCGGATCAACGCAAACTCGCGCCACGGCGTGATCAGGACATAGATCCAGAGAAACAGGGCCGCAAGCGCGAAGCCCACCACGACGTAGCGCACGAAGTTGGGGAAGGCGGCGACCAGCCAATCGAGCTCCGGCATGATCGGGAGCCTCGGCCGGCTAGCCGTGCATGGTCAAGCCACCGGACACGCTCAATGTCTGCCCGGTGATGAAGCCGGCATCGTCGCTGGCCAGGAAGCAGACGGCGCCGGGAATGTCCTCGGGCTGGCCGACGCGCTTCATCGGGATGGCGCTGACCAGCGCCGCGCGCATCCGCTCGGCGCGCTCGCCTTCACCCGCCGCGGCAGCGAGCAGTGGTGTGTCGGTCGGACCAGGGCAGACGGTGTTCAGCGTGATGCCGCGCCGAGCCACCTCGCGCGCCACCGTCTTGGTGAAGGCGATGATGCCGCCTTTGCAGGCGGAGTAGACGGCTTCCTGGGAGGATCCCACGCGGCCGGCATCCGAGGCGATGTTGACGACGCGGCCCCGGCCACGCGCCACCATGCCCTTCAGCACGAAGTGGCTCATGTTGATGGGCCCGCGCAGGTTGATGGCGATGACCTGGTCCCACAGCTCCGGCGTCGTATCGACGAAGTTGATGAAGCGGTCCCAGCCGGCATTGTTCACCAGCACGTCCGTCGGGCCGATCTCGTGCTCGAAGCGGCTGATTGCATCGCCAACGGCCTTGTAGTCGGTGATGTCAACGCCAGAGACGAAGGTTGCACCGCCCTTGGCATGGATCTGCTCGGCGACCTTCTTTGCGCCTTCGAGATTCTTGTCGAAGATGCCGACCTGCGCGCCGTACTCGGCGAAGCGCCGGCAGATCGCGCCGCCGATGGCGCCGCCACCACCGGTGACGATGACAGCCTTCCCGTCCAATCCCCGCATGGCAACCTCCTCAGATCGGCGAGTAGGGGTTGAACTTGGGCTTGCGCTTCTCGAGGTGCGAGGCGAGGCCCTCCTTCACCTCCGGCCCCAGGAAGCCCAGCATCTCCAGCGCGGTCGAGGCATCGAACGCCGGGCCCATCATGCGCAGCCAGTTGTTGAGCGCGTACTTGGTGAAGCGGATCGAGGTCTGCGCGCCTTCAGCGAGCTTGGTTGCGACCTCGAGGCCCTTGGCTTCGAGCTGATCGTCCTCGACACACAACGACACCAGGCCGATGCGCTCGGCTTCCTCGCCATCGACTGCCTCGCAGAGCAACAGGTAGTACTTGGCCTTGGCCATGCCGCACAGCAGCGGCCAGACAATGACCGCGTGATCGCCGGCGGCGACGCCCAGTCGCGTGTGGCCATCGATGATGCGCGCCTTCTTCGAGGCGATCGACACGTCAGCCAGGATGCCGGCGACCAGGCCGGCGCCGACGGCCGGGCCGCGCATGGTGCTGACGATGGGTTTGGAGCAGTTGATGACGTTGTAGACGATGTCGCGCGCCTCCTTCCAGGTCCGCAGCATCGCGTTGTAGTCCGTCATGTTCTTCTCGATGATGTCGAAGTCGCCGCCGGCCGAGAACACCTTGCCGCCGGCGCCCTGGATGATCACGCAGTTGACCGTGTCATCGCTGTCGATGTCGCGCCACACATCGACCAGCTCGCGATGCATGATCGCATCGGTGGCATTGTACTTCTCCGGCCGGTTCATGGTCACCCGCAGCACCTTGGGATGCGGGCGATCGAACACCAGGCGTTGGTATCTCTTCTGCCAGTCGGACATCAGGCTCCTCCGTTTCCGGAGGACCCTAACGTCCCCAGAGGCCGTCGCCTAGGACTGGCTGGGCAGCAAGGCCTGCACGTCCTTCGTCATCTGCGCGAGGGCGGCATCGGGCTTGGCCTTCTGCGCCACGACCGACTGCAGGTGATCCTTGATCACGTCCGTGATCTTGATGCCGTTATCACCGGGGAAGGCGTACCAGCCGGTCGATTTCGGCAGCTGGCGAATTGCCACGAGATGATTGGGGTTCTTGTCGTAGTAGGGCTTCAACAGCTTGGGATCGTCGGCCGCTGCCAGCGCCGAGGGGAAATAGCCGGTCGCCTGCACCATCATGGTCGCGCCCACCGGCCCCGTCGCGAACTTGATGTACTCCCAAGCCGCTTTCTGGCGCGCCGGGTCCTTGGTGAAAAGCATGGCAACATTTCCGCCCAGCGGCAGGCGGCCATCCAGCTGGATGGGAAAGGGACCGGTGCGCAGCTTGAACTTGTCGCCCACCTGCTTGGTGACGCCGCCCAGGCGCGATGTGGAGTGACCCCAGACGCCCATAGTGCCGGAGGTGAAGTCCTGCAGCGAGACGGTCTGGCCCACGTCACGCATGGTGCCTTCGGTCACCATGCGTCCGAGCGTCTCGATGCCGAGCTTGCCGGCTGGTCCATCGAAGGCGACTTTCTTCTCGTCGGCGGTGAGCATGGCGCCGCCGTTGGAGAAGACCAACGCCTGCCACATCCAGTTGCCTGTGATGTCCCAGTCGAAGTGGAACCCCTGAGTGGACCCGCCCAAGGCCTTGACCTTGCGCGCCAGCTCGAAGATGCCGTTCCAGGTCGCCGGCAATGCCGCGGGATCGCCACCGGCCTTGGTCACAAGATCGAGGTTGTAATAGATGATCGGCGTCGACAGCGAGAAGCCGATGCCGAGCTGCTTGCCGCCGAAGCGGCCGATGTCGAGCAAGCCAGGCGCATGGCCGTAGGACTTGAAGTCCGCATCAGCGGCAATGAAAGGATCGAGCGGCTGCGCAAGGCCGCGGTCGAAGAAGACGCGCTGGCGGTTGAGGCCCTGATAGGCGACATCGGGCAGTGTGTTGGTGACGGCCGCGCGCAGCGTGGCTTGCGCCACCTCCTCGTAAGCCGGCTGCGGTGCCAGGAAGGTGATCTTGTATTGCGGGTTCGCTTTCATGAACTCCGCAGCGATCTGCTCATGCAGTGTCTTGAATAGATCCGGAGTCGAATAGAGGACCTTGATCTCGGTCGGCGACTGCGCGCGAAGCGGATTGGCGGCGAGTGTCGCTGCGGCGGCGCCACCGGCGAGCAAGGTGCGTCTCTTCATGGAAGTCCTCCTGTGGTCAGCCTTTGAGGCCGGTGAGGGTCATGCCCTCTATGAAGCGCCGTTGGGCGAGAAGAAAAGCGATCACCAGCGGCGCGGTGATGACCGCGGTTCCGGCCATCAGCGGGCCATAATCGGTGCCGGCTTCGGTGTTGCGCAGATAGACGGTGCCGAGGGCAGGCATCGCCATGTCAGGCGAGGTCACGACCAGCAAGGGCCAGAAGTAGTCGTTCCAGTGGAACACCACCGACAGGATGCCGAACGCCGTCAGCGCGGGCATCGCGGCGGGCAGCATGATGCGCCACACGATCGAGAATTCGGACAGGCCATCGAGGCGGGCGGCATGGATCAGGTCGTCGGGCACGGTGCGGAAGAACTGGCGGATCCAGAAGATGCCGAACACCGAGATGACCGACGGCAGGATCAGGGCCGGGTAGGAATTCAGCAGGCCGGCCGAGGACAGCAGGATGTAATGCGGAATGGCCGGCACGTGGGCCGGAATGAGCAGGCCCAGCAGGACCAGAGCGAACAGCGGGCGAGCCATGCCGAAGCGCAGCTTTGCCAGCGCATAGGCAGCGGGCAGAGCGACCAGCACCTGCAAGGTGAAGATGCTGGCGGTGACCACGACGCCGTTCAGGAGATATCGATGCAACGGCACCTTGGCGAAGGCCTCGCTGAAGTTGCGCACCGCATCCCAACGCTGCGGCAGCAAATGAAGGTCGGTCGTGAAGATCTCGTCGGCGGGCTTCACCGACAGCGACAGCAGCCAGATGAACGGTGCCAGCATGACGATTGCGCCCATCGCCAACGTGACGTGCCGGAAGACGGCGAAGGCGGTCATGAATAGTGAACGCGCTTCTCGGCCAGCCGCGCCTTCACGAGCGTCAACAGGAGCACGAAGGCGAGGAAGACGACAGTGATGGCGGCGCCATAGCCGGCGCGGAAGAAGCTGAAACCCTCCTGGTACATCGTATAGAGCAGTACCTCGGTAGCCTTGTTCGGCCCGCCCTCGGTCAGCACCGCCACGGTGTCGAACACCTGGAAGCTGCGGATGGCGCTGATGATCAGCACGAACGACAGAGCCGGCCCCAGCATCGGCAGCGTGACCGTGACGAAGCGCGTCCACGGGCCATCGGCGCCATCAATCGCCGCCGCTTCGTAGAGATCGCGTGGGATCGCTTTCAGGCCGGCCAGCAGCAGAACCATGTTGAGGCCAAGCGCCTGCCAAATGCCGATCCCGGCCAGCGTAAACAGCGCGAGGTCTGGATTCTTCAGCCAATTCTGCTTGGGGAAGCCCAGGCCATCGATCAAGACATTGATCAGGCCAATGCTGGGATGAAGCATGATCTCCCACACCGTCGCCATGGCGATGAGGGTTGCCGTCACCGGCAGAAAATAGGCAGCGCGATAGAAGGCGCGCCCTGATGTTCCGGCTTCGATCAGCAGTGCCACGCCGAGGCCGAGGCCGACGGAGAGCGGCACGACGAGCGCGACATAGAGGACGGTGTTGGACAGCGATTTCCAGAACACGCGGTCGGTTGCTAAGTGCGCGTAGTTGTCCAGCCCGATCCAGCGCAGCGTCGGTGCACCGAACTGCCAGTCGGTGAAGGACAAGACAAAGGTGGCAAGCGTGGGCAGAAGAAGTATGCCCGACAAGCACAGCATTGCCGGTGCGCTCAGCACGTAGGCAGCGATCGCTTCTGCACGCGCTTGCCCTGATGGGCGGCGGCTGCGCTCGGCAGCAAGCGTCAACGCCGTGGCTGTCATGGACGAACGTCGATGCGCCGGCCCGCCTGATCGAACAGCAGGATGCGATTCGATCTGGGACGCAGAGCCACGGTGGCGCCGGGCGGAACCTGGCCGGCGATCTCGGGGGCAGCGCGCGCAATCAGGATCTGTCCGCTGCTTTCGGCCTGGACGTGGAGGAACAGATCCGAGCCGAGATTCTCGCGATGACGCACGGTTCCGCGCAAGCCGCCATTCGAGTCGTCGCGGGCTGCGACATCGCAATGCTCCGGCCGAACGCCGACGGAGAGTTCCGTGGCGGCGGGCAGGCCGCTCGCGACAGGCAAGATGCCGCCTGGCACAGCGACGCTGCCGTCGGCGCGCACGATGCCGGGCAGGATGTTGATCTTAGGGCTGCCGATGAACTCCGCGACCCGAAGGTCAGCCGGCTGGTCGTAGATCTCGGCGGGAGTGCCGATCTGCAAGACCTCGCCCGCCATCATCAACGCCACCCGGTCGGACATGGTCATCGCTTCGACCTGGTCATGGGTGACATAGATGAACGCCACTCCGGCCCGGCGATGCAGATCGGCGATCTCGGCGCGCGCCGCCACGCGCAGCTTGGCGTCAAGATTGCTGAGCGGCTCGTCCATCAGGAAGACGCGGGGGGCGCGGACCATGGCGCGCGCCAGGGCCACGCGCTGGCGCTGACCACCCGAAAGCTGCGCCGGTTTGCGATCGAGGAAGGCCTCGATCTGCAGCGCTTCGGCCGCACGTCGTACGTCTCGTGAAATCGAGCCGGACGCGGCGCGGGCTACAGGATGCAGCCGGCGGATCAAAGGCAAGCGCTGCCACGCGCGCGTACGACGCATCAGGAGCGGCAAGCCGATATTCTCGGCCACCGTCATATAGGGATAGAGCGCGTAGGACTGGAACACCATCGCCACGTCGCGCTCGCGCGGCAGCATTCCATCGACGACGTGCCCACCGAGGGCGATCGATCCGTCGTCCGCTTGCTCCAGGCCGGCGATGATGCGCAGCAAGGTGGACTTGCCGCAGCCGGAAGGGCCCAGCAGGGTGAGGAATTCGCGTGGCCCGATCTCGAGCGACACATCCGTAAGCACACGCGAGTCGCCGAACGACTTGCTGACGTTTCGGATCGATATGCCGGGGAGAAGGGCAGCGGGAGTGGAAATCACTCCCGGTCGTTAGCGTTCACCGATTGCGCAACTTTTTCCGTTGTGTGTCAGCCCCGTGACGGACCGGAAAACAGCCGGGATAACCTCAACGTCGCGTGTTGCCCGCGCTCCACTGACCAGCGCTCGCGAAGCGGACGGCTTCCTCGGCGGCGCGCACCAGCGCGCGAGCCTTCTGTACGCTTTCCTGATATTCGGCCTCGAGGTCGGAATCGGCGACCACGCCCACGCCGGCCTGGACATACATGGTATTGTCCTTCACCAGGCCGGTGCGCAGCAGGATGCAGGTGTCCATCGAGCCGTTGGCCGCGAAGTAGCCGGCGCACCCCGCATACATGCCGCGGCGCACCGGCTCGACCTCGTCGATGATCTCCATGGCCCTGACCTTGGGCGCGCCGGACAGTGTGCCGGCGGGAAAACCCGCCTTGAGCGCATCGATCGCCTCCAGCCCGTCCTCGAGCGCGCCTTCGACATGGCTGCTGATGTGCTGGACGTGGCTGTATTTCTCGATGGTGAACTGCTCGACCACCCGCACCGAGCCGATCTTGGCGACACGGCCGACATCGTTGCGTGCAAGGTCGAGCAGCATCAAGTGCTCGGCGCGCTCCTTTGGATCGGCCAGGAGCTCGTCGGCGAGCCGCTTGTCCTCCTCCGGCGTGGCGCCACGCGGCTTGGTGCCGGCCAGGGGTCGGATAGTGACGGTATTGTCGCGCAGGCGAACAAGGATTTCCGGGCTGGAGCCGACGATGGAGAAGTCGCCATAGTCGAAGAAGATCAGGAACGGCGAGGGATTGATGCGACGCAGCGAACGGTAGAGCGAAAGCGGCGGCAGCTTGAAGGGCAATGAGAAGCGCTGCGACGGCACGATCTGGAAGGCGTCGCCTGCGCGGATGTACTCCTTGCAGGTCTCGACCATCCGCTTGAAGTCGTCCTTGGACATGTTGGCCTGCGGCGGCGGCAAGCCATCGAGGGCGTCGGCACTCTCGCGACGAAAGGGCAGGGAGCGCTCGAAGTCCGACACCGCATCGGCCAGCCGCTCCTGCGCCGCTTCATAAGAGGCGCGCGCGCTGATGCCAGGCTGCGGCCACGCTGGCGTGACCAAGGTGACGTTGTCCTCGAGGCGGTCGAAGATGCAGATCATGGTCGGCCGCACCATGATCGCGTCGGGCAGGCCGATCGGATCGGGGTTCTTGTCCGGCAGCCGCTCCATGTCGCGGACCATGTCGTAGCCGAGGAAGCCGAACAGGCCGGACGCCATCGGTGGCAGACCGTCGGGCAGCTCCATCTGGCATTCGCGGATCAGCTGACGCAGCGTTTCAAGCGGCCGGCCTTCGACCCGCTCGAAGGCGCGGGCGTCAGCGCGGGCGCGCCGATTGATCTCCGCCTTGCCCTTGATGCAGCGCCAGATCACGTCGGGCTTGAAGCCTATGATCGAGTAGCGGCCACGCACCGAGCCGCCTTCGACCGATTCCAGCAGAAACGAGTTGGCGCGTCCGTCGGCAAGCTTCAGGTAGGCCGAGACGGGCGTCTCGAGATCGGCGACCAGCTTGGTCGAGACGAGTTGCGGCCTGCCAGCGTCGTAGCAGGCCGCGAAGGCATCGAAATCGGGTGAGATGGTCATTGGCGGGCGCTACTGCTGTTGCGGCCTGAAGGCAGCGGCGAACACCGCCTCGTCGACCGACACGCCGTACTTGGCGCGCAGGGCATTGACGAGCTGAAGGATCAGATCGTTGGCGACCATGCCGTCGAGCTGCTTGCCGAAACGGTCGATCGCATCCTTCTCCTTGGCGAGGTCGGCCGCCTGGACTTCTTTCAGCCGAACGATGACGTTGCCCTCCGACGTCCGGACCGACGTGGCCTTGCCCGGCGCCAGCTTGAACAGCGCCGGGACAACGGGCTGGCTGAGATAGTTGCCCTGGTCGGCTTCGTACCGCGTCACCGCTTTCGTGGTCCTGACCTCGAGCCCGAGCTCCTTGGCCAGCGTGGCGAGATCCGTGCCGGCTTCGACCTTCTCGAGAGCAGCCTTCACCTTGGCGTCGGCGAGCTTGCGCCGTTCCTCGGTCTGCCAGGCGTCAACCACCTTCGATTCGACTTCGTTCAGCGCCGGAATGCGCGCCGGTGTAACGCGATCCGTGCGCACGACGAAGTATTCGCCGTTCTGCGTCTCCAGAAGGTCGCTCTCGGCACTTTCCCGCGTGGAGAAGGCGGCCTGTACCAGCTGAGCTGCCGCGGGACCGATCACGACCTGCTTGCCCGACGCATCCTGCCCGCGCACATCGACGTTCTCGTAGGTCTTGATCTTGAGCCCCAGATCCTCGGCGGCAGCCTTCATCGACTGGGTCTTGCTCAAGATGCGCTCGAAGTCGGTGACCAGCTTGATCAGCAGGTCCGGCGCCTGCTGCGCCTTCAGCTCTTTCTCGAGCTTGTCCTTGACCTCGTCGAAGGGCACGGACTTGCCGGTTTCGATCTTGTTGACGCGTACGACATGCCAACCGAGCGGCGATTGGATCGGAGCCGACGCCACGCCTTCCGGCAACCCGAAGATACCATCGGCCAACGGACCGGGCGGCAGGTCCTTCTTGGTGACCAGGCCGAGCTTGATCACGCCGTCAGTCGTGCCGAGCACTTCCTTGGCGGCATCCTCCAGCGACTTGCCGCCCTTGACGGCGGCGATGATGGCTTTCGCCTTGTCCTCGCTATCAGCCATCGCCTGATCGACGTCGCGCTTTTCCGGCGAGCCGAACTCGGCGGCGCGTGCGTCGTACTCCTGCTTGAGCTGATCGCTCGAAATCGTGATCTGGGGCAGGACGTCGTCGAGACTCAACAGCACATAGGAGAAGGCGCGATACTCGGGGATCTGGAACTTGATCTTGTTCGCCTCGAAGTAGGCATTGAGCTGTTCCGGGGTCGGCTTGGGAACGTCCGTGATGATCGCGTCCGGGATATAAATCGTCTCTGCGATACGCCTCTCGCTTTCCATCTTGAAGATGTCGTCGCGCAGCGATTTGGGCGCGAGACCATCGGGCTGCACCGTGGCAAAAAGCTGATTGGCTGCGATCTCGCGGCGCATCTCCGTGACGAACTGTGCTTCGCTGACCCGCGCCTGCTGGAGGCGGTTCCTGAAGATCTGGACGTCGAACGATCCGCCGGTCCCGTGGAAGGCGGGGTTGCGCGCGATGGCCGCCTGGACCTCCGCATCGCTCACCACGAGACCGAGCTGCTGGGTCGCGTACTCCAGCACGACGCGCTGGATAACTTCCTCGAGGGCGCGCACATGCAGGCCGTAGCGTACGGCTTGGTCCTGCTCGGGCCGCTGGCCGGTCTGTCGCTGGATATTCTCGAGCTGGCGGTTGAACTGTTCCCGCACTTCGCTCACCGGCACGGAAGCGCCGCCGACCCAACCATAGATCGGGATATGAGTGCCACCGATATGGGCGACCGCACCGCTGCGACCACCGGAACGCAACATGTCGCCGACGCCCCAGAAGGCAAAGCTGACGATCAGCATGCCAAAGAGGATGAACGAAATGATGTAGCCGGCGTATTTGCGGAACTTATTCACGATGGGCGGAGTCAGGTTGGGGGCGCCATGCCTACCACCCGTCCCTCGGACAGGCAACCAAGGGTCCCTTTGACTTGGGCGTTTGACCCGGGCCCTTTGACCCGGGCCGCCACCGCCGCTAGACACGCGAGCGGCACAAATCGGGGAATTTCATGGCACATACGAGGCGGCCGCTGATCGCCGGCAATTGGAAGATGAATGGCCTCAAGGCCGACGCTTTGGCATTGGCGAAGGGCGTGGCGGAAGGCGCGAGGCAGGCGCGCTGGAGCGATCGCGAGGTGCTGATCTGCCCGCCCGCCACGCTGGTCATGGCCGTGGCAGAGGCGGTGAAGGCCAGTGGCGTGCTCGTCGGCGGCCAGGACTGCCATGCCAAGCCGAGCGGCGCCCATACTGGAGATATTTCCGCCGAGATGCTGCGCGATTGCGGCGCCAGCCACGTCATCGTCGGCCACTCTGAGAGGCGCGCCGACCATGGCGAGACCGATGCGGCCGTGCGCAGCAAGGCCGAGGCGGCGTGGCGAGCGGGGTTGGTGCCTATCCTCTGCATCGGCGAGACCCTGGCGGAGCGGGAGAATGGCAAAACGCTGTCGGTGCTCGAGACGCAGCTCAAGGGCAGCGTTCCCGACGGTTCGGCCGCCGCAAACCTGGTCGTCGCCTACGAGCCGGTCTGGGCGATCGGCACCGGGCTCACGCCGA
>Ga0081455_10002012_pt1 | contig 24299 bp, 19 predicted proteins | sample TabmetS3T2R1_FD_70207 | JGI IMG/M metagenome (GOLD analysis project Ga0081455, IMG submission 70207) | Tabebuia heterophylla rhizosphere microbial communities from the University of Puerto Rico - S3T2R1 | ecosystem: Host-associated > Plants > Roots > Rhizosphere ...
CCCGGCTCCTGGGCGACCGGCTCGCCGCCGCGGTGGGCCGGCAGGCCCCGGCCGAGCTCCAGGTCGTCGAACTGCGCGACCTCGCCGTGGAGATCGCGCACAACTTCACCAGCGGCTTCCCGGGCCGGAACCTGTCCGCCGCGCTCGACGCGGTGACCGGTGCCGACGGGCTGATCGTCGTCACACCGGTGTTCTCCGCGTCGTACAGCGGCCTGTTCAAGTCCTTCTTCGACGTGATCGAGCCGGACGCCCTGGCGGGCAACACACCCAGGATGCCCTTGCCGGTGCCGTAGCCTGCGGCTTGCTGCGCCGAATCCATCTTCGGTGCTGCAGCCGGCTCTCTCGACGGCTCTGCGCGGTCAGACATATTGCGGTCCGTCATAGTGCGGTCCGTTGACGGGGCCATCGAGACAGGCGCCGGCGCCGCCGCAGGCTGCGCCGGGCCTGCCGAGGCGACCTTGATGGGCGCGGCTTTGACGACGACAGTCTTGACCCGCTTGGGCTGCATCGGCTCGCTCGAGCCCGGCAGCAGCGCCAGCGGCTGCGAATTGATCACGCCGTTGGTCAGCGGCGCCGGACGTTGCACCGGTTCCGTCTGGACGGCAGCGGTACGCTGCGGGGCGCTGTCGCGGACGGACGTCGGGGCGGTGGCCTCGCTGCCATCGTCCGCCGAGGCGACCTCCACGGTTTTGCGCGGCTCCAGCGCGGCTGCCAGCCGCTCACTGAACGTCTTCTCACCGACTGCTTTGGGCTCCGACAAGTCGGACGAGGCTGCGTCGGCGGCCGCAACCTTCGCATCCGAGGCCTGGGCCGCATTGCGCTCGCTGATGTCAGCGACGGTGCGCTTGGTCGACGCCTGGTCGATGTTTTCGGCCAGCAGGTTGCGCATGATGGCGTCGCGCGAACTGCCGCTGCGGCCGCCCAGCACGACCGCGACCAGATGGCGATTGCCACGGCGCATCGAGGTGACGAGGTTGAAACCCGACGCCCGGGTGTAGCCCGTCTTGATGCCGTCGACGCCCTCGACGCGGCCGAGCAGATGATTGTGATTGCGGATCACGGTGCCGCGGAAGCGGAATTCGTCGGTAGAAAAATAACGGTAATATTGCGGGAAGCGTTCCTGGATCGAACGGCCGAGAATGGATTGATCGCGGGCGGAGGTCACCTGCTCATCATCCGGCAGGCCGGAGGCGTTGCGGTAAACCGTCTTGCTCATTCCGAGCGCACGCGCCTTGCGCGTCATCTGCTTGGCGAAATCCTCTTCGCTGCCGCCAAGCGCTTCGGCGATGGTGACCGCGGCGTCGTTGGCCGAACGCGTCACGAGCCCCTTGATCGCGTCTTCCACCTCGATGGTCTGACCCGGCCGCAAGCCCAGTTTGGTCGGCGCCTGTTCCGAGGCGTGCTCCGACACCTTGATCTCGGTGTCGAGCTTGATCTTGCCGGCCTGCAGCTTCTCGAACAACAGGTAGAGCGTCATGATCTTGGTCAGCGAGGCGGGGTGGCGAAGCGCGTCGGAGTTGGTCGACTGCAGCACCGAGCCTGAATTGGCGTCGACCACGATGGAGGAAAACGGCGGCGAGTAGCTGGAAACGCGCGCGTGGTGTCGCGTGGCGTGGTGCCGGCGGCGCGCTTCCGCCGCGTCAGTGGTGATGACGGCGGTTGCGATAAGGGTCAGCAGGCCAAGAGAAAAGAGCCGACGTCCGCGACTGGACGTTGCGATTGTACGGAACATGAAGTTGACCGTCCCCCAACCAGTTCACGCCGGTCGTCACGCGGCGATATTGAACGTTGAGCAGCACGCGCAAGGCCATTTTGTGGCCGACGGTGCCCGCTTGTTTTCCGATATCAGCCGGCCGGCTTCACGCGTTGCCTAACTCACTGAAGAACCGCATGAATCGGTCGGCTCCGACCAAATTGACGATGAAATCACGGTAGGAGAGCCCGGTTGCTAAAGCGTTAAGCAACCCTTGCTTCGGTCCAGACGATTCGAATTAATCTTGTGCGACGCACAAAACTGCTTGACATTTTTGTGCAGTGCACTATCTTCCAGGTTGGAAATTGGAGGCGAGGCGGTGATGCAAATCACCGGCTCGAGACGGGTCAAGCAACAATTGGAGAGAGACCGTGGTGAAGTTCGAGGATTTTCAGGGTTACGGAAAAGAGCAGTTTGATGCGGCTGTGGCTTCGGCCGGGACGCTGACGAAGGGCATTCAGGCGATCGCGACCGCCGTGTCGGACTACACGAAGAAGTCGTTTGAAGAAGGCACCGCCTTCGTCGAGAAGCTGGCTGGCGTGAAGTCGCTGGACAAGGCCATCGAAGTGCAGACCGACTATGCGAAGACCGCCTATGAGGCGTTCATTGCGGAATCGACCAAGATCGGCGAGCTCTATGCTGACCTCGCCAAGGAGACCTACAAGCCGTTCGAGAGCTACATCGCGAAGATGCCGAAGGTCGCCTGACTTCTTTCTGTTGTGTTGCGTCAGAAAACCCGGCTGCCAAGCCGGGTTTTTTGTTTGGAGAAATTTTGACGGGACCAACGGACCCGCGCAGCAAAAAGCCCGGTCACGGGACCGGGCTTTTGCATGTTCGTTCCAGACGGTCGACCGCTCAGTGCGAGATGCGCAATTTCGAGAGCTGCGTGCCGATCGAGTTGAAGGTCGACAGGATCTGTGTCGACGAGGTCAGATAGAAGAAATGGGCGGGGTCGGTTGCGCAGGCCGCGAGAACGGCCGATTGCGGATCTCCGGCCGTGTTGACCTGAATGGAATAGATCACGATCCCGGAATTCTTGATGGCCTGGCACAACCCCCCGCTCAGGGCCGGGGCGGCACCGGCTTGCCGGTCATCGACCTGGGTCGAGGCACTCGAACCGTCGCCATACCAGCGGTCCTGCGTGTTGAGACCGTCCGAGAGAAGGATGATCGCCTTCACGTAGTTGTAATTGCTGTTCTCTGCCGGCGCGTTGTAAGGCGCCGTCTGCTGCAGCGTCAGCCATGCATGATGCAAGCCGATCGCCTGGTTGGTCGACCCGTTCGGCGACATGTTGTTGACGGTCTGCTTGAGCTGCGACCAGTTGTAGCTCAAGGGAATGACGGGCTGCGGGCAATATGAGGACTGGTCGGCCGGAAACAGCGTTGTGCCGGAGCCTGGCACCGTCTTGGTCTGATCGTCGGCGGCCGTGGTCGAGCTTGCCAGGTTTTGCGGACCGCGATCCATCACGCAGCCATTCCAATTGGACGTGCTGTTATAGGAGGTTCCGCACCTCATCGTGCCTTGCCAGTTGTTCTGCCAGCTGGGCGATTGGTTGTAGGAACCGCAGGAGTAGTTCTCTTCATTGCTGCCATTCGTCGACCAGTTGGTCCAGTCGATATAGCCGCTATTCTTGAAGCTCGTGCCCATGTTGACTTCATTGGCGAACGGGACGATCGAAATGTAGACGTCGCCGTTTGAGGCCGCGCCGGCGCTGAGCTGGTCGATCAGGCTGTTGGCGCCGCCTTGCAGCGCCGCCATCTTGTTGTTCTGCGCCATCGAACCGGTGTTATCGAGCGCCATTGCGATCCGCAATTTGGTATTGCCCCAGGTCGACGTTCCCGTGACGTTGAGGCTCATCGTGGGGTAGCCCACCACCTGCATGAAATCCGACTGCATGTTGCCCTGGCTTGTCACGGTCACGGTGGAGCCGGAACCATTGTTGGGCGTGTAGGCAGCGGTGACGGTGACGCCAGAAACCTCGTTGGTGGTATAGAGCGCGTTGAAGTAGCTCTGCGCCTTGGTGTTCAACTGCGCATTGGTCAGGCTCGCCGCGTCCTGCGACAGCATCAGCGCGGTGGAGTCGACGGCGGCCTGCAGCTCGGTGCGGGCGCGGACCGCGCGGCTGTAATCGACGGCGGCCCCGATCGAGGCCAGAATCGGCAATGACGTCAGGGCGAAGATCGGCGCGACGTTGCCGCCATTCGCCCTGGCAAATCGGAAAGCCGCCGCGGCGAAACATTTCAAATGCCGGTGTAGCATCATGGCTTTGTTCACCCAGGAACCCTGTTTGGCGACATTTCTAGGATTTCGGCGGTGAATCGAGGGTAAACCCGATCGGCGAATTTAAGCTAAATGGCCCACGTTTCGCCGCGAGGCCGGCGGGTTCTGCGAACATGATCAACGAGGTGCAAATAAAAGAGCCGGAATTCCGCGGTGTCGGGTCCGCGCTGGTTTACGTTTGTAGTCCCGAGGCGATCCGCTGGGCTGACCGGAGGGCCGGGAAGGGCAGTTGGCGGAGCAGAAATGGCCGATTTGGCCTCGAAATCGGTCCGGGGCCTTGAAAAGTTCAAAGCTGGACGTCTGGAAACCGGGGGCTGCGAACTCTATTATTTGTGAAGGCGTGGGGTGGGAACTTGACCCGCCCGACGTCCAGAGTTCCGGAATCGGAGCGTGTCACGGAGCTTTTGGGGAAACTGAACTTAAGCCATGTCAAAAGCTGCTGAAATCCGTTGCCCGCCGCGCCGTATCCTGGACGGTCCGGGACTTGCCGTACCACGCCACCAAGCAGTCCTGCATCGTGCCGTCATGAGCAATGAGGACGGCGGACGGGCTGGCGGTCCGCCCGGGCCGGGGACGTCCGTTATCACCAAGGTGAAACCGCGCACCAAGCGCCCGAACCTCTATCGCGTCCTGATCCTCAACGATGATTACACGCCGATGGAGTTCGTCGTTCACGTGATCGAACGGTTTTTCAACAAGGACGTCGAAACCGCAACCAAGATCATGCTGCATGTCCATCAGCATGGCATCGGCGAGTGCGGCGTCTTCACTTATGAAGTCGCGGAAACCAAGGTCACGCAGGTGATGGATTTTGCGCGCAAGCACCAACATCCTTTGCAATGTGTGATGGAAAAGAAGTAGCTTTTTTGCGCCATCAAGTTTTTGTGCGCTGAATGCGATGGATGGCGCGGGGGAACGCTACTGCGCGGGCGTCAATTTGCGCTAACATGGCGGTGCTGAAGATAATCATCCTCTGCAACTGGAATTTCCGTTTTTGGCCTATATCTTGCTTTTAAGGACGTTGTGGACGTTGGGTCTGAACGGGTGGGCTACAAAGGACGCGAATGCCAACTTTCTCCCAGAGCCTTGAACAATCCCTGCACCGGGCGCTTGCGATCGCCAACGAGCGTCATCATCAATACGCGACGCTCGAGCATCTGTTGTTGTCGTTGATCGACGATTCCGACGCCGCGGCCGTAATGCGCGCCTGCAGCGTCGATCTCGACAAGCTGCGCGGCAGCCTCGTCAATTATCTCGAAACGGAATTTGAGAACCTCGTCACCGAAGGCGGCGAGGATTCAAAACCGACGGCCGGATTCCAGCGCGTGATCCAGCGCGCCGTCATCCACGTGCAATCGTCGGGCCGCGAAGAAGTGACCGGAGCCAACGTGCTGGTTGCGATCTTTGCCGAGCGCGAAAGCCACGCGGCGTATTTCCTGCAGGAGCAGGACATGACCCGCTATGACGCGGTCAACTATATCAGCCACGGCATCGCGAAGCGGCCGGGCTCGTCGGAATCGCGCCCGGTGCGCGGCGCCGAGGAAGAGTCCGAAAGCAAGACCGGCGAGGATTCGAAGAAGAAGGGCGATGCGCTCGAAGCTTATTGCGTCAATCTCAACAAGAAGGCTCGCGAGGGCAAGATCGATCCGGTGATCGGGCGCGAGGCCGAGATCAACCGCGCGATCCAGATTCTCTGCCGCAGGCAGAAGAACAATCCGCTGTTCGTGGGCGATGCCGGCGTCGGCAAGACCGCGATCGCCGAAGGACTGGCCCGCCGGATCGTCGATGGCGACGTGCCCGACGTGCTCTCGGGTTCGACGATCTTTTCGCTCGACATGGGCACCTTGCTTGCCGGCACCCGCTACCGCGGCGATTTCGAGGAGCGGCTGAAGCAGGTGATCAAGGAACTGGAAGCGCATCCCAATGCGATCCTGTTCATCGACGAGATCCATACGGTGATCGGCGCCGGCGCGACGTCCGGCGGCGCGATGGACGCCTCGAATCTGCTGAAGCCGGCGCTCGCCTCCGGCACCATCCGCTGCATGGGGTCGACGACCTATAAGGAATATCGCCAGCACTTCGAGAAGGACCGCGCGCTGGTGCGGCGCTTTCAGAAAATCGATGTCAACGAGCCGACCGTCGATGATGCGATTGCGATCCTGAAGGGCCTGAAGCCGTACTTCGAGGATTATCACAAGCTGAAATACACCAACGAAGCGGTGGAAGCGGCGGTGCAATTATCGTCGCGCTACATCCACGACCGCAAGCTGCCGGACAAGGCGATCGACGTGATCGATGAATCCGGCGCAGCGCAGATGCTGGTGCCAGAAAGCAAGCGCAAGAAGACGATCGGGATCAAGGAGATCGAAACCACGATCGCCACCATGGCGCGGATTCCGCCAAAATCCGTCTCCAAGGACGATGCCGAGGTGCTCAAGCATCTCGAGCAGACCTTGAAGCGGGTGGTGTTCGGCCAGGACAAGGCGATCGAAGCGTTGGCCGCGGCAATCAAGCTTGCCCGCGCGGGCTTGCGCGAACCCGAGAAGCCGATCGGCTCCTATCTGTTCTCCGGTCCGACCGGCGTCGGCAAGACCGAGGTCGCGAAGCAACTCGCGGCGACGCTCGGCGTCGAATTGCTGCGCTTCGACATGTCGGAATATATGGAGCGGCACACCGTGTCGCGCCTGATCGGTGCACCTCCCGGCTATGTCGGTTTCGACCAGGGCGGATTGCTCACCGACGGTGTCGATCAGCATCCGCATTGCGTGGTGCTGCTGGACGAAATCGAGAAGGCGCATCCGGATCTCTACAATGTGCTGTTGCAGATCATGGATCACGGCAAGCTGACCGATCACAACGGCAAGCAGGTCAATTTCCGCAACGTCATCCTGATCATGACGACAAATGCGGGCGCGGCCGATCTGGCCCGGCAGGCATTCGGCTTCACCCGCAACAAGCGGGAGGGCGACGATGCCGAGGCGATCAATCGGCAGTTCGCGCCTGAGTTCCGCAACCGGCTCGACGCGATCATCTCGTTCAGCCATCTGAACGCCGACGTCATCAAGATGGTGGTCGAGAAATTCGTGCTGCAACTCGAGGCGCAATTGGCGGACCGCGACGTCACCATCGAGCTGTCGGAAGACGCCTCGACCTGGCTGATCGTGCGCGGCTACGACCAGCAGATGGGTGCGCGGCCGATGGCGCGCGTGATCCAGGAGTATGTCAAGAAGCCGCTCGCCGACGAGGTGCTGTTCGGCAAGCTGAAGGGCGGCGGCCATGTCCGCGTCGTCGTACAGAAGGACGAGACGGCTGAGGAAAAACTCGGCTTCGAATTCGTCGAAGGTCCGGTGACGCCGAAGCCCGAGAAGCTTCCCAACACGCGCAAGCGTGCGGCGTCGCGCAAGCCGAAGGGCGACCCGCCGTCCGGTTCGCCGAAAGGGCCGCTGGTCAAGGCGTAACAGCAAATCCGTGACAATCGAAAAGGCCCGATCGAAAAGTCGATCGGGCCTTTTTGTTGTTCGAGGTGGTGGTCGCTGCAGGTGACAGGGCAGCGTCGTCCTGATCAAGTTGGGTGGTGGCGCCTTCGGTCGTCATCGCCCGTTTTAAGCGGGCGATCGAGTAAGCACAAACTTTGCAAGTGTATACTGGATGCTCCGTTTTCGCGGAGCATGACGCTGTGTTTCAGTCTGATGAGAAAGTGAACGAGAGTCGTGGCATTTAGTGGCAACAGAATAGGTCATTGCCGGGCTTGACCCGGCAATCCATCTTCTTGAAACGACTCTTCTTTTCGATGGATGCGCGGGTCGGGCCCGCGCATGACGATTCTGAGTACAACTGAATCGCGCTACCCCCGCAGCGCCGCTGCAAGCCTCGACTGATGGTCCTTCAGCGTCTCCGGGTCTTCCTTGAAGCTCATGGCGGCCTTCAGCGGGACGCCGTCGAAGCGCGGCATCACGTGCATGTGCAGATGAAATACCGCCTGGCCGCCGGCCTTGCCGTTGAGTTGCTGCAAGGTCACGCCGTCCGCCTTGAAGACGCCGAGTGCCGCATTGGCGATGCGGTGCGTGGTCCGTGCGACGTGCAGAAAATCATCCGGCGGGATATCAAAGATGTTTCGCGCCGGCGCTTTCGGGATCACGAGCGCATGCCCGGTCGAGCGCGGCATGATGTCCAGAAAGGCCAGTGTGCGCTCGTCCTCGAAGACCTTGTAGGCCGGCAGCTCGCCGCGCAGGATTTTCGCGAAAATATTGTCGCGATCGTAAGTCGTCATGCGGTCCTCCATGGCGTTGCCATCAGCTGTCGGCGGTCTTGCGGAATGGCGCCGCATCCGTCAATGCGTCGACGGCATGAGCCACATATTGTCGCTCCCGCTTCAGATAGTCGGCGACCGCGCGGCGGAAATTCGGATCGGGAATGTAATGGGCCGAAAATGTCTGCTGCGGGAGATAACCGCGCGCCAGCTTGTGTTCGCCCTGCGCGCCGGCTTCGACGCGGGCGAGTCCCCGCTCGATCGCAAATTCGATCGCCTGATAGTAGCAGACTTCGAAATGCAGGAACGGATGATGCTCGATCGCGCCCCAGTGCCGGCCGAACAGGGTATTCGAGCCGATGAAGTTGATGGCGCCTGCGATCCAGCTTCCGTTTCGTTTGGCCATCACGAGCAGAATGTCGTCAGGCATGGTCTGGTGGATCAGTGAATAGAAGTCGCGGTTGAGATAGGGCGACCCCCATTTGCGCGAGCCAGTCTCCATGTAGAACTGGAAGAAAGCGTCGAACGCGGCTTCGCTGAGTTGCGCGCCGCTCAGGCGCTCGATGGTGACGCCGTTTGCGACCGCGTCGCGCCGTTCGCGCTTGATCGCCTTGCGGTGGCGCGAGTTGAGCGCACCGAGGAAGTCGTCAAATGTCGCATAGGCGGCGTTCTGCCAATGGAACTGCTGGTCGGTCCGCTGCAGGTAACCGTGCTGCGCCAGCAGCTCCCATTCGGCCTTGTCGGCGAAGGTGACATGGACCGACGAGGCCTCGGTCGCCTTGCACAGCGCCTGCAGGCCTTGCGCCAGCAGGACCTTGATCGCGTGGGTGTCGCCGGCGTCGGCGCGCACCAGAAGGCGCGGACCGGTCGCCGGCGTGAACGGGACGGAGACCTGCAGCTTCGGATAATATTGACCGCCGGCGTGCTCATAGGCCTCCGCCCATCCGCGGTCGAACACATATTCGCCGCGCGAATGCGATTTCAGATAGCAGGGCACAATGCCGATGATGGTGCCGCCGGATTTCGCCACGAGGTGCCTTGGCGCCCAGCCGGTGCGGGCGGCGGCGGAGCGAGAGGTTTCCAGTGCGGCCAGAAACCGGTGCGAGACGAACGGATTGTAGAGGCCGGACGGATTGGCGCAGGCATCCCAGTCGCCGGCGCCAATGGCGTCGATCGACGAAACCGCTCCGAATTCGATTTTTTGGCTGGGCATGTCGTCCTTGTTAGATGGACGCGAATTGTACCGAGCGCAATGCCGGAATGCCATGGCTCTTGGCGCGTGGCAGTCGCCCCCTGGCGCGGTGACTGATCAGTTGTGCTGCCCGCAGCGGGTCGCGCCTCAGTCCGGCCGAAAGCCCTCAAAAATCATCTGGTCGGCATGACGTTCCGCGGTCGCGCGTTGCTCGGCGTTACGCACCGTCCAGGTCAACAGAGGGCGGCCGAACAGGTTGCGGGCAATCCAGGGCGCGGGCGCCGGCAGGTCCTGGACCCGGTAGGCGACGAAATCCGGGCGGGTGTGGAAGGCGTGGCGCAGCGCGATCATGCCGTGTTTCTGCGCTGGCGTGAGCTTGTTCCAGTATGGATCGGTATAATGGCGTTCCGCGACCACGCCGCGGGGCAGGGTGGGCGCAATCTCTTTGAGCGCCAGCACCTGGTCGGGATCGAACGACATCGCGACAGCCGGTCCGCGGTAGGAGGCGAGCACGTCAGCGACGCGCGTCACCAGCTTCCGGTCGCCGTCGAAATGACTTTTGATCTCGAGCACCAGCGGAACGCGCCCCGCAACGAGGTCGCAGAGATCGCCGAGCGTCATCATCCGATCCGATGTGGATTTGAAGGCGACCTGCTTCAGCGCGGCCGCCGTCATGTTCAGGAGCGGCGCGTCGCCCTCGTTGAGGCGGCCGAGCACATCATCATGATGCACCATGGCTTCACCATCAGCCGTCAGTTGCAGGTCAATTTCGATGCCGAAGCGGCCGTCGACTGCGGCGGCGATCGCCGACGGCATGTTTTCAATAATGCCACGGGAGGAATCATGCAGGCCGCGATGGGCGACGGGGCGGGCAATCAGCCAATCAAGCTTGGGCATGGTGTTCGGGTCAGCCGATTTCGAACATGGCTTCGACCTCGACGGCAGCGTCGGCGGGCAGAACGGCGACGCCCACCGTGCTGCGGGCGTGACGCCCCTTGTCGCCGAAGACCGCGACCATCAGGTCCGACGCGCCATTCATCACTTTCGGCCCATCCAGGAAATCCGGCGTTGCATTGACGAAGCCGCCCAATCTGACCACGCGCGCGATGCGGTCGAGGTCGCCGAGCGCAGCCTTGGCCTGTGCCAATAGATTGATGGCGCAACCGCGCGCCGCCGCGACACCCTGCTCGAGCGAGACGTTGCCGCCGAGCTTGCCGCGCGCGATCAGCGTTCCATCCGCGCCCATGCAGATTTGGCCGGAGACGACCAGGAGATTGCCGGTTCGAACGGTCGGAACATAGTTCGCAACGGGGTTCGGCGGCGTCGGCAAGATCACACCCAAAGCGGCCAGTTTCTGTTCGACGGCTCCCGCCATGGTCGGCTCCCTGTATTCACGGCTGATTGAATTGACGGCCATCATTTGCCCAACATGCCCGGCCATGCAAGCCGGGAGCCGTCATTCGATGGTACTCGGCTTGTGCCCGCCGTTGCGGTTGCGTTTAGTCCTCATTACTATTGAACCGTTGCTGCAGGAGCCGTCATGACGCGATCATTTTCCAGGGACAAGGACCGAAATGCGGTTGCTGCTTGCGTGTGGCTGGCCGCCTGCGCCGCGGCAACCGTCGTATCCGGATCGGCCGTCGCGGCGGCCCCGGTGCCATTCCTGGCGCACCAGGCCGCTTACGATCTCAGCCTTTTGAAGGCGCGCGGCAGCCATGCCGTCGATGCCGCCACCGGCCAGATCGTCTACAGCTTCACCGGCAGCAGCTGTGAGGGCTACACCACCGATTTTCGCCAGATCTCCAAAATCGACACCGAAGGCGGCCAGTCCAAGCAAAGCGATATGCGGTCCACGAGTTGGGAAGACGCCGCGGGCAATACGTATCGCTTCAAGATCGAGACGCGTTCCGCGGACGCCGATCCGTCCATCGTGGATGGGATCGCCGAACGCAATGGCGATGCGATCACCATCAAGCTGAAGCAGCCGAAGACGAAGACGTTTTCGATTGCGAAGGAGACGGTGTTTCCGACCGAGCAGGTGCGGCGGATCATCGACGCCGCGCGCGAGGGCAAGTCGCTGCTCGAACTCGCCGTCTATGACGGCTCCGACGACGGCCAGCGCATCTTCAACACCCTGACGGTGATCGGCAGGGCCATCACGGGTGACAACGTGCCAGCAAGCCCCGATGTCGGGTCGGGCAATGACGCGCTGAAGACGATGATGCGATGGCCGGTCACCGTGAGCTATTACGATCAGGCGGTCAAAGCCGAATCCGGCGAGCAGACGCCGGCCTATGCGATGTCGTTCGAACTCTATGAGAACGGCGTCTCGCGCGCCTTGAAGCTCGATTATAACGACTTCGTCGTCGGCGGCGCGATGAGCAAGTTCGACGTCAAGGCGAGCAAGCCCTGCAAGTGAGATTTGCGCATCTCGGCGCGTCATTCCGGGGCGCGTCGCCAGACGCGAACCCGGAATCTGGACATTGTCGCCGAGCGCTCACAACTCGGGATTCCCCGCGCGCAAGTTGCGCGCCTGAGATCGGACCGTGCCGGTCCGTCCGGAATGACAAAAATTCTAATTCTGCAGCAATGCCACCGAGCCAAGCCCGCCATCGGCGCAGATTGACACGATCGCGCGGCTGCCGGCTGGCATCGCCGCGAGTTCCTTCACCGCCTGGCTGAGGATACGCGCGCCGGTCGCCGCGAAGGGATGGCCGAGGGCGACGCTGCCGCCATTCGGATTCATGCGCTCACGGGGAAACGCGCCGAAGCTGTGGGGCACGCCGGCTTTCTCCTGCACGAAGGCGGCGTCGCTCAGCCCCTTGATATGGCAGGCGACCTGGGCCGAAAAAGCCTCGTGGATTTCCCACAGCGCGATGTCGTCGTAGCGCAGGCCATGGCGCGCCAACAGGCGAGGGATCGCCGTCACCGGCGCCATCAACAATCCCTCGGTAAACACATCGACCGCGGCAAGCTCGAAGTCGACGAGCTGGACACGCGGCGTTGCAGCGGGCAGCCGCGACAGCCCCTGGTCGGTCGCGACCCAGATCGCGGCGGCACCGTCCGTCAGCGGCGAGGAATTGCCGGCGGTCAGCGAGCCCCGACCGCTGGTACGATCGAAAGCAGGCGCGAGGCGCGCAAGCTTCTCCAGAGAGGTGTCGGCACGCGGAAACCGGTCCCGCGTGACGCCGTCGAGCGGCAGGATCAGGTCATCGAAAAAGCCGGCCTGCTGGGCTGCGACAGCGCGCTGGTGGCTCTGCAGCGCGAGCGCGTCCTGTTCGTCGCGGCTGACCTGCCAGGTCTTGGCCATGTCTTCGGTGTGCTCGCCCATGCTGCGCCCGGTGACGCGGTTCTTCACCTCGGGGATGTAGAGGCGGATGTCGTGGAGACGCAGTTTCGCGACGGCGTTGAGGCGTTGCTGCAGGCTGCGGGCCTGAAAGACCCGGCGCAGCCAGACCGACAGATTTGGCCCGAGCCCGATTTGCACGCGTGTCATGCTTTCGACACCGCCGACCATCGCGAGCGCGCCGCGGCCGGCGCCGATCATGCCCGCAGCCTCGAACACGCCGACCATGCTGGTCGAACATTGCATGATGGTCGTGAAGGTCGGCGTATGCGGATCAAGCTTGGCCTCCAGCCAGATTTCGCGAGCCAGATTGGCGTAAGCGAGGTCCAGCGCGACGACGCCCCACACCGCGAGATCGATTTGGCCGGTTGCGCGCTGCGCCATCGCCTGGGCAATGGGAACCGACAGTGCAAGCGTATCTCGGTCGGAAAACGCACCATCGACATTGACGAAGGGCGTTCGCAGCCCCGCAGCGAGCCAGATCGGTTGGGTGGCGCCTTGCATCGGGTTGATCCTATCGTCTGAAGGCGATGCCTTTGATCACGGCGTCCTCGCCGAATTTCTTGCGCAGATCATCCATCGCATATTCGGCTTTGGCCGAGCGCCGGTCGAGCAGGTCGGAATCCTCAGCTGTCGTCGCCGGCGACAAGGCGCTGACGCCGGCACCGATCAGCCGAAAGGCGGTGCCGTCGATCTCCTTGGCCAGCATCTGCCTTGTGATCGCAAAAATCCGCGCGGCGAGCTGGGTCGGCTGCTCGATCGATTGCGACCGCGTGCGCTGCCTGAAATCGGCGGTCTTCAGCTTCAACGTGATGGTCTTGCCGCAGAGTTCGCTCGCCTTCAGCCGCGCCGAGGTCTTTTCCGCGAGCCGCCAGAGAATTCGTTCGAGCGTCGCGAGATCCGAATGGTCGGTCTCGAAGGTGGTCTCGCTGGAGACGGTCTTGGCGTCGCGCTCGGGGTCGACCCTGCGGTCGTCGGTGCCGCGGGCGAGACGCCATAATCGCCGCCCTTCCGGCCCGAACTGCTTCATCAGGTCGACTTCGTCGGCGCGTTGCAGGTCGCAGACGCCGCGATAGCCGTATTTGACCAGTTCGCGCTCCAGCGCGGGGCCGACGCCGTAAATGAAACTCACCGGCTTGGTGGCGAGTAACTCGCTGCCGTCCGCTTGATCCAGCGCCGCGAAGCCGCGCGGCTTGTTCAGATCGGAGGCGATCTTGGCCAGGAACTTGTTGCAGGACAGGCCGATCGAAACCGTGATGCCAATCGTGCGCTGGATCTCGTCGGCGAAGCGGGCCAGCGTCACCGCGGGCACCGCTCCGTGAATCCGTTCTGTGCCCGACAGATCGAGAAACGCCTCGTCAATCGACAGGGGCTCGACCAGCGGGGTGAGGGCGAGCATGGCCTGGCGGACCTGGCGGCCGACCCGGACATATTTGGCCATGTCCGGCCGGACCACGATCAGATCGCGGCAGAGCGCGTGGGCCTTGAACATCGGCATCGCGGAGCGGATGCCGTAGGTGCGGGCGACATAGCAGGCGGCGGCCACCACGCCGCGCGTGCCGCCGCCGACCACCACGGGCTTGTCGGCAAGCTCCGGATTGTCCCGCTTTTCGATCGTGGCGTAGAACGCATCGCAATCGATATGGGCGATCGCCAGCGTCGCAAGGGCGCGATGCCAGACCGTCCGCGGCGAGCCGCAGCGGACACACCGCTGCGACATCTCGGTCTCCGCGAGACAATCCCGGCAAAAGCCAAGGCCCGCGGGGCGCGGTGCGCTCAAGGCAGGTCGCGCTCCCAGTCGCCGCCGCCGAGCGCCTGGCGCGCGGCCATGACGGTAGTGGGGTGCAGGTCAACAGAGCTTGCGAATTGTTCAACCAGTTTGGGATCTTTGGCCACGAAGTCCAGGACCCCCAACAGGAAATCCGGTGATTTGGCCGCGGTTCGCAAGGTCTCCGGCCCGAGTCCGGTTTCGGCGAGAAAGCGGCCCAATAAAGCCGGCTCGCCGGCCAGGAAGGAAAGTGCCTGAATCCCAACGGTTTCAGCAACTTGGCGGACGTCCGGCGGGTCAGTTTTCGCCACCAATCTTTGCCTTTCCGTAACTTATCGTCTCTATTTTGAATCATCATGCCAGAGTCACCCTGGCATGGCGAACCGTTTTATGCCGACAAGGCCGGGGGCGTCCGGGTGGGAGAAGGACGGATGGCGAAGACCGTCCTGATCGTCGAAGACAACGAGCTGAACATGAAGCTCTTTCGCGACCTGCTGGAAGCGCACGGCTATCACACCGTCGGCACCAACAAGGGCGTCGAGGCGCTGGCCCTGGTCCGTCAGCATCGGCCCGACCTGATCCTGATGGACATTCAATTGCCCGAGGTCTCGGGGTTGGATGTGACCCGCTGGATCAAGGACGATCCCGAATTGCGCGCCACGCCTGTCGTGGCGGTTACGGCTTTCGCCATGAAGGGTGATGAAGAACGCATTCGCGAGGGTGGATGCGAGGCTTACCTTTCAAAGCCGATTTCGGTCGGCAATTTTATCGAAACCGTTCGACGATTTATCGGCTAGGAGCGCGATCCGGAAAAAGCGGAAACCGGTTTTCCGACAAGATCACGCTCAAGCAAAGAAAAGAGATCATGATGCGATATCATCGCCTCATGATCGAGGAGAGACGCAAATGTCTGCACGCATTCTGGTCGTTGACGACGTTCCGGCGAATGTCAAACTGCTGGAAGCGAGGCTGTCCGCCGAATATTTCGACGTCATGACGGCGTCTTGCGGCACCGAGGCGCTGGAAATCTGCGAACGCGCCGAATGCGACATCGTGCTGCTCGACGTCATGATGCCCGACATGGACGGTTTCGAGGTCTGCCGGCGGCTGAAGAGCAATCCGGCAACGCATTTCATTCCCGTGGTGATGGTCACCGCGCTTGACCATCCCTCCGATCGGATCCGCGGCCTGGAAGCGGGTGCCGATGATTTCCTCACCAAGCCCGTATCCGACATCGCGTTGATCGCGCGGGTGCGCTCGCTGACGCGGCTGAAAATGATGACCGACGAGTTGCGCATGCGAGCGATCACCTCGCATGAGATCGGCATCCAGCGTCCCGAACGGGATGCGGTGCTTGATCAGGGCAAGGGCGGCCGTGTTCTTCTGGTCGATGACCGGCCGTCGTCCTATGAGCGGCTCGCGCCGGTGCTGGCAGCCGAGCACCACGTCGATGTCGAGCCCAATCCGACGGAGGCGCTGTTCCACGCGGCGGAAGGCAATTACGATCTCCTGATCGTGTCGCTGGGGCTTGAGAATTTCGACGGCCTGCGGCTCTGCAGCCAGGCCCGTTCGCTGGAACGGACGCGTCATGTGCCGATTCTGGCGATTTCCGACGCCGACAACAATTCGCGGATGCTGCGTGGGCTCGAGATCGGGGTCAATGACTACCTGTTGCGGCCGGTCGACAAGAACGAACTGCTGGCCCGGGCACGCACGCAGATCCGCAAGCGTCGCTACACCGATCATCTGCGCGACAACGTGCAGCACTCGATCGAGGCCGCGATCACCGACGCGCTGACCGGGCTCTACAATCGCCGCTACATGGAGAGTCATCTGGCGACGCTTGCCGAGCAGGCGAGCGCGCGGGCCAAGCCGCTGGCGCTGATGATGATCGACATCGATTTCTTCAAATCGATCAACGACAATCACGGCCACGACGCTGGTGACGACGTGCTGCGTGAATTCGCGGTGCGGATCCGCAAATCGATCCGCGGCATCGATCTCGCCTGCCGCTATGGCGGCGAGGAGTTCGTCGTCGTGATGCCGGAAACCGACCTCGGCGTGGCCGGCATGGTGGCAGAGCGGATCCGCCGCTCGATCGCCTCCAGTCCGTTTGCGATTGCGGGCGGCACCAACCGGCTCGATGTGACGATCTCGATCGGTCTTGCCACGCTGGATGCCAAGGGCGATCCGATCTCGGCGGTGCTGAAGCGCGCCGATGAGGCGCTCTATCGCGCCAAGCGGGACGGCCGCAACCGCGTGGTCGCCGCGGCGGCGTAGTTCAAGCAGTTTCGCCAAAACAAAAACGGAGCCGAGCGGCTCCGTTTGTCGTCCAAACGCCTTCGAAAAGCTTACTTGATTTTCGATTCGCGGAATTCGACGTGCTTCTTGGCGACCGGATCGTATTTCTTCTTCACGAGCTTGTCGGTCATCGTGCGCGAGTTCTTCTTGGCGACGTAGTAGAAGCCGGTATCCGCGCTGGAGACGAGCTTAACCTTGATCGTGACGGCCTTGGCCATGGTCACAGTCCTCTGGGCAATAATGTCAGGGATTCAGGGGGCCGGGCCGCCCTGAGTTCGGCGGCAACCTAGTCAGATCACCCCCAAAGTCAAGCTGTTTGCGGCAAGACTTTGGGGAATCAGGCTTTTCCGGTGAGATGAACCGCCTGCATCCGGCCATCCCGCCAGCGGTAAAAGGGGACAGGCGTGTGATGCCGCAGCGGCCCCTCGGCCAGCAGGCTCTGCAGATGCGCGAGCACCCGGACCGTCATGGCATGCATTTGCGACAGCGGTTCGGCGTCGATGTCGACCCAGATCAGCTCGACCAGCTCGGAATTCGCATCAACGGCGTTCGGAATACGGTGGGCGATGGCTGACGCGTCGGCGGCGAAAAAGCGCGTGTCATATCGCTTGATGCGGCCGGGCGGCGTGATCGCGCGCGCCACCAGGAACAGGCTTGAAGGCGTGGGCACCAGGCCGTGGTCGGCGAAGGGCTGAAAAGCGGGCGGCAGTCTGGGCATTTGGCTTTCGGCCTTGCGACCGATGCAAAGCCCGGTTTCCTCGCAGGCTTCGCGAATGGCGGAGAAGGCGAGCGCCCGGGCCCGCGAGCGCGACGTCCGGGGGCTGCCCTCCATCAGCCGCGCTTCCAGCATAGGCGGGATGTCGATCGCGGGTGAGACCGCCGAATCCTTCGGTTCAACCCGGCCGCCCGGAAAGACCAGGGCGCCCGGCATGAATGTCAGCTTGTCATGACGGCGGCCGACCAGCACCTTCGGCGTCGCATGTCCGCTGTCGACGATGACGAGAGTGGCCGCATCCAACGGACGAATGTAGGGATGTTTGGTGCGGTCCTCATTATAGGTGGCAGGCGCGGCCACGCCCGACCGGCGCTCGATGGCGGTCACTGGAGTCCCGTCGCGCTCTTTTCGGCCAGAGGAGCAGTGGCTGCAGTCTCGCCGAAACCATGCATCCGGAACGCCCATTGCAAGCCGACGACAGCGCCTTTGACGGGCTGGAGCAGTGCCAGGGACAAGCCCAGGGCAAGCGGCAGCCAAACCGCGAGCTGCACCGCGTAGGACGGCGCGTATTCGGTTTCCACGAACAGCGCGATCGGCACCAGCAGATGACCGACGATCAGGATGACCAGATAGGCCGGGAAATCATCGGCGCGCTGATGGCTGAAATCCTCGCCGCACACCGAGCAGGAGTCGGTCACTTTGAGGAATGCGCGAAACAGCTTGCCTTCGCCGCAATGCGGACAACGACTGCGAAAGCCGCGTGCCAAAGCCTGCCAGGCGTCGCGTGGTGGCGGTGGCGCGTCCGCTTGATTGGTCCACACTGCGGGAGAAGCCATGCCGCTTACGTCCTTTTCTTTCGGCCCTTGTGGCCGCGATGCTCCGCGCCCTTGCGCTTCGGACCGCGGGTCTTCTTCGGGTGCGGCTTTGTGGACGCGCTATGGCCGGCCTTGCCATCCCCATGCGACCCACGACTCTTCATCCGATCCGGTTGGCGCTGGTCGGATCGGTTTGGCGAGCGAGGTTGGCGGGGGCCGCCCGTCGCTCTGCTCTCATTAGATAGGAGTTCGAAGCGCAATGCGCCAGCGACGGGAGCGGCCTCGATCAGCCTAACTTCAACCACGTCGCCAAGCCGGTGCATGGCACCACTGCGCATCCCGACGAGCGCCTGGCGACCCTCGTCATATTGGAAATACTCCGAGCCCAAGGTGCGGATCGGAACGAGGCCGTCGGCGCCGGTGTCCTGCAGCTTGATGAACAGGCCGGCTCCGGTCACGCCGGAGATACGGCCGGTGAAGGTTGCCCCGACGCGATCCGACAGGAAATGGGCGATCAGGCGGTCGGCGGTTTCTCGCTCCGCCTTCATCGCGCGCCGTTCGGTGGCGGAAATCGCGGCGGCGATCTCGGCAAGACTCTCGGTGGTTTCAGTGTCGGGCAATTCGCCCGCGCCAAGTTGCAGCGCGCGCACCAGGCCGCGATGCACGATCAGATCGGCATAGCGGCGGATCGGCGAGGTGAAATGCGCATAGCGGCGCAGATTGAGACCAAAATGGCCGTAGTTTTCCGCGGCATATTCGGCCTGCGCCTGTGAGCGCAGCACGATCTCGTTGACGAGAGGTTCGGCGTCGTGCCCCTTCACTTGTGCGAGGATGCGGTTGAACAGCGCCGGCCGCAGCGCGCCCTTGGCGATGTTGAGATCAAGCGTGCGCAACACCTGCTGCAGAATGTTGATTTTTTCCGCCGTGGGCTCGTCATGCACGCGATAGATCAGAGGCGTGCTGCGCTTCTCGAGCGTTTCAGCGGCGGCGACATTGGCAAGGATCATGAACTCTTCGATCAGCCGGTGGGCATCGAGCCGTGCAGGCGTGACGACGCGGTTCACCGTGCCGTCGGGATTGAGCAGGAGCTTGCGTTCCGGCAGATCGAGATCGAGCGGCTCGCGATCGTCGCGCGCACGTTTGACGCAGGCGTAAGCGGCGTACAGCGGCTTCAGCACCGCATCGAGCAGGGGGCCTGTGGTGTCGTCGGGCTGCCCGTCGATCGCGGCCTGAGCCTGGGCGTAAGCGAGCTTGGCGGCCGAGCGCATTAGGATGCGATGGAACGTGTGCGAGCGCTTGCGTCCGTCCGGCGCGATCACCATGCGAACCGCGAGCGCGCCACGCGGCTCGCCGGGTCGCAGCGAGCAGAGGTCGTTGGAGATGCGCTCGGGCAGCATCGGCACGACCCGATCGGGGAAATAGACCGAGTTGCCTCGTTTCAGGGCTTCGCGGTCCAGCGCGGATCCCGGCGTCACATAGAAGGAGACGTCAGCGATGGCGACAGTGACGATGAAACCGCCGCGATTGTTCGGGTCGGGATCGGCCTCCGCATGCACCGCGTCATCATGGTCCTTGGCGTCGACCGGATCGATCGTGACCAGCGGCAGCTGGCGCCAATCCTCGCGGCCTTCCAGAGCGGCAGGCTGGGCCGCTTCCGCCTCAGTCAGCGCCTCTTTCGGAAAAACATTCGGAATGTCGTGCGCGTGGATCGCGATCAAACTGACGGCCCGCTCGCTTTTCAGGGAGCCGAGTTTTTCCCGCACGCGGCCGGACGCCAGCCCGTAGCCGCGGCCGCGGCGGAGTTCGACGCTGATGAGATCGCCGTCACGCGCATCGCCCGCGTCTGAGGCCGCGATCGCGATTTCACGGCCGACCTGCTTCTTGTCGACCGGCACCATGCGGCCGCCGCCGCCCGGCAGCGCGCGAAAAATGCCGAGAACGAAGGCGCGCTTGTGGTCGATGAGCTTGATGACGCGGCCCTGGGCCTGCGCGGTGTCATCATCCTCGTCGGCGGGCTGGATACGCAGCAGCACGCGGTCGCCGATCCCGGCGGCGAGATCAGATCGTCGGGATGTCATCACGCGGATTTTCGGCGGCCCGCCCAATTCCTCGTTCCATTCGGCGGGTACGGCGATCAGTTCGCCGTCGCTGTCGCGGCCGGTAATGTCGGCGGCGAGCACCGGGGGCAGGGCGCCCGCGGTATGAATACGTTTCTTGCCGTCGCGCGAGATGACGCCGTCATCGGCCAACGTGCGCAGCAAACGACGCAGCTCGGCACGGTCGGCATTCTTCAGCCCGAAGGCGCGAGCGATCTCGCGGGTGCCGACCTGACGGGTTTGCGAACGAATGAACGCGACGATCTCGTCTCGAGACGGGAGACCCTGATGAGCGTCGCGTTGAGGTTTCACAATCGAAGCGAGCCTTATCCCCGTGCCTTGCCGGCGGCCTTTTTCGGCGTCGCGCTTGCAGCCGCCTTCGGCGCCGTTTTGGCGGTGACGGCGCCGCGGGCCTTGGCTGCGGACTTCTTCACTGCTGGCTTCAGCTCGACCACGGTCTTGGACGCGGCTTTCTTCGCAGCGCCCGCCTTCGACTTCGGCTCGCTTGCCGGCTTGGCCGCCTTGTCGGTGTCCGCTTTCGGCTTTGCGGCGGCCTTCTTCGCGCGTTTCGGTTTGCCTTTGCCGGCGCGCGCGTCGATCAGTTCGATCGCCTGCGCCAGCGTCACGGTTTCCGGCGTGATGTCGCTCGGCAGCGTGGCGTTGGTGCCGTCATGCGACACGTAAGGGCCGTAGCGGCCATTCTTGACCGTGATCACGCCACCGGCGGGATGATCGCCGAGCGGCTTGCCGGGGTCAGCCTTGAACCGGCCGCGGCCAGGGCCCTTCGCGATCTTCTCCGCAATCAGCGTCACCGCGCGATTGAGGCCGATATTATAGACGTCGTCGCCATCATCGAGGCTGGCATAGGTCTTCTCGTGACGGACGAACGGGCCGAAGCGTCCGATGCCGGCGGTGATCGGCTCACCGGTTTCGGGGTGCTTGCCGACTTCGCGCGGCAACGACAGCAGTTTTAGCGCAAGCTCGAGCTCGACATCGGCCGGGCTGGTGCCCTTGGGAATGCCGGCACGCTTCGGCTTCTCGCCTTCGGCGACATCCTTCTGCTCGCCGAGCTGGATGTAGGGACCGAACCGCCCGGATTTGACGGCGACATCGAGCCCCGTGTCCGGGTCCTGACCGAGCACGCGGTCGGCCGCGCCGGAATCCCCGCCGGTGCCGAGCGGCCTGGTGTAGCGGCATTCCGGATAGTTCGAGCAGCCGACAAAGGCGCCGAACTTGCCGGCCTTGAGGTTCAGTTTGCCGGTGCCGCAGCTCGGGCACTGCCTGGGATCGCCGCCATCGTCGCGCGGGGCGTAGATGTGCGGCCCCAGCATGTCGTCGAGCACGTCGAGCACCTGCGCCACGCGCAGGTCCTTGATGTCGTCGACCGCGCCGATGAATCCTGTCCAGAAGTCGTTCAGCACGTCCTGCCAGGAAATCTCGTTGTTCGAGATGCGGTCGAGCTGATCTTCCAGCGACGCCGTGAAGTCGTACTCCACATAGCGCGCGAAGAAATTCTCCAGGAACGCGACGACGACGCGGCCCTTGTCTTCGGCATGCAGCCTTTTCTTGTCGAGCTTGACGTAGCCGCGGTCTTTCAAGACCTGCAGGATCGAGGCGTAGGTGGAGGGACGGCCGATGCCGAGCTCTTCCATCCGCTTCACCAGCGAGGCTTCGGAGAAGCGCGGCGGCGGTTCGGTGAAGTGCTGCGTGACCGCAAGCGCCTTGCGCGCCAGGGCTTCGCCCCGGCTCATCGCCGGCAGGCGGCGGCTGTCTTCGTCATCGGCGGCGTCATCGACGCCTTCCTGATAGAGTGCGAGGAAGCCGTCGAACTTGATCACCTGTCCGGTGGCGCGCAGCTCCAGCACGCGTCCGCCGGCTTTCGCGGTGATATCGACGGTGGTGCGCTCGAGCTCGGCCGATTCCATCTGGCTTGCGATCGTGCGCAGCCAGATCAGTTCGTACAGCTTGGCCTGTTCGGCATCGAGCCGGCGCGCCATGTCCTTCGGACGGCGCGACAGATCGGTCGGGCGAATGGCTTCGTGGGCCTCCTGGGCGTTCTTCGCCTTGGTCTGATACTGGCGTGGCGCATCCGGCACATAGGCCTTGCCGTAATCCTCGCCGATCACCTGGCGCGCCTGCGTGATCGCCTCATTGGCGATCTGCACGCCGTCGGTTCGCATATAAGTAATGAGACCGACGGTCTCGCCGCCGATGTCGACGCCTTCATACAGCCGCTGCGCGATGCGCATGGTGTGCGCCGGGGCATAGCCGAGCTTGCGGCTCGCTTCCTGCTGCAGGGTGGAGGTGGTGAAGGGCGCGTAAGGGTTCCGGCGCGCAGGCTTCGCCTCGACCGATGTGACGGCGAATTGCGCGGCTTCCAGCGCCTTCTTGAAATCTTCCGCTTCCTGGCCCGAACCGATGTCGAGCCGCTGGATTTTCTTGCCGTCGGCGCCGACCAGACGGGCCTCGAAGCTTTCATTGCGCGGCGTCGCCAGCGTGGCGACCAGCGACCAGTATTCGCGGGCCACGAACTTCTCGATCTCGAGCTCGCGGTCGCAGACGAGACGCAACGCCACCGACTGCACGCGGCCCGCCGAACGGGCGCCCGGCAGCTTGCGCCAGAGCACCGGCGAGAGCGTGAAGCCGACGAGGTAATCGAGCGCGCGGCGCGCCCGGTAGGCGTCGACCAGCGCCGCGTCGATCTTGCGCGGCTGCTTCATGGCGTCGGTGACGGCCTGCTTGGTAATGGCATTGAATACCACGCGCTCGACCGGCTGGCCCTTCAGGGCTTTCTTTTCTTTCAGGATTTCAAGGACATGCCAGGAAATCGCTTCGCCCTCGCGATCCGGGTCGGTGGCCAGGATCAGCTTGTCGGCGCCCTTCAGGGCCCGGGCGATGTCGTTCATCCGGCCCTGGGCCTTGGGATCAACCTCCCAAAGCATCTCGAAATTTTTTTCCGGATCGACCGATCCGTTCTTGGCCGGAAGGTCACGGACGTGACCGAACGACGCCAGGACCTCGTAGGACGAGCCGAGATATTTGTTGATGGTCTTGGCTTTCGCCGGAGACTCGACGATGACGATATTCATTTACTTCCAATAGCTTGGGAGGTTTTAAGGCTGACGAGACCAGACTCGTTGATTAGCCATTTGCGCCGGAACATGGTGGCAGCGGCCCATCCTGTCAAATCGACTTCGCCTTAAAATCCGGAAAAATCGGTTGTCCAGGACAAATATTCAATCAAAAGATGTGGAAATTACGGTAATATAGTAGCGTAAGCGGAGCTGGTCGGGTCTTGGTGGCCCGACAGCTTAAATCAGCGAGATCAGCCCGCCGCCATGGCGCTCGATCCGCCCGGCCAGCTCGAGCTCAAGCAGCACCATTCGCACGCAGGCCGGCGTCGCGCCGGACATCCGGATCAGGTCATCGAGGCTGACCGGCGTCGGCCCGAGCAGGGCCATGATCGTGGTTCGGTCGGATTCGCCCGGTTCTGACAGCGCATCACCGCCCGGCTCGTTCAGGGCGAGGTGAACAGGAGCAGCGAGAATGGGCTTGATCGCATCGATCACGTCGGCGGCTTCGGTCACCAGCGTGGCGCCTTGCTTCAGCAGGTCATTGGCCCCGGCCGCGCGCGGATCGCGCGGCGAGCCCGGCACCGCGAACACTTCGCGGCCTTGCTCGGCGGCCATCCGCGCGGTGATCAGGGAGCCCGAACGCTGCGCGGCCTCGACAATAATGACACCGACGGCGGCGCCCGAGATCAGCCGGTTGCGGCGGGGAAAAT
>Ga0081455_10002013_pt1 | contig 24292 bp, 25 predicted proteins | sample TabmetS3T2R1_FD_70207 | JGI IMG/M metagenome (GOLD analysis project Ga0081455, IMG submission 70207) | Tabebuia heterophylla rhizosphere microbial communities from the University of Puerto Rico - S3T2R1 | ecosystem: Host-associated > Plants > Roots > Rhizosphere ...
CCTCCAGGTCGCCACCGTCCGCGTCGACCCCGCGCCCGGCGCCGCCCCCGGCGCGGGCACCTTCGTCACGTTGGTCAACGTGCACCTCAGCACCGGCGATGCGGGCACGATCCGCATGCTGGAGGCCGACGCGGTCCTCCGTCGCATCGCCGAGCGGGACCGGCCGGCGATCGTGGCGGGCGACCTGAACGATCGCCCCGCGTCTGCCGTCCATACCCGCTTCGAGGAGGCCGGCCTGCGGGACGTGTGGGCCGTCCTGCGGCCCGACGAGCCCGGCCCGACCAACTGGCGGGCCTGGGTGGCGGGGACGCCCAAGCCACCGACCCGGCGCATCGACTACGTGTTCGTCGGCGACGGGCTGGACCCGGAGTGGGTGTCGGTGCCCCGGTACGGCGACCCCGGCTTCCCCCCGTTCGCGTCGATCTCGGACCACCTACCGGTGACGGCCGCGGTCGCCGCCGCCGGAGCGCGGGCCTAAGCCTCGGCTCGGCGCCTAGACCCCGGCGCCGACCGGGACCTTCTCGGGCCGCTCCACCGGGGCGGCCCGCGCCCGCTCGGCCTGTTCCAGCTGCTCCCGTTCCCGTTCGGCCTGCTCGGCGAGCATCTTGCACGGGTAGCGGCGATGGGCGCGAACCAGCACCTTGTCCACGCCGAGCAGGAAGAACGTCCCCACGACCAGGCCCGCCGTCACATCGGAGAACCAGTGGACGCCGAGGTAGACGCGGCTGGCGGCGATGCCGGCGATCAGGACGGCCGACACCCCCACCGACGCCCACCAGATGGCGCGGCGGCGGGTGTAGAGCGCCACGACCACCGGCAGCAGGCCCCAGAGCGCCATCGCAGCCATGACGTGACCACTTGGGAAGGAGGGCCCGGTGCCGGCCACGAGCCTGTCGAAGTCGGGCCGATCGCGGCCGACCAGCCCCTTGACGATGAACTCGATCGCGGGTCGCGCGAAGGTGGCGACTAGCAGCGCCGTGGCCACGGCCCGGCAGCGGCGCCACGTCAGGATCGCACCCAACGATCCGGCGCCGAGCACGAACACCGTCGAGCCCAGGCGCGACACGGTCAGGAACAGGTCGTTGAGTGCCGACGTCCGGTTTTCCTCCACCTCGTGCTGGATGGGTACGTCCCAGGTCAGCAGGGCCTGGCCGTTGCGGAGGGCGGCGGCCGTGGCGAGCGCCACCAGCAGGGCGCCGAGGGCGATCAGCAGTCGCCGACGCCGCAGCAGCACCGATGACGGCGTGAACGGCGGGGCGGTGTGCACATGGCACACGCAGCCCTCAGGGGAGGTGGTGGATGTGGAAGCGGCGGCGGCGGAGGTCGATTCCATGAGCGGCGGCACTTGGGCCGGGCACCGAGTATTACACCCAGCGCGCGGACTCATGCGTCCGACGCACGATTGAAGCATCTTCGACACGTCTTGGCGAACTTCTCGTGAACAGCCGGAGCGTCGGCGCCGCGGTCGGTCAGCGGTGTGCGATCCGTTCCCGCTCCGCCTGCGGGAGCAGGCAGGCGGCCGTGCCGCCGGGCAGGCGATGGCGGTTGCGCGCCACCAGCCGGTAGGCGGGGCCGGCGACCCAGCGGATCGGTCGCCCCTCGAGGAACCGCCCGAGCACGCGCCAGTACGAGCCGGCATCCACCAGCAGCCGGGCGATGGCGGTGGGACCGGCGGCCCGCGCCGGCCCTTGCGGCTCCCGGTCGATCCACTGCACCGACGCCTCGGCGTCGGCCTGCGGGACACACAGCGCCTCGAGGTCGGCGAGCTGCCACGGAATCACCTCGGCGGACGTCGGGATGTGGCGCTGGATGAACCGGGCGCACGAGGTGCAGAAGGCACAGTCGCCGTCGTACAGAAATACGGGACGGTTCGGGCCGTGCGGCTGGCTAGCGTGTTCCACTCCGGTCAGTCTGCCGGGCACGCCCGCCTGGCCCGACCGGGTGACCAACGCCACGCCCGGAGGCGTTGACTTCAAGCTCACTTCAGCAATTAGCGTCGAACGAAACGCCCGCCCGCCCCCCTGGAGCCTCGATGTCCGACAGCTACGCCGTGGTAGCGCGCGGCCTGGTGAAGCGCTACGGGTCGACGATCGCACTCGATGGCGTCGATCTCGAGATCCCGACCGGCACCGTCACGGCCGTGCTCGGGCCCAACGGCGCGGGCAAGACCACGGCCGTGCGCATCCTCACGACGCTGGCCGACGCCGACGAGGGTGAGGCCACCGTGGCCGGCTACGACGTCCGGTTGCAAGGCACCGAGGTCCGCCGGCGGATCGGCCTGGCCGCCCAGGACGCCACCATCGACCCGTTGCTGACGGGGCGGGAGAACCTGATCATGCTGGGCGAGCTCCACCAGCTCAGCCGCAAGGAGGCGGCAACGCGGGCCACGGAGCTGCTCGCCCAGTTCTCGCTGGCCGACGCCGGCGATCGCGTCACCTCGGGCTACTCCGGCGGCATGCGCCGGAGGCTCGACCTGGCGGCGACGCTGGTGGCCCGCCCGGAGGTGCTCTTCCTCGACGAGCCGACGACCGGGCTCGACCCACGAGCGCGCACCGAGCTGTGGTCGGTGCTCGACACGCTGGTCGACCACGGCGCCACCCTGCTGCTGACCACCCAGTACCTCGAGGAAGCCGAGCGGCTGGCCGACGACATCATCGTGATCGACCGGGGCCGCATCATCGCCAGGGGCGACGCCCGCAAGCTCAAGCGGGAGGTCGGTGGCGACCACGTGCACGCCGTGGTGGTCGAGCCCGCACACGTCGGCGACGCCGCCGGCATCCTGGCGAGGATCACGGGCGCGGAGCCCCGCGTCGATCCTGCCGCCCGGTCGATCATCGCCCCGACCACCGAGGGCGTCGACGCGCTCGTCCGGGTCGCGCAGGCCCTCTCCGAGGCCCAGATCCCGGTCGACGACCTCAGCCTGCGCCAGCCGACCCTCGACGAGGTGTTCCTGACCATCACCGGATCCATGCCCGACGACGACCTCGAGCCCCAGGAGGCGATGACGTGAGTGCCATCGCCACGTCCACGATGCCCGTCAGCGATGCCGGTGCCCGACGCGAGACGCCGGGCGGGAACGTCCACCCACCCCGCGGCGTGTTCCACGACACGTGGGTCATCGCCCGCCGGGGGCTGGTCCACATGAAGCGCCAGCCCGAGCAGCTCAGCGACGCGACGATCCAGCCCATCATGTTCGTGCTCCTCTTCGCGTACGTGTTCGGCGGTGCCATCGACGTGCCGGGCGGCGGCGACTACCGCGAGTTCCTTATGGGTGGGATCTTCGCCCAGACCATCGTCTTCACCGCGTTCGGCGTCGCGCTGTCGCTGGCGAACGACCGCAAGAACCAGGCGGTGGACCGGTTCCGTTCGCTGCCGATCGCCAAGGGAGCCGTGCTCGGGGGCCACGCCATCGCCAACCTCATCAAGTCGCTGCTGCCGATCGCGCTGATGTCGATCTGCGGTCTCGCCATCGGATGGCGGATCCGTGACGGCGTCCCGGATGCCGTCGGCGGGTTCCTCCTGCTCATCGGCTTCGCCTTCGCCATGATCTGGGTGGGCGTGTTGCTCGGCAGTCTGGTGGCGACGCCCGAGGGGGTGACGGGCATCGCCTTCGTCGCCCTGTTCCCGATCACGTTCGTGGCCAGCACCTTCGTGCCCACCGAAACGATGCCTGGCGTGCTGCGGACGATCGCCGAGTGGAACCCGGTGACCACGCTCGCCGACGCCGTCCGAATCCAGTTCGGGAATCCCAACACGCCGACGGCGCCGGGCGACCCCTGGTCGATCGCCCATCCGATGGCCTACTCGGTCATCTGGATCGTGGGGATCGTCGCCGTCTGCGCGCCGCTGGCCGTCCGGGCGTACCAGCGCTCGATCGACAGGTAGGCGCGGTTCGCAGCGAACGGAGCGTCAGCCGCGGCCGGTGTCGATGACGCAGAAGCGGTTGCCCTCGGTGTCGGCGAGGACGATGAAGTCGGGGTCGTCCGGGTACATGTCCCAGCCGACGCGCTCCGCCCCCAAGCCGACGAGGCGTTCGACCTCCGCGGCCTGATCGGCGGCATCGCCGGCGTACAGGTCGATGTGGATCCGGGGATGGTCCTGGACCTGCGTCTCGCTCAACTGGAGGGCGAGATGGGCGCCCGGGCCTCCGTCGCCCGGGACCAGGACCGCCCAGTCGTCCTCGACCTCGTTACGCGGGACGTAGCCCAGGGCCTGTTCCCAGAACCGGATCGCCCGCCGCATGTCGTTGACGCCGACCACGACGGTCCCGATCCTCAGCATGGGCCGATTGTGTCAAACCCGGGAGGCGGCGCCATCTGGGACGCTCCGCCACGCCCGTCGAGCGCGCGGTCCCCCGTCAGGATGGCTCGCGGGACAGCCGCATGAAGTCGGCGACCCCCAGCGCCCGCAGGAGTGGGCGGACCGGGCCCGGCACGTACCGCCGCGTCTCGTCACGGACGAGCTCCGGCGCCGTCAGGTGGACGGTCCGGCCCCGAGTCACGAGGTCGCAGTTGCCGGCGGCCATGACGTTCTTGACCCAATCGGAGTCGGTCCCATAGGTGAGCGCGAGCACATAGCCGCCGGTGGTCACGAACGCGTTCACCGGTGAGCGGTACTCGCGGCCGGATCGGCGGCCCCGGTGCACGACGACGCCGAAGCCCGGGAGCCACCCCGCAAACGGCCGGGTCACATGGTTCGTCACCCGCCGGTTGAAGGCAGCGAGACCACGGGGCAGGGCCATGGCCGGACCTCCTATCCAAACTTTGCCGTCAGGCCGCCGTCGACCGGGATGATCGCGCCGTTGAGGTACGACGAGGCCGGCAGTGCGACCGAGACGACGACGTGCGCCACCTCTTCCGGGTCGCCATAGCGACGGAGGGGCACCCGCCGTCGAGCGAACTCACGCTTGTGGTCGTCGGGGATGGATGCGGTCATCCCCGTGTGGATGGGCCCGGGGCAGATGCAGTTGACCGTGACGCCTTGGGGGCCGAGCTCGCAGGCGAGCGAGCGCGTGAGCCCGACGACGCCGTGCTTGCTCACCGTGTAGGGGCTCAGGTAGGGCGTGGCGCCGAGCCCCTCCGTCGAGGCGATGTTCACGATGCGGCCCGAGCGATCATGGGCGAGGTAGGGCAGGCAGGCCCTGATCATCTGGACGTACCCGACCAGGTTGACGGCGAGCGTCGCGTCCCATGCCTCTCCGTATCCGTCGGCGTCGATCGGCGCCGGAACGCTCACGCCTGCGCAGTTCACGAGCACGTCGATCGGCCCGAGGGTCCGGACGATCTCACCGACGACGTCGGCGATCGCCTCCTTGCTGGTGACGTCGAGACGCCAGTGGGCGGTCCCGGGCAGGTCGTCGGCGTTCCGGTCGGTCGCCGCCACGCTGGCACCCTCGCGGCCGAAGACCTCGGCGATCGCCCGGCCCATGCCGCTGGCGGCGCCCGTGACGAGCACGACCTTGCCGGCAACGCTGCGAGCTGAACCCACGAGGGCGGAAGCTAGTGGGGCGGCGTCTCGTCGGTCAGACCTTGGGTGGCTTTTGGCTTGCGTCGCCCCCGGTGGTGATGCGGCCTGCTTGCCGGGGATCGGGGCCGGGAGCAGTATTCGGCGATGGGGTTGCCGCCGGGGGGCGCTGATCGGACCTGCGTAGTGACCGGCGCCTCGTCGGGCATCGGTCGGGAGATCGCCCGGGAACTCGCGCGCCGCGGACTCGGTGTCAGCCTTGTCGCTCGCCGCGAGGACCGCTTGCGCGACCTGGCCAACGAACTGCGAACCGAAACCGGCGTCGACGTTGCGATCATCCCCACCGATCTGACCGACCCAGCGTCTCGCCACGCTCTGGTGGAGACCGTCGCCGACCGTGGGTTGTCCGTCGATGTCTTGGTCAACAACGCCGGCATGAGCACGTTCGGGCCGGTCCACCGCAGCCGACCGGGCCGGGAACTGGCGATGATCGCCACCAACATCAACGCCGTCGTAGACCTGTGCAGCAACTGGATCCCTGGGATGGTCGAGCGAGGCCGCGGTGCGGTGCTCAACGTGGCCTCGACCGCGGCGTTCCAGCCGCTACCCGGACAGGCCGGGTACGCCGCGACGAAGTCCTTCGTGCTGTCCTACAGCCAGGCGATCCACACTGAGCTGCGCGGCACCGGTGTGGCGATGACGGTGCTGTGCCCCGGACCGGTGCACACCGAGTTCGGCGCCTCGGAGGGGCTGGACGAGAAAGAAGCCTCCGACGCCCTGCCGAAGTTCATGTGGCTCCCCGCCGAGGAAGTAGCGCGGACGGCGGTCGACGGACTGGCCCACGGCCGGCCCGTCGTCATCCCCGGGATCGCCAACAAGATGTCCGCCGCCGGGGGCCACCTCCTGCCCCGTCGCCTGCTCCTGCCGATCATCGCCCGCCAACACTTCGCCCTCCGAGAGCCACCGGATCGGTGACACGGTGACGTCCCGGCACGCCCGTTTCAGCCGTCAGCGCAACGGCTGCCTCCGCCCCTGACGACGTTGCGTACTGGCCGCCGCTGGGAACCCATTGGCCGCCAGCGGACAGTTCCCGGTGGCCACTGACAGTCCGAGACCCGAGTGGTTGATCGCCTAGCGGGACTCCCTCGACGGGTTCTCAACGCCCCACTCGTCACGATCCTGTAACGGTGGCCGGGGTCCACGCGGTCTCTGTGTCAGGGCATCGCTCATCCGCCGCTGTGCGATGCCCGGCGACGACCAACGGTTCGTCGCGTGTGCGCGGCCCCTGGGCATCCCCCGCCTGGGGGTCAGCGCAACACCGCCACTCACAGCGCAACCGCGACCGCCCGGCTAACGTTCGGCGGGGCAGGAGGTTGTGGGTGGGGGACGCGGGGCAAGGACATCGTCTGGCCGCGCTTCGGCGGTTCGTCGTCGTCCCACTCGCCGCCGCGGCGATCGTGACGACCACCGGCTGCAACGCGAGCGGCGAGGGCGACGACCCGGAGGCGGTCACCACCACGAGCACCACCAGCGTCGACGTCGACGCCGCCACCGCAGCGCTACGCCAGCTGCTCGTCACCTCCTCGGTGGCAATCGCCGAGGACGTGAGCACACTCGGCCTCACGCCCGTGACGGCGGAGCAGGTGGCCACCGTGGCCAGCGCGCTCTGCGAGTCGACCTTCGATCCCCACGTCACGACGGTGTGGCTCGACGGCCTGATCGTGACCAACCTCGCCATGCTCGGACCCGCCAACCGCCTGCTCCGGTACTCGGGCGCTCCCGAGGTGTGCCCCCGGGAGCCAACCGAGAGCGAGCGGGACTTCTACGAGGCAGAGGTCTATCGGGCACTCGAAGCGGCGCCCCCCCTCCCGCCGGGAGGCACGCAGGTCCCGGGCAACGTCCAGGCCCTCGTGTGCGATCTGTTGGACGGCGAGGCCGACCCCGGCACGGACGCCGCCGACGCCGCCCTCGACGGGCTGACGGAACTGGCCTCGCGGGGACAGCTCGAAGCCGGGGAGTTCCTCCCGTACGTCGTCGAGGTCGCCGGCGCCGGCTGTGAACAGCTGCTGCCGATCGCCGTCGAGGCACTGGATCGATACCTCGCGGAGGTCTGATCCCGCGGCCGCGTCTCAGCCGTCGGTGGCGTAGTGCTCGGCACCCAGGAAGTGGAGCGAAACGTACGGCTCGTCTCCGATGACCCAGCTGTCGTGGGGCGTGGCGGGAATCGAGAACAGGTGACCGGCCCGCAGTTCAACGACGATCCCGTCATCGAACGCCGCCGTGGCTCCTCCCGAGAGGACCAGGCCGACGTGCTCGACCGGACAGCGCGTCAGGCCGAGCGACGGCCCCACATGCTGCGACCACCTCCACCCAGGCTCATAGGTGGCACGTCCGATGGTGATGCCACCGAGGTGGACGAGCTCGAACGTTCCGAGCGGGAAGGTCCGGGTCTCGTCCGGGGACTCGAACCGCCTGAGAACCACGCCGACGTCTTCCATGACGAGATCTCCCTTTCCCAATGCACCGGTTGGACCTTGCAAAGCTGAGTTTCGGTCGCCCGGGGCGTCCTACCCCGCAAACCTCCATCGACCCGTACGGTGCATGCAATGAGCAGGCGAGCATGAGCAGGCGAGCATGGACGGCCTTCGCGGCCATGTCGCTGATCTGGGGCGTTCCCTACCTCTTCATCAAGGTCGCCGTGGACGACGGTGTGCCGCCGGCCTTCCTGGCCTGGGTGCGCGTCGTGATCGGGGCCGGCGTGCTCGTCGGCATGGCGTGGCGGGCGGGCCTACTGGCCCCGGTGCGTCAGCGCTGGCGGTGGCTCGCGGCGTTCGCCGTCGTGGAGATCGTCGTGCCGTTCCCGCTCATCGCGGCCGGCGAGGAACACGTCGACTCGTCGGTGGCCGCCATCATCATCGCCACCGCACCGCTATTCGTGGCGCTGCTCGCGCTGCGGTTCGATCCCAGCGAGCGGACCGGCGGAAGGCGGCTGGCCGGGTTGTTCGTCGGGCTGGGCGGCGTGATCGCGCTGGTCGGCGTCGACATCGCCGGCGAGGCGGACGAGCTGCTCGGCGCCGCCGCGCTCTCGATCGCAGCACTCGGCTACGCCGCGGGGCCCATGATCCTCAAGCGGCACCTCGTGGACCTGGACCAGCGCGCCGTGATGGGCGCTGCGCTCGTCGTCGCCGCCGTGCTCCTGGCGCCGGGCGCAGCCCTCGATCCACCTGACGCCATGCCGTCGGCCGCCGCGCTGGTGGCGCTGGGCGTGCTGGGCCTGGTGTGCACGGCGGCGGGCCTCGTGATCTACGGCATCCTGGTCACCGAGGCCGGGGCCGGCCGGGCGCTGGTCGTCACGTACGTGAACCCGGTCATCGCCGTGGCGCTGGGGATGGCCTTCCTCGGGGAGCGTCCCGGAGCCGGGGCACTTGGGGGGCTCGCGCTCATCCTCGCCGGGTCGTGGCTCGCCACGAGCTCGGGAGCGAGACCCGAAGAGGACACGATCGAAGCGACCCAACCCGCGATCGAGCCCACCAGCTACGTCGAGCGTGCTCATTGACCCCGAGGGGCTTCGGCCGTTGCCTGCCCGCTGGCTCATTCGAGCCCGCGGAGCAGGTCACGCAGCAGCCGGTCGAGGCGCAGCCGCTCGGCGGGGCCGAGGGGCTGGAGCAGGCGTTCTTCGTTCGCGATGTGATCCTCGAGTGCGCGATCGATGGTTCGGCGACCCTTGCGCGTCAGGCGCACAAGCGTGCTGCGGCGGTCGTCGGGATCCGCCCGGCGCTCGACCAGGCCCGCATCGACCAGCCGGTCGAGCCGCTTCGTGATGCCGCCCGACGACAGCATTGTCGCCTCCATCAGTTCGGTCGGCTTCATCTCGAACGGCCGCCCGCTGCGGCGCAACGCAGCGAGCAGGTCGAACCAACCCGGCCTGAGCCCGTGCTTCGCAGTCCCGGCAGCGAGCGCGTGGTCCGCAAGGTGCACGGCGCGGAAGAGCCGGCCGAACAGCGCCACCGGCGAGACGTCCAGGTCCGGGCGTTCCCGCCGCCACTGGGCAGTGATGCGATCGATATGGTCGGGTTCGTTCGCTGGTAAGACTCTTCCTAGGAAGATATTCTGGCAAGGTGCGCGGTGTCCGGCTGCACAGTACCGGACTCGCGGTCGAGGAGCTCGAGACGCCTCGACCGCAGGAGGGCGAAGCGTTGGTCCGCGTCCATGCTGCGGGGATAACCCGTGACGAGCTGACCTGGCCGGTCGACCGGCTGCCCGCCATCCCGTCGCACGAGCTCTCGGGTGTCGTTGCCGCCGTCGGGCCGGGCGTGGACGACGTGGCGGCGGGCGACGGGGTCTTCGGGCTGACGCCGTTCGACCGTGACGGCGTTGCCGCCGAGTATGCGGTCGTTCCGGCCGCGGTCCTCGCCCCCAGGCCGGGGAGCCTCTCGCACGTTGAAAGTGCGGCGCTCACACTCGCGGGACTCAGCGCGTGGCAGGGCCTGTTCGAGCATGGTGCACTTGGCGAGAGCGAGCGCGTGTGCGTCCTCGGCGCCGGTGGCGGCGTCGGCCACCTGGCGGCTCAACTCGCGCATGGCCGCCTCGCCGCCGCCGGCGAGCCGTGCGACCTCGTGTTCGACACCGTCGGCGGCGACGCGCTGGCGCGCGCGATCGGCACCGGACCTCGGGTGGTCTCCATTGCCGAGGAGGTCGACGGCGCTTTCTACTTCGTCGTCGAGCCCAACCGTGGGCAACTCGTGGAGCTCGCACGACTCGCCGACAGTGGCGCGTTGAAGCCCGCAATCGATTCGGTGTTCCCGCTCGACGAGGCTGAGGCGGCGTTCTCCCGCGTGGCGGAACGGGGCAAGCGGGGCAAGGTGGTCCTGCAGGTCGTCCGGGACGAATAGACGCAGCCGCGGCGCCGGCGGGTGCTCCGGCGAGCGCGCCCTGTGTCCGGCATACTATTCAAGTGCCTGCACAGATACACGAGGAGCCGGACGAGGTGGCGGTGGCGCGGGCCACCGCCACTCTCAAGCTGCTGGCGGACGAGACGCGCCTCCGCATCGTGTGGAATCTCCTCCACGGCGAGCACCACGTGAACGCGCTCGCGGCCCACCTCGGGTTGCAGCCGGCGGCCATCTCCCACCATTTGGCCAAACTGCGCCTGGCCGGCGTCGTCCGCACCCGCCGGGATGGCAACCGGATCTTCTACGCGAGCGGCGACCACCGCATCGAGCGCCTGGTCGCGGCGGTGTTCTCCCGCGACGACGGGGCGGAGGTCCGGACCGCATGATCGGCCGCCACGACCACCTACACCCCACCCGTGACGCTGACCACCGGCGCCCCGGCGGCCACGACCACGACGAGCACCAGCGCGGACCGCTCGGGGCGCTCCGCCACCTGATCGGGTTCCACCGCCATGACCCGGCCGCCGCCATCGACACCGCCACCGCCACCCGCGAGGGGATGCGGGCCCTGGCCGTCGGCCTCGGCGTCCTCGGTCTGACGGCCGCCCTCCAGGCCGGCGTCGTTGCCGTGTCGGGCTCGGTCGCCCTGCTGGCCGACACGGTCCACAACGTGTCCGACGCCCTCACCGTCCTGCCGTTGGGCCTGGCCTTCTGGTTGGGCCGCCGGGCCCCGAACCGGCACTACACCTACGGCTACGGGAGGGCCGAGGACCTGGCCGGCGTGTTCGTCGTCGCGATGATCGCCCTCTCCGCCGGCGCGGCGGCCTGGGAGGCGATCGGCCGCCTGGTCGATCCCCAGGAGATCGCCCGGCCCGGCTGGGTCGCCGTCGCCGGGATGATCGGCTTCGCCGGCAACGAGCTGGTCGCCGGCTACCGCATCCGCACGGGCCGCCGCATCGGGTCGGCCGCCCTGGCCGCCGATGGGCACCACGCCCGCACCGACGGCCTCGCGTCCCTCGCCGTGGTCGCCGCCGCCTTCGGCGCCGCGGCCGGCTGGCCGCTGGCCGACCCCGTCGTCGGGCTGGTCATCAGCGTCGCCATCCTCAACGTCCTGCGCCACGCCGCCCGCGACGTCTACCGCCGGCTCATGGACCGCGTCGACCCGACCCTCCTCGAGCGGGTCGAGCGCGAGCTCGGCGGCGCCCCGGGGGTGGTGGCGGTCGACCGCGTCCGGGTGCGCTGGATCGGCCACGAGCTCCACGCCGACGCCGAGGTCGCCCTCGACCCCGGCCTCGAGCTGGCCGACGCCCACGACGTCCTGGAGGACGCCCGCCACCGGCTCCTTCACCTCATCCCCCGCCTCGGCGACATCCTCCTGCACGCCAACCCCGCCGGCCACGCCGACGCCCACGACCGCACGGCCCACCACCGCCACCCGACCGCCGGCGCCCTGTAGGCACACTGGCCAGCGGAGTTCGGGCATCATTCGCAGAAGACGACTGGTCAGGCGCTCGCGGCCGGTAGCCGACGGGGGCGATTGGTGGTGGTTGGGGCAATGCCGGACATGAAACGGGTTCTACGCGACCTGGAGACCGTGGAGGACGAGGCACATCTACGTCTCCGCGTTGGAGGCATCGTTCGCGATGGTGCTGGACGACTGGCAGTCCGGTCGGGACTTCGCCGGCTTGCGGATGACTGATCTCGTTCGGGTCAGTCAGGAGCTTGCTGACGACCTTCACCCAGAGGCCGCCCCCGTCAAGGAGCGGAGGCTGCGGGTCGCCGGGGAGGCCTGTGAGCTCTTCGTCGAAGGATCCAACGCTGACCGGGAAGCGTTGGGTGACAGAGTCGGTCGTTCTCCAGCGCTTATCTGGGTGCTGAACCAATACCTCGACGCGGTGCGGCCGCCGGACGACGTCGCGACGCTTCGGGCGTTGGCTGCGGTCTCGTTGATAGCCGCCGATGAGGATCGACGCGACCTCTTGTTGCGTCTGCGGACGCTCCAACAACAGGCCGAGCGCGTTGGCGTGGACCTGACCCCCTTGGTCGTCCACATGGCGAGGCTGTCGGAGCCGACTGCCCGAGACATCTTGTCGACGTGGTTGGCGCGGCCCTCGAACGAGGCGAGCGGCGCGTAGCGTCGCTCACCTCGAGGGTGGTTCGATCCGTTCGCGCTCGCGGGCACGTGCACGCTCACGTTCACCGACGGCCGCGTCGACCTCGTCCTGGACGGCCCGGCAGCGCCGTGCGCCGGCACGTACACGACCAACGGCAACCCGCGACAGCGTGGCGTTCGAACGCCCGGCCGCTGCCCTGGGACCAACCTCTTCGACGCCACCGTCAGCGTGACCGACGGGGAGCTCCACCTCGACGACTTCTACGACATTGCGCAGGTCGAGGACCTCCTCGCCACCCGGCCCTTTGGACAAGATCGACGAAAGGCAGGCAGTGACCGATGCCACAACGGTTGCGTGCCATCTGACACACACGGGCTGGACGTCGCGGGCACATCGTGACAAGCGCCACAGGCGGGCCGGTGAACGGCGGGCGCGTCAGAGGCGCAGCAGGGTTCCCGACGAGCGGAGACAACAGAATGAACAAACCGATGCGCAAGATCGGGGCGGCGATCGCGACGGCGGGGGTGGCCTTGACGCTCGGGGCGTCAACGGCCTCCGCCGAGCCCGGACCGCCGGACCGCCCCGAGCTCGACTTCTTCGACATCGCCCTGGACGAGGACGACGGCCTGGTGGTGTTCACCAACATCGGCCGCAACGACTTCTGTGCGTGGGAGGCCGGCGGCTTCGAGGGCCCGGCGCCCGTTGCCGGGCTGGTCCCGGCGATGGCCAAGGTGACCGGTCAGGGCGCCATCGTGGGGTCGCTCCAGGCCGACGTGCCCATCGAGCTGTGGCAGGCCGACTCCGATACCCCGCCCTTCATCAACCCCTGCGAGGACACCGACGAGCAGGAGGCACCCTGGGCGACCGGGCAGGTGAAGTGGACCGGCCACGACAACGACTTCGACGGGAGCCTCACCCGGACGAACGTCTTCGGTGGGACGATCCGGGGGACCGTCGTGGACGTCGACGGCGGCTCCTGGCGCTATCTGAACACCTTCCGGCTCCAGATCGACCAGGACGGCGAGTTCAGGGTCGTGGTCGGCAAGTTCAACCTGACACCGATCGGCTAGGCAGGCACCCGGTCGGCGGGCGGGCGCGGCCCCCTCGCACGCCCGCCGACCGAAGCGAAGAGACCTTGCACTGCGGGCCAGCTTCGGGAGTCCTGAACGGTGAGCCCGTCAGCAGCGCGGCAACGGTCGGCGTGCTCACGCTTGGGCCGCCGGGGCCGTGAACCGGTCGGCGTAGTCGCGCGCGAAGTGGGTGATGTCGCGGGGCTCAACGCCAGTGACGTCAGCGACCGTCGACAGCACGTCGGCGGCCTCGCCCCGTCGGTAGTGGGCGTAGTCCTCGACAAGGCCGTCGAGTTGCCAGTCGGGCAGTACGCCCTCTAGCGACGCACGAAACGCCTCGGGTGGTACATCGACGAATTCGATGTCCCGCCCTGTCGCCGCGGTCAACGCCTCGGCGATGTCGCGGTGGGTGACCGCGGCCGGCCCGGTGATCGTGTACGTCTGGCCCTCATGGCCAGGCTCGGTGAGGGCTGCCGCAGCGACCGCAGCAATGTCGCGGACATCGACCGCACTCACGCGAGCGTCACCGATCGGGGCGAAGAAGCGCCCATCTGCCGCGATCGTGCCGGCGAACGCGAACAGTCCTTGAAAGAAGAGGTTCGGACGCAGGAACGTGTAGCCAACGCCAAGCTCCCGAACCCGGCGCTCGACAGCCGCGTGCCAGCGCAGAAAGCGGACCGGCGACGACTCGTCCGCCCCCAGCTGCGAGAGCTTCACCACCTGCTGAACACCGGCCGCGGCGGCGAGCTCGATGAAGCGACTCTGCTGACCTTCGGCCCGCTCCGATGACGGCGTCACCACGTAGACCCGATCGACACCCTGGAGCGCGGTCCCCGACGCAGCGTCATCATCGAAGTCGGCGACGACCGCGTCCACACCCATCGCCGCGATCCGGGTGGCATCACCCTCGCGCCTGACCATTGCCCGCACCCCGACACCGCGCGACACGAGCAACTCGAGCAACGCAGAGCCAGTGCCACCCGTCGCCCCCGTGACCAGGGTCCGGCCGCTGTAGCGCCATCGAACTCGACCCCAGCCCCCGGCCCCCCGGCGTCGTCGTGGTCGGTTAGGGCGCCGAGGGTGCGGCCGTGAGGTCCTGCGTGCCGATGGTCCGGAGCAGGTCGAGCTTGTCGCGGGCGTCGGTGCCGGGGCGGGCGAACAGCACGACCAGGAACTGATCGCCGCCGGCGCCGACCAGCACCTCGCACAGGAGGTCGAGCATGCCGACCTCGGGGTGGATGATCCGTTTGCGGTCGGCGCGGCGGACGGCGACCTCGTGCTCGGTCCACAACGCCGTGAACTCGTCGCTCGCGGCCGTCAGCGCTTCGACCAGCTCGACGACGTCGGGATCGCGATGGCGCCGGGCGGCGGTGGCGCGCAGATCGGCGACGTTCGTGCGCGAGTGGGTGGGCCAGTCCTCCTCGGGAGACATGGCCCGGGTCGCCGGGTCGGTGAACCAGCGCCAGATCGCGTAGCGGTCGAGGCCTTCGGGACGCGACTGGTCACCCTGGAGAGCCATCGCGAGTGGGTTCTGCACGAGCGTCTCGCCGAGGTCGGAGATGACGAGGGCGGCGCTGTCGGTGAGGTGGTCGAGCACGTGCAACAGGCCGGGGCTGACGTGGGTGTTGGGCCGGTGGAGCGCCGGCGGCGTCCGCCCGGCGAGGTAGTAGAGGTGGTCGCGCTCGTCGTCGGTGAGGCGCAGCGCCCTGGCAAGGGCGGCGAGCACCTGCGTCGACGGCTGCGGCCCGCGGGATTGCTCCAGCCGGGCCAGGTAGTCGGTCGACATCCCGGCCAGCTGGGCCACCTCCTCGCGGCGGAGCCCCGGGGTGCGGCGGCGCACTCCCACCGGCAGGCCCACCTCGGTCGGACTCAGCCGCTCCCGCCGGCGGCGGAGGAAATCGGCGAGCTGGCCACGGTCCACGACGCCAGTGTGCCGGGCCGTTCCGCCACCCAACCAGGGAGCGCCGATCCCTGGATGTCCCGACCCTTCCGCCGCCGTGCCGCCGGGCGCACCCTGGGCTCGACGACGAGCGACAGGAATCGACCGATGACCTCTACTTCCACCCTTCCCACCCGCCGCCTCGGCGCCACGGGCCCTACCGTCTCGATGATCGGGCTCGGCGCGATGGGCATGTCGGGCGCGTACGGCGCCCGCGACGACGACATGAGCCTCACCACCATCCGCGCGGCCGTCGACGCCGGTGTGACCTTGATCGACACCGGCGACCACTACGGCTCCGGCCACAACGAGATGCTGATCGGCCGGGCGTTGCGCCAGCTCGACCGCTCCGCCGTGCAGCTCAGCGTCAAGTTCGGCGCGCAGCTCGGCCCCGGCGGCTCCTTCGGCGGCGTCGACACCCGGCCGGCGTCCATGCGCAACTTCCTGGCCTACTCACTGCAGCGCCTCGGCACGGACTACCTCGACATCTATCGCCCGGCCCGGCTCGATCCGGACGTACCGATCGAGGAGACCGTCGGTGCGATCGCCGAGATGGTCGAGGCCGGCTACGTCCGCGCGATCGGATTGTCCGAGGTCGGTCCGGAGACGATCCGCAGGGCGGCCGCGGTGCATCCGATCGCCGACCTCCAGATCGAGTATTCCCTGATGTCGCGTGGCATCGAGGCCCGCATCCTGCCCACGGTCCGCGAGCTCGGGATCGGGATCACGGCCTACGGCGTGCTGTCGCGTGGACTCATCAGCGAGTCGCTCCGCGCCGGACAGCTCGCGGCGGACGACCTCCGCAGCCACAGCCCGCGGTTCCAGGGCGAGAACCTCGACCGCAACCAGGTCCTCGTCGAACGACTCGCGGCGATCGCCGCGACCAAGGGCATCACCGTCGCCCAACTGGCGATCGCCTGGGCCTTGACCCGAGGCGACGACATCGTGCCGCTGATCGGCACCAGCAACCCGGAACGCCTGGCCCAAGGAGTCGACGCCACCCAGGTCGAGCTCACCGACGAGGACCTGGCCGCGATCGAAGCCGCAATGCCGGCCGACGCCGTGGCCGGGGAACGGTACCCGGCGGCACTGATGGCCACCCTGGACAGCGAGCGTTGGAACCCGACGGGTGAGCACGTCGTTGGCGTAGATCGCCGACTTCGTTAGGCGACACGAGCCCAGGCGGCGTCCGTGATCGCGATCGCTGACTGCCGCGACCGGCTGGCACGCGCACCCCGCATACGGTTCATCCGTGACCCTCCCCAAGGACCGCGACACCCGCTTCATCACCATCCGCCGCGGGGGGACGCTCACCGACTACGACCATCGGCTCCCGGATTTGTGGACGGCCGCGTGCGCAGAACATGTCTCGCACCTGTTCGAGTCGGTGCAGCCATCGGATCAGCGGCCCCGCCAGGCGATTGAGAAGATTCCGGGCTTGGACGCGCGGCGGGATCACGATGTGTGAGTCCCATGCGGCGGGTGGCCATGCCACCGCGGCGGCGCGCGAGCTGAGCGGGGCCGCTCGACATGCCGCACATGCAGCCGGGCAGGCGGCAGTGGTGGCGCACGTCGCCGCCCACGAGCTCGGTGCGGCGGCCTACGCGATCAAGGCGGCGCGTGCGACGGCCACCGGATGCGAGGAGCAGGGCCGTTCAACGCACCGTCGCAAGTACCGCCGCCGTGGCACGTGTACCGCGGCGAGCCACGCTCGGCGACTGTCGCGTTGAGCACAGAGCCGGGCGGCCGAACTCGCTTCAGGTTCTGACCTGGACGGAGTGGGGCTTTGTCCGTAACGCCGAAGATGCACGTGGCGGTTAGCCGATCGAACCGTCGACGCCGACTGCGAGCGGTCGACTCGTCCGCGATGACTCGGGACGTTCAAGCCCCAGGGTCCGCGACGTGACGATCCAGCGAATGGGCCATGTCGGTGTCGTCGTCGATGACCTCGAAGCTGCGATCTCCTCCCTTGTCGAGCTCTCACCATCGACACCGACGCCGCCCGATCCGCACTACCCGGTTGACGCGACACCAGTCCGCCACCGTCCCCGAGCGCGTGTCGGATGACACCCGCGTTGTGTGGCACGCGAGCCATGCGCCTCGGCTCCACAAGCGCATCGTCGCAACCAGGCCACACCACAGCGAGTGGACGAACCACGGCAGCGAGCGCGAAGCCACCGGACGCGCCGCCAAGGGTCAACAACTCCAAGATCGGAGGCACATCGTGTCTGCAACACCCATCGCCCCTGATACGTCACTCACCACCGCAGCCACCACGAGCGCCGGTGCAGCGCAGCAGACGCCGGTGCACCCGGGGGTTCCACAGGCGCGAGGTCAGCACCAGCACGACCGTCGCTTCGTACGACGACCGAGCGGGCGGGCACAGATGCTTGCCAAGGTGCTACAGATCCTGGGCGCGGCTTGTGTTGCAACGGCCTGCCGGATGGGGATGCTGATGGGGCGCCGGCCCTGACGACGCCATCGACCAATCGGGACGCCAGCCGCTGGTAGGGAAGGCCTGGAACCGGCGGTGGCTCAGTTGCAGGCACGCCGCGGCCATTGGCGGCCTCAGGCCTGGTGGGTGCCGTTGAGATAGGCGAGGACGGCGAGGACGCGGCGGTGGCCGTCTTCGCTGTCGGTGATGTCGAGCTTGGTGAGGATGTGGCGGACGTGGGCTTCGACCGTGCGTTCACTGACGACGAGCCGGTTGGCGATGCCGGCGTTGGTGAGCCCTTGGGCCATGAGCCCGAGGACGCCGCGTTCGCGCTCGGAGAGCCGGCCAATGGGTCCGTGGTCGATCGGCGAGACGAGGCTGGCGACGAGCATAGGGTCGAGGGCGGAGCCGCCGGCGGCGACACGTTCGGCGGTGGCGAGAAACTCGTCTACCTCCAGCACGCGGTCCTTCAGGAGGTAGCCGAACCCGCCGCATGCCACGAGGTTGACGGCGTGGCCGGTCTCGATGTGCTGGGAGAGCACGAGCACTCCCACGGTGGGATGCTGCTGTTTGATCGCTCGCGCGGCGCGGGCGCCTTCGTCGGTGAAGGTGGGCGGCATGCGGATGTCGATGACGGCGAGATCGGGTTGTTCCTGCTCGACGGTGGCCAACAGCTGGTCGGCGTCTCTGAGCGTCGCGACCACGTCATGGCCGCCGTCCTCGAAGAGTCGAGCCAGGCCTTCGCGCAGCAGCGCCTGATCTTCGGCGATCACAACGCGCACGGGAACTCCGCACTGAGGGTCGTGCCCCGGCCTGCGCTGCTGTCGATGCGAAGGGTGCCGCCGTGGGCGGCGACCCGGTCGGACAGGCCGGTGAGCCCCGAGCCGTTGCGTGCGACGGCGCCGCCGACGCCATCGTCGGCGACGGACAGGACAAGCCTGCCCTCGGTGCGGCGGGCGCTGAGCACGACCTTGGTGGCGCGTGCGTGTTTGACGGCGTTGGTGAGGCCTTCGCAGGCACTGAAGTACGCGGCGGTCTCCACGTCGGTTGGGAAGCGGTCGGTGGTGGCGTCGACCTCGACGGGCAGCGGCGCGCGGCGGGCCAGGTCGCGCAGGGCGGGACCGAGGCCAGCGTCGAGCTGCGCGGGTCGCAGGCCACCGGCGAGCTTGCGGAGCTCGTCGATGGCGATGGTGATCTCCGCGACCGCATCATCGAGAGTCCGGCTGACCTCGCCATCGGCTGCCGGTCCAAGCGCGTGTTGGGCGTGACGGAGGGCGAGGCCGATCGACACCAGCCGTTGTTGTGCGCCGTCGTGAAGGTCGCGTTCGATTCGGCGTCGCTCGTCGTTCGCGGCGCTCACGATCCGGGCGCGTGAGGCCTCCACCTCGCCGAGCTGGCGCCGAAGCTCGACGCGCAGCCGCGCGATCTCGACGGCGAGCGCACCGGCTTCGAGCACCTTCGGGACCAGCGAGCCGCGCCGGGTGAGATCTGCGGGGGCAACCATCACGCCGAGGGTCGTGCCAGCGTGTCGGATCGGCCACCGCTCCCGTCCATCGCTAGGGTCGTCGGCCACCGGCGTGCCGTACAAGTCGATCGCGAGCCCGCCGTTGGGCGGGAGCACGCGCACATCGAGATCCTCCACGCCGAGCGCCTCGCGCAGGACACGCTCAACGTCCTCGGGGACAGCCCGGCCCGCTCGGAGACGCTCGAGGAACGTCGCCATCCGCTGCAGCGCATCAAAGCGGGCGCGATTGAAGCGACGGTCGACAACGCGTTGGAGACGGTCGCGTAGCGGACGGAACGCAGCGGCCGCCGCCAAGGTGGCCCCGGCGGTGGCCCACGTCGAGCTGTGCCCGACCGCGGCACCGAGCAGGACGACGGTGCCGCTGTACACGGCAGCCAGCACTAGGGTGATCGCTGCGTAGGCGACGGTGTGGCTGATGACGACGTCGACGTCGTAGAGCCGGTACCTCAGGATCGCCACACACATCGAGATCGGCAACGCCGCCAAGCTCAACGCGATCAAGACGCGCACGATCGGAGCCCGGTCCCACAGGACGGGGCCCAGAGGTAGGACCACCACGGCGACGGCGCCGGCGAGCGCCACCCACTTCACCTGCTGGCGCTCGACGTCGCTGGAACGGCGAAACCGCAACACCAGCGGCACCACCGACGCGACCATCGCCACCACAAGCAGCGTCATGCCGACGCTGAACATGGCCGCGGTCGGCAGGCCCTCAACGGCGTACGGGTTGACCCCCGCCACGAACTCCGAGCCGGTGCCGGAATCGAACGACCAGCCCGGCCCGGCGAGCGCTAGCCCGACGGCCGCAACCCAGACGACGATCAACCATCGACGGCCCAGGAGCCGACCGTCGGGGAACAACAGGAACGTCAACACGATGGGGATTGCCTGTGGCAGCCAGCTCCAGGTGACGACCCACTCCGCCAGCGTCCCGCCCGGCCAGCCCGTCGCCGCCGCACGCAACCCATAGCCCTGGGCTAGATCCGCCGCGAGCGCGTTCTCCAGCCCAATCGCGCAGAGCAGCCAGCCGATTGGGTTGCGCGGGTGCCGCGACGCGATCAGGGCCCCGGCGCCGACCATCGCACCCGAGAACACGACGTATATGAGCGTGTCCCAGCGCGGCTCCAGATCCCATGCCAGGGCGACGGCGCCGGCCTCAGCCACGAGCGTCAGGGCGAACAACCCCGCCGTCAGCCCCGTCACCTGCAGGCGCCTCACCGCATCGATTGTCCCAATCGGCCTCAAGGGCCGGCAATCGTGCCCACGCGCAACGCGGGTACGTGCTGGCGCGTACCGGGATTCCGCCCCTGCACTGATGACCAGTCGTCGCCCGACTCGTACAACGACACCAGCCAACCGATCGACCACAGGAGGACCAGCCATGGCTCGAACAGATAGGGCCGCCCCCGCCGGCGGCAACGGAAAGTGCTCACTGCACTCAAATCGCGTCAGCGAGCACGACGAAGCGAAAGGAATGTGGAATGCTCGCTGAAACCACGATGACAGAGCGCCGGTCGACACCGAACGCTCGACGATGGGAACGGCTCGCCGCCGCCACGGGGATCGTGTTCGTGGTGCTCCAGGTGTCGGCATTGGCGGTACTCGGCAACGTCCCGGCACTCGACGACCCACCCGGGGAGATCCAGGAGTTCTTCATGGACGACGGCGGCAGGGTGCTGCTCGTCGCCTGCCTGGTCGCGCTGTCAGCGTTGTTCTTCCTCTGGTTCCTCGGGAGCCTGCGGGCCTTCCTGAGCGCGGCGGAAGGTGGGCAGGGCCGGCTGAGCGCGGTGGCCTTCGGCGCCGGGCTCGTCACCATCACCCTGTCGGTCGTCGCCTTCGTGCTCCCGGCCGGGCTCGCATGGGAGGACACCGCGGCGCAGGCTGATCCCGGCCTCGTGCGGACGGTGTGGAACCTCAACACGCTGACGCTCGTGCCCATCGGCGCTACGGCCGGCGCGTTCTCGCTCGCGGTGGCGCTCGTCATCCTGCGCACCCGCGTCCTGCCACGGTGGCTCGGATGGCTGAACATCGTCTCGACGATCCTCGGCGCGATCTCTGTCTTCTATCTCGCTGCCGACGATTCGGACACACCCCTCGGGCCAATCAACCTCGTCGGCTTCCTGCTCGGGATGACCGCAATCCTGCTGCTGAGCATCCTCATGGTGATCCGCCTCGGCAAGACGGAGCCGGCGACATGAGCCCGGGCATCACAAAGCCCGCGCTCACTACACCTACGCCGGATCGTCGACTCGCCGGTCGCGTTGCGAAGATGCCACCAGATCACCGGCCATCATGTCGGGGGCTGGGCACGAGCACGCTTGGCGCACGCTGGCCCCAGCTCGGCGGTCATGCTGGCCGCCCGCAGGCACGAGTCGCCATGCGCGTCCAGAGACCAGACCCCTGATTTGATGTTGGTGTGGATGCCTCAGGATCGCGGTCGAGGCCGACTCCGACGCCTCGCCGGGCTGACCCGGTTGCGGCGTCCCCGCGTCCGGAGCTGGCGGCATTCGGGCTGTCGGCCGGCGAGCGCGTCCGCTGGCGCAAGCGGCCCGGGGGACGGTGGCGTGAAGGCACGGTCGTCGAGCGCGAGCGCGACGGCAGCGTCAGCGTCCGCGACGGCAACGGCGCGAGCCGGGCGCTGAGGGTCGAACGGCTCGAGGTCCGCACCCGCGGCCCCCGGGGTGCCCGCACATGGGAGCCGCTCACCGCGCGGGTTGAGCGTACCGAGCAGCTCCCGCTGTTCACCTCGCAGGCTTCGGACGAAGAGTGGCGGCGTTGACCTCATCGGGTCCGGGGTCAGACGTCCTCGCGCGAGGCACTCACGATGGCGAGGTTCAGCCAGCGTGCGGATCAATGGGAACTCGTTCGGCAGTGACACGCCCGTCGCGGTCCAGACGGTGTCGCCCCACCTCGTGATCTCACCGTCACCTAGAGAATCGACAGATGACGCCCGACTGGATGCCGAGGACGTGGACACGGAGGGTTGAACGAACTGCATTGTGAGCGGGCGGTCGGCGGTCAGATCGTCGGCCCCCGTCCACCGGCGCAAATCAGTGGGTCTCGACGGCTCGCGGTCGTCACAATCGAGCGCATGATCACTCGTCGCTGGAGGGGCTGGACGGCGACTCCAGGGAACGCCGACGCGTATGCGGCGCACTTCGATGGCTCTGTCCGCCCGCGGCTGGACGCGCTCGACGGCTTCATGGGCGCGTCGCTCGAGCGTGTGCCCGGCGACGACGGGCGCACGGAGATCGTCGTCGTCACCCGGTGGGACTCGATGGATGCGATTCGCGCCTTCGCCGGAGACGACGTCGACGCCGCACAGGTCGACCCCGAGGCGCGTGCCGTGCTCGACGACTTCGACGAGCGGGTCACGCACGGCGAGGTGCGCGACGACGCCGCGTTCGACCAGCTCGCGCTGATCGATGTCGCTGCCGAGGCCGCGGCACACGAGCCCTGGTTCAACGAGACGCTGACCTCCGTCAACGATGCCGTCGTGCGCCTGGGTGTGCTCGAGGGCGAGTTCCACTGGCACAAGCACGACGAGGAGGATGAGTTCTTCCTCGTCCTCGACGGCACGCTGCTGGTCGACCTGCAGGATGGTGGGCGCACCGTCGCGCTCGGCCGCCACCAGGGATTGACCGTTCCGCGCGGCGTCGTGCACCGCACGCGCGCCCCCGCCCGCACGACGGTGCTCATGATCGAGCGTGCCGGAGTCGTGGCGAGCGGCGACTGACTGTCAGCGACTCACTATCAGCGACGGAGGTCTCCGCCGGCCCAGCTGGGTCCCAGGGCCAGGCCAGTGCAAGACGAGGCGCGCTCCGAGTGGCTTCGGATGTCACACGGCGGCGGCGATCACCCCGAGGCCAGGGTTGTCGGTGAAGAACCCGTCCATGCCGGCGGTGGCGAAGGCCCGCACCTCGCCGACGAGGTCCCCGGGCGCGTTGGGGTCGGGGCCGCTGCGGAACTGGGTGGGTAGGAACTGGTTCTCGCGACGGAAGGTCCAGCCATGGACGACGAGGCCGGCGTCGTGGGCGTCGGCGATCACCGGTGACGGTTCGGTGAGGTTGCCAGCGGCGTCCCGGCGGATCAGCACGTCCTTGCACACGCCGACGCCGTCCGCGTACGTGGCGATGTCGGCCAGGCCCTCGGGTGTGACCAGGTCGGCATAGGTGCGGGGGTCGCTGGCGGTGATCAGGTCCCAGGGGGCCCCCGTGCAGTTGATCAGCTGCACGATGCGAACGTTCGTGAGCGCATCGAGCTCACGGAGGTTGGCGGTCTCGAAGCTCTGGATGAAGACCGGTGACCGCTTAGAGCCGTAGCCGTTGGTCTCGAGGACACGAACGAGGTCCTCTCGAGCATGTGCTCTACCAGCGCCTCGGCTCGACCGACGCCCAGGTCGAGCGGGCACGCGATCCTGCCCTGTCGGTTGTCGCCGGCATGGAACGAGCGCCTTTGCTGGCGGCCGCCGACGTCGTCGCCCTGCGCCTGGCGGCCGCCGTCGGACCCGCAGCCAGGCTTCTGCTCGACCACCATCTCGGCAGCGGCGACTTCTGCGTCCTGCTGTCGTCGAGTCCCCAGGAGCTGGTCGAGCGGGTCGGCCGGCTGCTCGGCATGCACCGCTCGATCGGAACCCGGGCCACGCTGGACAACGGCCGTTACACCGGCGGGCTCGATCCACCGCTGTGCTACGGGCCGGCCAAGGTCGAGGCGCTCCGGGTGGCCCTCGGTGAGGTCGACCTCGCCGAAGCCTTCGCGTATGCGGACTCGGCAAGCGATCTCGCGTTGCTCCGCGCCTGCGGCCACCCCGTCGCGGTCAACCCCGACCGGACGCTGCGCCGCGTCGCCCATCACG